>Ga0209744_1000148_pt1 | contig 22441 bp, 25 predicted proteins | sample BarGraNGADG00311_2_FD_184494 | JGI IMG/M metagenome (GOLD analysis project Ga0209744, IMG submission 184494) | Arctic peat soil microbial communities from Barrow, Alaska - Barrow Graham LP Ref core NGADG0004-311 (SPAdes) (version 2) | ecosystem: Environmental > Terrestrial > Soil > Wetlands >... | reverse complement strand
AATCGTTCTCCACCGGAACGTAGTAGCGGATGAGCTCCGGCTTGAACCTCGCCAGACTGTCTTCGTTCACGGTCAGTTCGACAATCCATGCACCGATAACGGGGAAGATCGCCTTCGCCTTGAGAAATGGCGTCTGTGCCTGAAAGCATGGACTCAGCACAGTCTCGACGTTGCGATAGGCGGGGATGTATAGGGCGCGGTGATAGTGTCCAAAGATACAGAGGCGGGGCTTGTTCTCGGGGGTGAAGTTCTCGACCTTCTTCTGGGGCTGGTAACTGACGGCGTAGGCCGTGCCGCCGTCTGGGTGGCAGAGGTACATGTCCACGTTGGGAGACAGGTCAACGTAAGCCCCTGCGTATCCCAGGTACTCTATATCCTCGCGCCTCTCGGCAAGACGCTTGATGACATCTGACCCACTCGTCTTGAAGAAGCTGTAGTCGTGCGACCCGCCGATGATTCGCGTCTTGCAGCCGGGGATCTTCGGATACTTCGCCTCCACATAATCAAGTTGCTCATCCTCGCCGTGGATGAAGTTCTCGAACTCCTGCCCCTTGTGCTGCCGCCCGTCACCGTTGAACAGGTCGCCGGCGTGGAAGAAGTCGGCGATGCCCTCGACCTCATGGGCGTAGTGGTAGAAGTGCGATAGGTGCGTGTGCTGCTGCTGCTTCGAGCAGTAGTGGGTATCACCCAGTAGCGCGAAGCGGAACTTGTCCCCGTCGAACATCTCAAGGTCGAAGTCGAAACGCTGCTCCTGCTGGGAGGCGTCAGCCTTCAGTGCGTAGTATCCGCGCTTGTGAACCTCGGCAAGGAGCGCGTCAGTTTTCGCCTCACCTACGGAAGGCACAGCTGCCATACTTCCGACATCAGAAGCGTAGACCTCTCGCTTCTCCGCGCGTCTCTGTATGGCGAGCCTGTTCTTCCGCAGGTCAGAGCACTTGTCGGAGCAACAGAGGTGCTGGTTGTTCCGCGGCTTGAAGGGCTTGCGGCATTCTTCGATGATGCAGGAGCATTCCGCGTGCTTCTCCTCGACCTTCTCAGCCGATGTCTCGCGATGCTTGCGGCGCTCAAGTTCGTTGGCATGCGCCGGACAACACGTCTTCTGATTCCACTTCACAGGGGTGAAGGGTTTTGTGCAGACAGCGCAGTAGTACGTCCGTTCCTTGAGTGGGATTTTGGGCGCGGACCGCTTAGTCTTCGCCATCGGCCTCCCCCTTGTCGAGCACCCTGCCCGTGAAATGGTCCATGGGCATGCCGGGCAGATCACTGGAGCACTTCGCGAACTCCAGGACGTCCGAGAGTGTTTGCTCCACGGCGTTCTCGACCTCTGTAGAATGTGCTAGCTTCGCCCGCCATGCCCAATACTCGGCGAGGCAGGAGTGCCTTATCGATATGCGGGTAGCGCGCATATACCGGCGCTTGTTGCGGTTCATCAGACGGGTGTATCCATTGGGGGCTGGGGACTTGGCGCTGGTTCAATAACAGTGTAGGGTTGCGCCGGTGCAGCCTTGATGATGCTGGTCAGTTGGTTAAGCGCCTGCTCGGCTGACGTGCCTTTCCAATAGGCGATGTAAGCCGTCTGCGCGGCGACGAACACCAGGCCGATCGTGCCCAGTATATTAGCCGCGGTCAGGTTTCCACTCGCCCAGACCGTCAGGGTCCCGGCGCCGGCGCAGGTGATGACCGCGATGGCCAGGTTCCACCACCGGTTGATCCCCGATTGTTTGAGCACCGTTATCAGGAACGGCATCATCAGGCCGATAATTACGGCTGCTGCTTGAGTCTTTGTCACGGTTCCTCCTAAATCGAGTTGACTACGCCGGTCACGTTGCGGGCGTAGGTGTCCACATTGGTGGCGCAGTATGGTAGGGGTTTCTGGATGTCGAATCCCGTCTGCCAGGGGGCCCAGTTCGGATGCCTCCTGATGAAGGTGAACCAGTAGGCGATCGCATCCTTGAACGAGGCATAGTTTTTGTGCTCATCCGTCATGCCGAACGGGTCGTGTAGTTTCTGTGCGCGGGGCGAGGCCCCAAGGCTCGATTCCGCTTGAGCGACCGCCGCACAGAGGCGCGGGTTAACCCCGGTCTGTTCGCCGTTGACGACCATCCACTCGCCCAGCCGGGCAAGTGGGGACCCCGCCAGATATGCATTCAATCTGCCGATTAGTTCCTGCCGCTGCCCGGCGGCAGCGAGGTCTGCTGGTCAGAGAAGTTCCTGCGACTTGACGACCGTGGCGGGCTGGTCGACGTGTATCCACACGATGATGTTGCCGAGGTTCTTGTCGTGGAACGCCTCACCGACCTCGAGGTTCTTCATGCCCTGCGTCTTGCCAGGGTCACCCTTCGAGACCGGGACGGTGATGTAGTAGGCTCCGAAGTCACCATTGGGCTTCTGGATCCCGACGCTGACGTTCATCGGCGCCGTGCCGCGGTTGATGAGATCGAGGTCCGTCCGTGCCTTCCTGGTCTCGAGAACGAATCCCGAGGTCTCCCAGGCTTCTCCTGCATTCAATACCTTCTCTACCTGTGCGAGTCCCATTTCTTCCTCCTTGCGATCTGTCTTCGGTGTCATGCCGGGGGGATACTTGAGCTGGGCGAAGCGGCCGAAGCGAAGCCCCCTCGCCCCGCCGTGCGCCGTGTCACGTCTGCCCCAGACGAACTCCGAGAGCTTCACGACGTCGCCTGTCTGAGGTGCCTGGAGATAGGTGTAGGGCCATGCGGGGTTGGCGTATTTCGATTGCCGGGGACTGCCCACGTAGATCATCTCGTGCCCGTTGCCGCTGCCGCCCTCGAACTCGCACCAGATGTAGTCACCAGGCATGAGGGCATCAGGGCCCGGCAGGTCCTGATAGCGGAAGCGGGCCGCAAGTTCAGGATGCTGGCCCCACCAGTTCCACTGCGCCTCATCGTTGTGCGGTATCTCGATATGCGCGAGCTGCCCGTATAACCACATGCACAGACCGCTACAGTCAAAAGCATTCGGGCCGGCCGCCGCCCATACATAAGGCTTGCCGAGCTGCTTCATAGCCAGGTCGAGGATGAGATTACCGAACGGGATTATTGCCATGTCAATCCTCCAGGATAAAAATCATATGAAAAAGCCGCCTGATTAGGCGGCGCTTCCAGCGGCGGTAGCGTTTCATCAGATCATGTGGGTCAAGGACAGTATCGTCAGGAGGCAGAGCGTCAGCGTAGCAACTGCAAGCAGAGCCTTCCACGTCCAGGCAGGGAGCTTGGCGAATAGCTCAAGGGTCTTCACGCGACCCGCCATCTCCAGGTTGGCATCCCGCCCAGCATCGATGCGGGCGGTGAAGGCGGCATAGTCGGCTTGGCGCCTGTCCATCTCTCCGTCCAGCAACTTGTTGAGGGCCGGATAGAACGCCATCTGATCCCTGTGGATTTCGTCGATCTTGACTTCGATGCGCTGAATTGTGCCGTTCTGTGCCCCTTGCCAGCGGTTCATGTTATCGACGAACAGGTCGAGCTCTCGCTTCTTCGCACAGTCTTCGTGGGTGTCCATCGGGTTGCCTTTCTCATAGGTACGCAGATAATCAGCCTGTATTGTCTACATCTTGCCAGTTGGCTCCGTCATAGCATTTCAATTTCTTGGTCTGCCAGCCGCCTGAATAAGACTGCACTTTAGTCTTGGTCCAAGCAGCCCCGTTCCACCGCTTCAGGATTCCGTAGTACGTTGTGACGGTGAAGGCAGCGGCGTTGCTAGGCCAGTACCCTTTCGTGTCGTGCGTTGCGGTTGTCGGTGCGCTTTCCGTGCCAGCAACGCCCTGCAAATCGGGGGGTGCTATCGCAACAGGCGTGAGTGCTTGGACGTTTGTTGCAGGGACATCTATCGCATTTGTAATCGTATTTAGGCATCGGATATTCTCCGGTGTTAGGTGTTGTCAATTAGATTCCACACGCCGTCCGTGTAGTGCCAGAGGGCCGGGGTCGTCCATTCTCCGCCGACGAACGCCTTGATATGGCCCCTCTGCCAGTACCCCGCGATGTTGTAGTAGAGGGTCCCGGTGAACAGCGGGACGATGACGTTCGGGGCTATTGCCAACGACGCGCCGGTTGCCTCTACCGCGAGAACCGCAGCGTCGGCATGGGCCACCGGTATGTAGACGGTCCCGGTGCTGGACGCCGAGATTGCCTGTAGGAGCGCGTCCGCCGAGATGGAGGGTATCTGGGCCAGTCCCGCTTCGGTCGCTACTACAGCCGAGATGGTCGCGCCGAGGGAAAGTCTGGGGTCCTTTGCTTCTCCGGTCGCCGTCGCCTCCGCTGCCTCGATTATGTAAGAGGCACACCACTCAGGATTGAAGGCCAACAGGTTACTCTCGGCGACCGCTGCAAGGATGTTGCTGGTAGCGGTGACCGTAGGGGCTTCGCAGGCTACCTCCGTCTCCACCGCCGGGAGAGCCATGATGCAGGCCGACCATAGTAAGGAGGGTATCTTCGCCTCGGAGTCCGCCACCGCCAGCGTTGCCAGAAGGTTCGCATCCCATTCGAGGGTAGGTACCAGCACGGTCGTCTGACCCGTCGCCACGGTAGGTGTGATGATGTAGGAGAGGCTGACCGCCGGGACGTTTGCGAGGGTGTCGGCTGTTACCAGCGGGCTTACCAGCAGGCTTCCTGCCGAGAGCCCCGGGGTGTTTGCCAAGGCCGAGAGTGCTGCCGATGCCGGGCCGAGTAGAGACCCTGCCGAGAGAACCGGTACCTGCGGGGAAGAGGCTGCGGTCGTCGCCGTCGGGGTGATGGTCTGGTTGACTATGTTGACATAGGTCAGCGCGTCCCCACCGTAGATGTCCGTCTGGTTTCCGGCGTCCGGCCACCTCGCCAGTTCGGTCACGTAGGTGTTATCCGTGAAGACTTTGACGTACCCGGTGAACGGGAACTCCAAGAGTTGAAGGTCGAGGGTTGCCACGCCACCAGAAGCAACAGCACTTTGCTTTACGTTGTTCGACCCGTCATGTACCCTGACCGCGTTCCCGGCCCCCAACCCGGACACCGTGAGGTTCAGACTGGTGAACTGCTGCATATAATCGATGATGTAGGTGCCGGTGTGGTAGGCACTCATACAGTCGCCGATGTACCAGAAGGGGTTGTTTGTAAATGCCCAGTTATAACCTCCCGTCTTGAGCACGGAGAAGTCGGATAGTTTCCGGTATTGAAGGACGGATGCAGTAGCCCCGTGCTGGTACTCGTAGATGTAGTAGTCTGTAGTGGCCAATGTTCCGCCCGACCATAATTCATTCCCATACGCTTCTGAAGTAGCCCTTTGGTTGTTGGCACTACAGTAAAACAACGACCTGAAGACGTTCTGCGCCAGCGTCACGGCACCTGTCGGTCTAGAAGCAAGGTCAAGGTTTCCTGATTGATAGGGAACGCCCACTGATGTCCGTAACTTGATTCTGGTGACCCACTGGTTCGCTTTCGCCAACGCGTTAGTGACCACCAGATATCCGTACTGCGAGTTCGTCGAGGTATAGATAGTACAGAGCCCGCTGGCAACCGTAACCCTCCCTGCCGTATCCTCTACCTTGGTCAGCCAAGCGGGTATAGTTCCGTCATTGAAGTCGGCTACCTGTATGAGTCCTACGCCGGTTCGGGACAGACCCATATTTACTCATCATCCTTATCCGGTGCTACTCCAAGCAACGCCACAATTTCCTCGTAGGTATAGACCTGTCCCGGCACGAGCCCAGCAGGAACCGAGGTGACTGGTTTGTATGCCTTGTTACTGAGGTCTATGCAGGGGACGCAGACGGTCGCGTTAACAACCTCGGGTTCGTCAGCCATGCGGGGCTCCTTGTCAAGCAGCGACGGTGTCCGTGAACAGTCCTGCCGCGTCCCACTGGATTGTGAACGCCCCGTTGGTGGTCGATACGTTCGCGCCGAAGTCCACCCACAAGAGAACCTTACGTCCCGCGTCGGTGCCTGCGGTCCGGTCGTAGACGACCGCGTACCTTGCGGTGATTGTCGAGGCAGCCCACGTCACGTCGGCGGTGTCGAACTTCGTGACCCTCATAGCCTCCGCCAGTGTCTTGCTTGCGAGTTCCGCGCCGTTGGTCGCGTACCCGTTTCCGTTGGCTACCTCGGTCATCGCCGCGATAACGTCCGCGTAGGTCAGCATCGTCTCTTGGTCCGGAGCCGCCGCGTTCGTGAACAGAGCGCAGTAGATATGAGTACCCGCTGCCGCGAGGTCGTTGATGAGAGCCTTGTACGCATTGAGTGGCGCGTTGCTGAACATCTTTGCTGATACAGCCATTTCAATTCCTCCTTGGAATTATGGTTACAGTGGTACTGTCTGAACCCAGAGGTCCCCCTGCTGGGGGTCGTCGGGTGGCGTCTCCGATACCAAGACGATGGTGCCGGGTTCGCCGGGTGGTCCGGGAATGGTCGAGTCGGCTCCGGGAGGCCCTTCTGGCCCCGGTACTGTTGAGTCTGCACCTGGGTCACCCGGCCTCCCCTGTTCGCCTCGAGGACCTCGAATGCCGGTTTCAACCGTCACTTTCAGGGCAGGGTCGGTGATCTGGACCTCGATGTTCTCGTATTCCATTGTCACATCGAGAGAGTGGTTCATGCCTCCGCCTCTTCCTTGCTTACATCACCGTGGAGAAGCAGCTCTCCCAACACAAGGGTCCTCCGTACGCCATCTGCGAAGGTCACCTCGACGTCGAAGGGGTAAGGGCCGGCCGGCAGTTCCATTAGCGTGTAAGGAACAGAGATGTCGATCTGACCGGCGTCTTCATCTGTGTCAACAACTACGTCTTCAGAGTCCTGCGTGATCGCCGTCTCAGCAGCCAGCGTGAACCGCACTTCCGCGTCCGTAAGGCTGATAGGATTGTCGGCGCCGTCCTTCACCGTTAAGGCGAAGCGAAACGTGTCTCCGCAGTATTGCTCGAGGTGTACCTTATCCATGTCCACTCCTACTCCGGATAGAGCCGGGTCGCTTTCTGGCTTTTTGCCTTCTCAACAGTCTGGGCCAGTAGGGCCTCCATCAAATTGGCTCAATGTTCTTTTGCTCCTCGGTATATAGCCTAATGGCTGCTTCAACTTTCATACGCTCTACGACTCTATCCAATAGGTCCTTAAGGGAGGGCGAGCCTACCCTGCCGCCAGAATCGACGGTGAACTCGGTGAAAAATCCACTGCGGCCAAGAGAGTGCGTGACAGTGGCGACAGAACCCAAGAAACCTTCAACGGTCTCGAAAGCGGAGTCGCCTGGCAGCAGGTCAGGACGGAATGGACCCACAAAGGTTTCTAGCCTGCCCGCGTTGCCTATCTGAGTAGCAATATCTTTGGCTATGCGATGAAGGTCAGAAGGCAGAGTGTATTTAGGGACCGTAACAAACAAGGTTTTGGTCGCTAACAAGGCAAAATCGGCGGCAAGAGGAACATCCTCATAGATTGCGGTGCTTGCTTCATAATCGGCAGTTACTAGAGCTCCTTCATCCCCAAGCGCAACATCGCCCAAATCCAGTTTAATCCACCATTCTGTAGCGCCAGCTTCAGGTTCCCAATAAGTTTCAGCAGTGCCGTCGAAGGCATTGTACGAGGGGGACGCGTCCGCGCAGGAGGAAGACACTCTGTTGGGCGATGGCGTATCATAACCGGTCATGGTGGGCTGGAATTCATCCTGTCCTATAAGCCAGTCGTCATGGTACTCCCGGAAAAATTGAATTTGGCTTACCCTAGGAACCCCGCCATTTGTGCCCTTGATATAAAGAGACCAATACTGATAAAACTTATTCCAAGGAGGCTGCGATTGCATGACCTCGCCTACTGCAACCATGTAATAGGAGTAGGGACCAGACGAATTATCGACGTCAAACAGAGTCACATTTTCATGGACAAAATTGTCGTTAGAGACATCTATTCTAAAGCGCCATGGATGATGAGGAGGCCACGGGTCTTCGTCGGCGGGGAAATGGGGTGCTGTAGGGTCATCCGGAAAAACCGCCACGAACCTACACCGTTCCCTATTATGCAGCGCTCCAGAATCAGAAGGAATATCCGAGAAATCTATAACGCCGCTATCATAATCGATAGTGTAATGAACGTCTCTTTTAAGAGCCACGCCATCCACGTAAATGGTCTCGGAGTTTACGACAACGGGAATCTTTTCTAGTTGGGCACTAGAAGTTTCCCCATCGCCCATCATCACTTCCTCGCCGTTAATCTGGATCGCTTCAGTCTGAACGCACACTTGGGAATAGGCTTCGCGGTCATCTATAACGACGTTCCTAGAAAACAAATCTACGCCTCGTTCAAACTGATAAGTGCCAGTAGCAGGGAAGTTAAAATTAAATAAACGGTCTTCTGGAGGACCAACAATTACTGTACCGTCATATTTCTCCACTATGCGCCAACTCGGTCGGGCTGAAAGAATTTGATTAATAGCGTCCAAGGCCATGGTGTCTCTGGGAAAGGAAAATCCTACTCCGGATGTGGCTAACATAAGCTCGCCGGTGATGTCATCACAAACTACGAGAGAAGTGATGCCACACCCCGACAAAATATCTTCAATCCACGCGTGGGGATTATAAGGAGCGGTATGATACAGCTCATCAATTGGAATGGGTAGGTCGCCCAAGAATTTCCCTACGCTATTTCTGGCGTCCAAACTAATATCGCCAGGAACATCGAACCCAGCCCTATCCATGTAGTAAGCCCCCAAAGGCATCCACTCTGTATCGCCAATGCGGAACTCTAGGGTAAGCCGCGTGCCCAAATAGAGAACAGAGCCTTGAGGATTAATCTCTTTAAGCAGAGGCTCGTTGGCATTCTCGAAAGATGCGGACAAAGCGGTAATGGGGTCCGTAAGACTTAGGGACAAAGAGCCGTCCAAAAGGTAATCGCTGATGTCGGTGCTCACAGTATCAGGAGGACGCACCTTCCAGACCCCTGTGCCAAACTCCGAATAACCGACAGCCCAAATATTAGTTCCAGGAAAACACCAAAACTGGTAAATAGCTACTGGATGCCCTTCATCATCAGAACCCTCGACGAATTGAACATCAATCGGTAGAGCAGGCTTGCTGGAATCCAAAACTTGCTCGCCAAATGCAGCGACAAAAGCCGCTCCAGCCCTCCAAGAGAAGATACCGTTAGCAGGGGCATAAACTTTCCCCTCAAGGCCTGGAAACTCCTCCCAAACAGATTCGCCGTACGCGGTGTTTTTAAGAACCACGGGAATGAACTGAGCGCCGCCCTTGGTACCCGAAATAACGGGGCGCCAATAAGAAGACACAGAAACATTATCGAAATCGTATCCTGCGTCAGCTAAGTATTCGGTGGTCGACCAAGCGGTACCGTCCCAAAGAAAGATTCTTCCACCGTGCCCTACTGCCCAGATGTGGTCTGATGCGCAGCCCGCCATACGAACATGCTCATGCTGGTCATACGCTTCAGCGTTCTGCGCACGAAAAACTGACCAAGCTGAGCCATTCCAGTGCAGCTGAATACCATACTCACCTATAACCCAAATGTCGTTCTTGTTAGAACCCCAGATCCAAGTGAGCGGAGGACCATCTTCGACCAGAGATACTGTCCAGCCACGGACGGTGTAGTGAAGAATAAGGTGCTGACCGACGGGGCCATCAGGCCTGTGCCCGACTGCCCAAACATCCTTAGGACCGAAAGCAGTTATACTCTCAAGTACCCAGTGATTATCTTCGAAGCCCAAGTCATGCTGTAATACCCAAACTAAACCGTTCCAATAATAAATCTGACCGATCGTATTGCAAATCCAAATCTGCTTGGGACCAAGCGCTGTGATGGCGGTCCAAGTCTTACCAATGCCCAAGGGAGTGCTCGCGAACTCTTCCCAATAACTATTGTACTGGAGGTTATATACTTCGGGGTCGTCGTCAGCTGGACCCTTCCGGTAAAGGTCCTGGAGACCGGCGCCCCTGGCATGGACGGCCCAGATATTATCCCTATTGGTACCCTCCATAACGGGCCAAGTGCCATTATTGAGGTTAATTTCCGTCGACCGTCCACTCGCCCATCTATGAAATAACTGCCCGTCATTAGCATAATAAAAATCATCCCAACGAAGGGCGTAAATGTCCCCTAGCAGGCCGCCAGTGGTGAAGACTACGGAATAAGTATCCGAGTGGGGATGATAAAGCTCAACACGGAGGTCACCACCGTACATGCTGCCACAAGTGAAAAAGCAGCAACCATCATTCAGGGCCGCTCGTAGAACGCCCGGCGGCACCGCCTCGACAGACCAAGACGAGCCATCAAAATGATGAAGTGTACCAACGTTCCAAGACGCCTCAGAGTAAACATGCTTTTTGGGGGCAGCTATAACCGGGCCGACGTGAATCCCCGGGTCCGAAGTCACATGGGTCCAGGCTGAACCATCCCAGTGGTCAACACCAACATTCTCGATGGCAACCCAAACTTCATCGCCTCGACCGGCGATACCAGTAGCGGCACATTCATGATGAGTCCATACTCCATTAGCCCAGTGTGACGCCGCGCGCGAATGAGCTACCCAAAAATCATCAGGGGAAATCCCATATATCTCTAATGGCCAGCGCCAAAAATTGTCGGTGTAGTTATCAGGAGGCACCAGACCGTTAAAATCAGACCAGGTTTTGGTGGCCCTCTCGTAAAAAGACACGTGACTGTTGTAATAATGGGGGGCATTAACGGTATCCCAAAAGTACACAAAAGTATAATCCTCGCTACAGGAGACAGCAATGCCCGATTTGCCCTGAATACGCCCGACGAAGGTCCAGGCTGTCGCAACTGACTCAGGACGCGGCGGCGTATGGTACGCAAGAATACGGGCTTCCGGGTTAGCGTTGTTATACAGAGTCTGTTGGGCGGAGATAAGCTTGGCGAGCATTCCTTCGGGAAGATAAAGCATTACTGATTCCCCCGGGTAACGACCAGCAGCTCCAGAGATGCGGAGTAATAGCGATAGCCCTCATTGGACCATTCAGGAGCTGCCCTGATATAGCCCGTAGCGTAAAAAGTGAGCCAACGGAGTAACATCAAAGTGCCTGTAGCCCAGTGGTCTGAAATAGTGTTGGCCACAGTTTCCTCGGCACAGACGGTAAAAGGAATAACAGTAAAAGGGATGCCAACTACCTGGACCACGACTGTCCCGTCCAAGCGAGAACGTTCAATGCGATTGCCCTCGCGCTTCCTGGGAACAACGTCCTTAACATGGTCGGTTAAAAGCACTGTTCCTGAAGAGACATAAAATCCATCAGCCATTAGGCAAACCTGATCTCTCGACGAAGTTGGTCGATGACTATGGGCATAACTGCCTTGAGCTCCCCTTTGTCATTAATGCCCTTGACTATCAGGGGTTCGGGGAAGTGATGAATGACTATACCGCCCTGGCCGCCCATGCGCGCCAGGGGAACAACGGCTTCCGGACCGGCTTCTCCTATTACCGCGAGGGTTGGTTTAGTAACTATGCCGCCGGCGGCATAGTAGCCGGGGGCCCTCTGCTTGGTCCCAAAGTCTATTTCAAGTGCCTCTTTAGCAGTGTACTCATACTGCGGCGACCCCTTCTTCGCTCCGGTCTCGAGGTTAGTAAGGAACTTTCTTAGTTGGTCATAAGTACCCGCGGTCATTGTGGCCTTGCCCTTCGCCAAATAGTCTTCGGCGGCTTTGGCGCCCTGCACTTCATAAGTTTTACGTAGCTCCTCCATCTCCATAGTTTCCGCTTCTTTTTCCTGGGCCCAAGCCTTTGCAAGTTCCTGATATGCTTTCACCGCCCCCCATATCGCGAAAACAAGAGCGGCGATCGCAAATGTCACCCCAGCTATCTCTATGGCCGTTAAAGCCGCGCTCGTCCCCATCGCAGCCATGTAATCCGTGAACATATTTAACGGGGCGGTAGCGAGACCCCCTATGAAAGTCCCGACCTTCGAAGTAACACGCACGAGGGCTGGAAGAACCTTCCCCTGATTCATCGCGGACCAGAGTTCTGTTGCACTGCCGCAGGCCCGGACTGTGCCGGTGAGGGTCCGAAACTTATCTACGAGGGTCTTAATGATATTGAATCCAATCTTGACCCCACCAATCGCCGGGCCAACCGCGACAAGGATCGTAGAAAAGCTGGCAGCCTGGGTGATAAGATCGCCGTAGGAGTAGGTAACCCGCTTCACCCACTCGTTGAGGTGCTGCATCCACGTATAGGATTTCTCTTGATTCTTTGCCTGTTCTTTGAGAACGTTGCCAGACTCATCGACCTTCGTCCGCCACTCGTCGAACTCATCCTTCGACAATCCCAAGTTTGAGAGTAGTTTGGTGAAACTGCCGTTGGCGTCGTCAATCCCTTTTCCGAGAATCAACTTCGCCTGGCGACCGGAGATTCCGAAGTGGTCTGTCAGGGCCTTCAACAGGGCTGCGGTGTCGTTTATGTCCAGCCCCATCGTCTTCAACTTCACACCGGACTTCCCGATGAAATCCATGAAGCTATTGACCGTCAGGGTCGTTTCTCGAAGTACGAACCCAAAAGCATTTGTTGCCTGGCCCTCCTGTCCAGCCTCGATACCCACGGCGTTCAAGGCAACAGAAGCCTTAGCCAAATCAGCAGACGATTCTCCAGAGGCCTTCGCTACCATGTCCCAGTAGTCCGCATACTTCTTCAACGAGTCGGCCGACTTCAAGCCCTCCTCGCGTCCGATTTTCATGACGCTGATTACATCGTCAATAGAGAAACCGACATCGGCGGTGGACTTGATGATGTCCCTCATCTTATCGGATGAGATCCCGGTGGCGGCCGCGAGGTTCTGCGTGCCGACGGAGAGCTCGGCCTGCTGCCTCCCGAGAGCTTCTAGGGCTATCCCGGCACTACCCATAGCGAGGCTTATCTTCCCCCAGTTATCGGCAAGGGTCTTCCCGACGTTAGAACCCGAGTCCCCGATGGACTTGAGTACCTTGCTTGCATCATCTTTTGCGCGAACTATGATGTCCATAAACGCCATGGTCTATCCTCTGCTGCCGTATAGAGCCTTAAGAGCCTCGGGTAACGCTGCTATTAGAAAGGCGAGTTGAATCGGGGTCAGGTCACTCTGTCGGCGTTCCAGCGGGAGGCCCGTCAGGTGGAGTATCGCTATCTGCTGCCCCTCGTTCGTCGTCGCGAAAGGACCGTGCGAGACGCAGAAACTCCTGTTCCTTCTCCGGGTCCTTCGAGACGCCGCTGAACTCCTGGATGGCGTTGGCTATCTCCGCCGTTGCTCCGGCGGGGAGCCTATCCAACTCGGTGTCCGACCACTTCTCCACCAGGCCCAGTTTGCAGGTCAGGACGTTGGAGGCCCGTTCGTTCTTGGCAGCGTCCCCGGCGTCGAACTCCTGTTCGTCACCGCGCTTCCGGATGGTCATGCGGAGCCCCTGCGTGACGACCCGCTGTACCTGTGCGTACTCCCCGTCCGTGATTGCGTGTATTTCGACCTCGCCTTTGAGTGACTCGATACAGACGGTCGTCACGCCTCGGGTTCCTTCGAGTATCTGCTGCTTCGTCAAAAGCTCGCTCATCAACTACCTCCTATTGCCATCTCCGCCTGGTCGTTGGTGATGCTGGCCAGGATCTCTGTCTCGACCGTCGTCACGTCATCGGCCAGGAGAATCTCATCCTCGAAGGCCTCGCCGTCAGCGCTCAGGTCGATCGGGTCCTGGCCCTTGACCGGCAGCGGCACCTTCGTGAAGATGCAGCGCGGCATGGTAAGGACGATCGACCCGCCGGCGCCGGCGTTGAAGGTTATCGTCAGGGGGACCTCCGTCGAGCCGGCCGTAACCGGACCGGACGGCCCGCCCCACAGAAGGTTCAGGGTGTCGAGGTCGATGTAGTACATGTCGAGGCTGAAGGTGACCTCTCGGGATCCCGCCGGCATCCTACGGGGGAACCGGGAGCCCAGCGAACGGCCCGACTCCGACTTGATGTTGTTCTTTATCTCCAGCTTCAGCCCGGTGACCTTGGCCGAGACGTCGATGTTGTTCCTGGAGATGGTGACCTCGTGGAACATGAGCGGGTATTCGGTGGGGAGCAGGGATTCCACCGCCGCGCGAGTCATGATGTTGGCCTTGCCGTCCTTGGCCGCCTTGACCGCCAGCTTGGCAGTCGTATAACCATCTTTGACCTCGAGCTGCAGGGAGTCGAGCGCGCACCCGCTGAAGGCGTGCTCAAAGTCGGTGCTGTTGATCTTGTCCTTGCCAAGCCTAGCGCAGAACGTGGGCAGGAACGTCTCGTAGGAGCCATAGATCTCATGGAGGTATAGCGCCTGTGCCCCGCTGAAGACGTAACCGCCGAGAGCCCACTTGAGGATCCAGCCGATCGTGCGCACGTCGAAGGCGTACTCGATGTCACCCTCGCACGAGTAGAAGCTCGGCCGGTGGACCCTCTGGGCCCTGCCGAGCGCTCCTTTGTAGACCAGCTCAGAACCGCTGCCGGCCTCGATCGAGGCGGCGGTCTCGTCCACGCAGAAATGCGCGGCCGGTGCAGGGCTGACCGCGAACGAACTCTCCTCCGCGAACCCCGCGTATCTTAGAACTTCCATCTCAAGCCTCCCTTTCGAGGTACCTGAATTCCGCTTCCATCATGTATCCAGCGCTGAAAAGGTCGCTGGCGCTCATCCCGGCTGTATCCGTCGCCAGGTATTGGATCCTCTTGACGTTCCGCACGATTCCGCCGAGCGTTCTGCTCCTGACCAGAGAGGACGATGCCTTGGCCGCCATGTCATCAGCTTTCTTCCGGCCCTTGACCGGGTCCGTCTCCTTGATCACCGCGGCCACCGCGAACCGGAACTCCCATATCTCCCCCATGCCGCTGAATGCGATGTTGGAATCGGCGGGCAATATCCATATCACCGGCGGCTTGAGGTCCGAGACCCTCACGCGGTCGCCGTAGTTGATCGCCCGGGCGCCAATATTGGCGTCGTCGATTATCTTGACGATGGCTTGTCGTATGCTCTCGAGCAGATCATTTAGCTCCACTCGTCGCCTCCTTCACGACCTTCTCCGCGATCATCGGGATCCGTCTCTCCGTGGCCTCGAGCGCCCTGGTGATGTAGGGGTTCGCCTCGGTCCCCGGGTGATTGACGAGCTTGCAGAAGACATCCTCGCCCCCGACCGTAAAGTGCAGGGCCTGCGCATTCTTCGGGCGGATCTCGTGCGGCGGGGTCCCGGTCTGGACGTACCACCTGTACTTGGTGTTGCTGTTGATGGCCCAGACCAGCTCGTCGACCTTCTGCAGCATCCAGGACGAGGCGAGCCTGCCCTTGTCGATCGGAGACTCCTTGCGGACGTTCGCATGGACATCAAGAGCCGTCAGCTGGATACCGCGGGCGAGTGCGCCGGGGAACCTCTTGGCCAGCTCCACGACTTCGTGGTTGTCGAAGGTGATCTCTATGGTGTCCATCTGTCCGCCTCTGTCTCCCACCACCGCTGCCTCACGATACCCATGGCAAATCGGGCACCCCCGGGCAGGCGCCTGAGGTCTGCCTTGATATCGTCCGTGATCTGCGGAATCAGCAGGTCGATGCGCCTGGAGACGTTGTCGATCTTGTCAACCGGAAGAGTCCTGTTGTCCACGGCCTTTATCATCGCGTTGGCGGTGATGCGCATGGAGATATTCTGGAGCAGAGGGGCCAGCTCGGCATCAGCACCGGCCGTGTTGAAAGTGCGCCCACGGTCACGGTTGATCATGACGTCCGCCTGGGTGATCAGCTTCTCGATCATCGTATCGAAAGAGCCGGGGTTCACGAGGCCGAAATCCTCTTCCTTGAACGCCGTGAACTCCTTGACGTCATTGAGGGTGCAGTACATCAGACATCCTCCAGGGTCTTCATCCAGACCGCCTTGTAATCGATTGGTCCTTCCCAGCTCTGCGCCTCCGCCTGCGCCCGGGCCCTCCGGGAATAATCAGCGGTGTCGATCGTGAGAAGCCACTCCATCTTCGCTCGCAGGGCCTCTGCCGAAACCTCGTTATAGATCGTGTTCAGCGCACAGCCGGCCGTGATCATCTGCTGTTTCCAGGGCTTGACGGCAACCGTAAGGCAGGGTTGTGCCCCTTTGTGCCCACCAGAAAAGGGAACTATCCCGCCGCCTTCGCCATGTGCCGGCCCGGTCGCTCGAGGTAGTAGCGGATCTCGCGCTCTACTAGCACCCCTTCGTCCTCTGGTGCGCCTTGAGTCCCGCCACGGTCTTCGCCACGAACCCACAAGCGCAGATGTTTCTGGGCGGCTCCATGAACGGAACTGGCTCCACCACTGGCGCTTCGACTGGCGGCTCCATGAACGGAACTGGCTCCACCACTGGCGCTTCGACTGGCGGCTCCATGAACGGAACTGGCTCCACCACTGGCGCTTCGACTGGCGCGGCAGTCGTCATCTTGTCCTCGAGCACCTCGACCTCCAGCTGACGGCACGCCCGGATCTCACTGAGTGAATACTCGTTGGAGATCACTACCTCGCTTATTGAACCCCCGCGGAACACCATGGCGCCTCTGCATACGGTGGTCTGGCTGGTGTTCGTAACCTTTGCTCTCATGCTTTTCCTCCCGGTGTCAATGAAATGAACCTTCTAGGGGTAGAAGGACGGGGCCCCGTAAGAGGCCCCGTCCTGGTTTGCGTTGGATCAGCTGACGGGATGCGCCTGGTCGAGGTAGGCCACGACCGCGGCGTTCTCGTCCTCGTAACCGGCGTCGGCCTTGAGGGTCAGCACGAAGTCCGTCTGTCGTTCCTCAGGCTTGCGGTGCGGCTCGATGCGTACCTGGCGGAACAGGCCCCATACCATGTTGTTGGGGTGCTCCAGGAGCGTGATGCGGCCCGGGCCACCCGCAATGACAGGCAGGGAGCGCTCGAGCATCGGGCAGTACGTGATGGGGATCCCCTTGAACGGGATCGACTCGCCATCGGTCTGCGCCTTGTCTCCAAGCGCGGTGTTGCGTGCCTTCAGCAGGTTGGCGTACGCGTCGAACTCCTGGAACGGCACGTAGATGCGCCACTCGTTTCGCACCTGGAGGTACTCCTTCGGCAGCGCCCGGAGCTGCGCCTGGAAGACGTTCTCGGGGTAGACCAGCGCCAGCGGGGCGGCGGGATCGTACGTGTCCGCCACGTTGAAGTCCGTGCCGTTGTAGACCGCGTTGCCGGCCAGCTTCGCCCAGCCATCCGTGAGGCTCAGGACTCCAGTGGGGTCGCTGTCCTTATCGGCCAGGAGCCCCAGCATCTCGAGGTCACGCCCTGCGGCCTCTGAGAAGATGTCCATAAGCGTCTGCTCGAGGTTGCCCTGTTCGATGTTCGCGTCCAGCGCGTCGTCGTCGAGGCCGGTGATGGCCACCATCTCGCGCGCGATGAGCTGGTTCGTCGCAGTCATCGGCTTGACCGCGGTCGGGATGTTCTTCTCCCCGTTGGCCAGCTTGCCCCTGGACAGGATCTGGCCGACGAAGCCGATGCGGTCGATGTTCTTGATCTCGCGGGTCATCTCCATGAACCGCGCCTCGTTCAGGATGACGGTGTTCGGCTGCATCTGCCGCACGAACTTCGCAAACTGTTCGGGGGTGAGTATGGACTGACCCAGGTCCGTGACGGTCATCGCCTTGAGGGCCGCCATCAGAGCTTCATTCGTATACATGGTTCCTCCGTTTCCGGGCACAAAAAAACCCGCCATCATGGCGGGCGTGCCTCGTTTGTTTGTTGCTCTATCTAAGCGCGGATCTTCCGGCCGGCCGCGTCGCGGTTGCCGAAGTCGCCGTAGCTCTTGTTCGCGTTCGGGGTGTCCTCGCTGGGCAGACCCTTGCTCGCGGGCTTGAAGGCGAGTCGCTGCTCGACCTCAGCGCGGAAAGCCTTCTGCTCCTCGACCCCGCTGGTCAGCTCGTCGATCTTCGCCTTGAGCGCTTCGATAGTGATCTCCCCTTCGGGCTCGTTCTTGACCGCGGGCTCTTCAGGCTCGGGCTCGCTCTTCGCGGCCTCTTCCACCTTCGACTGGAGCGCGGCGATCTTCTCGTCGAGGGCCTTGATGGCCTCATCCGGCTCACTCTTTTCCAGCAGTTCTTTCACTACCTGCTCTACTTCGTCTTTGTTCATGTCATCCTCCTGGATGGTTTGTTTACGCGTAAACAGTCGTGCCACGAATCCCTTCGACTTGACAACGAGGAACTCTGCCTTCGGTACGCAGGGCCTGTCGACTATGGAGACGTGGGTTGCCTCCCATTCATCCCCGAGGTCGCGCAGCAGCATCCGCTTGAACGCGCCCTCGATCGATTTGCCAGCTGCGTCCTTGAGCACTGACTTGCGCACTCCCATGATGCTGAAGCCCGTGCGCTTGCCGTCCTTGATCTCCTGCCACGTCTTGTCATCCTCCACGTAGGTGCCCATCATCCATGTTCCCTTGGGAACGGCGACGGGTCCGTTGAGTCCGGGGAGTTCGACGTCAACTGGCATGAGGTAGGATTCGACTGGCCGGGCGACGTTGTTCAGGGTGTGCTGCACGTCGACGTTGCCGTAGCTCTTCAGGAATTTGTGCGCGACCTCCTCTATCTTCTCGGACGTCACGGACTCCCCGTCGTAGTCCTTCTCACCGGGGACCAACACGGGGCCATAGACGATCCGCTTTTCTGCGTTCTTCATCACGATCGGGGCGCTGAGCTCGGGGCCGAACTCATCGGCGATGCGCTTCTCGACGTAGGCAAGTGCGACCTCTGTCTCCTCGCCTACAAGGAGGCCCAGCTCCTCGTCATACCGCCAGGGAATCTCGTACATCTTCCCGTCCTCATATGCGCGATCGCCTGAGGTGGTATAGTTCACGTAGATCACCGTAGTCGGGAACATCGCCCTGATATATCCGTCGCCGAGCTTAGCCGCGAGAGCCTTCTGCAACATCGTACTCAGTTCATCGTCCATCGCTAACTCCTTTTGCTAAGCCGCCTCAGCGGCGGTATCTATCTCCACCAGGTCATCCTCTGTGAAATAATCCAGACCCTCCGGCGCTGCCATGCCGGCGGGCATGATAAATCCAACCTCGACGCACCTACAATTTGCCCATTCCTCTATGTCGCCGGACATGTCGCCCGGGTACATCAGGCCGTTGGAATAGGGGTCACCCGAGCGCACAATCTCCCCCTGCATGTCGGCGTGCGAATCGCGGACCCTGTCGTCCTCGGCCGTGATCCACTGCCGGTAGTCGGAGTTGTCGTCGATGACGCCGTGTGCCGCCTCGCCCTGGGCGGTGTGAGTCTCCGTGCGGGCTATCCTCTCTGCCTCCCAGGTCTCTAGGCCGTCGAAGACGTTATCCCGGAGGAGCCTCGCCGCCTCGTCCATGCCCATGCCCTGGTCGTAGGCTTCCTGCAGCCAGTTCATGACATCGCCGGTCACCCGGTCCATGGTGGAATCGGCACCCTCGAAGACGCGCGCTTTCATCAGGTCGAGGACACCCTCAGAAACCTTTTCGAGGACGAACCCGACGCCCTCGGCCGCGTTGATGGCCCCTGACTCCGCCGCGTCCTTCACGTAGTGGAAGAGCACGTCTTTGAACTTGTCCCTGGTATCCTGGATGACCTGGGCGATACTGCGCTTCTGCACGGGCCCGGCTACCAGCTTGTCGCCGAGCTTGTTCATGATCTCGTCCGCCAGCTTGCTAAAGAGGTTGGAGAGCGCCTCCTGGAGGGCCGCCTCGTCCGCGATCACGGCCTTGGTCACCGCGTACCAGGACAGGAATCGCTCAATCTCGCGCGCCATCTTGGCTACAGTGTCCATCACTTAATCCTTGTTGGCCTTGTCGATAAGGATCTCCGCTGCTTCACTCGTCATGACCTACACTTTTCGTCGCTATGTCGACGAGCCTATCGTGCAGGCTCTTGATCGACTGGATCATCATCGCCTCTTTTGCCGCTGCCGCGGGAGGCGCCCCCTGGAGTAGTGCTTCCGATACCTTGCCATCGACGAAGTGGGCGTTCAACGCAGGATTGGCCTCGTCCGGCTCCAGCCCGAAACGGGTCCCGAACGAACGGATGAGGTCGTTGGGCCTCATCGCGCCGTTCTTGAAGAGGAACTCCGCGATCTCCTTGTCGTGCTCCTCCTGCGAGGTGTCAAGCTCCTTGAGCTGGAACCGCCAGTCGGTTATCCCAAGGGTCGGCAGTATCAGGTGGTCGAAGTGCTGCTCGATCATCTCCTGTCGCGGGTTAATGATCGACTCGCTGTAGATCTTTGTAGACTCTACAGCGGTGGAGCCGCCGAGAGATCCCGTCTCCGCGATTCCCACGCGATAGGGCGGGACGCGGTGCGCCGAGATAATCTCGTCGCGGTTGTCCTTGCGGTAGAGGCGGAAGCTCGCGTCCTTGACCTCGACGGCGAGCGGCTTGACTTCGACCTTCACCTCACCGCCGGTCTCGGAGGGCACGGCAAGCACCATCGTCGAGTGTGGCCTCGAGGACAGGTCTGCGAAGAAGCTCTTTACGTACCTGACGACTTCGTACTCGCCGTCATCGCCGAGTGCCCCAAGGTCATACTCGCCGGTGATGAACACCGCATAGGCCGGGACACCGAAGTTTGAGAAAAACTTGATGTTGTAGTCGCGGGCCGCGATCGACCCCATGACCGCCCCGATCGCCGTGAGAGCGTCGGGAACCCCATAACGGTCAGAGCGGGGCGTATAGGACGCGAGCTGTATCAACTCATTGGCCCGCTCGGTCTCTTCCAGCGTACCAATCGGGTATTCCTTGCCATCTGATTTCCGCACATCAGCGTCATAGCCGAACTGCTTGAACCAGACCTTCTTGAAGCCCCGCTGCTGACAATACTTGTTGCCCTGCTGATGCGCCCTTACCGTGTGACCGGGGATGTGGTAGATCGATTCGACGGCGGCTTCCGCCGTCAATCTGCCGCACTCCAGGTAGCCGTTGCCGATCGTGTCATAGTCGAGCATTGCCCTGACGAGGACAGTTGTCAGCACGGGCCACTGTTTGCGCAGCATGCCGTAAAGCACATCGTATTGTGACGGGGACGCCTCGCCCTTCAGGTCCTCAGCGGTCTTTATTTCCCAGCCAAGCCCGGCCGTGTCGTTCGCCTTCGCCTTGATGCAGTTGTCATGGTACGTGTTGTACTCCGGGAGCCTCGCGAGCTGCTCAAGATTGTACGGCGGCTGAACGAGCGCCATGCCGCCATACTGCCCGTAGGTGAAGGCGTCGGTAATCTGCTTTGATCCCGCCGCTGTCTCGTACTGCTTCATGACGCTGGCCGGGACGACTTGATTGCTCTGTGTGACAATGCAAATTGGCTCTCGCAATTGATCTCCTAGCCGTGGACTATCTCCGCGCGCTTACGGTTGTAGGTGTACCAGTAGCGGATAGCGTCCGGGCCGTGGTCGTTTTCCTTCTTGGGTTCATCCGTGCCGGGACGGTTCTCATAGCCCTCGAATTCCTTGACCATGTTGGGCGTCTTGCCCCGTACAAAGTACAGGCGCGGGGGGCCATCGTTCGGCTTGAGGTCCCTGCGTATCGCGGATATCCCGTCGCTGACCTTGAATCCCTTGGGCGCCCTCATCTTGAACCCGGCCTGCTTGAACACTCTGATGCTGCCCGGCGCGGAGGGGTCGCAATAGACGCCCTCCACCTTCCCGCCGTAGCGCTCCCACATCATGGCCGCGAGTTCGGCGTCCGTCTGGTGCCGCTCGTAGTTCTCCTCGAGGACGTATTTCACGTCGGCACTCGAGACTCCAAGCAGGGCGAAAGCGAACGGGTTGTCGTATCCCCAGTCGACGCACCCGTAAAGGGTAAGCCCCTCAGGGACCTCGCTCTCCTCGATCAGGTGGATGTTGCGGTCGAACTGCGCGTATACCCGCTTCTTCTTCGAGGGCACCTTGCATAGGTGCTCCGACTCCCAGGTCTCCCGGTCGTGTACCAGGAACTGCTGGAGGATCTCCTCGTACGGCCTGTAGCCGTCGGCGTTGCGAGCCCTTCCCTCGCAATCGGGAGCCATCGGGCAGGTCTTGCAGCCCCGCTCGCAGCGCTCCATCGTCTCCCAGATGCACCAGGTGTAGACCTTGAAGCCGCGTTCGTCGGCCTCGTCCAGCATCATCTGCATCTGGCCGGCGGCCTTGTGCCACGTCGAGGTCATCAGGACCTGCGACATGATCCCCGGCTGGCTCTTCGGTATGGACAGGGCGCCCTTGAAGACGTCGGGGGCCATCTCGTCTATCTCATCAAGCCGCAGCTTCGGGGCGTGCGGGGACCTGACAGACTTCGATGAGGCAGCCAAAATCTCGTACTTCGCGCCGCTTTTGAGCCGCGTCTCGCTCATCAGCGGCTCGCCCGCGAGCTTCGCCTCCAGGGCCGCGTCCTTGAACCAGAAGCCCTTGGAGTAGTCGTAACCTCGCTTGGCTTGGAACCTAGAGGCCGCGACCGTTACAACAGAGGCGTTGTGAAACCCGGCGTCGAGCACGTTCAGAGCCGCGGTGCTCATGGACTTGCCGCCCGATCGGCA
>Ga0209744_1000145_pt1 | contig 22615 bp, 8 predicted proteins | sample BarGraNGADG00311_2_FD_184494 | JGI IMG/M metagenome (GOLD analysis project Ga0209744, IMG submission 184494) | Arctic peat soil microbial communities from Barrow, Alaska - Barrow Graham LP Ref core NGADG0004-311 (SPAdes) (version 2) | ecosystem: Environmental > Terrestrial > Soil > Wetlands >... | reverse complement strand
AGCCAAGTAGGTCGATGTGCTGACTGACACCCTCGGACGTCAGATGATGCTAGTTCGTGTAGATCCGGCAGCGCCGCCCTGGCGCGCCTCCTGAACTGGACCGACCCGCCGAAACCCGGTGATCGGCCACAGCCGAGGCAGCTTCCCATACACGCCGTCTCGAGGTCCGTAAGCGGTGTCGGACAAGGGTTAAAGACTTGTTAAATCTTCGACCGCTGACCTGGTGAGGTGACCCTAAGGCCGATAGTATCGCGCCTGCGACACCAACCGTTTTGCGTCGGAGGAGGCCCACCTGCGGGGTCCGCAAATCTTAGGGATCATCCGCCCGGCGCACACATCAGTGGCTTGGGCGGCGGCTGACCTCCGTGGCTTTGCATCAACCAGGCAGGTGAACCATGGCGGTTCAGGTGAGTTGCCCCGGTGTCTATGTCGAGGAATGCCCCGCGGGTCGCACGATTCCGGGCGTGGCGACCTCTTCAATCCGTTCATCGATCGTGCTCTATCCGGCATGCGGGCCACCGACGCGCTGCCTTCAACTCACAGGATCCAACGCCGCCAGGATGTCCCCCGACCCGGCGACCTTGACACGCCTGGCGACCTGCGCGCCGACGAGTCGCACGACCGATCGCAGGTCGCTGCGCACCGCCACCAAACCAGCGAATCCCTTGTGGCTGTCGACCAGCAGGTTTCCAAGCTCTAATCCGCGCCAGCCCACCCGCGCCAGTCGCTCGGTTTGAAAGATCGCCCATTGTTGATTGACCACATCAGGAGCCTGTTGCCATGGCAGAATCACCTCGCATCCTCAGCGTCGGGTCGAGCGGAACCGACGTTCGACGACTTCATGCAGCAATGCTCGATATTGACATCCCCCTGGCCAATGACGAAGTCGTCGCGGGCTTCTTCGGACATACGACGCGGGTTGGGGTTCTCATCTACCAACGCGCCGGTGGGCTTGGCGTTACCGGAGTTGTCGACGTTGACACCGCCGAATCGCTGGCACTCAGCGAGACACTCGCTGCGCGCCGAGTGGTCGGCAGGGTTCTTGGGCCCGACCTTGATGCTGTTCCAGAGGTGACGGTGTCCGCCTTCGATCGTGATTTGCGCACAGAGAGCCTGCTCGGAAAGACCAAGACCGACGCCAACGGCTACTTCTTCATCCGCTACACCGCGGACCAGTTAGTCCGTGCCGAGAAAGAGACCGCCGACGTCTTCGTCCGGGTCTCCGACGGTAACCGGGTACTGAAAGAGCCTTCCGTAGAGGACACGATCTTCCAAGCTGGCGGACTTGTCTCCATCACCGTTCACCTCGAGAAGCAACCGCGTCGTGGGAGGTCGGAGTACGAGCGGATCTCAGATGTCCTCGAGCCCTTGTTGGTTAATCTCAACCCAGCGGACGCACGCGAAGATGGCGAGGTCCGCGATATCACCTTCTTGTCCGGTGAGACCGGTTTGCCCATGCATCAGCTCGGGCACTACGTGGTCTCGAACCGACTCACCAGGGAGACGGGCGTCCAGCCGTACTTCTTCTATGCACTGCTCGCGGGTTCCGCGCTGCTCGAGGCCCGCAGTTGGAGCAGCCTCCGGCCGCGCTTCTTCGTTGATCTCTCTACAGCGGTCAAACCCTTGTTGTACGACATCGTCCTCCTACCACCCGAAACCATCATGCGAGCGGTGAAGACTGCCGTGGCCGACTCGGTTGTGCCCTTTGCCCTGGGCAATGAGCTCAAGGGCATTTTGGCAACGCTGGCCAAGATCGAGAACCAAGCCCGGGCCTACGTGCGCGAGCTGGTGCCTGGGGAACTTGTGCAGCAGTTACAGGACCTCCTGGTCTCACCCGCCCCTCAGCTGATCGAGAAGCTACTCGCTGACCCAGGGATCAGCGACCTAACCAGCCTGCTCGATGGACTTGCGGAAGCCGGTTCATTCATTGACGCCGGGGCTGCGAAGAATGCGCGCGCCAAGTTCGCCATCGCAGACCTGATCGGGAACGAGCCACACCTCGTGGAGCATGTTGCTCGTAAGCGGGGGATCAAGGACGCGGCGGAGGTCTACAAGCTGGCCTCCATGGACCGCCAGGACTGGGTAGCCGCACTTACCGCCGACGCCGCGCATCTTGCCATCGGCGGCCGGGCAATGAGCAAGGCCGGGGCCGAACGACAGGCTTCGGCACTGGTCCGCAAGATGGAAAGGGCATTTCCCACTGCGGCCTTCGCATCGCAACTGGATCGCGACCAGGGGCCCGCCACTCCCCATGCCAAACGAATCGCGGCGCTGCTCAACGGTAGCCCCGACTTTGACCTGGCTGAGGGAAACGTGGCGAACCTGGTAGGGGCCAAGGTGGGCGCGCGCGTGGCCCGCGACACAAAGCCCGGCTCGGTCAAGGACAGCCTCCGTACGATTCAGCGCGTCTTCAAGTTTGCGCCTCGCTACGCTCAGACGAAGACTCTGCTCAGTCAAGGAATTCGCTCGGCCGCGGACATCCATCAGCTCGGTGAGCTTCGCTTCGTCAGCAACGCGGTCTCCTCGGGGGAGTACACCGCAGCCGAGGCGAAAGCGGCCTACCGGCGCGCAGCGGACGCGCACACCGCAAGCATTCTTCTCGCTGGTCAGCTTGCAGCGAGCTCTGCCGCAATGTCGGTCGCGGCGTTGGCTGCCGAGTCGATCGATCTCGAACCCGTCACGAAGGAGTTTCCCAACCTCAAGAGCCTGTTCCAACAGGGCGACATGTGTGCCTGCGAGGAATGCCGGTCTGTGCACGGTGCTTCCGCGTATGTCGCGGACGTGCTGCAGTTCCTTTCAAACAGGCTAGTCGTCGACACGACCGCCGCACCCGCGATATCGCTAAAGGGAGCCAAGGACGAGCTGTTCTCCAGGCGCCCAGACCTGGGTGACACTGATCTGAGTTGCTCCAACACCAACACCCCACTTCCGTATATCGATGTGGTGTGTGAGCTTCTTGAGGAGGCGGTGGCTCCCGATCCTGGGTTCGCTTTCGCGGGGGCCGTCGCCCCCGGATTGGCATCTGCTTCGCTTGTGGCGGCGCTCCAGGCGCACGACCTACCAGCCACAGTGAAGGCCGTTGTCTACGGCGCGGACCTGGCCGGCTGCTTCGTCATACGCGACACAAATCTGGTCTGCAAACTGACCCCAGACGCAGCCGGTGGCTGGACGGTACGCCGCCTTCGACAGACATATGGAAGTGCCGCCGAGGTGGCAGCCGCCCCCGAGTACGTCAACCAGGGGGCGTACACCACCCTCTCAGCCAGCACCTCTGCCTTCACCCTGCCCTTCGATCTGGCCCACCGGGAAGCCCGCGGCTACTTCACGACCTTCGGCGTAGACCGGGCTGCTCTGATGGCCGCCACCCAGGTCGCCGCAACGCCGAGCGACGCTCAGATCGCCGCCGAGACCCTAGCGCTCAGCAACACACAACGCGACCTGATCGTCACTCCTAACCCTGGCGGGCAGCAGGCGATCTGGGACACAGCGACCGCGTCGGCCGCGGCGACGCTTAAGAACGTGGACGCCTTCGTCACGCGGAGCCTCCTCAGCTACCCCGACCTGCTGGACCTCCTCACATCAAACTGGGTCAACCCCGCCGGGAACATGTTCATCCGTCATCTCGACAACACCTGCGACCTCGCGGCAAAGGAGATCGCCAACCTTGACGACGCTGCACTCGATCGCATCCATCGCTTCGTCCGACTCCGCAGCAGCATCAAATGGCCGACAGATGTCCTGGACCGAGCCATCCGCGCCCAAAGCGTGGGTAAGGGCAACCTCGGCGACCCGGCGTTGGTGGCGATCGTTGACATGGTCCGATTGAGCGCCCAGCTCGCACTTTCCGCCACAGCCCTCTGTGACATCCTCACACCACTCGAAGTCGCAGACCCCAACGGCACGTATGCGCAGGTGTTCCTGAATGCCGCGTCCGTCGGCCACGTCGACCCCGCCTTCACCCCGGATGCCCTGGCCGCCAACGAACAGCAAGAGAATGCAGTCCCCGGGTCTGGGGTCAAGCTGAGTACCGCCAAGACCTACCTGGGGCTTGCCCTTGGTCTCAACAGCGTCGAAGTAGACGTGCTCTTGCAGCTCGTGGGGTCAACGGCGCCACTGACCGTGGGTTCGGTCAGCGCCGCCTACGGGTACAGCTTCCTGCGGAACGCCACTGGCGGCACACTCGCAGACCTGCACACCCTGGCCGTCCTCAGCGGGCTTGCACCGCTCGCCGGCCCCAGGGAGATGCTCGCTTTCCTCGCCGCGCGAGACGCGGTGGCGCGCGGCGGCCTCAGGCCGAGCGACCTGGAATACATCCTGAACCATCGCGCCGACGACCTTGCCACTCGCCAGCTACCGGATTCGGCGGTCGCCGACATCCTGGCGGCCTTGACCCAGAAGTACGTCGAAGCCGCTTCGGAGAACGCCTCCACATTCGCCCCCGCCGCAACTCCCGAGGAGAACACGGCCACGCTTGTCGCCGTGCTCAGCAAGCTCCCCGGGGTCAGCGACGCGCAGCTTTCACAAGCCCAGACCCTGGTGGAGGGATTGTGGAGCGACCCGGCTGTGACCGAAGCGCAGTTCGTCGACGCGCTGCTTTCCGCCTACCTCAACACCACACAAATCCAGGCCGCGGTGGCCGCCATGGTCGGCGCTGCACCCGTCACCGACGCGTTGCGCAACGCGGTCATCAAATCCATGATCGATGCAGTCTCCGCCCACCTCTATCGCGAGTCCCGGTGGACCGCTCTCCTCGAAGAGATAAAGAACGCCTTCAACATCGCCGACGACATGACGGAGGTGATCCTCACCGGCGCCCGACTCAAGCAGCCCGTGGTCGCGCCCCCACCGACGCTACGTGAGATCTTCCTCGACGACAGCACCACCGCCGCCGCCCAACTGTCTAAGCATCGCGCAGTCCTGCTGATTGACAAGATCCGCACAACTATCGCTCACACACCCCTGTCTGCGTCCGATCTGGCCTGGTTGTTGGACAATGCCGAGAACCTCGGCTGGACCGAGTTGGACCGGCTCCCCTACGAGTCCGGACTCAATGGATCCGGATTTGACCGGTGGGTCAAACTCCAGGGCTACATCGACTTACTGAACCTTTACCCTCCGGTGGTGGACCCAGCTGCTCCGGAAAAGACTCTGTCGCTCAGGGGCTTGTTCGACCTTGTCCTCGCTCCGGGGAGCACCGCGACGGTCTTGATGGAGTACCTCGGGGGGCTCGCCGGAATCGACACTGCCCAACTCAAGGGCCTCGATGTCCATTTCGGATTCTCCGCTGGCAACCTCCTGGCGTATAAGGATCCCGCCGTGTTTGACCGTTTGCTGACGGCTGGGGGCTTGATTCGGCAGTTGGGACTCGACGTGGCCACAGCCGTACAGGTGTCAAAACCACAGCTCACGCCTACCGATGCGGCGGTGATGCGCAGCGCACTCAAGACCAGGTACACCGAGGGTGAGTGGCTCGGGGTGCTCAAGCAGACCTACGACGGAGTCCGATCTCTCAAGCGCGACGCGTTGGTGGCCTACCTGCTGGCGAAGAACCCAGGCCTGTCGTCGATAGACGACCTCTACGACTGGTTCCTCATCGACGTCGCGATGGGCGTATGCATGCCGACCTCTCGCATCGTCCAGGCACACGCGACGCTCCAGCTGTTCGTGCAGCGGTGCCTGATGGGTCTCGAGCCCACCTGCCTGGCGAGCATCGGCCACGACGACGGCTGGGGGCAGTGGAAGTGGATGGCGAACTTCCGGGTGTGGGAGGCCAACCGGAAGATCTTCCTGTACCCGGAGAACTGGATCGAACCTGAGCTACGCGACGACAAGTCCGAGCTGTTCGTCGATCTCGACAACACGTTGCAGCAGGACCAGCTCACGGATGCCGCCGTCGAGGACGCTACGGCTGCCTACCTCGAGAGCCTCGACGACATAGCCCATCTCGACGTAATGGCCACCTACTACCAGGCCAACACGAAGACGATGCACGTCTTTGCCCGCACCAAGGGCGGAAGCCCATCGGTCTACTACCACCGGGAGTTCCAGAAGGAAAGGTACTGGACACCGTGGGCGAGGGTCCCGCTGGACATCGAAAGCGACCACGTGCTCGCGTTCGACCGCAATGACCGCCTCACGCTGGCCTGGGCCATCTTCACCGAGAAACCCGACAGCCACGCCGCCCCGCCCGCAATTCCCGATCCCTATGCGATCCCCAAGGATGGTAAGCCCAACGACCCGCCGAGGAAGAGATGGGAGATCCAACTTGCCGTGAGCGAGAGGTCCGGCGACAAATGGCGACCCAAGAAGGTGTCACGAGGCTACCTGTCGACGGAATTCAGTACCAGCCTCCCGGAGGCCAAGAAGTTCAACCTCCTGTCATGGCAGCTCGGTGCGGGCCAGGCGATCACCTGCTTTGGCCCGGGTGGGTTCTCAGGGTCCTTCGCGTTGACCGGCTGCAAGGGGTACCCCGAGCCTCAGCCGGGCGGAGGCTTCGCTTACGGGGTATCACCGCAGTTCAAGGACTCCGAGCTTCAGGCTGGCCGATTCACCGAGCTTGGCCTCGACAGCGACGACGAACTCGCCATCCGGACGTTGTTGAGCAACACCTTCGCGACGATCACCGGCAAAACACCCGGCACGTTCGACGTCACCTACCCGCTCCAGATGTCCTTGATCGACTGGGTGATCGTTTTCGCACAGTTACAGGGTCCCAGCCAAGGCAGCAACAAAGCCTTGGCCCGCGACCGGGGACTGGTGCTGCCCCTGGGGACACTCATGCCGTACTTTTACGGCGACTACGACCGCACGTATGTCATCGTCCCCGGCTTCTACGAGCAGAGGCCACGAGACGGAAAGCCGGGCGCCGACGTCGTGCTCGGGAACAGGAAGACGTTCTCTGACGCCCTTCAGTTCGTTGAGGACGCCGTAGCGCTGCTGCTGAAGTACCTGAAGAAGTACCAGGACGACCCCAAGCACGATCTTCCAGCCTTGATCGCCGAGCTCCAGAAAGACCCCGAGTTTGTAAGGCTGCGCGAGGAGTTCAAGACCTACCAGGAGCTGCGCTACGGGCTGAGGTACGCAAACTTCTACCACCCCTTGGTGTGCCGGATGAGGTCGGCACTGAACACATTAGGCGTGCCCGGACTCATGCAACGTGAGTTGCAACTGACGGACACGGGTTTCGACTTCACCACCGTCTACGACCCGTCGGCGCAGGTCCTCGAGCCCTATCCGCGCGAGGATGTCGACTTCACCTTGGAAGGCGCCTACTCCGCATACAACTGGGAGCTCTTCTTCCACCTACCGTTCGACATCGCCAAACGGCTCAACCGCGACCAGCGCTTCGAGGAAGCGCGACTGTGGTACCACCACGTGTTCAACCCGGTAGGCACCAACGACAGTCCCGCCCCGCAAAGATACTGGGTAACCAAGCCGTTCTTCACCACCAAAACCAGCGACTACCTCGCGCAACGGATCGACGCCGTAATGGGCCGCATCGCGGCAGATCCGTCAGGCGCCACGATCAGTGACCTCAAGTTCGCTGTCGAACAGTGGCGCGACAATCCGTTCAAACCAGACGTGGTCGCCCGGTCACGTCCGGTGGCCTACCAGATCGCGCTCGTCACCAGCTACATCAGAAACCTCACCGATTGGGGCGACAACCTCTTCCGGCAATTCAACCGTGAATCCGTGACACAGGCCACGCAGATGTACGTCCTTGCGGACAAGCTGCTCGGCCCAAAGCCGCGCATCATCCCACCCATCGTCGAACCCCCGGTGATGACCTACAACCAGCTCGAGGCTGACCTCGACCTGTTCGGCAACGCGCTGATCGACCTGGAGAACCTCATCCCCGACCTCAGCCTGCTGCCCCACGGCGGTGCAGAACTGCCGACACCACCAGCCTCGCTGGGTTGCCTCTACTTCTGCATCCCACCCAACGATCAGCTGCTGAAAATGTGGGACCTAGTCAGCGACCAACTGACGAAGATCAGGAACTGCCAGAACATCGACGGGGTCGAGGCCACCCTGGCGTTGTTCTCCCCGCCGATCGACCCCGGCGCTCTGGTCAGGGCCGCCGCGGCCGGCCTCGACATCTCGACGTTCCTGGCCGGGCTGGGCGCGCCGTTACCGCCCTACCGCTTCCAAGTCATGTCGGCCAAAGCAACTGAACTAACGCAACACGTCGCGGCTCTTGGCAGCGAACTGCTCACGGTCCTCGAAAAGCGCGACGCTGAGGCGATGGCCCGACTGCGAGCCGACCAAGAAATCAGCGTGCTGGACGCCGTCCGCGCAGTGAAGCTCACGACCATCGACGAGGCGTCTGGCGCCCTCGAAGGCCTACGAAAGAGTCGCCTCATCACCGAAGTCAAGAAGAACTACTACTCCAGCCAGGAATACATGAACCCGTGGGAGACAGCCGCCGTGGTTCTCAACGGTGTGTCGCTCGTTGGCGAAGCCGCTGTCGCGCTCGGCTATATCCTCGCCGGTGGTCTCAAACTGATCCCCAACTTCATGGCGGGCGGGGCGGGCTTTGGTGGCTCACCCACCGTCACCGTGACGCTCGGTGGTCAAACCATCGGAGCCGCGGCCGAGTCCGGAGCGCAGGTAATCTCCTCGCTAACGCGGGTGGCGGACAAGGCTGCAGGGATGGCTGGGACGCAAGGAAGCTACCAACGACGCAAGCAAGAGTGGGACTTCCAGGTCGCCATCGCCGACAAGGAACTCGATCAGGTCGATCAGCAGATCAAAACTGCTGGGCTACACGTCGACATGTTGAGCAAGGATCTGACATCCCACGACCTTCAGGTCAAAAACGCCGAGAAGACACGCGATCTCATGCACAGCAAGTACACCAACCAAGAGCTTTATGAATGGATGAGCGGGCAGATCGCCTCGGTCTACTACTCTGCGTACAAGCTGGCCTTCGACACCGCCAAAAAGGCAGAACGATGCTTCGACCACGAGCTCGGTACTGACAAGTCGTACATCAAGTTCGGCTACTGGGACAGCCAGAAGAAGGGCCTGATGAGCGCGCAGGCATTGTTGCACGACATCAAGAGGCTGGAGGTGGCATACCTCGATCTGAACAGCCGGGAGGACGAACTGACCAAGCATGTGTCTCTGGCCCAGCTCGACCCACAAGCAATGTTGACTTTGAAAAACGCGGGGCATGCAATCATCGAGGTTCCTGAGGCATTGTTCGATCTCGATCACCCAGGGCACTACATGCGGCGAATTAAGACGGTGAGTCTGTCGATCCCCTGCGTCGCCGGCCCCTACACGACCGTTGCCTGCACTCTCTCACAGATCGGAAACAAATACCGCAAGAACACTGACAAGAAACCGGGTGCAGCAACCGACAAGGATAAGTACCTAGAGCAGACTGATAGCGATCCACGGTTCGTATACAACGTCGGCACGATCCAGTCGATCGCCACGAGCAGCGGGGTGTCAGACAGTGGGTTATTCGAGCTCAACTTCCATGACGAGAGATATCTCCCATTTGAAGGCACAGGGGCCGTCAGTCGCTGGCGAATCGAGATCCCCCAGGACTTCCCACAGTTCGACCACTCGACGATTAGTGATGTCGTGCTGCATCTGAAATACACAGCGCGCGACGGGGGCACCGAATTCAAGAAACTCGTCCAAGACGTGACCGTTGCGCTCACCAACGAGATGGTGCTCAGCGGCGGTCAAGGACTGTTTGCGGGCGTAAGCCTGCGCAACCAGTTCCCCGATGCGTGGTGGCAGCTAACTGAGAGTGGCCAAACGACATTCACCGTCGACGAACGAATCCTGCCCTACGCCGTCCAAGATCACAGCCCCACAATCGACGCCGTTGGTTGGTACGCCAAAGTAAAGAACAACCCTGCGGCATACGCCATTACCGTCGACGGCGTCGCGGTGAACCTGACGAAGAAGCCCTTACTCGGTAATCTCTGCACTGGCGTTGGCGGTCCCATCACCTTGGGAACCGCGGCCACGCTCACTGGCGATGGGGCAAAGCTCGAAGATCTCGTACTCCTGGCGCACTACACCATCACATGAACTCATAGGTGACCAACCATGGAATCAAGGGACCAAACGACAAATCGGAGTGAAGACGAACAGAAACTGGCGATGCCGGCCATCGCCTTGCCGAAGGGTGGCGGCGCGGTCCGCGGTATCGGAGAAAAGTTTGGTGCCAACCCGGTAACGGGTACCGGGTCGATGAACGTGCCCATCGCCACTAGCCCGGGCCGGTCTGGTTTCGGCCCTCAACTCTCGCTCTCATACGACTCCGGGTCCGGTAACGGCTCATTCGGTTTTGGCTGGAGCCTCTCCCTGCCATCCATCACCCGCAAGACTGACAAGGGCCTGCCACAGTACAACGACCTTGACGAATCCGATGTATTCATCTTGTCTGGCGCGGAAGACCTGGTCCCAGTTCTCAATCCGGACGGGACGCGACAAACTGACGACGCTGTCGCGTTTGGCTACACCATTCAGCGCTATCACCCCCGCATCGAAGGCTTGTTCGCTCGTATCGAACGCTGGACCCGCCAGAGTGACGGTGATGTCCATTGGCGATCGATTTCCAAGGACAACATCCTGACCCTCTACGGTAAGGACGCCGACTCCCGCATAGCGAACCCCGAAGACCCCTCACACATCTTCACCTGGATGATCTGCGAAACGCGCGACGATAAAGGCAACGCGGTCCTCTACAGTTACAAGCGCGAAGACGGTGTCAGTGTCGATCTCACGAGACCTTGCGAGCGCAACCGTGGCGATCGCAATGACGCCAGGCGCGCCGCCAACCGCTATCTCAAGAGAATCCGTTACGGCAATCGCACACCGCTGCTTAACAACACCGGACAACGCCCGCGATTCCTTGCCGATCTGCCGGCAGCGCAGGTCCAGAACGCTCGATGGATGTTTGAGGTCATACTCGACTACGGCGAGCACGACGCCAACGCCCCCAAGCCGGATGACGCCGGCCCGTGGATCTACCGCGACGACCCAATATCTTCCTACCGACCGGGCTTCGAGGTGCGCACGACTCGCCTGTGCCAGAGGGTGCTGATGTTCCATCACATTCCGGACTTGGCTAGCGGAGCGAAGGGCTACGAAGGCCTGGTTCGTTCGACCGACTTCACGTACCCCCCCCAGCAAGACCCTACCGGCGTGCGAAATCCCGTCTACACCTTTCTGGCCGCCGTCACGCAGAGCGGCTACCGACGCACCGATGGCGGCTATGACAAACGGAGCCTGCCACCCCTCGAGTTCGAGTACACGCAGCCCGTCGTGCAGGACGTGGTTGAAGACGTCGACCCTGCCAGCCTGGAGAACCTGCCCGTCGGTGTGGACGGCGCCAACTACCAGTGGACTGATCTGCACGGCGAGGGCATCCCCGGCATCCTCACTGAACAGGCTGGCGAATGGTTCTACAAGCGCAACCTCAGCCCTCTCGGGAGACAATCGGTCGAATTCGCGCCGCTAGAACTCGTGGCAACCAAACCTCGTGTCAGTCTCGCTCTGGCGGGAGGATCCGCGGAGTTTATGGACCTGGCCGGCGACGGCCAGCCCGATGTCGTGGTCATGGACGGCCCGATGCCCGGCCTGTACGAGCACGACGAAGCTGAAGGCTGGCAACCCTTCCGCCCGTTCACCTCGCGTCTCAACCGTGACATGCGTGACCCCAACCTGAAGTTCATTGACCTGGACGGCGACGGTCATGCCGACGTGCTCATCACCGAAGACGATGCCTTGGTCTGGCACCCTTCTTTGGCCGAGGAAGGATTCGGCCAGGCGCGCCGAGTCCAGGATCCGCTCGATGAAGAGAAAGGCCCGCGCCTGGTCTTTGCCGATGGCACCCAGTCCATCTACCTAGCAGACCTCGTCGGCGACGGACTCACCGATCTCGTGCGCATCCGCAACGGTGAGGTCTGCTACTGGCCCAACCTCGGCTACGGGCGGTTCGGCGCCAAGGTGACGATGGACCAGGCGCCGCAGCTGGATAACCCTGACCAGTTCGACCCCAAGCGCATCCGGCTGGCCGACATCGACGGAAGCGGCACAGCCGACATCATCTACCTGAGTCGTGACGGCGTCCGTCTGTACTTCAATCAGTCGGGTAACAGCTGGAGCAAGGCACGCAAACTGAACGTCTTCCCGCAGGTTGGTGACCTTGTGTCCATCGCGCCAACCGACCTGCTCGGAAATGGGACGGCGTGCCTGGTCTGGTCATCTCCGCTGCCAGGTGATGCGCCGCGCCCGATGCGCTACGTGAACCTGATGGGCGCGCACAAGCCTCATCTGCTTGTCAGGACCATCAACAACCTCGGCGCCGAGACCGTAGTCCAATACGCCCCATCCACCAAGTTCTACTTGCAGGACAAGCGCGACGGCAAGCCATGGATCACACGGCTGCCTTTCCCTGTGCACGTCGTCGAGCGCGTCGTGACCCACGACCACATCAGCCGCAACCGCTACGTCACCCAATACGCCTACCATCACGGCTACTTCGACGGCGAGGAACGCGAGTTCCGTGGCTTCGGCATGGTGGAACAGTGGGACACGGAAGAGCTCGCCGCGCTCACGGGCGACGGCACGCTGCCCGCAGCCACCAACGTTGACCCCGCCTCTCAGGTGCCCCCGGTGCTCACCAAGACTTGGTTTCATACTGGCGTCTATCTAGGACACGACCACGTCTCGGATTTCTTCGCTGGGTTGCTGAACGTTCAGGACAAGGGCGAGTACTACCGCGAGCCTGGCCTGACCGACGCCCAGGCCAAGGCACTGCTGCTGCCCGACACCGTGTTGCCGTCAGGTTTGACTCTGCAAGAAGAACGCGAAGCCTGCCGTGCGCTGAAAGGGTCGATGCTGCGTCAAGAGGTCTATGCGCTCGACGGCACGCCGAAACAAGGACATCCCTACACGGTCTGCGAGCAGAACTTCACTGTTCGGCTCGAACAGCCCCGTCGTGGCAACCGCCATGCCGTGTTCTTCACCCACCCCCGCGAGGCCATCACCTATCACTATGAGCGCAACCCGGCTGACCCGCGCGTTCAACACGCGCTCACGCTTGAGGTCGATCCCTTCGGCAATGTGCTGAAGGGAGCCGCCATTGGCTATGGCCGGCGACAGCCCGACCCTGCCCTTCCTCTGGACGTCGATCGGGACAAGCAAACCAAGACGCTCATGACCTACACAGAGAACGTCGTCACCAATCCGATCCACGACGTTGTCATGTTCCCGGATGCCCACAGGACCCCGCTGCCGTGCGAGACGCGCACCTTCGAGCTGGCCGGCTATGTGCCTACCGGACCTGCGGGCCGCTTTCAGTCAGCAGATCTTGTTGAGTCCGACCCCAACGATGCCAGCCGTTTGCGCCATATCTTCCTCAAGGAATTTGCCTACGAAGACACGGCAACTGGTAACAAACGGCGTCGCCCGATCGAGTGGGTGCGCACGCTGTATCGCAAGGACACCCTGACGGGGCTGCTTCCACTTCGCCAACTGGCGCCGCTCGCTGTGCCCGGGGAGAGCTACAAACTGGCTTTCACCCCCGGGCTGCTGACTCAGGTCTTCCAACGCGATGGCCAGCCGTTGCTGCCCAACCCCGCCATTGTGCTCGGCGGCCAGGCCGCCGACCGCGGTGGCTACATGCCGAGCCAGCAACTCAAGGCAGACGGGCGGTTCCCCAACACCGACCCCGATGACCACTGGTGGATCCCCGCGGGCCGAGTCTTCCTCTCGCCCAATAGCAACGACACCGCCGCGCAGGAACTCGCCTACGCACGAAGCCATTTCTTTCTGGCGCACCGTACCCGCGACCCGTTCCACACCAACGCCGTCGCCACCGAAAGCTTCGTCACGTACGACACGTACTGCCTGCTGATGGTCGAGACCCGTGACGCGCTAGGCAACCGTGTCGCGGTTGGCGAGCTCAAACCCGATGGCACCATCGATCCCACCAAACCCGGCAACGACTACCGCGTACTCCAGCCCTGGCGGGTGATGGATCCCAACCGCAATCGCGCCCAAGTGTCCTTCGACACCCTCGGCCTGGTGGTGGGCACGGCGGTAATGGGAAAACCCGAGGAGAACTTGGGCGACTCGCTCGCTGGCTTCGAGGCCGACCTTACACAAGCGCAGGTTGACGGGTTCTTCGATGTCGCAGACCCGCACGTGCCCGCGCCAAGCCTTCTCAAGGGTGCCACAACACGCATCATCTACGACCTTGACCGTTTCCGCCGCTCTCGGGAGGCGCACCCCGAAGACCCGACGCAATGGCTGCCCGCGTACTCCGCGAGCTTGGCGCGCGAGACCCATCTCAGCGAGCCGGTGCCGCCGCAGGGTCTCAAGATCCAGATCAGGTTTTCCTACTCCGACGGCTTCGGGCGCGAGATCCAAACGAAGATCCAAGCCGAAGCGGGACCTCTCCTGGAAGGTGGACCGGTCGTCAGCCCCCGTTGGGTAGCCAGTGGCTGGACCATCTTCAACAACAAAGGCAAACCGGTCCGCCAGTACGAGCCGTTCTTCAGCCAACTCCCGGAGAAAGGCCACCGATTCGAGTTCGGCGTTCAATTCGGCGTCAGCCCGATCCTGTTCTACGACCCGGTCACGCGCGTCGTCGCCACCCTGCACCCCAACCACACTCACGACAAGATCGTGCTCGACCCCTGGCGACAAGTCACCTGGGATGTGAACGACACGGTCCTCGGCGACCCACGCACCGATGCCGATATTCGCGGCTACACCGCTGGTTACTTCGCCAGCCTGCCTGCAAGCCCTCCTGGCCCGCCATGGCAAACCTGGTACGCCCAGAGACAAGGCGGTGCACTGGGGACACAGGAGAAGGCCGCCGCCGAAAAGGCTGCCGCTCACGCCGACACCCCAACGAAGGCCCACTTCGACAGCCTTGGGCGCACCTTCTTAACGATCGCCGACAACGGACCCGATCCGGCGCAACCGAGCCAGCACCTGATCTTCGCCACCCGAGTCGAGTTGGACATCGAGGGCAATCAGCGTTCCGTGCGTGATGCCATCGAGCAGGCGGGTGACCAGCAGGGTCGCATCGTCGTGCGCTACGCCTACGACATGCTCGGCAACCGGGTCCACCAGCTCAGCATGGAGGCAGGCGCGCGCTGGACGCTGAACGACATTGCCAGCAAGCCCATCCGTGCCTGGGACAGCCTCGCCCACACCTTCCGCGTCGAATATGATCCTCTGCGTCGTCCAGTGCGCTCCCTCGTCACCGGTGCCGACCCCGCTAACGCAAACCTTGAACTACTCACGGAGCGGCTGGTTTACGGCGAGCAACACCCCCAAGCCGATGGATACAACCTGCGCGGAAAGCTCTTCTTGCACCTCGATCAGGCAGGCGCTGTCACCACCGACGTCCAAGACTTCAAAGGCAACCCGCTGCGTGCCTCACGCTCCCTGACGGAAGGAACTCAGTACCGGCAAGCGGTGGACTGGGGACCCGTAGATGCCGATCACGTCGCTTTGCCAACGGACGCCAAAGTGCTCCTTGATCCCGTCGCCCTCGAAGCGGCTCTCGCACCTCTGCTCGAAGCTGACCCCTACACCAGCGCCACCGCCTACGACGCCCTCAACCGCATCGTTACGCAGACCGCGCCGGGCACGCCGTCCATGCAGCCCAGCATCATCCGACACGGCTACAACGAGGCCAACCTACTGGAGCGGGTGGACGCCAACCTGCGGGGGGCCATGTCAAACGGCCAACCGGCGTGGACGCCGTTCGTCACGAACATCGACTACGACGCCAAGGGCCAGCGTCAGCGCATCGACTACGGCAATGGCTCGAGCACGTTCTACGACTACGACCCGCTAACCTTTCGGCTCGTCCAACTGCTGACCCGGCGCAACGCCGTTAGATTCGCGGGCGACTGCCCGCAGCCGTCCCCGGCTGGGTGGCCTGGCTGCCAGATACGGAACCTGCACTACACCTACGATCCGGTGGGCAACATCACCTACATCCAAGACGATGCCCAACAGACCATCTACTTCCGCAACAAGCGCGTCGAGCCCAGCGCCGGCTACACCTATGACGCCGTCTACCGTCTTATTCAGGCAACTGGCCGTGAGCACCTGGGCCAGGCCGGCGGTACGCCGGTCCCATACTCTTACAACGATGAGCTTCGCATTCGCCGACCGCATCCAGGTGATGGCAATGCGATGGGTACGTACGTCGAGCAATATGTGTACGACGCTGTGGGAAACTTCCTTGAGATGCAGCATCGTGGCAGCGGCCCGGTCGGCTCGACGCGTCACTACGCCTACGTCGAAACTAGTCTGATCGAAAACGGCATTGGTGGCGCCCTGATCAAGAACAGCAACCGCTTGAGCAGCACCACGTTGTTCAACAACACCCCGCCAGTTGAGCGATACGTCTATGACGCCCACGGCAACATGATTCGAATGCCGCACCTGGGCAGTGCCTATCCCGCCCCCAATATGTACTGGGACTACCATGACCAACTAACTCAAACAGACCTGGGGGGTCGAGGCACGGCCTACTACGTGTATGACGCCACCGGACAGCGCGTGCGCAAGGTATGGGAGAAATCGGCGGGGCTCGTTGAAGAACGGATCTACCTCGGCGGCCTCGAGATCTTCCGGAGGCGCCGAGGCGCGGAACGGCTTGAGCGCGAGACGCTGCACATCATGGACGACAAACAACGTATCGCCTTGGTGGAGACCCGCACTGTCGACACGGCGGCGAACGACCCCGCCCCGCCTCAACTCATTCGCTACCAGTTCGGCAACCCCCTCGGCTCGGCCATTCTGGAGCTGGACGATCAGTCGCAGATCATTTCCTACGAGGAGTACACCCCGTATGGAAGCACGTCCTACCAGGCGGTTCGCATCCAAACTGAAACGCCCAAGCGATATCGTTACACCGGAACAGAGCGCGACGAAGAAAGCGGGCTCTATTATCAGGGGGCACGGTATTATGTCCCGTGGCTTGGACGTTGGACTGGAACTGATCCGGACGGGAGTGTCGACGGGACGAACCTCTATGTGTACGTACGTGACAATCCATTATCCTATATCGACCCGACCGGGAGACAGTGCGACCCAACGTCGCAATCGTGTATCGATCCAACAGATCCCGAGAAGGAGTCGTTGCTGTCCGTCCCAGGTAGATATCCTGTTTCCGAGAGTCCGGTCGGCTCCATCCCTTCCGCCGCTCCTGGGACTAACTTCGCTGCCGAAGCCGCGATCGCCCGTAGTACCTTCCGTGCCAATACACAAATGCCGTCGGGAACCCAGGCCCAGCATTGGACGAAAGAAATAAGCGCTCGGACGAGCAATATGGACCCTGCGGTCATGAACCGGAACATGTCGCCATTGCAATCGAGAAACGCTCTCCCTGCCACGACCCTCTTGATTGATCCCAATGGTGGTGGGACTACCTATGCGGTCGACAACGGAAGTACCTATGGAAACGAGCACAAGTTCGTCGACCGGGCTTTGATTCCCCAGATAGAGGACCAGACAAGGGCAGCCAATCCAGCCGCCGATCCGAGAGCCGTCGCGGTCGAGGCAGGCAGGCAGGCACGCTGGGCCATGACCGGAGAACCGGGACCAGGAACAGAACCTCGTTCTGGTGGCTTTGGACAACTAGCCGGCCCTGTCGTGAACGGAGCAGTCATCGCGGGGATGGCGGGTCGCGCAATTACTCAACTGCATGAAGGGAAGCCAGCTGATGCGCTGAAGACTGTCGGTATCGGCACAGTCGCGTACATGGCGATAAAAAGATATCCCGCACTACTTCCATTGGCGATCATGGCATCCACGATCAGCGCTTATGATGAAGAAGTCGAGCAACATGCGTTCGCCGTTGGCGATTGGGTGGCTGAGCGAACCCATCCAGTCGTAGGCGCCATCGCATCTTCTGCTACTGCGACCGGGGAGTCGTTGTTTCAAGGAACATTCGGAGTGACTGGAAGGGCAATCGGTGAGGGGGCCGCCGCAGGATATATCAGACTTACTTCTGATCAGTACACCTTGGTGCCTTGGAGATCGCAATTGTGGTCGGACATCTTCCACTGATCGACGAACCGTTTGTCCGCCGCGTGCTTGGTGTGCCCACTGTGCGTCCTTATCGCGACCACCGTCAGTGGCTGGTCCCGACCAAGGGTCTGGTCGGTGCTCGCCAACAACGGACCTGACGGTGAGCCGGCGGCGGGATGGTTGATATGGAGTCGATGACTGTTGCGACGTCGAGGCCGTCGTGGACGCGCTGGTTCGGCTGGCCTCCAAGTCCTTCTCCCAAGATGTTTGTCTGTCGGCGGTTAGAGTCTGATGACTTGTTTGCTGCGGAGGCTATCGAATGGTGATCCCAAACAATCGTCCCCCAATCATTGCCGTGTTCGGAGGCAACGGGGTTAGACAAGACGTTCTCGACTTGGCGCGGAGTATTGGCAGCGGTCGAATCGCCGCTCGTGGTGGCATCGTTCTTACCGGTGGGGATGGCAAGGTCACCGGACAGGTGAAGAACGATGCTATCTATGGCGCGCGCTCGCACGGTGGGTGGTGGATTGGTGTCCCTAAAGGCCGCGGCGGCGCTCCGAGCCAAGAGTTGGACGGCCAGGGGCTCGTCCTCAAGCCGGAGATGGGTCACCAGCGCAACTTCCTCGAAGCTTGGATTTGCGATGCCGCCATCGTCCTCCAGGGTGAAGCGGGCACGGTGTCCGAACTGGTGAGCGCGCTGTGTCTCAATAAGCCGGTGCTGCTCATCGGAGAGACTTGGATGAATGATTGGCCCAATGTCTATCGGTTGTTCGAAGAGGGGGAAATGGACGTTTCACTCAAGGTGGAAGTCATTACGGAAGCCGTCGCGAAACTCGATCAACTGGTCGGCCCGATGGCCCATCACGTCCGAAAGTTGGTAACCGCGGACAGGCTGACAACAACCACCTGGTGTCGCTACGCGGGGAGTGCTGAAGGAATCATCGCCGTCGACCAGTGGCTCACTGCTTTTTCGGGGGCGGCGGGAACCGGCGATTTCCCCGAAGTCGAGGGTTTCGAGGAGCTAGAACACGCCTACGCAGAGTGGCAAGGCCTTGAGTACTCGCACAGTCCCGGAAACGCCCCTTAGGCAACGCCCTTCCCGGTGTCGCGGCGGAACTGCGCGACCCGGCTGGCAGCCGATCAGGATCACCCAGCATCAGCTTCGGCATGTCCATGCAAGCACTCATGGCCCTGCTCCGGGGAGTCGCGCTGACCGATCAATTCGGCGACATCCATGTCTTGCAAGCTGACGGCGTCCCGGAAGCGTTCTGCATCACCTCGAGGATGTCGAGCGCGAAGCCGTAGGCTCATCGATACTCATCGGATCGGGAGACTTTGACCGGCGACCTTCGCGTCGCCCAGCCACGAGCCGGGGTGGTCCTGGCGAGTGTTCTCCGTTGGTGGTGCAGGGTCGTGTTCCAAGCGATTGTTATTCCGCTCGCCGACGATTAGTCGGCTGGTGTTGGTCCGGACTGGCCTGGCAACACAAGGCTGGCGGCGCCAGCATGGGCGCGGTTCTTAAGGGCCGGTTGTGGGGTGTCCTAGGAGGGTAGCCGTGGCCGCGAATGCGGTGCCACCCGTTAGGAGCAGTGCTCCGCCGAGGAGTCCGGGGCTTGCCAGTCCGTGCGGGTACACGATCGCGGCGATTCCAGTCAACGCGGCGCAAGCACCGACGACTTGTGCGATCCATCGTTGGCCCTGCGGTCGTAGCGCGGCGAAGACGCCCATGGCGCTCAGCACAAGGTAGAGACCGACCATGTCGAACCCGAGCTCTCCCTCGAGCTGCCCGGCAAGGTGAACAGCGAACAGCACCAGTGGTATGGAGCCGACCATAGCGATGCCCAGATTGGTGGGGCTGGGCTGGAAGTGTGGGTGTAGCAGCTCGCGGCGCTGTGGGCGCAGGGCGATCAGCGGCCCATAGAAGATGAGCAAGTTGACCAGGTTCAGCAGTGGCCCGTTGCCCTCGGGCTGGGGGACCAACAGTCCGGCGACGGCCCAGACCAGCTGCCCCACAGCGATCGCCCAGTAGGAGATGACGCTGCGACCACCGGTCCACAACAGGAGGGCTACTCCTCCCAACGACAACACCTTCCAGATCGTGGAGGTGGCATACGCGAATCGGTCGCCGGGAGCGGCCGTCCCGATCACCACGATGCCCTGGGCCATTACCAGGGCCTGGATGGTGAGAAGGCCAGCCCAGAGGCGGATGAGGAACACCCGCCACGGTGGCCATCGCAGCGTTGATTCGGATCCACGGGCAAGTGTGGTTCTGGTATCTGGCATCTCGATCTCCCCTCGGGTTGGCTTTGCCTTCCTTGACAGGATGCCTGCGGCCGAGGGCGTTCGTCGTCGACTGGTGGGTCGCACCTGCTCGTTCCCGCGGACGACCGTGCCTCCTTCTCTGGGATGATGACCTGTGGGGACCTGGCGCGTAGCGTGGCCAAGGTGACCGCACTGACCAGTCAGTCGTCTTGGCGTGACTGGGCCGTCCCAGCCGTTCTTCTGGCGGGCGCCCAGCTCGAGGTGTGGGTGCCTGGTCTGACCAAATTCTCGGGTCCCCGGGTCGTCTTCGCACTGGTCGCGATCGGCGCCGCGATCGCACTGCTGGTTCGCCGGTCGCACCCGCTGGTCAGCGAGGTGGCCGTGTGCGCCCTGGTGGGGTTCCCGCTGCTGCTCGGGTGGTTTACCCAGTCGACCGCGCTGGTGCTGATGTTGGTGGTCGCGCTTTTCGCCTGTGGTCGGTACGGGGCGCGCCCAACCGCCTACCTGGGCGTTCCGCTGGCCTCGGTGATGGTCCTGCTCAGTGCCGGCCCTGATCCCGACCAGACCTTGACCCAGTCCTGGGGATGGAGCCTGAACACGGTGTGGGTCTTCGCGCTCGGCGCTGGGTTCCGCCACGAGCGGCTCCTGCGCGAGGAGGCGTCGTCGGCGTCAGAATCGCGCATGCAGGCCGTGGCAGCGCAGGAACGCCTGCGCGTGGCGCGCGAGCTCCATGACGTCTTGTCACACAGCCTGTCGGTGATCGTCGTCCAGGCCGAGGTAGCCGATACCTTCCTGGAGGTCGACCCGTTCAAAAGCCGCGAAGCCATTCGCCAGGTGGCCTCCACCGGCCGCGCCGCCTTGACCGACACCCGCCGGATCGTGGAAATCCTCCGGGACCCAGGCGCCTACCCTGCCAACTCACCGCCACCGGGGCTGCCCGATGTCCCGGCTCTGGTTGATCGGCTCCGCAAGTCCGGGCTCCCGGTGTCCCTCACGATCGGTTCCCCCCTGCCGGCGCTCAGCCCCGAAGCCGCCGCGACGGCATACCGGGTGGTCCAGGAAGGGCTGACGAACGTACTCCGGCACGCTGGCCAGGTGCCCACCGATGTCATCGTGGAGCGCGCTGGCAATGCAGTGGTCATAGACATCCACGATCAGGGCAACCGGCCCTCACCTGGCACCCAACCATCTGGCCATGGGCTCAGCGGCATGCGTGAGCGCGTGTCTTCCTGCGGAGGTGACGTGACCAGCGGACCCTGCAACGACGGCGGGTTCCGCGTCCGGGCCGTCCTACCGGCTCAGGACCAGCAATGATCCGCGTCGTTGTGGCCGACGATCAGGAACTGGTCCGCGACGGCCTGGCGGCCATCCTTGACGCCGAACAAGACATGAGCGTGGTCGGCACTGCTGCCGACGGCGCGGAAGCTGTGGGTCTGATTCAGACCGTCAAACCCGACGTGGCATTGATCGACATCCGAATGCCGGAGGTCGACGGACTGGAAGCCACCCGGCGCCTGGTCACTTCCGGCGCGACGACCCCGATCCTGATCCTGACCACATTCGGCACCGACGCCAACGTCCTCGAGGCGCTGAGAGCCGGCGCAAGCGGCTTCCTACTCAAGGACGCTCCCCGAGCCTCGCTGCTCGCTGCCGTACGTTCTGTCGCCGCCGGTGACGTGACCCTAGAGGAGTCCGTGCTCCGGCAGTTGGTCAAGGACCACCTAAGCAAGCCTTCACTACCACGCTCACCCCCACGCCTGGATCGGCTCACGCCCAAAGAGTCAGAAGTACTCCTGCTTGTGGCCAATGGTCAGAGCAACCAGGAGATCGCGAAAGCCCTGTTCATCTCAGAGACAACCGTCAAGACACATATCGCCCACACACTGGCCAAACTCGGTGCCCGCGACCGGATCCAGCTGGCCGTGCTGGCACATCAGAACGGCCTCACATGACAAAGCCGTTTCTGAACCCAGGCAGTCCCCCAAGCGCCGGTCGTGCCCCCCTCCCCGATCAGCCAACGGCTAGCGGAGCGTGTGACAGACGATCACCGCAGCCTCTGGTTGTCCCGTAGCCGGATCCTCGGGTTCTAGCGGTCGTCCTACGGACACCGAAGGTTGGCTCCGATGCGTCCGGTCATCGTTCGCTGACCGGGACAAGGGCAGGTCCGACAGCAGTTGAGTCCAGCAGAGTGGTGTACGACGTGGTGACGGCCCGGGTGTAGACGTGGGCGCGGTCACCGCGTGATTCTTCGAGAGATCTACCAAAACCCACTCGAAGGAAGGCACTGCGATGACCGCGAACTCCAGTATTGACCCGTCCG
>Ga0209744_1000144_pt1 | contig 22827 bp, 17 predicted proteins | sample BarGraNGADG00311_2_FD_184494 | JGI IMG/M metagenome (GOLD analysis project Ga0209744, IMG submission 184494) | Arctic peat soil microbial communities from Barrow, Alaska - Barrow Graham LP Ref core NGADG0004-311 (SPAdes) (version 2) | ecosystem: Environmental > Terrestrial > Soil > Wetlands >... | reverse complement strand
ATCGACATTTCCTATGCGCAATGAATTGGAACGCATAACAATCATGTCATCGGGAACCCTCTGGGCTACCCAGTGTTTGCCTTTGAGGACTTCCACAATCCAGCCTTCCTGCGGGTCGGCAATACCGTAGCACATCCCGCTTTGCATAAAACCAAAGGTATCAACCAAGGATCCCAGAATTTGCACAGCTTCCCTCGCTGTCTTCGCTCGGGAGATGGGGACACTCTTCAGTTCCCGGGAGTCAACCAGTTGGGTGTTGTTGTTTTCAATAGTGAGGAATTCAGTTCTGGGGGTCATGGCGTCATCCCAGGAGCAGACACCGAATTCGTTCAGGTAATTGGGGTTAGCCAGGTTATAGTCCAGGTTTGGAACTCCCACAGGACAGTCTGAGTTCCATTGGATTGTTTTGTAAGTCTCGGCTACATAGGGAAGGGGCTGGCCGCTGCCCAGGTACTCAACTTCGTTCTTCTTAAATTTTTTAGCGGGAATAACTTGCACGACTTGGCAGGTATTTGCAGAAAGATCTTCGTTATGCACGGAAATGACGGAACCATCTACTGTGGTATTTTTACCGGCGATAAAGGAAGTACAGGCAAATACAGTGTTAGGGAAGATCATGAGAGAAATAAGCACTAATAAAACGACAGTTAACCTTTGTTTCATTCCTTCACACTCCTTTAATTAATTTTTAAAGCTAAAAAGTTCAGTTAATTATCCGGCGGCACTGGATCACCTCCCAGTTCTGTTTCTTGTACACAAGAAACCACGTGAAGGCGCTGATAGGGTACGCATCTGTCCCCGGGCTGTTCACGATCACTATGCGAAGGTCGTCGGGAAGGCTGACAGCCGCGGCTGCGGCGGAGGATACGAGACTCGGCGTGACAAATGTGCCGGAGGCGTTCTTTAGCGAAGCGAACGGCATGCTGGACTGGACTGCATAGACAAGCTCAATGTAGCCGATGCTGCCCTTCGTTTGCGAGATCATGCCCGCGACGCCGTCGTTGCCCTTTCCGCCAACGCCGGTGGGCCAGCTCACCGACTTACCGGCGCCGACCGTCGACTTCGACGACGGACTGACGGCTGCCAGGTAGCTGGTGAAGATGGACGTAGTCCCCAAGCCGTCCGAGCGATGGACGACCGTGATGGCGACGTCGGGGAGAGAGAGGCCTGGGTTGAGCGCCACGATGGACGGGTCGTTCCACTTGACGACCTTGCCGAGAAAGATTCCCACCAGGACCGTACCGTCAAGTTTCAGGGCCGGGTTGCCGTCCAGGTTGTACGACAGGACGACAGCCCCGATACATGCGGGGATGTGCAGGACAGGCGCTCCCATGGCAAGTCTTCCTGGTCCGTGAGGAATGCGTCGGAACCCCAAAGTCGACGGTCTTGTCGGTGAGAGCCTTGATACCACCACCCGAGCCGATGCTGTTGTAGTTGACGCGGACGCCGGTGGCGGCGTCATACGTGTCGAACACCTTGGAGTACAGGGGATAGGGGAACGTTGCACCGGCTCCCGCCAGACTGGTGACGGCAGTGGGCTGCCCATTGGAGCCGCAGCCGGACACAATCAATGCGATCACCAGCAGTGTCAGCAAGATCGAAATGTGCCTCTTGTTGCAGGCACGAAGTGAGAGCGGTGCCACTCGAAGTTGTAAGGCGGCTGGCAGCTGAAGCGATCGGAATACCAGTTCCGGCTAGACACAACATCAGGCAGAGAAGTGTGACTGTGATCTTGTTCATACGTACTCCTGTGAAGCAAGTTTAGAGGTCATGTCCTGCAACTTACAGGTCGAATCCTACAGTTTACACGTCATGTCCAGCAAGTTTAAACGTCATGTCAAGCAGTTGAATCTATACTTCCTACAGGCGAGTAGTAACACAGAAATAGAATTGTGTAAGCCCCACAGTGTGAAGAATATGTGATGTACCATGAATGCTTGTCTACAACATGCTTTCCCGCCCACGCACCAATCCGAAACGGTCCCTCCACCCATGTCTCATGTCTCACGGAACTGTGAATCAGCATCCACTTTCTGCAGACATGTCTGCAGACACCTCCCTCCCCACTCCGCTGACATCGTGCGGGGGATGACCACGCATTTCTCTTGCAAATCCTCGGGAAAGTTGTAGAAAGGTAGTACTTCAGGGTCCTCTGGGGTTAGTCTATCGTAGAGAACAGCCGGAACGTGTGGCCGCGGGGAACCTTGTGCTTACCCACGCGGATCTGCATAGCTAATCAGGACTCGTCGTTGAGAAGACAATTTGTATCTACAGAATACGTTGTCGGGTTAAGACGCGGTATAGGAGTTGCTAAGATTGCGTTAAGACCATAGAGCGGCATCCCAGGCGCTGATGTAGACCTCTCTGACTATTTCACGGGCTTTCCCTGCCATGTGAGCTGGGCAAGGATGTCCCTGGCAGCCTTGTGAACGCTGTCGGGCAGACTGCCATATTGAAGCGGCTCGACAAGCGATTGCCCGTCGCCAAGGATCCAGGAGACCAGGTCGTACATGGCCACAGCCCGTTCGCGCGAACGGCCGTCATAGGCCTGGTCCTTGTAGAACACCAGCCACGTGAAGCTGACGATTGGATAGGATGTGGCGCCCGGCCGGTTCAGCAGCGTCCCCTGCAGGTCAGCTGTCAGGTCTGCGGGGACAGCCGCCTTCATGGAGGCGACGCTCGGTGGAATGAACCCTCCTGAGCGGTTCCGCAGCGCGACACACGCCAGACTGGACTGGACGGCGAACGTGTACTCCAGATAGCCGATCGAACCGGGCGTCTGCCGGATCATTGCCGCCATGGCGGCGTTGCCCTTGACGCCCACGCCCGCGGGCCACGCTACCAACTGACCGACCCCGACTTTCTCTCTCCAGGTCTGGTCTGTAGCGGCAAGGTAGGTTGTGAAGATGCCGGACGTGCCCGAGCCGTCTGCACGGTGGATGACCACGACGGGCGCGTCGGGCAGCTTCAACATCGGGTTGAGCGCTGCGATGCGTGCGTCGTTCCATTTCTTGACGTCGCCGCGGAAGATGGCCGAGATGAGGGGTGCGTCCATGCGCAAGGCGGGGTTGCCCGGCAGGTTGACACACACCGCCACGGCGCCGAGACACGTGGGGATCTTGAGCACCGACGCAGGCAGGCGTGCCTGCTCTTCCGGGGTCAACAGGAGATCGGTTGCGCCGATGTCGATCGTCCTATCCTGCAGTGCGCGCAGGGCGGCGGAGGAACTGAGGGCCCCGTAGACAGCCTTCACCTGGGTCTTCTGGTACCAGGCGTCGAGCTGCTTGACATACAAGGGCTCGGCAAACGTGGATCCGGCGATGGCAAGGTCCTTGACTGGAGCTCCCGGAGCAGTCCTGCAACCGACTGTCCCGATCAGCAGACTGCAGATCAGTACGGATATGGCAATGCGCTTCATGCGTCTCATGGATCCTCCCTCTTCGTGTCGGACGGTTGTACCGGTGTCGCAGCAGGTCTGCGAGGTCCCAGGTTCTTGGGGATATGAATGGCGAAGGTTGTTCCCTTGTCGACCGTGCTCTCGACCTCGATCGTCCCGTTGTGGGCAAGGACAATGCGCTTGACGATGGCAAGACCGAGGCCGGTTCCGGGGCGTCCGTGGTCGCTGGCACTGGAGTAGAAGCGCTCAAAGATGCGTGGCAAATCCCTGGCGGGAATCCCCTGGCCGGTGTCGGAAACACCGAGGATGATATGAGAAGTGTCTGCAGTAGTGGACACAGTTATCACACCAGCCTGCGTGAAGCGATAGGCGTTCCCGATCAGGTTGATGAACAACTGCAGCAGCATCAGACGGTCAGCGTACACGAACCGTCCTTCGCCGTCAATCGAAAACCTCAGGGCGACATTGGTCTCACGCCCCTGTCTGTCGAACAGCTCCGCCAGGTCGCGCTGCAGCTCACTGACGTCCACAAGCTCGATCTCCGGCGCTTTGTTCTCGAGGCGAGAGAGAAGCGAGATATCCGACGAAAGGGCGATAAGGCGGTCGACGTTTCGCTCGACGATGTTGAGGTAGCGAACGTTACCAGGCTCTTCCCGCAGCAGTTCGAGATACCCACGGATGGCGGTCAGAGGGGTCTTGAGCTCATGGGAAGCGTTGGCGATGAAATCAGCCTTGATACGTGGCAACGCCATCGCGTCGGTGATGTCTTCGAGCACGACCAGCACGCGCCGTTCGTGAAATGCCTTTTCATCCAGTTCGTGGACACTGCAGGAGTAGTATCGACCGCGATCCTCGGCGACGACTGTGTGTGGCCGATGTTCGCTGATGCAGCGATCGATGGTCGCAAGGCAGTCAGGGAGCGTGACAAGTTCTGCAATGTGGCGCCCTGCGACCGGTGGGGCATTGCCGCCGAAAAGCCGGTTGAACTGCGTGTTGGCCGAGAGAACGACGCCAGTGCTGTCGAGAATCGCAATCGCCTGCGGAACAGCGTCCAGCACAGCAGAGAGTGCCGAGGATTGCGAATGCTCCCGCAGGGCGAGTATCTCGCTCTCCTGCAGCAGCGCATAGCTGGCTCTCTGCACTCGTCCGAGTTCAGTGACGTCGGCGCGCATTGCAAGGCCTGCCAGGCTCTGTACCGAGCGACGTTCCAGAGCGTCGGCGAGGTCCGATATCGGCCTCGTCGCCATGCGCGTAAGCACGACAGCCAGAACGAGCCACAGTGCGCTGGCGACGAGAAGAAGAGGCAGAGCCCAGGAGAATGTCCCGGATGCCGCCTGCCAGGTCAGGCCGACCGGTGAACTTGCCACGGCAAAGCCGATGAGCGAGCCTGAGCCTAGGATTGCAACACAGACGGTGCGTTCGCGCTGTCCCGATTCGACGCGATAGGACACGGCAACACCCACGCCGCCTGCAGCGGCCTGTTTCACTTCGGGATCGGCGATGCGGTTGGTGACCGAGCCTGGATTGAACTTCGAATCGGCGACGGCTGAACCCCCTGCATCCAGGAGGGTCAGGCGAAGTCCGGCAGGAAGATTCCCGCGGACCAGGGATGCGGCAGGACCGCCGGCATGTTTCGCCGCGACGTACGCGTTGGACAACAGCAGTGCTGAAGCCTCGAGGCGGCTGGTCTCACCCAGGTTTGCCTGATGATGGACGGATGCGACCTCGACAACCAGTGCGGTCGCAAGCACGAGGCTGGCGACGGTAAGGACGGCACTGAGCACGTGGAGGACGTACGGTCGACCCCGAATCATGTGTCATCCTCGATATAGTACCCGAAACTGCGTGATGTGCGTAGCAGATGTGCCGCGTAGCTGAGTTTGCGGCGGATGCTGGTGATATGCACGTCGACGACGCGTTCCACAGCTTCGGTCTCCCCGGTGGCCCGCAGCAGGTCCTCGCGCGAGACGACGGAGCCCTTCCGCTCAACCAGCATCGTCAAGATGTGATACTCTGCCGGCGTCAGATCGATCGGCTTCCCGTCAACGCTGGCGGTCTTGCGTGCAGCATCGACGGAGATCGGTCCCGTGGTCATTGCCCTCTGTTGGGGCGTGGTGGGACTCGTCTGCGCGCGACGCAGCATGGCACTAACTTGTGCCACGAGCTCGTGGGGGTTGAACGGCTTACGGACATAGGTGTCTGCGCCCAGTCCCAGCGTGAGAATGACATCGCTCTCGGCTGCCCTGGCGCTGCAGACGACGATGGGCATGTTGTCGCACGACGGCTGCTTGCGGACTGCCTTGATGACGTCGACACCGGAAAGCTCCGGCATCATGAGGTCGAGGATCAGGAGGTCCGGGGGCTGTTGCTGTGCATCGAGCCAAGAAAGGAAGGTGACCGGGGACGCGAACGGGACCGGCTCCATGGAATCTCTCTTCAGGTACAGGTCGATCAGTTCCCGGATGTCATCGTCGTCCTCGACCACCGCTATGCGTCTGATGATCTCACCTCCGGGAGTTTCCACCTGCATCAGTAATCTATACTATCAGGGTATTGCGGAAGAAAGTCAAGAAAGCACATCGATTCATCCAAAATGTACGTCAACTGGTCCCGTAAACCCATGAGAAAAATGGGAGTTCCTCTTCGTGGAGAGCTGGACGGATCCGGGCTTGGCGTGCACTATTCGTGCGTGAATTGACACACATGCAAGCAGGGGAACGGATGTGCAACTGCTATAGTGGGTTTTGCTGGACGCGAAATTGGACATTCAGGCCATGCTCGTTATAGTCGGAACAGAACACTTGTTGCATTCAATTGATTTGACTGGAGGTGAAGCCATGGTTAACTTGGTTCTTGTTTCCCACAGTCCTTCTCTTGCGCGTGGAGTTGCCGAACTGGCGCGGCTCATGACGCAGCAATCTCCACTGATTATCGCGACAGCCGCCGGCACCGGCGACGAGAAGTCTCCACTTGGGACCAACGCCGAGGAGATAGCTAAGGCGATGGAAGAAGCATATAGCGATGATGGTGTGCTTGTGCTGATGGATATGGGCAGCGCGGTCTTGAGCGCGGAGATGGCCCTTGAGTTCCTGTCGCCGGACAAGAAAGCCAAATTCATGTTGAGTTCGGCGCCCATGGTTGAAGGCGCGGTTTCTGCAGCCGTGCAGGCAAGCCTTGGTGGAAATCTGGAGCAGGTACAGGCAGAAGCACTCGGTTCCCTTGGCAACAAGGCTGCTCAGCTCTCGATGCCCGAGGGGAGCAACGTAGCCCAGTCACAGGTGAGCTCAGAGGCTGTACCAGGTTCCGCCGTTGATGCGGTCATTGAAATAAGGAATAGGCTCGGCCTTCATGCGCGACCTGCGGCGACCTTTGTGCAAACAGCTGGACGCTTCACATCGAAAACACAACTTGCTCGAACGGGCAATGAAACACAGCGATCCAATGCGAAGAGCATCAATGCTGTTGCCAGTATGGGTCTGCGGCGTGGCGAGACGATTCATGTGTGGGCTGAAGGACCGGACGCATCCGCAGCAATCGATGCACTGAAAAAGGCAGCCGAAAATGACTTTGGCGAAGCCGAAGAAGCAGCAGTGTCCACGGCCACAGTCCCGGTGGCAAGCGCCGAACGCAGCAGCAAGAGGTTTGATGGCGGCCTCATTGGCATTCCCGCTTCGCCAGGCTACGCGGCAGGTCCGGCAATCGTTTTGAAATTGGCCGAACCGGAAGTCAACCAACATACGATTGATGACCCAGAGGCAGAATGGAAACGTTTGTCGAAGGCCCTGGAATCCGTGCGAGCTTCGACCCAGCAATTACGCCGGCAGATATCGAGATCTGCGACAGAGTACGATGCAGCGATTTTTGATGCCCACCTTATGTTCTTGAACGACCCTGATCTTTTAGAAAAGGTTCGGCTTGCCATTTTTGACGGACGCAAGAACGCTGAATGGGCTTGGAGTGAAGCAATTCAAGCTGCGCTTGTCGAGTATCGGAAAATCGAAGACGACTACATGCGCGCTCGTGCCGCCGACGTAGCGGATATCGGCCGGCAGGTGCTCATCCAGTTGAACGGAAGAGTGGCCGCTCTGAACATACCGTCCCCCGGGATTCTGATTGCGGAGGATCTGTCGCCCGCTGAGACGGCGCGGCTCGACCGCGCCATGGTGCTCGGTGTCTGCACCGAAATGGGTGGCCCCACATCGCACAGCGCGATACTTGCGCGGACGCTGGGCATCCCCGCAGTTCTCGGCTGTGGCGAAGCCCTTGGCGAAATTGCCGAGGGAACACCCCTCGTGGTGGATGGATCGACAGGACAGGTCTGGATCTCTCCGTCTGCGCAGATTTCCAGCGTGTACCACGAAAAGATTGCGGAGTGGCGCAACCTGCAGGCTCTGGCCCGGCAGGCAAGCCGCGCTCCTGCCATCAGCAAAGACGGCATTACGGTGGAGATCGTGGCGAATATCGGTTCTGCAAAGGACGCGCGGATGGCGTTGGATTCTGGAGCTGACGGCGTCGGGCTTCTGCGATCGGAATTTCTCTTTCTGGACCGCCTTGATATGCCGGAAGAAGAAGAGCAGTTTGCAGCCTATCAGGAAATTGCTGAAGTAATGGAAGGCCGTCCGCTTGTCGTCAGAACCCTGGATGTGGGTGGCGACAAACCACTGGCCTATCTGCCACAGAAAGAAGAACAAAATCCCTTTCTGGGAAAGCGCGCACTTCGTCTCTGTCTCGACGAGCCGGATTTTTTCAAGGCTCAGTTGAGGGCAATCCTTCGAGTATCAGCAGGTCACAACATCAAGATCATGTTCCCCATGGTTGCAGACATTGCAGAACTGCGTCGCGCACGCTCTCTTTTGGAAGAAGCCCGGGAAGAAGTACTGCGACGTGGAATTCTGACTGCGCCGAACGTCGACGTTGGAATCATGGTGGAAATACCTTCGGCAGCTCTCCTTGCACCAGTATTCGCCCGCGAGGTGGATTTCTTCAGCATCGGCACAAATGACCTGACGCAGTACACGATGGCCGCGGAGCGTGGAAATGCCGACGTCGCCTACTTGCAGGATGCTCTGCATCCGGCGGTCCTTCGGTTGATAGACCGGACCATACGCGGCGCCGATGAAGCGGGCAAATGGGTCGGCGTTTGCGGAGAACTGGCTGGCGATCCCGTGGCAATTCCGATACTGCTCGGCCTCGGTGTCAAAGAGCTGAGCATGGCTCCTGGATCGATACCCACAGCAAAGAGTCTTGCGCGCACTCTGGACATCGCCGGGCTGCGCGACTTCGCCAGGGAAAGCTTGAAACTGGAAAGCGCAGCAGCGGTAAGGATCTTGGCAAAGGAGCGATTCGGCTTGCAGTAGGAACAGGGACACTATCGTTGACATTTCGCTATGGGCAATGCTTGTGCAATTTGACGAATGTGTTATCGTGTCGACAGTGGGGGGTGCGGCAGACGATAGGTGCAGGCTTCTGTATATCAGTGTTTGCCCGGTTCCAGAAGCCCTGGGTGTCGGGTACCCATAGCAGGTGATGTCTGAAAGGGAAGGGGGTGAACGGGAGATCTGCGTTGTTGACGGATCGGTCGTATCTGAAGAACCTTTGGTGACTGGGTTTCTGCAAGTTGTATTGTCCCTGCACGTAAAGGAGACAGCAGAATGAAGAGGAACGGTCTGTTTGGAGAGTTAATCGGTGAAGTATTTGGAACCTTTATCCTGATTCTGCTCGGCGACGGTGTTGTCGCCAACGTTGGTCTTGCCCCCCGCCTTGCCGCTGGTGGCTATAACTGGAATACCATTACAATTGGTTGGGCAATGGCTGTCATCATCGCCGTATACGTCTCTGGTGGCGTTTCCGGTGCGCATCTGAACCCGGCTGTTACCCTTGCCCTGGCCGTAAAGCGTGGTTTTTCATGGGCAAAGGTCATTCCATTCTGGATCGCCCAGATGGTCGGCGCCTTCCTTGGCGCTTTCGGCGTCTACCTTGTCTACCTTGATGGCCTTAAAGCTGCCGGCATGCCCAACGTATGGGCCACCGGGCCTGGTTCAGTCTTTGGTCAGGCGTTCTGGGGAGCTGGAACTGCTACAGCAGCTGGCCCCTACAGCTTGCTCGTTGCCTGCATTGCCGAAATCTTCGGGACCGCCATCCTGCTCTGCGGTGTTCTTGCATCTGGTGACGCCAAGAACATGGGTCTGAAAGACAACCTTGGCGTCCTGATCGTCGGTGGCGCCGTTCTTGCCGTCGGTCTCTCTCTTGGTGGACCGAGCGGCTATTCTATCAACCCGGCTCGTGATCTTGGTCCCCGTATCTTTGGTGCTCTTGCTGGAACGAAGGATCTCTTTAAGGGTATGTATTGGCTTGTTGCCCCCGTTCTTATGCCCTTGGTCGGCGGCCTCGTGGGTGTCTTCACGTATGATGCGTTCATCACTCCGAATCTCCCCGAGAAGAAGTAACGGGCTGAGTGTGGATCTGAGATGAAAGGAGATAAAGCATGAAGAAGTTGATTAACAAGCCCGAAGATGTTGTAAAAGAAGAACTGGAAGGGATGGCACTCGCCTACCCCAGCATGGTAAAGGTTAGTCTTGAGCCAAAGTTCATTTATCGTGCCGATGCTCCCGTACAAGGCAAGGTGGCGCTCATTTCTGGCGGTGGTAGTGGTCATGAGCCCATGCACGGCGGCTTTGTCGGCAAAGGCATGCTTGACGCCGCCTGTACCGGCGAAATCTTCACTTCTCCGACGCCTGACCAGATGCTAGAAGCTGCCAAAAAAGTGAACGGCGGAGCGGGCATTCTGTACATCGTCAAGAATTATACCGGCGATGTGATGAATTTTGAAATGGCGGCCGATATGGCTCGCTCAGAAAACATGAAAGTGCAGAATATCCTGATCGACGACGACGTTGCTGTCAAGGACAGTCTCTGGACCGCTGGACGACGTGGAGTCGGCACGACCGTCATAGCGGAAAAAATTACCGGCGCAGGTGCGGAAAAGGGATATGATCTCACCAAGCTCGCCGATCTTTGCCGCAGGGTAAACGCCGGCGGGCGCAGCATGGGCCTGGCGCTTACCTCTTGCACGGTTCCGGCCGCTGGGAAGCCGACCTTTGTTCTTGGTGACGACGAAATCGAAATGGGTATCGGCATCCATGGCGAACCTGGTCGAACCAGAATGAAGATGAAGTCCGCCGACGAGCTCACCGAGATGCTGGCTCGTTCCATCATCGAAGACGGCGACTACTCGCGGATGGTCCATGAATGGGACGAGAAGAAAGGCGAATGGGTCGATGTGACTCTGGTCAACAAAGCCTTCAAAGACGGCGACCAGGTCATCGCTTTTGTGAACGGCATGGGCGGTACACCGCTCATCGAGCTTCAGATTATCTATCGCAAACTACATGAGGTTTGCGAGAAGAAGGGTTTGAAGATTGTTCGTAATCTGATCGGATCCTACATCACGTCGCTCGAGATGCAGGGTTGTTCTATCACCCTTGTCCGGGCTGACCAGGAAATGATCGAGCTGTGGGATGCGCCGGTCAAGACTCCTGGCCTGCGTTGGGGAATCTGAACAGAAGCTACCAGAAACAGGCGTCGATGCCAACGCCGCCCGCTCGTCGTTCGAAGCGTAACGTGTTTGGAGGCGACAGGCGGTGTTGGCTGAATATTGGTGATATGAGGAAGGAGTTGAATATGCGCGCTACCGCAGGCGATGTTGTGAACTGCCTAAAAAGGATGTGCGACGTTATACACGAAAACAAAGAGTATCTGACTGAGCTGGATTCCGCAATAGGCGATGCAGATCACGGTACCAATATGGACCGTGGTTTTCAGGCTATTGCAAAGAAACTGTCGGAGGTCGTGGACAAGGACATAGGCGGTATCCTCAAGATGTGTGGAATGACTCTTATAACCACGGTAGGTGGAGCGAGCGGACCACTGTATGGGACGGCTTTCCTGCAAGCGGGAACGGCTCTCGCAGGAAAGCAGGAGCTTGAACCTGGAGACCTTCTTGTCGCTGGTGAAGCAGCGCTGAAAGGCATCTTGATGCGTGGCAGAGCGGTCCTGGGTGATAAGACGATGGTAGATGCGTTGACCCCCGCAATAGCGGCGCTCAAAGAAGCACTGGCAGCCGGAGCGAATGCAGCAGAGGCTCTGGAAAAAGCGTCGATAGCGGCCGAAACCGGCATGAAGGGGACCATTCCCATTCAGGCGAGAAAAGGGCGAGCAAGCTACCTCGGAGAACGAAGTATCGGACATCAGGATCCGGGAGCCACGTCCTCCTTCCTGCTTATTAGGACCATGGCCGAGACCGCTCATGAAATTGGGTTCTAAGGTGCTCGAGTGTCACTATTTGACAAATTCGGTCAGGGAGTTAGATTAACAAGGGGAGTGTGCTTCGGATTTTAGGGAAGACCCATGTTTTCCAGTGTTTGCCCGGTTCCAGAAGCCCTGGGTGTCGGGTACCCATAGCAGGTGATGTCTGAAAGGGAAGGGGGTGAACGGGAGATCTGCGTTGTTGACGGATCGGTCGTATCTGAAGAACCTTTGGTGACTGGGTTTCTGCAAGTTGTATTGTCCCTGCACGTAAAGGAGACAGCAGAATGAAGAGGAACGGTCTGTTTGGAGAGTTAATCGGTGAAGTATTTGGAACCTTTATCCTGATTCTGCTCGGCGACGGTGTTGTCGCCAACGTTGGTCTTGCCCCCCGCCTTGCCGCTGGTGGCTATAACTGGAATACCATTACAATTGGTTGGGCAATGGCTGTCATCATCGCCGTATACGTCTCTGGTGGCGTTTCCGGTGCGCATCTGAACCCGGCTGTTACCCTTGCCCTGGCCGTAAAGCGTGGTTTTTCATGGGCAAAGGTCATTCCATTCTGGATCGCCCAGATGGTCGGCGCCTTCCTTGGCGCTTTCGGCGTCTACCTTGTCTACCTTGATGGCCTTAAAGCTGCCGGCATGCCCAACGTATGGGCCACCGGGCCTGGTTCAGTCTTTGGTCAGGCGTTCTGGGGAGCTGGAACTGCTACAGCAGCTGGCCCCTACAGCTTGCTCGTTGCCTGCATTGCCGAAATCTTCGGGACCGCCATCCTGCTCTGCGGTGTTCTTGCATCTGGTGACGCCAAGAACATGGGTCTGAAAGACAATCTTGGCGCCTTGATCGTTGGTGGCGCCGTTCTTGCCGTCGGTCTCTCTCTCGGTGGACCGAGCGGCTATTCTATCAACCCAGCTCGTGACCTTGGCCCCCGTATCTTCGGTGCCCTTGCCGGAACGAAGGGTCTCTTCACCGGCGCCTACTGGCTTGTTGCACCTGTTCTTATGCCCTTGATCGGTGGCGTCCTGGGTGCCTTGGCGTACGATACGTTCATCACTCCGAATCTCCCCGAGAAGAACTAGTAATAGTTGACAAAGGAGAAATCATCATGGCAAAGTATGTAGGAGCAATAGATCAGGGCACGACCAGCACCCGGTTCATGATCTTCGACCATGCTGGACAGGTCATCGGTATCGACCAGAAAGAACATGAGCAGATTTTCCCCAAGCCCGGCTGGGTCGAACATGATCCAATGGAAATCTGGGCAGCCACGCAGGCGGTTATAGCCGGTGCACTTGCAAAAACACATGTCGATCCTAAGGATCTTGCAGCAGTCGGGGTCACCAACCAGCGTGAGACCACGGTGGTCTGGGACAAGAACACTGGCAAGCCGGTCTACAATGCCATCGTATGGCAGGACACACGTACTGACCTCATCTGCAATGAGTTGGCAAAAGTCGGTGGACAGGATCGCCTTCGTGCCAAAGTAGGACTCCCCCTGGCCACGTACTTCTCCGGTCCCAAGATCAAATGGATTCTCGACAACGTTCCTGGTGCCAGAGAGAAGGCCGAGAAGGGCGAACTGTATTTTGGCAACACGGACAGCTGGATCATCTGGAACGTGACGGGCGGAGTCAAGGGCGGCGTTCATGTCACCGATGTCACGAATGCCAGCCGCACCATGTTGATGAATCTCGAGACCCTCGAATGGGACGAAGAGATCCTCAAGCTGATGGGCATTCCGCGCTCTATGCTCCCCGACATCAAGGCCTCTTCAGAAGTCTACGGTACAGCCGTTGGAGCACTCGCAGGCATTCCTGTCGCCGGTGACCTTGGCGACCAGCAAGCAGCTCTCTTTGGCCAAACCTGCTTCAGCGCGGGAGAAGCCAAGAACACCTACGGTACCGGCTGCTTCATGTTGCTCAACACCGGCACCAAGCCCATTCCTTCCAAGAACGGTCTGCTTACCACTCTCGGCTACAAGATCGGCAAAGAGCCCGCCGTGTACGCTCTTGAGGGTTCCATCGCCATCGCAGGCGCTCTGGTTCAGTGGCTGCGCGACAATCTCGGCCTGATCCAGAAATCCTCCGACATCGAGGCCTTGGCCAACACGGTCGAGGATAATGGTGGTATCTACTTCGTGCCCGCATTCTCCGGCCTCTTCGCCCCGTACTGGAAGAGCGACGCTCGTGGTGTCATCGTCGGCATGACCCGTTACGTCAATAAGGGTCACATCGCCCGCGCCGCACTCGAAGCGACTGCATATCAGACCCGCGAAGTCCTCGAAGCCATGAACAAAGACTCCGGCGTTCCGCTTACCGCACTCAAGGTAGACGGCGGCATGGTGTTCAATGAGACATTGATGCAGTTCCAGTCGGACATCCTCGGCGTTCCCGTCATCCGCCCGAAGGTAGCCGAAACCACCGCTCTCGGTGCTGCCTATGCAGCTGGCCTTGCAGTCGGTTTCTGGGGCAAGGTCGAAGATTTGCGCGCCAACTGGGGAGTGGACAAGACTTGGAAGCCCAAGATGGACAGCGCTAAGCGCGCCACGCTATTTAACGGCTGGCTTGAAGCCGTCAAGCGCACGTTCGGTTGGGTAAAGCAGTAGAACGATCGCTATAGGTTTCTCGTATCCGAAACGAGCCGCGACCGGCGGTCGCGGCTCGTTCCTGTTTCGGCAGAGTCTATCAACGATGTGCTGGCTCTATTCTCTAGAAGTACGATACTGAGCAAAAAGGAATGGCAAATATGGCAGATAAAACGTATGATGTCATCATCATAGGCGCGGGCGTGGTCGGGAGTATGGTGGCCCGGTTTCTCTCGCGCTACAAACTTGATGTTCTTCTGATTGAAAAGGATTCCGACGTCGGCATGGGTGCCTCCTCCGCGAATACGGCGATTATCCATGCCGGTTATGACCCCAAGCCAGGTACTCTGAAGGCCGAGATGAACGTTATGGGAAATCAGATGTTTGATCAGCTGGCTGGCGAACTCAACTTCACCTTCGAGAGGCGTGGTGACTACGTCGTTGCTATAGGACCGGAAGAATTTGCCAAGCTTGAGAGTCTGCGGCAGCAGGGACTCGAGAACGGGGTTCCCGGAATGTTCATACTCAACGGTGCAGATGTTCGCCGGCGGGAGCCCAACATCAATCCCGAGGTAAGCGGTGCTCTCTGGGCCACTACCGGAGGGATCTGTGACCCTTTTAGCGTTGTGATTGCCGCTGCGGAGAATGCCGTCGTCAATGGGGTCATCCTTATGACCGACACGGTTTTTCAGGACTTCATTATGGAAGGAAAACGCATCGTCGGCATCAAGACAAACCGAGGCGATTTCAGGTCTCGCTGGGTCATCAACAGTGCGGGCCTGTATTCCGATGTGGTGATGCACAAGGCTGGCCTGCGGCCGGAGTTCAAGATTACGCCTCGAAAGGGTGAGTATTACGTCTTCGACAAAGCCGAAATCACCATCAATAACGTGCTTTTCCCGGTGCCGTCGGCAACCAGCAAGGGTATTCTGGTTACCACAACCGTGCATGGCAATACCATCATAGGACCGAACGCCCTGGAGATAGATGACAAAGAAGACCGCTCCATCACTCGTGAAGGATTGGATGAAATCTGGCAGGGGGCTATCAACCTGATTCCCTCGCTCAGTCTGCGATATTCGATAGCCGAATTTGCTGGACTGAGGCCGGGAGGAAACGCCCCGTGCGCCAACCCCGACGTCAAGTACAACAAGGATTTTATCATCGAGATTCCCAAACAGGTCGAGGGATTGGTCAATCTTGGCGGCATTGAGTCGCCGGGACTTAGCTCGTCTCCTGCCATTGCCGTCCGAGTCGTCGAGCTGCTCAAGAGCGCCGGTGAGAAGCTGGAAGAGAAGTCGGGATGGAACCCCATACGCAGGGCTCGTCCGCGCTTCCGTGACATGTTGCCGACTGAGCAGAAGTTGCTCGTAGAGGACGATCCGAGATATGGACGCATCATTTGTCGCTGCGAGTACGTCACCGAGGGCGAAATTGTGGCCGAAATACACGCACCCATACCCGCGCGTACCTACGACGCTATAAAGCGGCGCACTTGGCTGGGTACGGGACGCTGTCAGGGTGCTTTTGATACTCCGCGTGTCGTCGAGATTCTTGCTCGCGAACTGGGTGTCTCACCGCTCGAAATCAGCAAGAAGGGTAAGGGATCAGAACTCCTTGTCCGGCCGACCAAAGATAAGGAGGCAGAATAATGTTGAAGCAAAAATACGACGTGATCGTTATCGGCGCTGGCCCTGCTGGTCTGGCTGCAGCCATAGAAGCAAAGAAGACGGGTGCCCAGGATGTGCTTGTCATTGAGCGGGCACAGGAGCTGGGTGGGATTCTGCAGCAGTGCATTCATAATGGATTTGGCCTCCAAATATTCAAGAAAGACCTGCCGGGTCCTGCCTATGCACAGCGTTTTATCGATGAGCTTGCAGGGCTTCATGTCGATACGTTGCTGGATGCGATGGCCATCAATGTGACCAGCGAAAGGCATGTGTATGCCACGAGCCGGTGGTCCGGTTTTGTCGAAATGGACACGAGGGCTCTGGTGCTGGCTATGGGCTGCCGTGAACGAACGCGGGCACAGATTGCTTTGCCGGGAACAAGGCCGGCGGGCGTGTATACTGCGGGAACTGCCCAGCGCTTTGTTAATATCGAAGGCTTTATGCCTGGCAAGCGCTTCGTGATTCTGGGCTCGGGCGACATCGGCATGATCATGGCACGCAGGCTTACCTTCGAAGGTGCCAAGGTAGAACGAGTGCTGGAAATCATGCCCTTCCTGACCGGCCTGACACGCAACTATGTGCAGTGCCTTTTAGACTACGATATTCCACTCCAGTTGCATCATACGGTCAAGCGCATTATCGGCAACGACAGGGTGGAAGCGATAGAATCGGTTCAGATCGATGAACAGCGCCAGCCGATACCGGGCACTGAGGAGACCATTCCCTGTGATACACTGTTGCTTTCGGTGGGTCTCATCCCGGAGAACGAACTTTCACGCAAGGCGGGCGTTTCACTTGATCCCGTCACAGGTGGCCCATTTGTCGATGAAAAAATGCAGACCAGCGTGCCGGGCATTTTTGCCGCGGGCAACGTGGTACATGTCTACGACTTGGTGGATTGGGTGACTCAGGCCGGGTTGTTATGCGGGCGGAACGCGGCGCAATACGCCATCACTGAACGCAAAAACCACGGCCGACAGGTAAAGATGAAAGCCGGAGACAATGTTCGCTACGTCGTCCCTCACGTTTTGGATAAGGAAAGTCTTGCGGAATCGGCTCAGCGTTTACAGATGCGCGTGACACTGCCGATCGAGGAACCCGTCTGGGTCGAAGTCATGAACGGCGAAGAACGCGTGACCAGAAAGGCGGAACTCTACGTGCGCCCGGGCGAGATGGTCAATATCGACATTCCACAGTCTGCCTACGACGCGGTGCAACGCGCGTCCGAGCTGAGCGTGCGAGTCGTCAGGCGATAAGGAGACTGATATGACGCAGGAACATAAGAAGCTTATCTGCATTACATGTCCAAGGGGCTGCGCCTTGGACGTGACAATGGAGGGTGAGGCCGTCATCAAGATAGAAGGGAATAGTTGCAAGCGCGGTGTCGACTATGCGATGGGGGAGCTGAAGGACCCGCGGCGCATAGTGACGACCACGGCCCGGGTAAGGGGCGGCGTACATCCTCTTGTACCAGTCTACACCGAATCGCCGATTCCCAAGCCACGTATTTTTGATCTACTGGCCGAAATCCGGAAGATCGAGCTTAAGGCTCCCGTAAAGTTTGGGGACGTAGTCATTGAAAACGCTCTCGGCACCGGCGTCAACGTTCTGGCAAGCAGGAATATTCCGGCAAAAAGCGAGGCATCATAGGAACTGACATGGCAAAAGACCTGCGGGAGGATAAAGGAGTCATTGTACCAGCAGAAACACCGACACCCACTGTCGAGCCAAAGCCTGGGCTGAGTCAGAAGAAGCAACCACGCTACTGGATCAGACTCGCAGTATTCCTTGTGCCGCTTATCCTCAGCGAGATCATGTTCTTGAATGTCGGAAAAAAATGGAACGCCGTGATATTTCCAGTAGTCTGGGTAGCTTTCTTCTACTTCCAGATGAAGCGGGGCGGGTGGAACGTTTTTAGACCCTGAAGAGCTCTCCAGTATCCCAACTGCCTTCCTTTTTCACATTGCCCCGGGTTCAACCCACCCGGGGCGTCTCTTTTTCTGGGCTCATCCTCTCCTCGCCGTTCCGATGAAAGCGTCCGCAGATGCAAAACCCCCGGCGTGAAGCCGGGGGTTGGCGATTTGCTCTGGAACAGATGCTAGAAACCAGTCGGAGCGGTCCAGGCTGGGACTGCCTTCGGATCAGTCGGCGGAACGACGGTGCCGGCGATGATGTCCGTACGAAGGGTGTCGATCTTGGCAATCTGGTCGGCAGACAGGACCTTGGAAACGTTGCCCTTGGCCCAGCCCACACCACCGTCGGTCAGAGACAGAGTGATGGGTCCCGACTTGAAGGTGTTCTCAGCCACAGACTTGACGGCCAGCCATGTAGCATAGTCGACGTGTTTGAGAGCAGATGTCAGCGTGCCGGCAGGATACAGGTTCGGGTTCTTGCCCATGTCGACGTCGACACCGATGCCCCACAGACCCTTGGCAGGTCCGCCGGCTTCCTTGATGGCTTCGAACATACCGTTGCCAGTGGCTCCGGCAGCGTGGAACAGGATATCGCACTTCTGAGCGATCATTGTCTGGGCAATAAGCTTGCCGGCGGGCTGGTCGACGAAGCTACCAGCGTAGACGTCGGACACGTTCTTGCCATCGGTGCCGTACGCGATCTTGTTGGTCGTCTTGATGCCAGCGAAGAAACCTGCCTCATAGCGCTGGACCGGCGGAACGGGAGAACCACCGATATAGCCGATCTTGTTGGACTTGGTCGCATAGCCGGCGATGGCGCCGACAAGGAACCCGCACTGCTCTTCCTTGAACAGGTAGTCCACAAGGTTGGGGAGGTCAGGGAGCGGAGCAAACGTTGTGGGGTCGGAGGGAACGGCGTCGATCAACATGAACTTGACGTTCGGATGATCCTTCGCGACCTGGTAGGTGGCGTCGGCAAGCATGAAGCCAACGGCGACGATGAGTTTGCAGCCCTCATCCTCAGCAAGCTTGGTGAGGTTGGGGATGTAGTCCGTCTGTTCCTTACCCTCAAGCACGACGGGGGTGATGCCAGGGATTGCGACGATGTTCTTGTCGGTAAGGTCAGGGGCGTTGTCGGCCAGAGACTGCGCATAGTCTGCATCCGACATGTTAGTGTAGCCACCACCTTTGACGTAGGACTTCTTGGCGGCCCAGATCTCGAGACCGCGCAGGGCGGAGTCGTTGAATGACTGGTCACCACGGCCACCGACATCAGTGACAAGGCCAACCTTGATCTCATTGACAACAGGCGCGGCCTTCTTGCATCCAGTGAAGACAGAAGCAGCTAGAACTAGAATCAGCAAAACAGACAGCAGTCTTCTCATTTGTTCTCCTCCAGAACAGAATAACCTGATAGTGAGTATTGTAACACAAATACGTGATCCATGTTTCGACACCGGTGGCTGCGCCGGTCTGTCAGTCACATGCCAAGCTCATACACCTGCGGTTCACCTCCAACTACGCATGTCTGAGCACCCACTCACAATCGGAGTATATCCAGCTATCAGCGAAATGCATCAAACCATCCTCAGTCTCCTGGGAGACTGTTCACCGACGCGATCGTCGGTCTACTTCCCATGTGGGGCGCGATAGACCTCCAGGAACATTCCAGCACTCCACCCATGAGCCTAACCATAACACGTCCTCGGTCAAGACTCGCGGGGCCCCGTCGTATCGTTCTCCGACCTGCCGACGCAGACGACATCCTGTGGTAGCAGGGCAAGACCCGTCCGCAGGAAAACAATCGGCGCGACGTAGACTGTCCAGACTCCGGTCAGGGCATAGCGGACGAACCGCCCGATCTGGGCAATCAAGCCCGTTCCGTGGGGCAGGAAAATGGCGAGCCCGCGCCATATCAGGAGGACACCTATGATGCCCAGCATGAACCGGAAAATCCTGGTTCCGACCGGACCGGCTGCACTGAAACGGGCATACCGCTGCTGGAAGGCCAGGCCCGCGAGGCAGCCCCCGAGGATCCCGGCCGTTGAGACAAACCCGCTCCAGTCGCGCGGGTCGTCGGGCATGCGGCTCATGATCATCCAGAGGGAATACATGGGGTCCGTCACGCGTGCGAGGGTAGCCTGGACGCCCCACGTGAGCAGCAGCAGGACGGCCGGCACAACGGCCGACCAGACAGTCCATGTCCTATGCAGGCGACGTGCCATGAGGGGCCAGCACGACGAAGCGATCGCCGCGTGGCCGGACGGAAGACCATAGCTGGTCTCGGTGGCCAGCCCTTTGATTTTCAGCGAGGTCCAGTAGGGGCGGGGGGCATGAAAGGCGAGTTTGAACAGGCCGTTCACACCGTTCACGCTGAATAGTACAAGTGCAAGGTCGATGCCTGCCTCGACGCTGATGCACCAGTACACAAGCGGTACCAGGGCGACGAAGAAGTCCTCGGTGCCAAGGAACGAGAGCACTTTCATGACGGGCGCAAGCCAGGCGAATTGCTGAAGCCACATGTCGACGTGCAGCCCCCATTGCAGGATGGGACCGGGAACAAATGTCATGCAGACGCCTCTTTGTCGTACCGTAGTCTGGTCCGTTGACAGCCTGAGCCAGTCCGGCGCGGGCGCAAGGTCCAAAGATACTGGAGGCGGCCCTCGATCTTCGCCTGAAGGTTCTGGTAGTTACGCATGGACTTCTCGACGACATCTCGGCCGGACGTGGCAAGCAAGTGGTGCTGCTCCAGCCGTGTCAGTTCTTCGTTTGTCAGCTGCAGCCCGACGCTCGATCCCAAGCTCTGTCTCGCGCGCGTGCTCCGGGTGTGTGAGCGTGCGTGGGAACTACTACCCGAGGAAATCGCCGTGCATGTCGTTGCTGTGCAGGATCGTGAACCGCTTCATGGTACCCATGGCGACCCCCCGTAAAGAATGGCGGTGACAAACTTTTGGGACATTCTCGGGGAAAGGAGTTCTGTGTCAAGCGCGTGCCACTGTCTATGCGGGCTCGTCATTCGATGTACTCGTCGCGCGTCACGTGACCATTGCCACGGGCGCCGAGCTGCGTACTATTGACCAAAAGCAATGGAGGCGACCGTGGCGACGATACAGGACTTTGAGCAACTCGACATCAGGACGGGGACGATCACCGCGTGCGATCCGTTTCCCGAGGCCCGCAAGCCCGCGTACAAGCTGACCATCGACTTTGGGCCCGACCTTGGCGTCAAGCGTTCCAGCGCACAAATCACGACCTTCTACGCGCCGGAGCAGCTTGTCGGGCGGCAGGTGCTGGGGATCGTCAACTTCCCCAGCCGTCTCGTGGCGGGGTTCCCGTCAGAAGTGCTGGTTCTCGGTGTCTATGCTCCCGAGGGCGTGGTGTTGATCGGTGCAGACCGCCCAGTGCCCAACGGGCTCAGGCTCGGCTGATCCGGAGGTATTGCGCCTCGGCGCGCGGCACCTATCATGAGAGAAAACCTCAATCAGGAGGCAACCATGGATGAAGACAGAAAGGCCTTCTACATTGGGACCGAGGTGGACCCGGCGACGGGTCAGGCGGGAGCCCCTGTCCTGTATCCGAGCAAGGACCTGACGACGCACGGCGTCATCGTCGGCATGACGGGGTCCGGCAAGACGGGTCTGTCCATCGACCTCATCGAAGAGGCCCTGATCGACGGGGTCCCGGTGATTGCCATCGATCCCAAGGGCGATCTGGGCAACCTCCTCCTGACATTTCCGGGCCTGAGCACCGCGGAGTTCCAGCCGTGGGTGGATTCGGCTGAAGCCGGGCGAAAAGGACTGACGGTGGAGCAGGCGGCTCTCGAAACGGCAGCAACATGGCAGAAGGGTCTGGCTTCGTCAGGGATTGCGCCGGAACGGATCGCGCAACTGAAGGCGAAGGCCGATTTTGTCATCTTCACGCCAGGTTCGACCGCGGGCATCCCGGTGTCGGTTCTGCAGAGCTTCCGCAGGCCTGCGGGGGACCTGGGCGATGAGGAGACGCAGGAGAAGGTCAAGGGTGTCACCTCCGCTCTCCTTGGTCTCGTGGGCATCGACGCCGATCCAGTTCGCAGCCGCGAGCACATCCTCATCAGCTCCATCATTAATGATACGTGGGGTAAGGGCATGGACCTGACCCTGCCAGACCTCATCGTGCAACTGCAGAACCCGCCGTTCGAGAAGCTTGGCGTCTTCGAGGTGGATACCTTCTTTCCGCCGAGAGAACGGCTGGACCTTGCCATGCGCATCAACGGACTCATCGCTTCCCCCTCCTTCCAGTCCTGGTTGAACGGCGCTCCGCTGGATGTCGAGAGGTTCTTTCGCGCACCGGACGGCAGGCCGCGTTGCAGCATCTTCGCCATTGCACACCTGTCTGACGTGGAGCGCATGTTCTTCGTGACGCTCCTGCTTCAGGAGGTTCTTGCCTGGATGCGTCTTCAGCAGGGGACCGATTCCCTGCGTGCCCTCCTGTACTTTGACGAGGTGTTCGGGTACTTCCCGCCGTATCCATTCAATCCACCCTCCAAGGTGCCCCTGCTCACCCTGATGAAGCAGGCGCGCGCCTTCGGGCTTGGCGTGCTGCTCGCGACGCAGAACCCAGTGGACATCGACTACAAGGGCCTCAGCAACGCGGGTACCTGGATTATCGGCAAACTGCAGCAGGACGGCGACCGCGAACGTGTCCTTGGTGGTCTCGAGGGAGCGCTGCAGGAAGGAGGCGGCACACTCGACAGGGCGTGGTTCAGCAGTATCCTGGGCAGTCTCAAGCCGCGTCAGTTCCTGTTGCACAACGTCCATACCGCGAGGCATGTCGTGGTGCAGTCGCGCTTTGCGATGAGCTATCTGCGCGGGCCCCTCACCAAGGCCCAGATCGGTCAGCTGATGGTGTCACGGAAGATCGAGTTCGAGCATGTCACGCTCGAGGCACTGCCGACGTCGGGACCGTCGCGATATCTGC
>Ga0209744_1000143_pt1 | contig 22854 bp, 19 predicted proteins | sample BarGraNGADG00311_2_FD_184494 | JGI IMG/M metagenome (GOLD analysis project Ga0209744, IMG submission 184494) | Arctic peat soil microbial communities from Barrow, Alaska - Barrow Graham LP Ref core NGADG0004-311 (SPAdes) (version 2) | ecosystem: Environmental > Terrestrial > Soil > Wetlands >... | reverse complement strand
GCATTGGTAGATTTTGCAAAAAAACCAATATTATTTTCCCACAACACTATGTCGCTCTCCAGCTGCTTAATTTTTATAAAGAATTTATCTCTCTCATTCCGGACTTTTCTTGAAGCTTTTGGATTTGCTTTAAGATTATCAAGCTTGGTTTTATATTTAAGGATACTCTTGTCCTCATCACCAATTTTTAATTTATCGAATTCCTTATTAATTGCAGCCCGATATTTATTTGTGATTTCATCCTTCATGTTGAAAGGGACAAAACCTATGTCAGTCCATTTCCTTTGCAACTCTTTCAACCGTTCAAAAGCAACCTGGACATCAGCACCGGGTTCAAATTTTTCAAGTTCCTCTATTATAGCCAGTTTAGTTTTCAGATTATCTTCATAGGAAGTATCAAGTGCAGCAAAAAATTCAGTTTTCTTGTTAAAAAAATGATCGCACGCTTTGCGGAATCTTTTCCAGCATCTCTCGGACTGTTTTCGTGGTACGGGGCCTATTTCTTTCCACTCTTTCTGAAGTTTTATAAGAGCATCGGAAGTTGCTTTCCAATCAGTGCTTTCCTGAAGACCTTCTGCCTGGATACATAATTCTGTTTTCACCTGCAGGTTATTAAGCTGGATCTCTTTATTATCCGCATAGAAACCTCTTTTCTTTTCAAAGAAAGCGTCACATGCCTCCCTGAATCTTTGATAAACCTTGTTATTTTGTTTTTTTGGAGCAAATCCTATCGTCCGCCACATTTTCTGCAATTCAACGACCTTATCTGCTCTTTCATCAAATTCCTTGAAGTTCGAAATTTCAAGCAGGTTTATCGCATCTACCTCTTCGCAGAGAGCTATTTTTGCCTCAAGGTTTTTTCTCTGGTCGTCTTTCTGCTTTTCAAAATATTCATGATGCCTTTTGTTGATTTGAGAAGTTGCTTCTTTGAATCTCTCCCAAATTTCATTTTTTAATTCCAGTGGGACAGGTCCGATTTCCCGCCATTGATTATGAAAGTCCTGTAATGATCTGAAGGCGTTAACCGGATTTGGCTCCAGAAGAAGTTCTTCTGCTTTTTCACATAATGAGACTTTAGCTTCGAAGTTCTTTTTAAGATCGAGGTCTCTTAATTCCTTATTTATTTTAATATAATCATAGAAAATTTCCACATAATGGTGATAGTTCTCCCAGAGATCCTTAAGTGAAGACTGTGGCACAACGCCTACTGAATGCCATTCATTCTGAAGCGACCTGAAGTCATGAAAAGTTTTGTTTATAGACTCTTCCCTGTTTACAAGATCCTTGATTTTATCAATTATATCATACTTTTTCTTGAGGTTCTCATATTTTTCAGCTTCCTGAATCTTGGAATAATCAGTTTTTTTCTCTTTATATTTTTCGAGCAGATGTTTTACACGGGCATCATCGGGATCAACCCATTGTCTGTATTCTTCAATTTTACCTCCACTCTCGAGAAATTTATTTTTTCTCTCTTCAGTTTCACTCTTCAATTTCTTATAGAAGAGAATTTTTATACGTTCTACATCATCCCTGATTTCAATTGCAGGTCTGTTTTCGATAATAAGACTTAATGTTTCAACAAGTTCATGTTTGGAACATCCTGAATAATCAACCTGAGGGAGTTTAATATCTTCAAACCCTTGAGTCTCCTCATGTACGGGTTCTTCCTTCTTATCAGCAGCTACAGATACTTCTTCTGGTTTTGGCACCTCATTTTCCGTGACTTTATCAGGCTCATTAGCTGGTTCTCCAGGGTCATTCGGAGTGTCTGATTCTTGCGCGTTGTCCGCTTGTGTGGCATCCTCAGTTTCGGCGGCCTTTTCATTTGCCCCGAATTGTTCTTTACGAACAGAGTCATCCGGATTTTTCTTGGTCATAATCAATCCTTTTATTTTTCAGCTCTTTATCAGTAATTTACACCATGGCAATCCATGGAATTTTCAGAGTACGAAAATATTGAAATATTTAATAATACTCAAAGTTTTGACATAAATAAATGTGAGAATCAGATATTAGGAGAGTCAATACATGCCTGAAAGAGAATAATGCAGTATACGGAATCGTCTTTTCGTTTATCAATCAGATGATGTTATTGAGATAAATTCTATATTTGAGTATTAATCCAAGGCAATCTTAAAATCCTGTTAAACTAAAATAATTTAATGATCTCATATGGATAAGACAAATATTATACTTCTTTCTGCTGCAATGGCATTTTTAGCTGTCAGGCTATATCAGAAATATAAAAACAAAGATAAGGCAAAATCAGGGAACGGAACTAAACCGTCTTCCGGTACATCATTTCCATCTTCGTCAAAAGATGAGGATTATGAGCCTTACTCGAAAAAATAATACTGTATTATTTTCTGTTTCTCGAGATCATATAGCGAAAAGGATTAACTAACTTTTGAAGGAGTCTGATTTTTTCAGTTATAATTTCCGCCGTGCCCTGCATATTCTGAGTAAAATCAAGTTTCTTTCCGTATAAAGTTTTGAGACCATCAGGTAGTTCAATTTCAATAACATAGGCATCACCTGAAGGAACAAGCGATTTTGATTTTACAATACCTCTCACTACACCGTATTCCAGATAAGGATAGCTGCTAAGTTTAATATTAACTTTTTGTTCGGTTTTCACTTTGCCGGATCTTTGCATCTTCAGGTAAATTCTGCCCAGATAGCTGCCAGCTTCAAGAGGAACAATACTAACAACCGGTTCATCTTTAACTACAGACTGATTTGCACTCCAGAACCTGGTAAATGATACAATTCCGTCAATAGGAGAAATAAGAAGATAAGTGTTTTCCCATAAATTGACCTGTGCCTTCAGGTTTAAAAAAGATTCGCGCAAAATTGAAATAAGCTTTTCCTTGTCTTCCACCCGGGTTATCCGATAATCCTGCAGAAGTTGACGCTTTTCGGCAATCTCAATCGATTTAGCAGAATGATCAAGCCTTACCTGCTGCAATTCAATATTTACTCTTAACAAAGATTGGTGAGATATCTCAAGCTCACGTTCCGCTATAACCTTAGCGACATAGAGAGAAGAATCTCTTTTATACTTTTTTGCTTCAATCCGATGGTTTTCAGAATATAGGTGCTCTTTTACGGATAATCTGCTGATAAATTCCTGAATCCCCGTTATCTCATCAGTCAGCGAAGCTATTTTACTTCCATAAAAGTCATTAATCAGGTAGGTATTTAAGTCGGAAAGGTTTTTAAGAAAAGTGCCATATACTCCCTGAAGTTCTCCAAGCTCTGAGAACAGAGGCAGCGACCGGTAAGAAAGTAATTCCGGCATTTTGATGGTATCAATCGTCTGCTTAAGTAAATCAATTTCATGAATTGAAGCAGTCGTTTCCATCACCGCAACTAATTGTCCGGCTGTTACTTCTTCTCTTTCCTTAACAGAAAAATATTTTATACGTCCTGTTATTTTTGTAACAAGTGTTACAGGTGGATTTGTGGTGGTGATTTCTACAGGAGCAGGGATTGTATCGGGATACCTTATCAGCCATGCAAAGAGAAAAAAAAGGACAAATAACAGAAGCAGAATTGTCGTACCCCATCTAAGAATTCTGCTGGGAGGTTTTCCCATAATTTCTTTTACTGAGTCAGAATACAATATTTCCGGTTGCTGGTTCTTCATAAATCACCGCTAACTACCCAGGTCAAGTTGATTTTTTACGAGATTATAATATGCTCCTTTTTTCACTATAAGTGATTCATGAGTTCCTGCTTCTATTATCCTGCCACTGTCAAGAACAACGATCTTATCAGCATCCCTGACAGTACTAAGCCTGTGTGCAACAACAATAACTGTCTTGTTTTCAAAGAATTCTGTGAGGTTTTCGACAATTACCTTTTCATTGTTTGCATCAAGAGAATTTGTTGCTTCATCAAAAATTATTATATCCGGATCTTTATAGATTACCCTGGCAATAAGCAAGCGCTGCTTTTGTCCTTCGCTCAGGCCATGACCATTTGCTCCTATTTTGGTATTATAACCTAATGGTAATGACTCAATAAATCCTTTAATATTTGCTATTTCAACAGCTTTTATCAATCTTTCCTCATTAATGTCTTCAGATCCGGGAGCAATATTGGCTGCAATAGTATCGGGAAACAAGAAACCGTCCTGCATAACAGCTCCAACCTTTTCCCGCCAGACTTTAAGGCTAAGATTGGATAATCGTGTGTCGCCAATAAGTATTTCGCCTGCAACAGGATGATAAAAACCAAGAAGCATCTTTAATAAAGTTGTTTTACCACTACCACTAGTACCCACAATTGCAGTTATTTTATTCTCTTCAATGAACATGTCAATATCCTTTAATGCAAATGGAGAGCGTGGTCCTTCATACTGATAAGAAAGACTGTTAATATAGATATCTTTTTTATCGGGAAGCTTGCGGACTTTCATTTCAGGTTCAGGTTCCTCCTCCTCCAGGTTATGTACTTCGGCCAGCCTGTCGAGACTCATTTTTGCATCCTGCGACATACGAAAAAATCCAATTATCTGGCTGACAGGAACATTCAACTGGCCTATAATAAACTGAACTGCAAGCATCATTCCCAGTGTCATATCGGCTTTCAGAACGGCTGTTGCAGCAACCACTGTAATAAGAACGTTGGTAATTTCATTAATAAACGTGGCACCGGCTGACTGATACTGAATTATACTCAACCCCCTTACTTTTAATCTGAACAAGGTAGCCTGGAGTTTTTCCCAGTCCCATCGCATGCTTAATTCACTTTGGGTCAATTTGATCTCCTGCATACCGTTTACTATATTAATAAGCTTGTTACCGGAAATTGACATTTGCTTAAATCGTTGATGATCAAGCCGTGCTCTTGATTTCATAAACATTGAGACCCATAAAATGTATAATACTGACCCGGCAAGAAACAAAACAAGGATCTTAATACTAAAGACAGCCAGGACAATGCCAAAAATAACCAGATTGAAAAAAGAGAATAGTATATTCAAAGTGGCTGAAGTAAGAAACTCTTCAATCCTGGAGTTATCTTCAACCCGCTGAAGAATATCACCTGTCAGCTTGGTATCAAAAAATGCCACGGGCAGCGACATTAGTTTTTGAAGAAATCCCGATATTACTGCTACATTTACCCTTGAGCCGATATGCAAAAGCAACCATCCTCTTATAAATTCTACTGACATTCTTCCAAATACCAGAGCCAGTTGAGCAAAAAGGATCAGGTAAATAAATCCTATATCGTTATTATTCAAACCAATATCAACAATAGATTGTGTCAGAAAGGGTATAACCAGCTGAATGCAGCTTCCAAGAACTAAGCCGAGAACAAGTTGATAAAGATATTTCCTGTAAAGCCGGAAATATTTAAAAAGGAATTTGAAACCGTTTGTCTTTTCATGTTTAGTATCGTTGTCAAATAGTGCCGGTGTAGGTTCTATAATTAATACGAGGCCTGCGGGCTTACCATCAATAACAGTAGATGCCCAGTTTTTATTAAATTCCTCGCGATCGTATTTTATCAGACCTACTGCAGGATCGGCAACCCATATCTTATCTTTTTTAATTTTGTAAACAACTACGAAGTGTTTTTGTCGCCAATGCACAATACAGGGTAAAGGGACATTTTCATTCAAAATGTTAAAATGAATTTTTACTCCTATTGTTCTAAATCCCAAAGAATCAGCAGCTTCAGAAAGTCCTAAAAACGAAACTCCTTCCCTTGTTATGTAGCACTTTTTCCTGAGAGTTTCAAGTGAAAAACTCATTTTGTAAAACCCTGCCACCATCTTTAGGCAGGCAGGTCCGCAATCCATTGCATCAGGTTGTTTTACAAAAGGGAAAGACATTTGAGGATTATGGAAATTGATTATTAACTAAAGTAAAGATATTTATATTTTGATTAGGATCATCTCAAGTTTCAGATAAAATGGGTACCTCATACCTCATAAAAAGCGAATTGGGTTTTGGAAATACTATATTTGCCAATTGATTCTTCCAGTCACATGGGGTTATTTAAAAAAATTTCTGATATTAAAATAATAGAGGGTGTCCGCAATCAGGATAATGAAATCCTGAATTGGCTATATGACAATTATTTACAATCGGTTAAGAAACATGTTCTTAATAATAGCGGATCTGACGAAGATGTTTCAGATGTTTTTCAGGATACCATAATAATACTATATAATCAGATAACGGAAGACAATCTTAGTCTGAGCACAGATCTGAAAGGCTATTTTTTTGGAATCGCCCGGAATGTCTGGAGTGCTCAGCTCAGAAAAAAGCAAAAAACGATTGACCTGGAGGTTGATCCTGCCGAGGAAGAAGATTCAGAGGAACAATATGATCCGATTCTGGAAAGGATTGTCAGCAAGGTATTTCAATATCTTAAACCCGATCAGCAAATGGTTCTGAGGTTATTCTCGGACGGTCACTCCTATGAAGAAATTGCGGTGAAAATGAACCTTAAAAATGAGGTTTATGCCAGAAGAAAAAAATATTTGTGCAAGGAAGCTCTTCTGGAGCTTGTGAAAAAAGACCCTGAATATCAGGAGTATTTGCGTTTTCTTAAATAAAATCCTAGAGCTATGATTAAGATTGTAACAAATATGATGCTAATTACTTTCAGACTTTTTGAATAGTATAAAGGCGTATTATTCCCATAAACTACAAGAGCAGACCAGAAGTAAGGATGTGATCTTAACTGATCAGCATTTTTCAAAAATAAAATTCTGGCTTTTCTTAATGCAACACTTTTCGAATACCCTTTTATGAGATTATTATAGAACATTTCAACAATCTCTGTGCCTGATTTATCTTCAATTTCCCACATTGACATTACGACCGACTGACTTCCTGAATAGATAAAGCCTCTTGCAAGACTTAATATACCTTCACCGGAATATAACTGTCCTGTTCCGGTATTGCAGGAACTGAGAACTACCATTTTAGCCTTGAGAGGAATGCCATATATTTCAAATGTTTTAAGATAGCCGTCTTCCAATGAATCTTTTGCATGACTGAAGATCAATGTTGAATGCATTGGTTCCCTGTCATTAAGAAGTGTATGCATTGCCAGATGAATTATATCATACTTACCGGATTCTTTTTTATAAACTGATTCTTTTGCTTCACTATTTTCAAAGAGATTTCCTCCCGTAAGTTTTGATACGTATTCTGCCTCCCGACGGGCATATGGCAAATCATTGAGCACTTCTTTTCCTGCTTGTCTCGACATTAATACTGATTGGATATTAATAGGTTCAGGGTAATTTGGAGCAAACGCAATTAACTTATTACTTCTGCTATATTCTTTTTTAACAGACTCTTTCATAAAAGTTGCAGAGTATGCATAAGAAATATCAAAATCATTCATCAGATAATTCAGATCGCGGTATCTGATACCCTCTCCGGGAACCACAGATGTCAGAATAGTTTCAAACGGAAGATAGGAAAGAAAATTATCAGGAGAAATAAATAACTTATCCGAAATAAGGTACGATTTGACTGGATCAATGAGGATTTTATATAATCTGTATCCCACCGACTGGAATTCCTTGAATTTCAAAGAAGCATTATCTGAAGAAGAAGGCATTGATAGCAAGCTTCTGAATTGTTTTATATCATTATAAAAGGAGGAATCGAAATGGATTGCAAGTAATTGCTGAAATTTCCTGTTTGCGACAAAAGTATACAATACCGTGTCAGATATGACGTAAGTAATGTAATTTCCGTCGTGGCCAACTATCTCAGGAATATCCTTAAGACCAACCACATTAGTGTTATACTTTATTGAGTAATAGTCAGGATATTGTTTTTCAAATACCAATATCAGTGAATCCTTTTTCCTGGTGTATTTAAGAAGGGTTTCCTTCCAGTTAGCAATTAATATCATATCTGGTTTCTCTCTGGAAGATTCTTCAGATAAATGTACATTAATGAGACTGATTTCCCTTTGAAGTTCCATTTCAAAATTCGCGATATCTGATGGAATATGAAACTGGGCTGCTTTTAATTCCCGTGTAGCTGTCAGCAAACCTGCGACTTTGCTTTTTTCAGAATATTCAAATGCTTTTTCAAGAAAATGATGATCAGCAGTTTTTATATATAGAAGATTAAAATCACGGATAGCATTTAGATAGGAAACCCGGTACCTGTCGCCCAATATTAATCTGCTATCTTCTTCACTGATATTAATTCTGACCTTATCGAGCAGCGAGACTATTAATTCCGAGGTATTTGAAGCAGCTTCAAGAATTCTCTGACCAGCTGTTTTTTTATATATATCCAATAAAATATCATACTTCACCCTGAGAATCCTGAGGGATGTTATATCCGATTTCAAATTTTCGACAGGAGGATTTTCATAGTTCCCATTAATATTGCTGTTTTCCTGGTCCGAAAAAAGCAACATCTGAATAGTTTCAAGTGCTTTTTCGGGTTCACCAGCTTCTTCCAATGCAAGAGAATACCCGGTATATACAGAGGTTTTTAACGAAACGTCCTGCTCGTTCTTATCAATATAATCCATACACTGCCGATAACATTCAATTGATTTTTTATTATCAATTTTATATTCCCGTAAATAAGCTGCATAGTTTTTGAGAACTTCAAAATAATTACGGGGATTAAGCTTATATATAGCTTTCGCCCGGGCAAGTGCATTTTTAAGCAACTTCTCGCCTTTATATGCTTTTTTATTCTCGCCCAGAAATACACAATAGCTATTTATAATGTTAAAGGCCAATGATGAATTATTGGAAATAGCCATCGAGATTCCCTTCTCATAATAATAAATTGATTCTTCAGTATGGCCAAGAGCATTAGAAGTTATAGCTAACCCATTCATCAAATCAATAAACTTGTTATTCTGTTCCAGGTTGAATTTTTTATAAATTAATTCTGTCTTGTCAAAATAGATTTTAGCCTTGGAGAAATCAGCCAGTCGGCTATAACAGACACCTAAATTATAATAAAGATCTGCCAGTTTCGCTGGTGCTACACTATTAGGATTAGTAATTGCGATAGTTAATGCAGAATTTGAATTACTTATTGCTTTTTCATATTCCTTCAGATCGATGTACGCACTAACCAGGGATGAATATGAACTTATAAGATCCGGATTTGATTCACCATTAATTGTTTTTCCGGTCTTAAGGGATTTTGAAGCATAATATTCAAACCTGGTTAAATCTCCTATATTATAATAAGCTACACCAAGATTATGAAGTGCTTTGGCATACAAGTTATCAAATGAACTATTTTTCTCTTTTATAGAAATACATTGATCCAGGTAAAGTATAGCTTCATTGTAGCCCCTTGTTAACAAATTATAAACCCCGATAAGGTAATAAGATTCAGATAAGATACCTTCACTAATATTTTTAGTGCTTATTTTCTGTAATATTTTATCAACCGTAAATCTTCCCTGTCCAGTATTTCCAGCTGTAAGAAAGCTCTTCAAAGCCTCATTAAGCTGTTCCACTTCATTTGATTTTTTATTAGTGGAATCAGGGCCTGATGTTATACCCAGATTATTCCTGGCAATAGTCATAGCGGATATATCAGCACTAAAGAGAACAAATGTATTAAGACATCCGTATAAAATAAATCTTAAAATTTGTTTCTTAGAATTCATTAAAAGGCATATAATTTCAGAGGTTCCCCAAATACATCCCGTGATCAAAGATAATAAAACCAAATTAAATTCGTTAATAATGTAATATTTTAACTGTTCTAATTACCTGATTATCTGAATATAAAAAAATATTTTAAAAATAATTGGTTTTTTTGTGTCACAAAATGGGATCAGTCGACATGTAGTAGTGTAGGAACTGAATTACGAGTTACCCTGAATAATTATAAATATAAAAAATATAGCCATGAAAAACCTGAGTCCCAAATTTACGACAGACCTTTTTAATGAGTTCGCACTTTCAAATGAAGAGATGATTAATGTTCGTGGTGGAGAAGGCGAAGTGATAATAAAAGTAGTAGCACCTCCAATTTTAATCTGACAGTAAAAATTTATTCTGTTTTAAAGAAAACAGAAAACATTGATTTCGATATTATAGTTGATTTTTTAAAAATTAGGCTTAATATATTTTAAAAGCCAATTAAAGGATCTTATGCAGAATACCTATAAAAAGAATGTGCATTCTTAAGGTAGATGATTTAACTGGATAATTGCCAAGGTAAAAATTATTTAAATGAAATAATAAATTAATCTATGAAAACAGTCGATTTTTCATATTTCATCGAAAGGTACAATGCCGGAGAGATGAGTGAAACAGAAAAACAGTGGTTCCAAAAGGAGCTTGACGGGAATGAAATGCTCAGAAATGAGGTAAATCTCAGGAAGCGCACCGATGAGGTCCTTAAGAACCAGAATGTAATGTCGTTAAGGAATAAACTTTCTGAAATTGAGAAGACCAGAAAAGAAGTAAAAATCCCAGTCAAAAATTCCAATAATCCAGCTTATATTAAATATGCTGCTGTTGTTGCTGTTCTTGTTTTGATTGGAAGCATAATAATGTTTCCCGGGAAAAAACTTGGCAGTGAGGAAATCATGAAACGCTATTATAAAGCATACGAGCCTCCGACAAGTCAAAGGTCAATTCAATCAGTAACAGATGCAGATTTCACTCTGGCGTTGGAATTTTATAATACCCGTGATTATGAAAAGGCTGCAATCCTGTTCAATAAAGTACTTGAGAACAAACCGAATGATATGCAAACAGTATTATTAATTGGTATAGCAAGTTTTGAAGAGAAGAAATATCCTGAAGCGAAACAATCATTTGGAAGGGTAATAGATGACAAAGACAATCTTTATATTGATCAGGCTCAGTGGTACCTGGCCTTATGTTATCTTAATACCGATGAAAAGGATAAGGCAATAAAACTTTTGAAAACCATAGGAAATGAAAGTAGTATCTATAAAAATGATGCAAATAAGATAATCAGGGGATTGAAATAAATATCCGGAACCTTCATTGCAAGCTTATGTCATATTAGGACGATAATTCACAAAAGATGAACAGCAATATGGGCAACGAAACGATTTCAACGATGAATAATATGATAAATTGTCCAACAGTATTGACGGGGATTTCTCACGAAATGAGAACACACATGAATGCAATCGTAGCCTTTTCATTTCTGATGAAGGATAATTGCTGCAACAATTCAGACCGTGATGAATTCAGTAATCAGATTTTAAATTCATGTGAACAATTACTTGGTTTATTTGATAGTTTTCTTGATACGGCAATTATTGATACAGGCAATTCAAAAGCTGATTTAAAAATTTGCAAACTCGACAGTTTACTCGATGATCTTCTTTCAGAATTCAGGGAAGAACTAGGTAAAGAAGATCACAAAGATCTTGAACTTGTAACTGAGATTCAATTCTCAAATTCCGTAGAAGTTAATATTGATAAGAACAAGCTTTACAGGGTGATTCGCAGTCTGTTCCAGAATTCAGTGAAAAACACCAAGTCAGGGTATATTAAGATTGGATATTTTCTCAGGGATGATAAAGTAAATTTTTATATTCTTGACTCCGGTCTGGGTTATTTCAAATGCAAAGAATTTCTTCAGACAGAGGATCTGAATGAATCGCTTTTGTTATACAATGATCCATATACAGCAATTAATATTACCCTTGCCAAAAAGCTGATTCACATGTTAAGTGGAACTATTTGTGTTGAATGTAATGGTCTTACAGGCACTGGAATTTATTTTTCTATCCCTGCCAAAATGGTAGTAGGCTCAAACATTAATATCAATAAATATCTGAATACCATGATCGCAATCTGATACTACTAATGTCATTTTTCAATGTCTGATTCAATCTACATGAGTACAAATGGCTGTTTCACCAATAGACAGCCATTTTTTTTATTTCTTAAATTCGACAATCTTAGCCTCAGTTCTCCTGTTTAATTTTCTACCCTCTATAGTAACGTTATCGCCTAGAGGTGAATTATTTCCATAACCTTTGTATTTAAGCCTGTCTGCAGAAATTCCATTCCTGATAAGGTAGTTAACTACCGACAATGCCCGTTTTTCAGATAAAACCTTATTATATTCTACCGATCCGGTTGAATCGGTATAACCTCCGATTTCCATTACCAGGTTTTTATTCCCCGATAAAAGGATTACAAGATTATCCAGTTCGCTCATTGATTCCTGCTTTAATTCCCATGAGTCAATTTCATAGAATACATTTGAGAGTTGCATCTTCTCTCCCACTTTAATTGGGTTCAATACTATTCTTTTTATATAAGGTTCAGAAACTGTATGAATTCCTTCAAACATAAAATTTTCAGAATAAAAAAGATACCCTGGCTTAATTACATTTATCCCGTAATTATACCCGGAAGGCAGACAAACCAGGAAATTTCCTGTTTCATCAGTAACACTTTTAACTATTATCTTTCTTGTTGAAAGATTTATTAGCTCATACTCGGCTTTTAATAACTTGCCAGTCTCTTTGTCGTAAACTTTACCCTTCATATAAGAAACCGGATTGGGTCTGGCAGATTCATATAGATTAAAAGAGAAAATATCTTTCCCTTTCGATTTATCTCTTATTGACGAAAAATATGCTTTTTGTCCACCTGACTCAATTATCAGACCCATTTCGTCATTGCAGGTGTTTATAGGGTAACCGAGATTCTTTGGCTCGGTCCATGTGCTATCATTCTTCAACCGTGTTACATAAATATCAAACCCTCCCATCCCAACTCTTCCGTCAGAAGCGAAATAAAGTGTTTTTCCATCAAAATGTATGAAAGGTGACATTTCATCTCCCTCGGTATTAATAACATTTCCAAGGTTTTTTGGCATAGTCCATATGTTTTTCTCATTCAATCTTGAAAACCAAATGTCTTTGCCACCAAACCCGCCAGACCGGCTACTGGAAAAGAAAAGGGTTCTGCCATCTGCACTGATTGAAGGTTGTGATTCCCAATGGCTTGTATTAACAGGTGATCCGAGATTAGATGGTTCAGACCATTTGCCGTTATTTAAGGCAGAGAAATAGATATCACAGTTGCCCTTACCTCCAGGTCTGTTACATGCAGTAAAAAACATGTAGTTCCCATTGGAGGAAAGCGATTGAGCCCCTTCATTTTGGCTTGTATTCAGAGGAGCACCTGCATTAAAAGCTTTTTGCCATACATTATCAGAAAAGTAGCTGATATAAAAATCCTCCTGTACTATTCCTGCGAAATTAGGATTGTTAGTCACATTTGGTTGCCTGGTAAACATCATCGTCTGACCATCAGCAGTTATTGATGGCCAGTATTCATCGTCGGTGGTATTTATCCCGTCGCCAACACTTATTGGATTAAAGGGAACCGGATGCTTTATTGCATCCAATGCAAATACACAGTTTTTTACACTTTTTGCAGCAGCTGTCTTGTTTTTTTCAGACATCCCCTTCTGTATCAGATAAACATTGAAATGAGTCAGTGCATTAAAATAGTCTCCTGACATCATCTCAGCTTTAGCCAGATTGAAAAAAACTGGTCTGTAAAACAAGGAATCAATCTTTACTGCTGACTTATAGCTTGCTGAAGCTTCCTGATACCTGTTTTGTTTTGCCATCAAATCTCCAAGCATTATATATGCCTCATAGAATTTTTTATCAATAGAGATTGCTTCTTTAAAGTCCCTTTCCGCTTTAACGAAATCGAGATAATCGTAAGCAGTAACTCCTTCATTATATATCTTCAGGGCTTTGCTGGATGAGGTGTGAAAATTCTGGGAATATCCATTACGTGTTAATGAACAGAGAATTAAGAATATGAATATGGTAAAAGTGCTCTTCATTTCGGTTTCAGGGGATATGCAAATATTTATGAACCTGAAGCGAGATTCTCCAGATTGGGTTTTTCTTGATATATTCTATAATATCCGGAACAATGGTTTCGAACCTGCTCCATTCAGGCTGAAGATATAACCGGCATTCTTTACTGACCATTCCAGGATATATTTCGGCCCAGGCGAAATCACTTCCATCCTGGATAATTACTTTCAGTTCATCAGCAGCTTTACAAATTTCAACAGCCGGGGGCATGTTTCTCTTTGGTGAGAGACATATCCAGTCCCAGTCACCACTTAATGGATATGCTCCTGAGGTTTCAATGAAAGTACTTATTTTTTCATTTTTTAGTCCTTTGCACAAGAAATCAAGGGACCACATAAGTGGCTCCCCTCCGGTGACGACAACCGAATCTGCTCCAGCTTGAATAACATGTTCAATTATTGTTTTTGTTTCAACCACCGGGTGTAAATCGGGGTTCCAGGCAAAACGTGAATCACACCAACTGCATCCTATGTCACATCCTCCTAACCTGATGAAATATGCCGCTTTTCCGGTATGAAAACCTTCTCCCTGTAAAGAAAAAAACTCCTCCACTACCGGAAGACTGGTCCCGTCTGATATTAAGCCTGTTCCCTTTTCCACCTTTATGTTAATCCAATCTATTTATTACTTCCGAATAATAAAGCATAGTCTCGGGTATGAGCTGCTTTTACCCATTTTTCAGGAATAATCTTCCAGTTATTTATTGGTTCCGGACTAATTGATTTCCTGATTTCGATTGATTTTAAAATATAAAATCTTAAATCGCGGTCCATCGATGAGATAAGTCTTTTTCTCAGATCATCCTTTCTTATTCCGGCTCCCTCTGTAAAATGACCACCTCCGCCATTTCCCCGATATGAGTTAACGGCCACCTTATACATTTTATTTTTCTCAAAAGGTCTGCCATCGGTAAAACCTTTGATCACTATTCTTTCACCTTCAGGTTTGCTTACATCAACGGTATAAAAAATCCCTGCAGCCGAATCAAAATTGTATGGCTGGTTTTTGAGCCATGCTTTACCATTGGTAATTAACGGTTTCCCATCTTTTCCTGTCCTGAATTTTAACAATACATCAGCAGGTCCTTTCATGGTATTCAGCCAGCCTGAATAAGAATACTCAAGATATTTCTGAATCTCATCGCCTGACAAGGACATGGTATAAAGCATGTTTTCAAATCTGTAAAGTTTAAACATATCTCCAACAGTTATAGGACCTTTAGCAATACTAACATCAAAGGACAATGGTGCAGCGAAAGAAATGTCAGCGCCGGTTATTTCCAGCTGAATTTTATGAATCATGTCTATAAAAGCTGAAGAACCGAAGTAAGCATCCCTTGATGTGATTGTAGCTGATGAATTACCAATTACCCTATTCACATACTCATCAATTATTTTATGTGTCGGTGTGAATTTTGTTATGAATCCGGTATCAGGTTGGAAATCTGCAACGTTAATAATCTGACCAGTAATTTTCTTCTGTCGTTTTCCGCCGAATTTTCCGGAAGTGAACGTTATATCAGCCTCGGCTAGTTTTTCTGATCTGCTGCCTCCATTGAGAATCAATATAGTATCACCTGCTGAATTGACGAATTTTTCATTTGCCACTTTATGATCATGACCGGTAAAAATTATATCAAACCCCGGAATATCATAAGCAACCGCTGCAGATCCATTCTCATTAAATGGGTCAGTTGCCTGTAACATTGCCTCAGATCTGTCCCACCCTGAATGGAAGAGCCCGACAACCAGGTCAGGTTTTTCATTTAGGATAACAGGCATCCATTGCTTAGCAGTTTCAACCATGTCTTTAAATTCAATACCGGAATAGAGCTCCGGTGGCAGCCAATTTGGAATTGCCGGTGTTATCAGACCAAAAACAGCAATCTTAATCCCCTTTTTTTGGATTATCTGGTATGGTTTAAAATATGGTTTGCCTGTTTTGATATTAATTGCATTTGCAGCAAGCAACGGGAATTTGTATTCCTGAACTAACCTGTCATAAACCGAATGACCGGTCTCCACATCATGGTTTCCAACAGTACCTGCATCATACCCCATATAATTCATAACTTCAGCTAAAAAATGGGGAGATATTGTATCGATAAAATTATAGTAGTAGACCTCCGGTTGACCCTGAAGATTGTCTCCATTATCAAGAAGTACTGTCGCATCTTTTTCCGTTCTGATCTGCTTAATATATTTAAAAGAAGAAGCAAGAGATACTTTTAAGCTTTCTTTTTCTATGAAATCATATGGTAGTATTACTCCATGAATATCTGTTGTTTCAAAAATGGAGATACTCTTTTTACCGGTTCCGGAACATGAAACCAGGATTAACAGAACTAAGAAATAGACTTTTCTAATCATAATTAGCTACATTTTTAAAAGCATGATGCAATATATATATCCACGATCACTTTAATAACAACCCTGTGTCGGGAGAATTTGTCAGTTTTATGCCATTTAATTATTAATGCCCAAACTTATAAAAGAATAATCATTTTTAAATATTATGGTATATGTTTTAGATCATTTAAGCCTGTTAATTATATATTTGTCCACAAATACTCAAATATGGTAATAACAGGACTGGAAGCTATTTTAAATGAGTTTCCTGCTAAACTAAAAGGAAAAAGAATTGGAATTTTATGTCATGCTCCAAGTATTACAAAAGACTTTGATCATATAACTGATATCTTTTTTAAGAGAAAAGACTGCAGGTTAGCGGCAATCTATGGACCACAACATGGTATTCATGGTCAGACCCAGGATAACATGATAGAATGGCAGAGTCATAAACATCCGGTTTTTGATATTCCAATTTACAGTCTTTACGGAAAGCATCGTAAACCTACACCCGAAATGCTAAATGGAATTGATGTTCTTTTAATTGATCTGCAGGATGTTGGAGCCAGATTATATACCTATACCTGGACGATGAAACTATGCATTGAAGCGTGTACCGAAGCAGGAATAGAGGTTTGGGTACTTGACAGACCTAATCCGATAGGAAAACTCCCCTTTGACGGGCCGGTACTGAAGAAAGAGTATTTTACATTCGTGGGTGGGGCATCAATTCCCTTATGTCATCGAATGACATTAGGGGAAATGGCGCTTTGGATTAAAGAAAAATATTACCCTGGTTGCGAGCTGAGTATTGTATGGATGAAAAACTGGAGAAGATCGTCATTATTCAGCGAGACGGGTCTTCCCTGGGTATTACCTTCGCCGAATATGCCAACGGTCAATACCTCTATTGTATATCCCGGAACTGTTCTTATGGAGGCCCTGAATCTTTCTGAAGGGAGAGGTACTACAATCCCGTTTGAGCTTTTCGGAGCCCCTTTTATTGTTTCAGAGAAGCTAAAGAAGAATCTGGATGCAAGAAAAATTGCTGGTTGCGCTTTCAGGCTTCATGACTATATTCCCACATTTCATAAATACAGCGGAGAACTTTGCCACGGAATACAGATACATGTAACTGATATTAATAGCTTTAAACCTGTTGGATCAGTATTGGAAATACTTGATGCAATTATTGAGACATCGGAACCTGATGCTCTCAAATTCAAATTACCCCCATATGAATATGAAGATAACCTGATGCCATTTGATATTCTATCAGGTGATTCTGGGATGAGGGAATCATTAATAGCCAGAAAAAATGTTAAAATTGAGAAAGAAAGATGGGCACATGAGATTGAAGAATTCAGGAACGAATTCCGGCACATTGGAGTATATGCTGAATGATTTGAATAAAGGTTAACCTGACTATTGACTATTTACGTTTAAGATTAGATACCATTTTATCAATAAGGTTTTGGGATAGTATTGGCTTAATAATGTAATCAGTAAAACCAGAATTAAGGATCTTCTCCTTATCACCCAAAAGTCCGTAGGCTGTTTGCGCGATAATTATAATATCTCCTCGTAATTCCCTTATCTTATTCAAAGATGTATAACCATCCATTACCGGAAGCTGAATGTCCATCAAAATAATATCAATATCAGGATTACTTATCGTAACACTGATTGCCTCCTGCCCATCGCCGGCATTAAGCAATATTGCCCCGGCTTTTTCGAGTATTTTATTAAGGTATAATCTGCTTGATAAGTCGTCTTCGACTATTAAAATTTTCCTGCCTTTTAAAAATTCATTTTCCATAAGAAATATTATTATTCAAAAAGTCCGTCATCTCTCAAGAGAAGCAATATTGCCGTATGAGGTACTACTATATATTTTTCTTTGTTAAACTCAATTTCTATTGCGCTATTCTGGAGATATACGGCCTGATCTCCTTCCTTTGGCTGCAGAGGGACATATTTTGGTTCATCAGATCTGTTTTTCCATGGTTCATCGTTGTCATTTACTGATGGTATAGGATACCCCGGACCAACTTTGACGACATAACCGATTTGAACCTTTTCGTTTTCGTTTACACCAGGAGGCAGAAGCAACCCGCTTTTTGTCATAGACTGAGGAACTTTTGGCTTAATAAGTATTCTGTCTCCGATTACTATCAGCTTCTGCAGATCCTTTTCATCTAATAATACACCCATTTTTAACTTCTGTTATGACAAAAGTATTATTTTTTACAACAATCAGCAGGAAGGGAAGGAAGAATATTCAATATATTAATGAAGCTGTTTGAAATTCCTTTGTGAACCTTAGTGATATCCTTTGTGTACCTTTGTGGTAAAAGTATTAATTTTCGGCAATGGAATCTGATACTTACAAAACGATCAAGGCAACCTCGGAGGGAATTTATAAAGAAAAAGGAAGCAGATTTGTGTCAATTGCAATTCCTGTATCCGAACAGGAAGAAATAAAACCGATTACAGATAAGATCAAAAAAGAACATCATGAGGCACGGCATCACTGTTTTGCCTATATGATTGGATCAGAAAGAATTAATTGGAGAGTGAATGATGATGGAGAACCTTCCGGCACAGCCGGAAGACCTATACTGGGGCAAATAAATTCCTTTGGTTTAACAAATATCATAATTGTTGTCAGCAGATATTTCGGAGGCACATTATTAGGTGTCAGCGGACTGATTAATGCATACAGATCTGCTGCAGCTTCTGCTATAAATAATGCCGAACTGACTGAGAAGACACTCCGGGAGTATTATGAAATAACATATCCTTATATAGCAATGAATGATGTTATGAAGATACTTAAGGAAGAGAATGTCGAACAATCAAAACAATTAATTGATCTTGAATGCCGTATCTTACTAAATTTCAGAGTATCGGTTAAAGAAAAGGTTCTTAATCGTTTGTCGCGGATAGATGCTCTAAAATGCAAGTATATTGAAACCCGTTAAAGAAGTCAGAAGTCGGAAGTCGGAAGTCGGAAGTCAGAGTAGATTCTCCAACTTCGGACTTCGGTCTTCAGTCTGCCGACTGATTTTTCCAAAGTTTTTAGTTAATTATCAACATTTATCCCCGTTGAGATAATTCTTGATTAAATTTGATACCAGATCAATCATGTGCAGATAATGTGCTATACTAATGAAAAACAGAAGCTTAGTATCAATCGATGATTTTTCAACAGAGGAGATCCTCAGGATTCTTGATCTGACTGAAGAATTTGAAAAAGAACCTACCCGGAAATTACTTGAGGGTAAGGTAATAGCAACACTATTTTTTGAGCCCTCAACCAGGACAAGATTAAGTTTTGAAAGTGCTATCAGCAGGTTAGGTGGTAAAATTGTCGGGTTTTCTGATTCTTCAAGTTCAAGTGTCTCAAAAGGGGAAACACTGAATGATACAATCAGGATGGTAAACAGCTACTGCGATCTTATCGTAATACGGCATCCTATAGAGGGGAGCGCAAGGTTTGCAAGTGAAATAGCTTCTGTTCCTGTCATTAATGCCGGTGACGGAGCCAACCAGCACCCTACTCAGACATTACTTGATCTATATTCGATCCGTAAAACACAGGGCACCCTTGATAATTTGAATATTTTTATGGTAGGTGACCTTAAATATGGCAGGACAGTTCATTCCCTGATGATGGCTATGTCGAGGTGGAATACAACCTTCAATTTCATTTCACCGGAAGAGCTTAAGATGCCTGATGAATTTAAACAATACCTCGACAACCTTGGTCTCAAATATTATGAACACAATGATTTTACTGATATTATTTCAAAAGCTGATATCATATACATGACAAGGGTACAAAAGGAGAGGTTTTCAGATCCCATTGAATATGAAAAAGTTAAAAATGTATATGTTCTCAGAAACTCGATGCTGAAAAATACCAAGCCCAACATGCGTATTCTGCATCCGCTTCCCAGGGTAAATGAGATACATCAGGATGTGGATAATAATCCAAAGGCTTATTATTTTGAACAGGCTCTGAACGGAGTCTATACAAGGCAGGCTATTGTATGTTCACTATTAGGAATTAAATAGGAAAGGCCAGATCGATGAAAGAAGCAAAACAAATGAGCGTAAGTGCCATTCAGAATGGGACAGTTATTGACCATGTGCCGGCAAAGAATCTGTTTAAGGTTATTCAGATACTTGGTCTGGACCGGATTGACAACCAGATAACCTTCGGAACAAACCTCGAAAGTAAAAAACTTGGAAGAAAAGCTATTATTAAGATTTCAGGAGTATTTTTCGAAGATGAAGACATAAACAGGATCGCTCTTGTAGCGCCTGATGCCAAACTAAATATAATCAAAGACTATGAAGTTGTTGAAAAAAAGGTGGTGGAAGTGCCTGATTATATAGTTGGAATAGCAAGATGTATGAATCCAAAATGCATAACAAACTTTGAATCAGTTACTACGAGATTCAAAGTGGTTTCAAAAAAGAATGTGGCCCTGAAATGCCACTATTGTGAAAAAATAACCAACCAGGAGAATCTGCAGATAATATAGACACTATTTCATGCACCCAGGCTCTTCGGGCACTCCTCCCAGGGGGGCGGGAGCAAAACAATTACCTCAATCTATCATAAGATTTAACCAGCTGATCATCTTTCCTTATGCCGCGGTAAGCTAATATTGAAATGATCAGGATTAGAACCGGCAGGATCATCTTGATCCCGGGGATTATTGTTGCATCAAATTTTGAAATAATTCTGAAGGAAACATGGATCAAAGAAATTATGAATACAATATTGAGAATTATCAAAATTAATACCACCCTCATTTGAATCTTCCTGTTCCTGAAGATAAATACTGCGATAAGGGATAGTGTTGGAATGAGAATAATTAAAACAGAAAGTGGTAAAAGCTTCTCAATCAATTCCAGATTTTGCCCTGCATTGTCCCGAAAAATCCCATTGAATGTAACTCTTATTAAAGATCCTGATTTTTCAGTAAATGTCAGAAAGCTTCCTGTAAGAAATAGCAGAGATAATAGTGTTATCAATGACAGATAAACAGACTGTATGCGCTGAATCATTTTTATAAGATTTTAATGTTCCCAAATTTACTTCCTTTTAATTTAAATCGGAAGTGTTTAATTAAGGAGCCATTTTATGAATATTTAACATTATTTTAGATTTGGTACCTGTCTTCAAAAATATTATTTGCCTACATTTGTGCTGTCTAATTGATCTAATTTAAGTTTATGCCTTCATATTGCATATTAAATCAATGCTTTATTGTAATACACATTACGAATTCCACAGTATTTTAACTATCTCATTATCGATAAAATGAACAAAAAACTAAGAATAACTATAATATTGCTTCTGATAATTTTTTTTGCAGGAATTGTATTTTATCCAAAATACAAACCCTTACTGGCTAAAAAAATTAAAGGGGAAGGTATTGCAGGAGCACCATTGAGAGAGTCTCAGCAGAAATTAAATGCGGTGGGCTATGTTATCATTCCAACGCATTTAAGTGAGCTCATCAACCAGTCAGGAACATTGAGACCTGATGAAGAAGTTGATCTCACCTTTGAGACTTCAGGAAAGATAGTGCAAATTAATTTTACAGAAGGAACCCGTGTAAAAAAGGGAGATCTCCTTGCAAAAGTTAATGACAAGCCACTTCAGGCTCAGCTTGAAAAACTTGAAGCAGAGTTAAAGATGACAGAGGCTAAAGAGTTCAGACAGAGAAGCTTACTTGATAAAGACGCAATTAGTCAGGAAAGTTATGATCAAGTCCAGACTGATGTGCAGACCATAAACGCGGATATCAATCTTATAAAAGCAAATATTTCGCAGACTGAACTTAGGGCGCCATTTGATGGAATCGTAGGATTAAGGTATGTGAGTGAAGGAAGTTTTGCAAACGCTTCAACCAAAATCGCAAAACTTATAAAAATCAGTCCGATAAAAATTGAATTCTCCATATCTGAAAAATATGCCTCCGAAATAAAAATAGGCTATCCGATAACCTTCACAATCGTGGGCAATGATAAGGTATTTAGTGCATCTGTTTATGCGATTGATCCGAAAATTGATTTAGATACAAGAACAGTCCTTTTGCGTGCATTATATCAAAATAAAAATGAAGAACTCAGACCTGGTACCTTTGCAAGTGTTACATTAGAGTTATCAAAAATAGATAATGCGATTGCTATTCCGACTGAAGCTCTGATACCTCAGATGGATGGTGAGCAGGTCTTTATTTATAAGGGAGGAAAAGCCAGTTCTGTAAAAGTCAGTACAGGTCTTCGTACTGAATCACATATACAGATTACAGACGGACTTAAATTTGGAGATACATTGATAACTTCGGGTATCATGCAATTGAGACAAAACCTTCCGGTCGTGCTCGACACAGTGATTCTTAATCAATAACAGGGAATATTAATATGAGTTTATCATCAGTAAGTATTAGCAGGCCCGTTTTAGCAACCGTATTTGCTATTGTTATTTTGCTCTTTGGTGTTGTGGGCCTCACCTTTTTAGGTATCAGGGAATTCCCGAGTGTTGATCCTCCGATCATTTCCGTTGATACACAATACCCGGGTGCAAACTCCGACGTTATTGAAA
>Ga0209744_1000136_pt1 | contig 23269 bp, 17 predicted proteins | sample BarGraNGADG00311_2_FD_184494 | JGI IMG/M metagenome (GOLD analysis project Ga0209744, IMG submission 184494) | Arctic peat soil microbial communities from Barrow, Alaska - Barrow Graham LP Ref core NGADG0004-311 (SPAdes) (version 2) | ecosystem: Environmental > Terrestrial > Soil > Wetlands >... | reverse complement strand
TTTTATTCAAATTCGGCTCTCAGGATGTTAACTACCTCTTTAACAGTTTCTTCTTCAAGATCAGTTCTTTTTACAAGGTCACTGATTGAAAGGTTAAGAACGCTTCTTGCTGTATCACAGCCAATAGCTTTGAGCTCTTCAATGATCCAGTCTTCAATTTCATCTTCAAATTCCTCAAGATTAACATCTTCCTCATCTTCTCCTCCTGGTTCCCTGTAAACATCAATCTCATAGCCGGTAAGCTGGCTTGCCAGTTTAATATTCAACCCCCCTTTACCAATTGCAAGTGAAACTTCATTGGGTTTCAGATATATTTCTGCCCTCTTTGTTTCTTCAACGAGTTTGATAGAAGTAATCTTTGCAGGACTGAGTGCCCTCTGTATAAAAAGCTGATTATTGGAAGTATAGTTTATAACATCAATGTTTTCATTTCGCAATTCCCTTACAATACCATGAATTCTGGAGCCTTTCATTCCAACGCATGCACCAACAGGATCAATTCTTTCGTCGTACGATTCAACTGCTACTTTTGCACGTTCGCCGGGTACCCTTACTATGTTCTTGATAGTAATTAAACCATCAAATATTTCCGGAACTTCAAGTTCAAACAGCCTTTCCAGGAATACCGGCGAGGTACGGCTAAGGATGATAAAAGGTGTATTGTTTCTCATTTCAACTTTTATCACAACAGCTCTGATAGAATCTCCTTTACGGAAATGATCGGAAGGGATCTGTTCGCTTTTTGGCAGAATCAGTTCATTTCCGTCATCATCAAGAACAAGGATTTCCCTTTTCCAAACCTGGTAAACTTCTCCTGTTACTATCTCACCGATCCGGTCTTTATACTTGATATAGATATTATTCTTCTCCAGATCGAGAATACGTGCAGTAAGGTTTTGCCTTAAAGATAATATGGCTCTTCTTCCAAAGTCAAGAAACTTAACTTCGTCAGATACTTCTTCGCCTACTTCATAATCTTCATCAATCTCTTTAGCCTTAGAAAGAGGAATCTGTATTACAGGATCAGTGAGCTCCTTGTCTTCTACAACAACCCTGTTCCTCCATATTTCAAAGTCACCCTTATCAATATTGACAATAATGTCGAAATTATCAGCTGAACCATATTTTTTTGCGAGCATGCTTCTGAATACATCTTCAAGAACGCTCATCATCGTAGGCCGGTCAATATTTTTCAGCTCCTTGAATTCCGAAAAAGTGTCGATTAAATTAACATTTTCCATCTGGTGTAAACCTCTTATTATTATTTAATTGTCAAAATAACTCTTGTCGATTTTATTTGTTCAAAATTGAAAGAAAGAAGTTTTAATTTCGTCTCAAGTTCAAACCCTCCTTTAGTAACGTTTTTAAGATTACCAATATATTTAGAGCCCTCATTGTCAGTAACTTCTACTTTTCTTCCATCATTTTTATAGAACTGTTCTATTACCGTGAATGGTGCATCCAAACCGGGTGAGGATACCTGTAATTCAAAATCTTCCGTTTCGCGATTGAGTCCATTCTCAATATGCCGGTGTATTGCTGCACATTCATCTATTGTTATACCTTCATTTTTATCGCCAAGGACAATAATCCTGTTGGCATTACTTACTTTGACACTAACAAGGAAGAGCCCGGTTCCCTTTATAAACTCCTCAACTAATCCCTGTATTTTCTGTTTTTCTATCATTTTCCAAAAACCGATAACAAAATAGGGGACTCTGGTCCCCTAGAAAATCCCCTCAATTCGCTGACAAAGGTACATATTTATATTAAATCACCAAAAAAATCCGCATTAATATTGAAGTATTATGCTTGTGGCTCAAATACGTAGCTTGAATATCAGGAAACATTTAGATCTTTGCAAACAACTTTAAACTAACAGGTAACAGATTGATCTATTTCAGTGAACACTGTGAAACAGGCGGATATATATGACAGAAATGACAGGTTAATTCTTGAGAATTGTACCTTATGTCCAAGGGAGTGTGGTGTAAACAGGCTTGAAGGAAGAACAGGATATTGCGGAATGGACGCAGGTTTTAATATTGCATCCATATGTATACACAAGGGGGAAGAACCAGTTATTAGCGGCACTGATGGTATCTGCAATATCTTTTTTGCCGGATGCAATCTTCATTGCCTTTATTGTCAGAATCATGAAATCAGCCAGTCCGGATCAGTCATCAGGAGTCCCGGAATGGAACTTGAAAAGATCCTCGATCAAGTAGTGTCAATTCTGTCTGAAGGAATCCCGGCCGTCGGTTTTGTATCCCCTTCTCATGTTGTACCTCAGGTAAAGGCAATAATTAAAGGTCTTAATTTACGTGGGTACAAGCCTGTAACAGTATATAATACAAATAGTTATGATAAAAAAGAAACTATCCGGGGACTGTCAGGACTTATAGATGTATATCTGCCGGATTATAAATATGTTAATTGGGAAATTGCAACAGAGTATTCAGATGCGGAAGATTACCCGGCAATAGCACTCAAAGCCATCAAAGAAATGTATTATCAGAAAGGATCAACACTTACTTTTGATGAAGATGGCAGGGCCGAAAATGGTCTGGTGATCAGACATCTTGTTTTGCCAGGATTGATAGTCGAAAGCAAAGATGTCCTGAAATCAATTGCTGAAGAATTATCAACCGGTGTACATCTTTCACTTATGTCACAATACCATCCTACATCTCAGGTTATAAATCACCCCATCCTTGGCCGGTCGCTTTACAAAGAAGAATATGAGGCTGTTGTTGAAGCGATGGGAGATATGGGTTTCAGAAATGGATGGGTTCAGGATATGGATAGCAATCAGAATTACAGACCAGACTTCAGTAAGGAACATCCGTTTGAATGAGTTTAGGATTGCCGCGCCCTCCTTTGTCGGGCTCGCAATGACACTGCATGCAAGTATATTTAACTAATAGAATTACACCCAGGATGGTCAAGGTGCCTACATGAATTTCTCCCGCTTCTGCAGGTTATAAAGTGCAGCAAGTAAGAAAATGATGGAGCCGGTTACAAGAATAATCCTGTTTTTAAGTGCAATAATTGCCCAGGTAGTCTCATTTACATCCCATGGCAACTCGTAGGGATTAAGGAAGATATTCCACTGACTTTTATGCAGGCCATCACTCAGGATCATAAAAAACAATCCAAAGATGATCATCAGTACGGCCGTGCCGTTACCATTTCTGACTATTGTTGATAACATGAAGGACATAATTCCAAGAAACAGAACCGGGAACATAACCTGTGCTGTCATATTTACAAAACGGAATTTCACAATCAGAACAGAGGATAGAAAGGTAAATACAAGCATTATTATGAAAGCAATAGCGAAAATCAGGACAATCCTGACAAGCCATACTTTATACCTGTAGTTAGGAATTCCGAACAGGATCTCTATAGTACGGGCATCCTGGTCGTTCTGAACACCGAATACTGAAGGATAAAACACGAGCAAAAGACCTGAAAAAAGAAAAACTCCATAAAGATCACCCATTTTTGATACATCATTTGAAAAAACGTAGATGACCGACAATCCCATATAAAATCCTACGGATCCGGCGAGAAACCAGATAAACTTATTTGCAAATATGATCCTCAGATTATACACAATCATTTTAAAAATGAGGTTGGATATATTGTATAAGCTTTTCGTTTTCATTAATTACTTTTTTCATTATTTACTGATCCCGGAAAATTTTTCCTTCTTAGAAGCCACAGATAAGCATCCTCAAGATTTGGAGTGGCATTTACAGCATCTTCCCATGGAGAAAACTCCGAAATAACCCTTACTCTTACATTATCACCTTCCGACATGTGGTGTACTACAAGATGCTTTTCAACAAAGACTCCAAAATCCCGGGAAGGAATATTAAACTGCCACACATGACCCTCTGCTTCTTTTGTCATATCGATTGGTTTTCCAAAATATCTGAGTTTTCCTTTATTGAGTACGGCAACATGATTGCAGGAACTCGAAATATCTTCAATGATATGAGTCGAAAATATTACAACTCTTTCACGACTGAGTTCTACCAGAAGATTCCGGAACCTGATACGCTCCCTTGGATCAAGACCGGCAGTCGGCTCATCGACGACAAGAATTCTGGGAAGGTGTAAAAGTATTTGAGCAATTCCCATTCTTTGCTTCATTCCCCCTGAATAGGACCCGATCTTGTCGTTTCTTCGTTCTTCCATATGAACTGCGTTGAGAACATAAGTAACTCTTTCTTCCCTGGTCTTTACATCAATAATGTTTTTCAGCATGGCCTGATAATGAAGATATTCATGAGCTGTCATGTTTTCATAACTTCCGAATTCCTGAGGCAGATAACCAATTAGTCCCTGCAGCTCTTCTCTCATCTTCTGGGTATCGAGACCGTTTATCCAGACCTTCCCATAACTCTGCTCCAGGATTCCGCAGATTATTCTCATCAGGGTTGTTTTTCCTGCACCATTAGGACCTAATAATCCGAACATCCCATTCCCGATATTAAGCGATACACAGCTTAATGCTTTAAATGGTTTTTTCTTTTTACCGATCAATGGGACTACAGCAACAATCTTATAGAAGGTTTTTCTTAATCCTTTAAACCTCCCTTCAAGCCTGTAAATATCAATGTTTTCCCTGGTAAGCTTTTGCCCGGTTTTATAAATAAGCAAACCGGAAAACCAAAGGATACCAAGAATCAGGACAACAACAAGGTTCTCCCATTTGTGTAGAAACCAGATGAGGTTAAGAAGCGGTATGATCCAGAAAACAACAATATCGAGAATACCTGACATTGTTTTCAACCATCTTCTTTCCCTTTTTGCATTAAGGTTTGTTATAAGTTTGCTGAAGGAAGTCCATATACCGGATAGGATGAACCATGTTCCCATACTGAATAAAAAAATCCAGAATCCCTTATCGAGGTAGAAATAGGTGAAGTAGATAATATACCCAAGGAGCGGAACCTGCCAGGCAATCTGGCCCATATCCTTGAATGAATTATATTGTCTTTCAAGACCCAGCCGTTTTCTGATACGCGCGCCAGCTTTCCATTCTCTTGACCAGCGGTTCTCCCTTTCATAAATCTTTACCAGGCTTTGGATATAAATGTTTATATTTTCATCCGTTGAGATAACTGTTTCTCTGGCTTTTCTCAGACTGTTCATTACAAACCAGGTTCCTGAGGGAATTATAATTATTGTCAGTATTGTAGTGATGAGCTTCCAGAGAAATTTATCTATGTAGGTGTAAATCAAGAATATCATTAAAGTAAAAAGGATCAGCTGTATAAGTTTATTCTTCCAGTTTAATGAATAGAACCACTTTAAAGCATCCTCAAGTCCGATATAGAAGGTTGGAATAAAAACCAGTGTCAGGAGAGTACTCAAAGTCAGTCCGCCAATCACTGTAATAGCGAAAGATGCACCAATTACAGATACAAATTCTGCCTGTCCCATTGCTAAGGGTACCATTGCAATTACGGTTGTTGAGGCTGTTATCAGAATTGGACGCAACCTGGAAACACCTGCTGTCATAAGAGCCCGATGCACCCTGTTCCCCCTTTTGCGCAAAATATTGGTATAATCAATTAATATAATTCCATTATTGACTACAACGCCTAAAAGAATCAGGAAACCGGTAAGTGTATTTAAATTTATAAGGGAATTGCCGGTAAGTATCAATGCAACAAGAGATCCCAGGGCAGCAAGAGGTATGCTGAACATAAGAACCACAGGAGTAGCCAGAGATAAGGTTTTCGGGTGAACCGGAAAAGACCAGTTCACCTCTGTTTAGAAGCGCCATACTCTGGCAGGTGGATGATATGTCGCCAACTATATGTGTTGACAATATGATTGTTACATCGTGCTGACTCAGTTGGGAGAGAATGTTTCTGAATCTTATTCTTTCATCAGGATCCAGACCAGTTGTGGGTTCATCAACAACAATAATTTTAGGATTTCCGATAAGTGCCTGTGCAATACCCAGGCGGCGCTTCATACCACCTGATAACCTGTTGGCCTGTCGGTCGCGTACTTCAAGAAGTCCTACCTGAAGTCCTGAGGCAGGTACCCAAGCATACTCCGGAGTTCTTTCCTGTGCTTCTGAATATCTTTTCCATCTATCAGCACTAATCCCGAAGTAGGTTTCATGAGTGTGACAATTATCCTCATCAGGCTTGACTTTCCGGCACCATTGGGTCCAAGCAGTCCGAACATTCCGGTTCCAAATTCGAGGTTTATATCTTTTAATGCATGGTTTCCATTCGGATAGATCTGGTTAAGTCCCTGAATCTCAATTTTCATAAAACATGGGTTAATTTCAGTGTGGTCAGAAGATTTATAATGTTTGACGCTATAAAGACGTAAGATATTTCAATTGTGACAATAAAAATATATGTTGTACAGCATAAAAACGGATTTTCTCTTATCTAATTCCCTATGGCCGGTTCGTGTCCTTCCCCCCGGGGGCAAATTAAAATCTTTGCGACGTTTGCGGTTAAATGGGGTTAATTCCTAATTTTGTAGTTAAAAATTTCCAGGTGGTTTATCTTACTAATAAGCGAAAAATAATAAATGACCCGGTTTATGGCTTTATAAGCATCCCTGGAGATTTTGTTTTTGACCTCATCGAACATCCATGGTTCCAAAGGTTACGTAATATAAAACAGCTGGGATTGACAAGTTTTGTATATCCCGGTGCAAATCACAGCAGGTTTCAGCATTGCCTTGGAACATTGCATCTGATGAATATGGCAATAAGTACTCTCCGGAACAAAGGAGTTGTAATTTCACCAGTTGAGGAAGAAGCCACTTTTATAGCCATACTTCTGCACGATGCCGGACATGGCCCCTTTTCGCATGCTCTTGAAAATTCGATAATCAGCGGCATAACGCATGAAGACCTTTCTCTCCTCCTTATGAGGAAACTAAATGAAAAATATAACGGAAAACTTGATCTGGCAATTGAAATCTTCAGCGGAACTTATTCCAGAAAATTTTTGCATGAACTGATTTCCGGTCAGATAGATATGGACAGGCTTGATTATTTGCGAAGGGACAGCTTTTTCACAGGAGTTATTGAAGGGTCTGTAGGATCTGACAGGATAATAAGGATGCTGAATGTTGTGGACGATAGCCTTGTTGTAGAGGAAAAAGGGATCTATTCACTCGAAAAATTTCTTATAGCCCGTCGCCTCATGTACTGGCAGGTATATATGCATAAGACGGTCCTTTCTTCCGAAAGCCTCCTGGTAAAAACACTCAAAAGGGCGAAAGAACTTGCAAATGAAGGAGTTGATTTGTATACAACTCCTGCACTCAGATTCTTTCTGTATAATAATCTTGGTCCCTCTGATCTCACAGAATCCGGGAAATTTACTCCCGGACTGATTGCATCAAATTTTACCCGGCTTGATGATGCTGATATACTGGTTTCTGCGAAATACTGGGCCGATCATTCCGATAAGGTCCTTTCTGATTTGTCAGGCAGGTTGTTAAACAGAGATCTTTTTGCGATTGAGTTGCAAAATGAACCATTCCCTGTGAAAAGGGTAGAGGAGCTTACTAAAAAAGCAGGAAAATTAATGAACGTTAGTTCAGATTTGGAAGACTATTATGTTTTTACCGGTAGTATTTCAAATCTGGCTTATACACCTGATACTCCAGAAGTTAAAATATTGCTTAAGAGTGGAAAAACTGCTGAAATTTCAACTGTTTCGGATATGTTTGACCATAGGTTCATTTTAGAAAGAGTAACAAAATACTTCCTTTGCTATCCAAAAGAATGTCGATAATTAAAAATTAAATATTATGGAATTTACTGCCACCGCAATTGCCGGATTTTTAAACGGAGAAATAGAAGGAAATCCCGATATTCAAGTAAATACTATAGCTAAAATAGAAGAGGGGCAGATAGGAGCCTTGTCATTCCTTGCCAATCCGAAGTACGAGCATTTTATTTACGAGACTAAATCATCTATCGTTCTTGTTAACAAAAGCTTTGTACCTTCGGCTAAGATTAATACCACTCTTATCAGGGTGGAAAATTCATACGAGGCATTTGCATCGCTCCTCCGGCTGGTAGATCAGGCAAGACCAAGAAAAAAAGGAATTCACGCTACCGCAATTATTGAAACTACAGCCAAAATCGGTACTGATGTATTCATCGGACCTTATGCCTATATTGGTGAGAATTGTGTAATAGGTGATGGATGCTCTGTTTATCCGCATGTTTATATCGGAGACAATACGAGACTGGGAAATAACTGTACTATCAACCCCGGAGTAAAGATTTATCACGATTGTCTTATTGGTGAAGGTTGTATTATTCATGCCGGAAGTGTGATTGGAAGTGATGGTTTCGGATTTGCTCCCCAGTCAGACAGCGAATTTATGAAAATACCACAACTTGGGAATGTTATTTTAGAAGACCATGTTGAGATTGGAGCGAATGTTACAATTGACAGGGCAACAATGGGCTCAACAATAATACGTAAAGGAGTTAAACTGGATAATCTTATACAAATTGGGCATAATGTAGAAGTTGGAGAGAATACGGTTATGGCAGCCCAGACAGGAATTTCCGGATCAACAAAAGTCGGTAAGAATTGCATGTTTGGCGGACAGGTCGGGCTTGCCGGTCATTTAAAAATTGCAAACGGCTCAAAAATAGGAGCACAGGGCGGAATTCTCGGTGATATAAAAGAGGAAAACACAACGATATTAGGATCCCCGGCAATTGAGCTGAAACAGTTTCTCAGATCTACAGTAATTTTCAAAAGGTTACCCGAGATGAAGGCTAAAATTGATTCGCTTGAAAAAGAGATTGAGTCTCTGAAAAAGAAGTAGATTTGTTTCAGGATCGGGATAGAATTAAGTCCATTAAATTCAGTTAAAGAACAAATTTCTGGATTGTTCGGAATATTTTTATTTTTTTTGTAGCGGAATTTATTTTAATATTAACATTAATGAGTGAAAAGCAGAGGACACTTGCAAAAGAGATTAGCCTTACCGGAAAGGGGCTGCATACAGGAAATACTGTAACAATTAAATTTAAACCGGCTCCCGTTAATCACGGCTATAAATTTTGCAGAGTGGACCTTCCGGGGAAACCTGTAATTGATGCGCTGGCTGAACATGTTACAGATACTTCAAGAGGGACAACTCTTGTACAAAACAATGCTACCGTAACAACTATTGAACATGTCATGGCCGCATTAAATGGATTGCGAGTTGACAATGCCATGATCGAGTTGGATGGACCTGAGGCCCCGATAATGGGCGGTTCTGCATGGAAGTTTGTAGAGGCAATTAAAGAAGCAGGGATTATTGACCAGAAAGAAGACAGAAATTACTTTGTTGTAAAACAAAAGATTACTTTCTCTGATGAAGAACATGGTGTAGACCTGATTGTCTATCCCGATGATCATTTCAGCGTCAATGTTCTGATCGATTATAATTCCAAGATTCTGGGGAACCAGTACTCGATTCTCGATTCAATTGAAGATTTCGAAGAGAAGATTGCTAAAAGCCGTACGTTTGTGTTTTTTCATGAACTGGAGCCACTTTTTAATAAAGGTCTGATACGGGGTGGCGATCTCGATAATGCTATTGTCATTCTGGAAAAAGAAGTTGAACAGGCTGAAATAGACAGGATTGCTAAACTATTTAACCGGCCCGGGATCAGCACTCATACTGCAGGAATACTGAATAATACTGAATTACGCTACCCGAATGAGCCGGCACGTCATAAGCTCCTCGATATTATGGGTGACCTTGCTCTTGTCGGTCACCCGATAAAAGGTAAGATTGTTGCAACCCGTCCAGGCCATTACGCCAATACACGTCTGGCAAGAATCATAAGGCAGGAGATGAAGAAAACCCTTTCAAAACTTGATATTCCTCTTTATGATGCTTCACAACCTCCTGTTTTTACTGTGGAAGAGATCAAGAAACGCCTTCCTCACAGATTCCCCTTTTTGTTAGTCGATAAAATAATTTCTCTTGATGAATCCTCAATTGTAGGGATTAAAAATGTTACATTTAATGAATCCTTTTTTCAGGGTCATTTCCCGGAGGAACCTGTCATGCCGGGTGTGCTCCTTGTTGAAGCTCTGGCTCAGACTGGCGGGCTGCTTATACTTAATTCAGTTGAAGATCCTGAAAAATATTCGACATACTTCCTCAAAATTGACAAGCTTAAATTTAAAAGTAAAGTTGTCCCCGGAGATACTGTGATACTTAAGATGGAACTGGCCGATGTTATGAGGAGAGGAATAGTTACAATGTTTGGTCAGGCATTTGTGGGGAATAAACTCGTTTTGGAAGGCGAAATGACTGCTCAGGTAGTAAAAAACAAATAATAGAATAATGATCTCAAAATTAGCCTATATACATCATGAGGCAAAAATCGGCAAAGATGTCACAGTTGAACCTTTTGTATTTATTGCTGGTAATGTAACTATTGGTGATGGAACATGGGTTGGTCCCAATACAACTATAATGGATGGTGCCAGAATCGGCATGAATTGCAGAATATTCCCCTCGGCAGTTATTTCTGGAATGCCTCAGGATCTTAAATTCAGAGGCGAGGAGTCAACTGCTGAAATTGGTGATAATACAACTATAAGAGAAAGTGCAACAATAAACCGGGGGACAGCTGCAGTCGGAAAGACAATTGTAGGATCTAATTGTCTTCTGATGGCTTATTCTCACGTAGGTCACGACTGTTTTATCGGGGATAACGCTATCATAGGCAACTCCTCGAGTCTCGCAGGTGAGGTAAATGTCGGTGATTGGGCCATCCTCAGCGGAGGAACACTTGTTCATCAATTCACGCATATAGGCGCTCATGTGATAATAGGCGGCGGTTCAAAAGTCAGGATTGATGTGCCTCCGTTTGTTAAAGCTGACCGCGACCCGTTATCTTTCCTCGGTTTAAACTCCGTAGGACTGACAAGAAGGGGATTTGAAAAAGAACGGATTGACGAAATTCATGAAATTTACAGAGCTATTTACCAGAGAGGAATGAATTTTTCGCAAGCATTAGATTTCGTGGAAAAAGAATTCAAAGCTTCACCGGACAGAGATTACATTCTGGAATTCATAAGAAAGTCAGAAAGAGGAATTATAAGGGCCAGATAAGACCTTTTTTTCTTTTACTGAATCCAGCCTTGTGCTGATATCTCAACTTCCGAACCATCATCCCCGACTATATAATTGCCTGAGCCGGAAGAAGTCATGTGACCAATTACCTTCACTGTCTGTATCATTTTAATCTTCTCAACCAGTTCAAGAGGGATTGTAAAAAGCATTTCATAATCCTCACCTCCGTTAAGAGCCGGAGTCATCGGATCAACATTGAACTCTTCAGCAAGTTTTGATGTTTCATAATCAATAGGCACCTTACTGTAGAAAATCCTGCAGCCTGTTCCTGACAATTTGCAGATATGAAGCAGGTCGGAAGCCAAACCATCGGTAACATCAATCATCGAAGTCGGTCTGATTTCTTCTCTTTTGAGTTCAGCTAAAACTGATACCGGAATTTCCGGTTTAAGCTGCCTCCCAATAACATATTCAAAACCTGAGAGATCGGGTTGAGTTACTTTTTCCCTGACAAAAAGCTTCCTTTCTCTTTCCAAAAGCTGAAGACCCATAAAAGAAGCACCGAAATCGCCGGTTACGCAGATAAGATCATTAGCTTTTGCACCATCTCTTTTTACCAGATTATTTTTTTCAACAGTGCCCACAGCAGTAACTCCGATCGTCAGTCCTGTCAGCGAACTGGTAGTGTCTCCGCCAACGAGGTCGACATTGTATTTATCGCATGCAAGAGAAATTCCTTCATAGAGATCTTCAACCTGTTCAACATTGAATTTTGAACTGATACCGATAGCAATCAATACTTGTCCCGGTGTTCCATTCATAGCATAGATATCAGATATTGCTCTTATAACAGCCTTGTATCCGAGGTGTTTAAGCGGAGTGTAGATCAGGTTGAAGTGTATTCCTTCCAAAAGAAGATCGGTTGATACCAGTGTCAGAATATTTCCTGAATCAATAATGGCAGAATCATCTCCAATACCGGTTATTGTAGTTTTATTTACCGTTCTGAAGTTTCCGGTAAGGTGTTTTATAAGACCAAATTTCCCAAATTCATTGATTAATCTTTTTCTATTTTCAGATTTGTCCATATTTTGTGGTTTTCCCTTTGTGTTACTTTATGTTTTACTTCGTGCTCCTTCGTGGTTAAATAAAATATTTTTCTACCACAAAGGTACACAAAGGTATCACTAAGGTTCACAAAGGACTTTTTAGACACATCATTTGCTGACAATATCTCTTCCGAAAGGAGACAAAGCAATTGCAGTAAGCTTAAAATGCTGCAAACCAAAGGGGATACCTATAATTGTTATACAGAGAAGAACTCCGAATATGGCATGAGTTGCAGCTATCCATAAACCTCCTGTAAGCAGCCATATTACATTCATAAGAATGTACAGACATCCGGAAGCTCTTGTATGAACAACCGTATCCCTGCCAAACGGCCATAGCGAAAGTGAAGCCATTTTGAGTGTCTGGATGCCGAATGGAATACCGATGATGGTTATCATAAGTACAAGGCTTCCAATAATGTACTCAATTGCTATGATTAATCCACCAAATATTAACCAGATTATATTTCCCAAAAAATTCATAAATAGAAAATTATAGATTTATTCCAGAATAACAGTTTTATCTTTTGGATATTTGACAGAGTAGGTAAGGACTATCTGTTTGGTTTCCTGAGGTTTTATTTCAAGATCCCACTTTATTTCACCGGTCTGCTGGTTAAGTTTACCACCCGACAATTCAATGGGGTCAACGTTAATACCACTGTTCGATGAAACCGGAATCTGATCATTAAGAGTGATTTTAACCGGATTAGGTTTATTATTTCTTATAGTAAGAAGAAAAGAATAGGTTTCGGTTCTGTTTATTCCAATAACTTTCTTGCTTGTATAATCTTTGCGTTTCTCCCTTTTTACCAGGATACTGTTATCTGTTCCCAGTGAAATTGTAAGCGTATCCTTCAACTGGTTAACATTAAGGGTAGATTTTCCAACGAACGAATTTTCAAAATACAGGGTAGCCTCACCAGACTGAAGACTTAATTTTGCCCAGTCGGTAATATTTGCAGTAAGGTATGCCAGCGGCGATACCTTTGGCAGAGTAACATACTTATAATCAGCAGGGGCTGTAAGTCGTTGTATTTCTACAGTCTGAACTTTTCCATCTGACGGAATTGTATAGGGAATAGCTATGTCGAAGGTGATTGTTGTCTCACCAATCTGTTTTTGAACTGATACAGGAGCTGCTTCCATGGCTTTTTCTTCAGCCACCATATAGGCAGCATCAGCAACTTCTTTCATTTTAGGAGCTTCGCTTCGCCTCACTCCTGATGCAATTCCTCTTAACAAAATTGGCGCAGGATTATAATAATCAACGAACCAGGGATTTAAAACCGGAATATCCCCTGCCACCCATGGAGTGGCATTCGAGAAACTCAACTTTACATCTTTCCATTCAACACCGGAATTCTGAAAAACATTTGCCTTGTAAAATATTGCAACAGGATTTTTTATATCATCAACCCTGATGTCGTATGAAGGATACCATCCTGTATTTGCTACCACATAGCTGAATGTAAGTTTTCCGGAAACCTGTTTTTCAGAAGTAACCGAGACCAGAATTTCCCCTGAAGGAAGTTGCTGTCTTCCGAGTTTATCGGCTATCTGTTTCTGAAGAGCAGTAATCTGTTTATTATAATCTTTTATGAGTCTTTGTTTTTTAAGTTTTGTCATGGTGATCTGATCCATATTATTGGTATACAGATCCATGACATTTTTCAGTTGCTCAAGAGTAAAAGTTGTCTCCTTAACGAGGATGGCCCTGTTGGCAACGAGAAAATCTTCTTTTTCCTGCAAGATGCTGATAGCAGCGGTTTCATCCTCGACTTTGATCTGGAGAGCCTCAATCTGACTCCTGATACTTTTTACTTCCGGGGAATCTTCAAGATTCTGCAGATAATTATTCTGATGGTTAACGGAGAGGACTGTGAATTCTCCATAGCCTTTAACCTGAATGCTCTGCACATCAATATATGGTGAAAGACCTGAAAGCTTCAGAATGCTTTTGCCTGGTAAAAGCGTAACCGAAGTTTCGTGCTCAATCTGAGCCCTGTCAGGGAATACTGTTACATGCTTTATTTCTGCTTTTATCTCCTTCTCAGTTTGGGCTTTAAGACTGAGAAGCGCCAGCATAAAAGTTATTGAAAGAATTATTGATCTTTTCATATTTCAACTTTAAAATTATCCGTATAAAGTTAAGTTTTTTTGATATAGAAAGATGTTTCCCGCAGATTACACTGATGAACGCAGATCAGATTGAAGTTTTCTGCGAAGATCTGCGTGATCAGCGGGAAATTGGAACATTTCAAAACGGTTTGTGTCTCGGCTGCATCAAAGCCTTATAGATTGGGCCTTTCCGCTCTTTGGTTATTTCGACCGAATTCTTTAAATTATGTTAAATATTTCATTTTATGCTGCGGACAGGTTAAATAGCATACCTTTGCAAATATTTTAAAAACTAAAAATGAACCAATTAAAAATTGGGAATCTTTCAATAGCAGTTCCAATTATACAGGGTGGGATGGGAGTAGGGATATCTCTTTCAGGACTTGCCTCCGCGGTTGCTAATGAAGGTGGCGTTGGGGTTATCTCAAGTGCCGGACTCGGACTTTTATACAAAGATTTTTCCTCTGATTTTCTGGAAGCCAGTATCTTCGGACTTAAAGAAGAGATACGTAAAACGCGTGAAAAAACATTGGGTGTTATCGGTGTAAATGTCATGGTTGCGATGACCAATTTCACAGATATGATTAAAACAGCCATTTCTGAAAAGGTTGATTTAATTACGGCAGGAGCAGGTCTTCCTCTTGATCTGCCCTCATTTTTAAAAAAGGACAGCACCACAAAGCTTATACCAATCGTCTCATCAGCACGGGCAACTAAAATAATATGTGAAAAATGGAAAGCTAATTACGATTATCTTCCTGATGCAGTTATAGTAGAAGGTCCCAAAGCCGGTGGACATCTGGGCTTTAAAGAGGAACAGATATTCGATACTGATTATTCTCTTGAAAAGCTTGTTCCGGAAATTGTAAGTGAACTGAAAACATTTGAGGATAAATATGATAAAAAAATTCCTCTTATTGCTGCAGGGGGTATTTATACCGGTGAAGACATCCATAAAATACTCAATCTGGGCGCCTCAGGGGTTCAGATGGGAACACGTTTTGTAACCACTGACGAATGCGATGCTTCTGACGCCTTTAAACAGGCTTATATCGATGCTGAGAGTTCTGATATTGAAATTATTAAAAGTCCGGTTGGAATGCCAGGCAGGGCAATTTTGAGCAACTTTATTACTAAAGTCAGAGAGGGTAAAAAGCAGCCAAAAAAATGTCCTTTCAAATGTATTAAGACGTGTGACATATCAAAAAGTCCCTACTGTATAATTATTGCTCTTATTAATGCTCTTAAGGGTAATTTTGAAGGAGGGTATGCATTTGCCGGTGCAAATGCTTTCAGGGCAACTAAGATATCTTCTGTAAAAGAAATCTTTCAATCCTTATTAAAGGAATATAGAGAGAGCAAATAGCTTATCCTTTTAAAGTTGATTCTTTATTCATTTGATCAGCTCGAGATAACCTACTGAACCGGGAATTTTGCCGGTTTCTACTTTATTACCCATCGGGCATCCCGGAACCGGACAATTTATTATTTTATGTTCATTATTATCTGCGGGTTCCCAGCCCATTATAAAGTAGAGCACGAAGAAGCCCAAAACAAAGGCTACTGCAACATGCCATCCGTTCTTAACCCAGAGAATTACATTACGCGCGTCAGGAAATTTATTGGTGATTGCAACACCGGCTGATGAACCAAACCAGATCATTGAGCCGCCAAATCCCACACTGTACGCCAGCATACCCCAGTCAAAGTGGCCCTGGTCAAGGCAAAGCTTTGTAAGAGGAATATTATCAAAAACAGATGACAGGAATCCAAGTGCAAGTGCTGTGATCCAGGAAGCATTAGGGAGTTCTTCAACTGGCATCAATGAAGCACAAAAGACCAGACAAAGAAGGAAAATTGTTCCCTTGATTGCTGCAGGAACCTCTTTCCATGGTACAGGTCTGAGAAGAGCACCGATAACAATGGCAATCCACACTCCCAAAGCAGGCATATCGTAAAGTATATTGGAAATGATTGCACCGGCAAGCATAAGACCAACGTTAAAGATTTTTACCCAATCGATCTTTACATTAAGATTTGCATCTTTTTGAATCCTTTGATATTTATCCTGCTGGTGAGATGCAAACCATGCAAAAAACAGAAGTGCCGTGCCGGCAGCAATAAAACCATGTAAGACGTTAAATGCGCTTACTCCGTCAATCCACATCATGGTTGTTGTAGTATCTCCTACTACACTTCCACTACCTCCGCCATTACTTGCGGCGACAATAGCAACTATATATCCTATATGGACTCTCTTTTTGAAGACAACAATGGCAATAGCTCCTCCAATCAGAGCTGCAGCTATATTATCAAGGAATGAAGATAAAACAAAAACGAAAACCAGGAGTATAAACGGACCTTTCCAGTCATCCGGGAGAAACTTTGGTAATATATCCGGAACTCCGGATTCTTCAAATATCTTTGATAAAATGGCAAAACCAAGCAAAAGGCCAAGTAAATTAAGAATAATACCCCATTCGCCCTGACGAAGTCCTTTATCCATAAGTTGTTCACCAAAAGGAGTAGTCCCGAAAAGATGGTGCAAAAGGTTAAATCCCGGATCAAAAACGATTTTGAACGTCAATAAAACTGTAAGTCCGATGACTGCAACCCAGAATGTCTGTTTGTGAAAAAGAGCTACCCCGAGAAGAATAAGTCCGAAAATAATAAATTCTAACCTGACAGGTCCGATGGAAGGGACAGTTCCTCCTGCTGCGAAAAGACACAATGGTGCTAATAATACTACTGCTAACATGAACAGTTTCTTGCTGTTACTCATGAGGAGCGTTTTAAAATAATTTTTCATTTATCCGGGTTTGTGTAAATTTTGAAATCGAAAATTTAAGAAGGCGCTAAGATAAAAATAAAAAAGTATTTGCAATCACACGTTAGAAAACAGTCCCATTAGCTTATCGTATTCGATGTAAGGTTTTGATTTTTAGTCAAAAACAAAGAGGGAATGTCATTTTTGAGCTTTTCATTCTTTATTCTTATAGTAGTGTCTGTTTTTATAGCAGAATAACCCTCATCGACGAACTTACAGTTGTCTCCGCTTTGGAAGGCAGTATAATCCGCAAGAACGACGTTGATCTGGCAAATATCCCTGTTAACATTAGCTCAGAGGGATTTCCTAATCTTTGAGAATCTCATGTTCAGCATCGCTCCAGTCTTTACCTGCCTGCCCCTCTCGATGGCCACGCTGTTCATATAGTTCGTAAGCCCGACTAGAGACTTGAGCTGTTAAATTGGAAGATTTACTAGTTTTAATAGGATCGAAAATCCGATATGCAAGCAGTTTTACACGGTCATTAAGTAGGAACCATACCAGTGCATAACCCCAGACAAACAGTGCCCAACCCCAGCCTAGGGGTGTCATAAAAAACCCATAAACGGCTATCAATGTCGCAACAATTTGCGTACCGAGTACGGCCACCCATAAAATTCTTGCTGGTCGTATTGACCAGAATGGTCCGCGTGTACGGGTAAGGAAGATTGTAAGATGTCCCGCAACGGAGAGTTTTAAATACATAAGTGTTTGTATGTGGGCACGATCTAGATGAAAGACTCTTTCGCCAAGATAAAACAAACCGAAAGCGGAGACTACTCCGATTATGCCAAGAACTGTTGAGATGCCCAATACCATTCGCATATTCCAGGCCTCTGGCTGATCCTTGTAGTGCACGTTGTCATAAGCTATGGACAGAATGGCTCCGTCGTTAAGTAACGCCAGCATAACGATCATTACTGCGGTTAACGGATAAAAGTTGAAGATAAGGATTGCCAGAGTCATGAAGAACAGGACACGTAAGGTCTCAGCAATTCGATAGATCGCATAACTGTTCATACGTTGGAAGATGCGACGACTCTCTTTTATTGCGTCAATAATTACAGACAGGCCAGGGGTCAGAAGTACGATAGCAGCAGCAGCACGGGCAGCGTCTGTAGCATCCGATACAGCAATTCCACAATCGGCTTTTTTCAATGCAGGAGCATCATTCACTCCATCTCCTGTCATGCCAACGATGTGGCCAAGCTTCTGCAAAACATCCACAATATGAAACTTGTGTTCCGGAAATACCTGGGCAAAACCATCAGCATTTTCAATTGAGTCGGTGACTGTCTTAGTTTCCTGATGCTTAGAGTCGCCCAAACCACCTGCATCAAGTATGTTTGAACCCATGTTTAATTTCTTTGCAGTTTCCTGGGCAATCGCCAGTGCATCGCCGGTTACCATCTTAATCTTTATGCCCATTGCAAGAGCTGTTGCAATTGTGTTTTTGGCATCCTCACGTGGAGGATCAAACAATGGTAACACTCCTATAAACTTCCATTTACCATCTTCACCGGCCCTGGCTACACCCAATGAACGAAAACCACGTGCTGCGAATTCGTTGACCGCTTTGACAACTGCATCCTTTATCTCTGCCATGTTAGTGGCTAATTCCAGAATTATTTGGGGTGCTCCCTTTGTCACTTTAAATGTTTTCCCATCTTTTCCTCTGACAGTGGCTTCAGTACTCTTATGCACAGGGTCAAATGGTTGAAAATGAACCACATCATAACCCTTCAATGCATCCTTATCTTTCAAACCGCCCAGTACTGCCAGATCAATTGTATCATTATTTTCGGCACGGGATGCCAACGCGGCATTGAGGATCACCTGATCAGAAGAGATATTATTTACACAAAACGGATCTCCAAGCGTCAGCTTGTTCTGCGTCAGGGTTCCAGTCTTGTCAGCGCATAACACGTCAACACCAGCCAATTCTTCAATGGCAACTAACCGACTTACAATAGCCTCTTTTTTAGCCAGAAGACGTGCACCTACAGCCATTGTTACTGACAACACCGTTGGCATAGCTACAGGGATAGCTGCAACTGTTAAAACCAGGGCAAACTGCAACGTGATAAGTATTTTATCTCCCCGTAAGAGTGCTACGGTAATAATCACTGCCACTAATGCTACCGCTAAAATGATAAGATAATTACCAATCTTTAAAACTGCTTTTTGAAAATGACTGACAGTATGCGCCTCCTGAACCAGTTGTGCTGTCTTGCCAAAGTAGGTGTTAGCACCTGTTCCATATACCATTGCCCCTATTTCACCCTGGCGAACGATAGAACCTGAAAACACTGCTTCTCCCGATTTGCGGGAAGCAGGGAGTGATTCACCTGTCAGTGCAGATTGATCAACTTCTACAGGATCACCTTCCAGTAAGCGGGCATCTGCGGGAACTATGTCACCCAGACGCAGGCGGATAACATCACCGGGAACCAATTCACGTGCTGCGGGGGTGACCCACTTCCCATCACGCTTAACCCTGGCTTTGACTGCCAGTTTAGCCTTCAGAGCTTCGATGGCACTACCGGCTTCACGTTCCTCCCAAAACCCTACCAGACCATTAGCCAGAAGCAAAACCAATATGATGCTAAAGTCAGGCCAATGTCTTGCTACGGCTGAAAGGATCACTGCAGCTTCGATCATCCATGGAATAGGACCCCAGAAATATGATAAAAATTTCAGGAACTGGTTTGTTTTCTTTTCTACAATTTCATTTGGCCCGTATTTGGTGAGACGCTTCTGTGCCTCCTCCTGAGTAAGACCGTCAGGTGACGAACCAAGCTTTGTCTGAAGTTCATCCATTGGAAGGGTTTTCAGATCGTCCTTTTCATTTGGATCAGCATCAGGTTTATTTTCATTTGATCCCATAATAACTATCCTTTTATTTGAGTTAATTCACACTTGCCACTCCAATATTTTCATTTTTTTATTTTCAATAACCGTGCATTGATGGCTACAATTACAGTGCTTACAGACATCAGTGCTGCTCCCAACGCAGGTGTAAGCAGCACACCCCAGGTGTAAAGCGCTCCTGCAGCCAGCGGAATTGCAATGGTGTTGTAGCCAGTTGCCCATATAAGGTTTTGAATCATTTTACGATAAGTGGCCTGGGAGAGCTTAAGGATGGCCACAACGTCTAATGGATTGCTTCGTACCAGAATCACGTCTGCCGTTTCGACTGCCACATCAGAACCTGCTCCAATAGCGATACCTAAATCAGCCTGAGCCAGTGCCGGTGCATCGTTAACTCCATCGCCGGTCATAGCTACCAAAATGCCACGTGATTGTACCTCCTTCACTTTGGCGGCTTTATCCTGGGGCAGGACTTCTGCGAAATATTCATCCAGACTGATTTGATCTGAGACCCATTTGGCAGTCGCTTTGTTATCCCCGGTAAGCATCATGCAGCGGATATTCAATGCTTTTAGGGCATCGATGGCTTGCTTTGCTTCAGGTCTGACTATGTCCGCCAGAGCAATCGCTCCTTTCAAATTTCCATCAACAAGTACAAACACCACTGTTTTACCCTGGGCTTGCAATGGATCGATGCGCTTGTCGTCCAGATTGATATTTTGTTCATGCAGGAAGCCAGGACTAACCACTTTTATCTCTTTGCCATCAACCCTACCTTCGGCCCCTTTTCCAGGAATGCTTTTAAAATTTTCTACGGGAAGTTTCTTTTCCGATGAAGCAGTGATTGCCTTAGCGATAGGATGTTCGGAATTTGCGTCTACAGAGGCTGCATACTTTCGTATCGTCTCTTCGTCGATATCCTTGGCAAGCACTAGCGTATCGGTAACACCAAAGCGTCCTTCTGTAAGTGTACCTGTTTTATCAAAAATTACTGCCTGAAGTTTTCGCGCACTTTCGAAAGAAACACGATTACGAATCAGCAAACCGTTCTTAGCTGCCAGGGCAGTCGAGACGGCTACAACCAGCGGTACAGCAAGACCCAGGGCATGAGGACAGGCGATGACCATCACGGTCACTGCACGTTCGATGGCAAAAGCGAAGTCCTTGCCCATGAGTGCCAACCAGACAATAAGGGTAATTACTCCGCCACTCAGGGCAACAATAGTGAGCCACTTTGCTGCAGTATTGGCGAGGTCCTGGGTCTTTGATTTACTTTCCTGTGCCTGTTTTACAAGATTTATAACCTGTGACAGGAATGAATCCTTGCCGGTGCCTTTTACCTCGATAGTTAGCGAACCTTCTCCGTTAATTGAACCGCCGATTACCTTTTCACCTTTCTTTTTTGCTGCCGGAGTTGATTCACCAGTAAGCATTGCTTCATTTACCGAGCTTTCGCCATCAACAATGACACCGTCCGCCGGGATTTTTTCACCCGGTTTAATCAGCACTTTATCATTAACAGTAAGTTCGCCGAGCGGTACATCTTTTACACTGCCGTCGGACATGAGTTTGTGTGCATCGGATGGCATAAGTTTAGCCAGCTCTTCTAATGCCCGTGATGCACCCATAACTGACTTCATCTCAATCCAATGCCCAAGCAACATGATATCAATCAATGAAGCCAGTTCCCAGAAAAACATCTTGCCAGTCAGACCAAACACTACGGCGCTGCTGTAAAAATAAGCTGTAGAAATAGCTACTGAAATAAGTATCATCATCCCCGGCTGGCGTGATTTAAGTTCTGCGAATAACCCTTTGAGAAACGGCCATCCACCATACCAAAAGACAGCGGAAGAAAGTACGAAGAGAACATAAACATCGCCGGAAAAATGAATTGCTTCCCTCAGACCCACAAGCTTCTGTAGCATCGGTGAGAGGGCAAGAATCGGAAGTGTCAGGATCAGAGAGATCCAAAACCGTTTTTGGAAATCCGCCGCCATGTGAGCATGATGATCGGGTCCTGAATTATGCATCTTAGTTTCGGCCTTCAACCAATTTTGCAGGTCATGTCCTTCGGGGCGACCCTCCTTAACATAGATATCATATGCTTTTTTTGCCACTTCGTCATGTGACGACTTCGGTACCGAATTCTTCGGCATATTGTGATTGTGTTCCATAATGGGTATTTTCTTTACTGATTTTTATAAAACGACCAGATTAAAACATAAGCCAGACAACAGCATAGAATGTGTTATTATTTGAAGCATTTCTGCCAGATCCGTCATAGTTTGAAAAAGCTCCATTGAACTTATTATAAATTACATACTGAAGTGAAATCTTGATCTTATCCCATGGCCGGTAATCTGTCTCAAGGATAAAACCGTTGCTGTCGGGACTCCCCGTTCTGCTCCCTTCATCCGGGATAGCAGAATAAACCAGGTGGTCTGTCTTACCCGTTATAGAAAAATAGCTCACTGATCCAACAATATCGCCTATGCGGCTACGATAATAATAATTAAAGTTCATTCTGAAGGTATTCAGATAATAATTAAAGTTCATTCTGAAGGTATTCAGGTAGTCAACGGGATTTGCTGCATTAGCAAGGGGAAAGCCTGCTTTCCAGTCCTGTTTCTCGTGAATCCATGTGGCGTGTGCTGTTATGATATAATTACCTGCCACAGCTTTAGGTTTATTATCATTTTCCGCAGGTTCTTTAGTATCTTCAGGTTCTATGGTCCCCATAAACTGATACTGAGCGTCGATGGCAACGTCAGTAAAGCGGTTTGTCGGCCCGCTTGTGTTACCAGTAGGGAAAATATCGGCCCTCATACCATAAGTGCCGACGGTAAAGAAGTGGTTTTTCCATCGATGTTCCATAGCGAGCCGCCAGTAGGGAGCAGCACCGTCAACAACCTGATCTATAGTGGTTCCTGCACCTAATGGTTTTGTAATTCCATTCCTTACTGTACGGTACAAGGTCCCTCCCAAATAAATAAAGTTGTTCCAGAAGACATTTAACCCAACACCCCCTACCTGTTGGTCCAAACCTCCGTGGATTATTGTTTCGGCAACCGGAGTTAATGCAACACTTGAAGAAGCAAATGGGTAACCCCATGCAGGTACAGTATTCCAGCCATCCTGAACCGTCGGACTATTATTAATTGTAAGTCCGTAAATCAGGTTTTTGCCAGCTAAAATGGTATTGTTTGAATAACGTATATCTGTCATGTCCAGATAA
>Ga0209744_1000135_pt1 | contig 23503 bp, 19 predicted proteins | sample BarGraNGADG00311_2_FD_184494 | JGI IMG/M metagenome (GOLD analysis project Ga0209744, IMG submission 184494) | Arctic peat soil microbial communities from Barrow, Alaska - Barrow Graham LP Ref core NGADG0004-311 (SPAdes) (version 2) | ecosystem: Environmental > Terrestrial > Soil > Wetlands >... | reverse complement strand
TCTCTTTACTCCGGTTTTGGGTGGTCTATTTGGTCCGGAGAAGGGTGGTCAGTTTGCTCCGGCCAGGGGGTGGTCTTTTTGCTCCGGTCTCAGGTGGTCATTTTGACCGTTTTTTCCAGGTCAACTTCATCTTTTTCATAAATCCATTTATTAAAGCGATTGTATTCAATTATTTTCTGTGTAACATATTCATCCGCTTTGTCGATCATGGTTAACACTTTACCCTTCATCTTCTCACGGGCTTCATCTTCAAGTTCTCTAATGACTTGTGCTGCAAAAAGTTTATGCGTTAAGGGTTTCCCCAGTATTGTTGTTGTCATTGCTATTGGCTGTGCTGATTAATAAATTGTTTTCTAATCTTTTAACTACGCCAACTTTAATTAGATGTCTGAAGGTCTTCGAGCTAATTTTGTAGCCCTTGACCTGCGACATTCTTTCCGTGCCTTGTTTCATATTCGGGACTGTTTCCCCGGTCGGTAATAAATAATAAAAGTTCCTATCAGGAATTGTATTCATATTTCAAATTTTTGTATCTGTCAATAATGACAAGTAAGTATTTCAATGAACGATTGAGGGAGCGTAAATTGAAGCCAGCCTCATTAATCATTATAGTTAAATGAAAGTCAGATAACAACCTTATTATGATTGTTTTATAATAATTGTTGAGAATCTTGCCGGTTTCAAAAATGGCCGATCGAAAGTTGCAGTTTAGGAGCTCCTATCATCTGATATTATTATAGTAATAACAGAGTCGGATAACAACACTTTTGTATTATGAAATATCACAAAAAGGACACCCTAAACTACATTATAGTTGATTAAATTGGAATCATGCCTTACACTCCTTGATAATATTCAACTGATTGAGGATTAGTCAAAAGAATGACATAGACTTTCTTAGGTCCAAGGGGCAGCATTTTATATCAAACCAGAGGAGGGAATTTGATTAAAACAAAACTGGCTCCATTGAAGAGAGCCAGCAAATAATTTTCTTAAAGTTCAAAATCAGTTCAAAACATTTTGGATGTTACTGATTATCTGTACTGTTTGTTGACCCACCTGGGCTCGAACCAGGACTCTGCGGAACCAAAATCCGACGTGTTGCCAATTACACCATGGGTCATCGTATACTAAAATGAGCTGCAAAATTAGAAAATTTTTCCAAAAGTGAATACTAAGTTACAAATTTGCTAACCCTGAATCATCGTAACCCCAGGCAGGCAATGACAATATCTTCTCATACCTGGCCCTGTTCATCTCTTCAACCTCTACAACAACAAAAGGACATTCGACGAGCGACCGGAGAATAAAACCCAATTCACCCATATCTTCATCACCACGTTCATAATACCAGGTTACACTTGCATTTTTGGCAATCTCCGTCATCTCTGATAACTCTCTCAGAAGAGTAAAGATCCATTTTGTGGAACTTGTATTTATGTATTCAAACCCTAAATCGATTTTAGATTTCTCTGCATAATCCTTCGCATACTCAGATACCCACTCCCGGATAGGCCGGTAAAAATCACCGGGGTTTTCCGGTATTGACCTTCCCATAATAAAAATTCTCCCCCGCTCCAGGATTATCCATGGTGTTCGCTTGGTAGGATTATTTTTGAAACTGTCAGGATACATCTTTAAAACATATCAGGAGATAATTTCCTGTTTTTCATACAAATATACGCTGGATTGACAAATTTATTATCTATCACCGCCAATCATTTCAAACCGGAATTTGTAAAATTAGAAAAAGGCAGTTATTATCCAAATGTTATTGAGTCACATTCTGATTAAAAAGCGTCGGTTCACTCTCTTCCCACAATGTCGGATGTTCCTCTTCAAATCTTTTCAGAATAGCTTTCATAATTGTCTCCCGCAGAAATTCAGATTTGTTTTTTACCCTGTACCGGTTACAATATATACCAAGCGCCCTCATTTCCCTGTTGTTTAGCATAAGGGAAAGGCGGGTTGTCCTCCTTAACCGGTCTTCTTTATAAATTGAATGTCTTAATCCCATCAATTTAGAATCAGACAGCTAATTTAAAAAAACAGATTATCAAGAGTTTGACGGCAAAAAATAGTTTTTAACATAAAAAAAACAGCCAATCTATATATGATTGACTGGCTGATATTTATAGTATTAGTAACTTTTAAGCCATGCTCAGAGCTCAGGGCTCAGGGATTACTCTTTGCTCTGTGCCCTGTGCTCTGAGCTCTGTGCTTTTTAGCTTAAAACCGATTCATCGCATTCAGATCGGCAAATGCTTCTTTCAATCTGGCAATAAAGGTCTCTTCTCCCTTTCTGAGCCAAACTCTTGGATCGTAATATTTTTTATTTGGCTTGTCCTCTCCTTCCGGATTACCGATTTGACTCTGAAGGTATCCGCTCTTTTCTTTTGAGTATTTGTTAATACCATCCCAGAAAGCCCATTGCATGTCTGTATCAAGATTCATTTTTATTGCACCGTATTTAATGGCTTCAGTAATGAGATGCTTCTCTGATCCTGATCCGCCATGAAATACGAAGTTAACCGGATTAGGACCTGTCTTGAATTTCTTAATAATATATTCCTGGGAATTTTTCAGAATAATTGGTTTGAGTTCTACATTACCAGGTTTATATACTCCATGAACATTACCAAATGATGCTGCGATTGTAAACATGCTGCTTACTTTTAAAAGTTCCTCATATGCATAGGCAACATCTTCCGGCTGTGTATATAAGCGAGAACTGTCAACACCAGAATGGTCTACGCCGTCCTCTTCCCCACCGGTAACACCAAGTTCAATCTCAAGAGTCATCCCGATTTTACTCATTCTCTCGAGATACTTTATACAGGTCGCTATGTTTTCTTTCAATGGTTCTTCAGAAAGGTCAAGCATATGTGAACTGAAAAGGGGCTTTCCGTTAGTTTCATAAAATTCTTCACCGGCATCAAGCAGTGCATCAATCCAGGGAAGAAGCTTACGTGCCGCATGATCAGTATGAAGAATTACCGGAATGCCATAATAATCTGCCACATTATGAACATGAAGAGCACCGGAAATTCCTCCGGCAATTGCCCCAACCTGATTTTCCTTGGGTAAACCCTGTCCGCCAAAAAAATGTGCTCCACCGTTTGAAAACTGGATAATTACAGGAGAATTCACAGCCTTTGCAGTTTCCAAAACGGCGTTAACAGAATTGGTGCCAACGACATTAACAGCAGGAATGGCAAAGTCATTCTTGTTTGCGTAATCAAAAAGTGACTTCACGTCATCTCCGAAAATCACTCCCGGTTCCAGTTTTAATCCCTTACTAGTCATATAATTAATTATTTAATAGATAAAAAAGTCCATATTCGCTACAAATATAATTAAATTTAAAACCTGCATGAACACAAATTAAAAATGAAGTTGATGTTTTATTTGCACTTTTGAAAAAAAAAATTTCTTCTGTCTGAGATATTATTTATCTTCGTAAACTTATTTTTAAAGGATTTCTGTACTGATAATTATAAAATGCAATTGAATCATTATGAAGTAAAATATCCTAATTATTAACCTTATTTCATACAGGTTATCTTCAAAAACAATATATCAAAATATGAAAAAATACTTAATATTAATATTTACGTGTCTTCTTTCTTCACAAGGAGCTATCTTCTCCCAACAAAAGGCATGGTCACTTGAAGAATGTGTAAAATATGCTATTGAAAATAATATCCAGATAAAACAACAGGCTATTCAGACAGCAGTTCAAAAAAATTCGCTTGATCTGTCAAAATTTCAATTGCTGCCTTCTCTTAATGGTCAGGCTTCACATTCTTATTCATTTGGCCGTGCACTCGATCAGAACACTTACACGTTCTTTAACCAGACGCTTCAATCCGATTATTTCTATTTAGGAGGATCTATGCCGGTTTTCAATGGTTTGCAGAATTATAATTCAATCCAGAAAAACAAATATCAGGTTCTGGCCAGCGAACAGGATCTCAAGGATATAAGTGATAATGTAGCTCTGAATGTAGCTCTTGTATATCTGCAGGTGCTACTGAATAAGGAACTGGTAGCTGCAAATGAAAATCAGCTTAACATTACTTTACAGCAGATTGAAAAAACAAGGAAACTGGTCGATGCCGGAAGTGTGGCCAAAGGAAACCTTCTCCAGATAGAAGCACAAGCTGCACAGGAAGAGCTCTCTTTGATCACTATGAAAAACCAGCTTGAAACATCTGTTCTTACTCTCACTCAATTTCTTGAACTTAAAACACCTGCAGGTTTTGAAGTTGTAGTTCCTGAGATTAATGTTGATGCCAATGCGATTGTTACAGGTAATATTGACGAGATTTACGCAATTGCAGAAAAAAACAGACCGGATGTAAAAAGCTCCGAATTGAAACTGACCGCAAGCCAGTATGCGTTGAAAATTGCAAAAGGCGGCAGGAGCCCTATAGTTTCCTTAAATTATTCCTTAAACAGCCGCTATACATACCTCTCTAATGTTCCTGGAATTCAGTCCTTTAATACACAGTTAAAAAACAATAAAAACTCCGGCGTTGGTTTGTCCTTAAATATTCCGATTTTAAACGGATGGCAGGTTAATAAGAACATCTCAAACTCAAAATTAAATGTTGAAACCAGTCAGTACAATCTTGAAGGCACCAAAAAGCAACTTTATAAAAGTATCCAGCAGGCATATACGGATGCAGTAGCAGCTCTTAAAAAATATAATGTAAGTATCAAAGCAATTGCCTCAACCGAAGAATCTTTCAGATATACCGAGCAAAAATTTAATGTTGGAATGGTCACTCCTGTCGACTACAATGCTGCAAAAACACAGCTTCTTAAATCACAATCAGATATGGCACAGGCAAAATATGAGTTTATATTTAAAACCAAAGTACTCGATTTTTATAAAGGCTTACCACTCACTCTAAACTAAATAACCAAATTAAAAAATCACTTTAAGCTACAATACCATGAAAAGTAATAAGATACTTAAGATCCTTCTCCCTATAGTAATTGTCCTGATCATATTTGCAATGGTTGGAAAGAAAGCCGGTTGGTTTGGCAAAGCCTTAACTATTAAGGTTGCTGTTGAGAATGCTGAAAAACGTGTTATTGTGGAAACAATAACCGCTAACGGCAAAATACAGCCCGAAAAAGAAGTTAAAATAAGTCCCGATGTATCCGGGGAGATTGTGGAATTGACAGTCAAAGAAGGTGACAATGTTGAAAAAGGCAAGTTACTTCTGAGGATAAAACCTGACACTTATATTTCTCAGAAAGACCGGTCTCTGGCGGCTATCAGTTCTGCTCGTGCCCGTCTTTCCCAATCGGAGGCTCAATTTACCCAGGCTGACCTGGCATTTAAGAGAAGCAAACAATTATTTAATGAGCAGACAATTTCAAAGTCTGATTTTGAACAGGCTGAAGCCACATATACAGTAGCTAAATCTGAGGTTGATGCAGCCAAGTTTTCTGTCGTAAGCGCCGAGGCTTCAGTTAAGGAGGCCAACGAGAACCTTACCAAAACATCAATTTATGCACCGATGTCTGGTACAGTATCTATGCTTCTGGTAGAACTCGGGGAAAGAGTTGCAGGAACAAATCTTATGGCAGGTACTGAGTTACTGCGTGTTGCAGATCTGTCGCGCATGGAAGCGCAAGTCCAGGTAAATGAAAATGATATACCAAGGGTTAAGCTTGGTGATACCGCTTTAATCGAGGTAGATGCATATCTTGATCAAAAATTCAAAGGTGTAGTCACTGAAATCGCTAATTCAGCCAAAACGACTGGAGTATCAGCTGACCAGGTAACCAACTTCGATGTTAAGATTCTGGTTCTACCGGAATCATATAAAAAACTTATTGAAGCAGGAGACAAAAATCCTTTCAGGCCCGGAATGTCAGCAACTGTTGATATCCGTACTCAATCCAAAGCTGATATCATCACTGTTCCGATACAATCTGTTACGACGCGTACCGATACAACAAAAATTGCCGGTACACCATCTGAGAAAGATATCCGGACAATAGTATTTATTACTGATGGGAAACATGCTCTTGCAAAAGATGTTAAAACAGGAATTCAGGATAATTCATATATTGAAATCCTTTCAGGTGTGGCAGTAGGTGATCGTATAATATCAGCTCCCTTCAGTGCAATAAGTAAAAAATTGTCAGACAGCACACTTATTGAGGTTGTGAAAAAAGAAGTACTCTTTAAGGTGAAATAGGTAGCTGGCATACATTTCAAAACATGATTATATGTCTTGAAACAGCAACAAACCTTTGCTCAGTGGCACTCTGTGATAGTGCCGGTATAGTATCATTGAGAGAAAGCAATGAGTCAAAGTCTCATGCCTCCCTGCTCACTGTTTATATTAAGGAAATCCTGAGCGACCATGGATTAAGAGTCCGCGACCTTGAAGCTGTCGCCGTCAGTAAGGGCCCGGGATCCTATACAGGATTACGTATAGGTGTATCGGTAGCTAAAGGAATGGCATATGGGGCATCTATTCCTCTTATCGGAATAGAAACGACTCTTTCTATGTTCTGGGGGATTTCCGGTAGCCGGAATTTTAGCCTGGTATCCGATAGTAACTTACTTTTCTGTCCAATGCTTGATGCCCGAAGAATGGAAGTTTACTATGCAATCTATGACCCGGGAGGAAATAAAGTGAAAGATATTTCAGCAGAAATAATAACTGAAGAAACATTTATTAAAATTCCGGAATCCCAAAAGATTATTTTTTTTGGTGATGGATCCAGGAAATGCAAAGAGGTGATTAACCGGGGAAATGCTCTCTTTGTTGATTTCATGATATCTGCGGCCCATATGCATATACCTGTATTTCAGGCACTTAAAGATCGCCATTTTGAAGATGTTGCTTACTTTGAGCCTTTATATCTGAAAGATTTTATAACTTCCAAACCCAGAAAGAATATTCTTGGAACATAATTGGCACAATTACTGCATATTGGCAGGAAATAGTATGAAAAGATTTTTTTTAATCACTGGTATCGCTTTAGTAATATCGACCTTCGCACAGGGCCAGGAGATATCATATAAAATTGGAGAAAAAGTTACTTATACTATTCAATACGGTATTATTACTGCTGGAAATGCAACGCTCGAATTGGATAGTCAGACATTTAACGGGAAAGAAGTATGGCATTCAAAGTTATCAGCAAGAACAACCGGAATGGCTGAAGCTTTATTTAAAGTATTAGATATTTACGAGACTTTCATTGACCCTGTTACAGAACTTCCGGTGAAGTCAATCAGAAATGTCCATGAAGGAAGATACCGGAGATACAACGAAGTACTATTTGATCATCAAACGAGAGCTGATTCTTCTATTCTAAACAGCGATCTTACCGGGATACATATCACTCAGCCGGGAATTCACGATATTCTTTCTTGTTTCTATTATTTCCGTAACCATATTCTTCCTGTCGACAGCAACCTGAAGAAGGGTGATTTAACTACCATGATCACATGGTTCTGTGATGAACTTTATCCTATCAGGTTAAAGTATGTGGGGACAGATGTGATAAAAACCAAAGTCGGGAAAATAAAGTGCCACAAATTTAATCCTGTTACTGAAGCCGGGAGACTCTTCAAAACTGAAGAGGATGTCTCTTTCTGGTTTTCAGCTGATAAGAATTTTTTACCGGTTAAAATACGATTTGATATATTTGTAGGTTCTTTTACATGTGAGATTATGAGTTATGAAGGGTTGGTATACCCTCTTGAAACCAAAAAGAGATAGATTAATTAATATATAGAATAAAAGAAACATTTATGGCAAGTACTGCAGATTTTAGAAATGGATTGGTCATCGAATTCAACAATGACCTTTATACAATTGTACAATTTCAGCATGTTAAACCCGGGAAGGGACCGGCTTTTGTACGTACCAAACTCAAAAACCTCAAAACCGGAAGGGTAATTGATAATACATTCTCGTCAGGCACAAAAGTGAATCTCGCAAGAGTCGAAAGACGTCCGTATCAGTATCTTTATAAAGATGATATGGGCTTTTATTTCATGCATCTTGAGACTTTTGAACAGATCCATGTACAGGATTCATTAATTGATAATCATGAATTTCTTCTGGAGGGAGCAAGCGTTGAGATCGTTGTCCATGCCGATACTGAAACTGTCCTTTCCGTAGACATTCCTCAGAATGTAGTGATGGAGGTTATTTATTCAGAACCTGGCTTAAGAGGCGATACAGCTAATAATGCATTAAAACAGGCAAAAGTCCAGAACGGAGCGACAATTATGGTCCCGTTGTTTGTGAACACCGGTGATAAAATAAGAATTGATACACGCGACAAGACGTATGTTGAAAGAGTTAAGGCATAACAAATATCATGGAAGATAAAAAGGGTGCGACAGGTAGATTAAAGATTTCGAAATTTAAATTAGACGCACTGCTCGATATTACATTATCGATCAATGCAAATCTGCCCACTGAAGACCTTTTATCAAAATATGAAAACATCCTCAGGAACAATCTGGGTATTGGTAAAATACTCATATTTAAACATTCCGGTACATGGGAATGTCTTTTAAATGGTGGTTTCCCAAAACATTTTGAAACAATTGATGTTGAATCGCGTCTGCTGGGGATCTGTGAGATTTTTTTCGGCGCCCCTGATCTCGGTTTCGATGGTGTTGACATAATTGTTCCTGTATATAATAACAACGTTCATCTGGCTTTCGTATTTATTGGTGATATCGAGGAGGAAGGAGAGGGAATGAGTCCTGTTCTTAAACATCTTAATTTCATACAGACCATTTCAAGTATTATCATAGTTGCTATCGAGAACATAAGATTGTTCAATGAAAGCCTGCGGCAGGAAGCCCTTAAAAAAGAGTTGGAACTTGCATCCAAAATGCAAAAGATGCTTATCCCCGATAACAGGCATATGCCTAAGAATCCCAAACTTATTGTAAATGGATTTTACTTTCCTCACTATGAAGTTGGAGGGGATTATTATGATTGTATCAGGCTTTCAGAAACCAAAACAGGATTTTGTATTGCTGATGTTTCAGGCAAAGGTATTTCCGCTGCGATGCTTATGTCAAATTTCCAGGCAAGTTTAAGAGCTCTTTTTACCTTTGATATTGAACTTGAAACACTCGTTAAAAAACTTAATTCAATTGTAGTTGTAAATGCTGCCGGCGAAAAATTCATAACTTTATTTGTTGCCAGGTATGATCATAAAAGCAGGATCCTGGAATATATCAATGCTGCACATAATCCTCCTGTGCTTTACAATACAGTTACAGGAGAGACTCTCCATCTGAGAACTTCGTGCGTAGGGATCGGAATGCTTGACGAAATACCCTCGGTACATAAATCAGAAATATTAATAAAAGATTATTCAAAGATTGTTTGCTATACTGACGGCCTTTCTGAGCTAAAATATACTGATGGAAGGGATATTGGAACGAAGGAAATTATTCGCCATATAAGTAACACCGAGCCTGTCGAAAATAATATCAGGGAGATGATAAAGGAACTTGGTCTGCCCGATGACAATCCTTCAACTTTTGATGATGTCTCAATAATCGTGGCTGATCTGGTGAAGTAGTTTCTTTGAATTAGTGCTTTAGCTAACCCTGATCAGATAATAATTCTTCTTCCCTTTCTGCAATAGAAGATATTTTTTATTCAGAAGCGATTTGTTCCGCGCAGAGGTCGGTAATTGTAACTCCTTTCCGGAGGATCTCGATATCAACATCAAATACCGGAACACCTTCAAAAACCGAGAGGAATGTGCTTTCATTCATCTTTTTCAGTGATTCCGTGGTTCCTTTTCCAAATAATATCTGAGATGCCTCAACTGCGCCTTCATATTCAATCCGGGAATGAACCATCACTGTGACCTCCTCTGCAAGTCTCTAGCGGCGCCCTGAAGGACTCCCTACTCCGGCAGCTTTAAGATCCTTAATTGTCTGATCATATTTTTGCATAGTAAAGTCAACAATGTTGAATTAAGCTAAAATACTTTTCATATTACTATAATTTAATTTTTCCTACTCGTGTGGCTTTTTGGTCTCGCCCAGTTTTTTAAAGAGGGTACCGGACTCCTCCTGGTTTTTAAACTCGTTTGTAAAATTTCTATAGATACAACTGCAAGACAACAATATATTACATCGGTTGTTCATTTATATGAAATATCATGTTGTAAGCACACAATACTATTTGTGTTAAAATTCAAAAAAATTCTCTACCTTTAGTTAATGTCAGATACCCGGGTTTCTTAAAACTTAACAGATTTCTTATCCTGAGGTAAATGCCATAAAACAAAAACGGTAACTTTCTCTGGAATATGTCCCGAAGAATACTCTTCTCAATTGTTTTGTTACTCTATCCTATTGGTAACTTTGTGTCTGGACAACAGCAAAGTATTAATTTCAAACACCTTACTGTTGATAATGGTCTTTCGCAAAGCTGGATCAGGTGCATGTTGCAGGACAAGCTAAATTTTATGTGGTTTGGAACCGATGATGGTTTAAACCGATACGATGGTTATAATTTTGTAATTTATAAACACAATCCAAGAAACAGCAACACCCTGAGTAATAGCTCAATCTCTTCTATATGTGAAGATACAAAAGGAAATTTATGGATTGGCACATCAGAAGGTTTGAACCTGTATGATAGAAAAAACGATCTTTTTATCCATCCTTCGAACTGGCCAAAGCAAGCCATACTGTCAATCGCGGAAGATGAAAACGGGAATTTATGGATCGGTACCGGAGAAGGATTATATTATTACAATACGAAAAATGACAGTTTCATTGTTTACGGAACTGATAAGATCAAAGACCATGGGAAAATCAGTAACGGAAGAATTCAGTCAATTCTTATCGATCATAATAAAAATGTATGGATTGGCACATTTAACGGTTTGAATTTATTTGACAAAGAATCTGATTCATTTATTAAGTACACTCACAAAAAGGAAAATCCTAACAGCTTAGGGGGAAACGATATCCGGAATATAATAGAAGATCAGACCGGAAGATTGTGGATTGGCAATTCCAGCGGACTGGATATGCTTGCCCCGGATCAAAAGGATCCGGGAAAGGCAGTTTTTATCCATCATCAGTATAATATTAATAACAGAAACGGGATAACGGAAGGGACGGTATTGTCTCTGTTGGAAGATAAAATAAAACAAAAACTCTGGATTGGCGTTGAAAATGGCTGTTTAAACATGATTGACCTTAAAACATACAAGGACAATAACAACAACTTTAACTGCTATTGCAACGATCCGGATAAAACTTACTCACTCAGCAATAATTCAGTCTATTCACTTTTCCAGGATAAACAGGGAAATATCTGGGTTGGAACATGGGGTAAAGGAATAAATATCATCAGCATTGCTCCCGAAAAGTTCATCCATTACAATAGTGAACCTTATAACAAAAACTCATTGATTGATAATCATGTAAATACTTTTTTCGATGATAACGAGTACCTGTGGATTGGAACCGAAGGAGGACTTGAACAGTTTAATAAAAAAGAAAAAACCTTTAAGCATTATGTCCACAACCCCCAAAATAAAACTACCATAGGTTCAAATTCCATTGTTACAATCACAAAAGACAGTAAAGGAAACCTGTGGTCAGGAGGCTGGAATTCCGGGTTGAACCGTTTTAATTACAAAAATGAATCATTCACCCATTATTACTATGATCAAAAAGATTCTGATATTAACCTGAGTCATATATTTTCAGTTTGTCCGACCTCAGATAATAATTTATGGCTTGGTGTAATTTATGAAGGGCTGATTCTGTATAAGCCTGATTACGGGATTGTTAAAAAATATTCTACTTCCAATTCACAAATTTCAAACAACAACATTGAAGAAATCACTAAAACTAAAGATGGTGATTTATGGATGTCAAGTAACACTTCGCTCGACCGGTTCAATCCGGTAACTGAAACTTTTGCTCATTATATACATAATCCGGAAGATCCGGCAAGTATAAAAAGTAATACCATATTTTCACTTTTTGAAGATTCAAAAGAGAATATATGGGTGGGGACCAACGCCGGCCTGCATTTACTGAATAAATCAACAAACGGCTTTAAGGTTTTTCAGGTTGAAGATGGATTGCCTGATAATTCAATCAAAAGTATCTGTGAAGATCGACATGGTAACTTATGGCTGGGTACTAACAAGGGATTATCGAAATTCATTGATGGCATAAAAAATCCTGCTAATCCTGTATTTAAAAACTATACACTTGAAGATGGTTTGCAGGGAAATGAATTTTCAAGAAACTCAAGTTATCTGAGTCCCAATGGCCTAATGTACTTTGGCGGAGTAAATGGTTTCAATGTGTTCAATCCTGATTCCATTAAAGACATCAACAATATTATAAGCCTCGTTTTTGTCGATTTTCTGATCTTTAATGAACCTGTAACAGCAGGCACTAAAGATTCTCCGATTAAGGAAAATATCAGCCAGGCAAATGAAGTAGTTCTGAATTACACACAGTCTGTTTTTAGTTTCAGATTTTCTGCCTTAAATTATATATCGCCAGAAAAAACACAATATGCCTACATATTGGAAGGTTTTGAAAAAAAATGGAATAATGTGGGCAATAAAAGAGAAGCAACCTATACAAACCTGGAGAATGGTGTCTATACATTCAGGGTAAAGGCAAATAATAACGGTATCTGGGACGAAAACATAGCTTCTGTTAAAGTAATTATCCTGCCGCCATGGTGGAAGACCTGGGTGTTCAGGTTAATCGTTTTCATAATTATTATCTCATCCATTTATATGGCCTATTATTTGCGGGTGGAAATGTACCGTAAGAAACAAAAAGAACTTACTGTACTGGTTGAGAAACGTACCCTGGAGTTAACTAAGGCAAACGAAGTATTGGTTGAACGACAAATCCGAATTGAAAAATATACTGAAGAACTACGTCAATATTCCGAAAATCTCAGAGAAGCTAATGAACTATTAATCAATAAACAAAAATTAATTGAAAACCAGGCTGAACAACTTACCGAGACCAACCTTCTGTTGAAAGGTACCAACCTTCAACTCAAAGATATAAACGAACAATTAGGGATTCTTAATTCTACAAAGGACAGGTTTTTTTCCATTATTGCCCACGATTTACGCAATCCTTTCAATGCTGTCAGCGGACTAGCTGATCTGCTCCTGCAGAATTACAAAATAATGCCACCTGAAGAAATTGAAACCTATCTTAATATGATTTATAAGTCTTCTACAAGTGGTAACAACCTTCTGGACAACCTCCTTCAATGGTCACGATCTCAAACCGGACGGATTTCCTTCAATCCGAGCAGACTTATTCTTTTTGCACTTGCCGAAGAAACGAAAAATCTGGTTGAAGGTCAGGCTCAGCAAAAAAATATTATGATCAGGTTACTTATTGACCGGAATATAGCCGTACTTGCCGATGAAAACATGATAAAAACCATTCTCCGTAACCTAGTATCGAATGCAATTAAATTCAGCCACAAGGATGGAACCATTACTATAGAATCGGTTCAGATTGATTCGAAGACAGAGGTGAGTGTTACTGATTCTGGTGTAGGCATCTCTCCTGAAAATTTGTCGAAGCTATTCCGTATTGATGCCACGGTTACTACCAAAGGTACTGCAGATGAAACAGGTACTGGACTCGGGCTTATCCTTTGCAAGGAATTTATGGAAAAACATAATGAGAAGATACGAGTCGAAAGCGAAATTGGAAAAGGCAGTAAATTTATATTTACACTTCAACTAGCCTGAAATACAAAATTCCTCCTCCCAAATAGTTTCTTAGTGATTCCGGATTATTCCGGCTATTGTCTGTCTTCGTTTGAGCTTCAGTGACTTTCTAATGATTCAAAATCCACGAATATTATATTCAAATTATAGATTAAGGTTGCTTAATACTATTTTCAATCATAAAGCTATCGGGGTATCCCATAGCTGAAAGTTTTGGATAGTATTTAAAGATCTCTTCCCTTGTTTTGAGGGATTTTCGGGAGTAAGGACAAATTTGTAAAATGAGTAGGATTCTGTATCTAGGATCTTACTCATTTTTGATTTTTATAGTGGGATGATGATTTTATGTTCTGATTTCTGAAGAAGTGGTAATTATTGGGCAAAATAATCCCAATAATGGTTTTACTTATCCGTCATTTACGCTGATTAAGATGCCATTAGTTCAACCCTTGAGACAGCTAAACGTTTTGCTATCCGAACAGCATTTGCTGTATGAACGCCAAAGAAGATCCAGAGTATTTCATTCAGCTCTGTCCGAGCTTTAATCTTCTGAAGGCCATAATGTTCCTTTTCTGTCCCAAAGCTGCCTTCCATTCGTATTGTTCTCTCTTTTCTTAACTCTCTGCTGATGATCTGCCTGTGTTCTTCATGTTTCCCAGCCCTTCCCTTGCGCTTGAAGTTGGTAACGATATGTGAAGCTGTACTGTATTTGCGGTTTGCATTGGTAGCATAAATGTCATCAGCCAATATATGGGTGATCTTGCCAAACAAGCTCCGTCCATAACGTATTGATTTTACAAGCCTAGTTCCCTCATTGAAAGCATTAAAACTAAGATGCTCGATAAAGTTGATCCCATCAAATTGGATCATATTAACTTTGGCTCCGAACTCAACCGCCTTTACTTCTTTGCCACGAACAATTGGCCTGATGTATGACGTTGAGATGCTTACAATACGATCCGGTACACTCTTTCCTGATTCAAAGATTTCCTGTTGCTGTTTAAGAACTTTACGGATTACCTTAATCTTTTGATAGTATGCTTTTGATAGCTCCAAATGCTCCTGATATCGATCTTCTATTTCGTTGAGCAGCCTTAAGATCTTGTCCAATAAATATAACAGGCTCCTGGTTCGTCTGGCTGTTTCTTTATGCGTCCTCTTTCGCTTATGACTATAATTGTTATACTTGTCCCATTGCTCCTCATACTTATTTCGAGGTATCCGTATTTTCAGATATTTACATATAAGCTTCATCTGGTTATATGACCATTCTGTGCTTTCCCACAAAAGTTTTACATTGGTTGGGTAACACATGGATGTTTCATAACATGTGGCATCTCCTAACATGATATTAGTCCCATTAAGATAGGGCTTCCAATAAATTGCCAACACGTCCTGAAGCTTCCTTATATCCATACCCCTTGAAAGATCACAGCGTATGTCGCTAACTATCTTATAATTAGTTATTCTCTCCGGACCAAGGAAAATGCCACGGAACATTTGGAAGTCAATGTTACCGTTAAGAAAAAGGATGAGTTTCTTATCGGAACAAGTAACATAAGACTTTAAAAACATCAGGGCAAGCATCCCCTGCGGACTGAATATCCGATTTGGACCCTTACTGTTTTCTTTGAGTTTTAAAGCTTTAGCTAGTCCGATCCAGGGTATTGCCCGATAAATACTACCTAGTTCTGATGCTTGAAATGATTCCAATAGAGTGAAAACTCTTTTTGTGGAGAAATAAAATTAATTTCTTGGCTAGTTTCGTAAATTCTTCGTACTTTTCTCATAACGTTTTAAGAAAATTACCCCGATTTATAGCTGTTCAGAGCTTTTTCGGGGTTTTTTTTAAATTTAATGAGATTTAACTAATTGTCAATCAATATTTTTCACCATTTATGAACATCCCTGAGAAGATGGTAGATTCCAGAAGGGGTTTTTAACTTTGTGCTCTTTGTGACTTCTTTGCGTGCTTTGTGGTCAAAGAATCTTTAGAGAGGATGCTTTCTTTAATTTTTTAACTCTTGATCTGAAATAGAGTTTATATTTTGTTCTAATCAGAAAATAGTTTTTCTTTCCTTTCTGTATGAGAAGATATTTATTGTTCAGAAGCAGATCAATATCGACTTTCATCTCAGGATTATCAATCTTCAATTTATTTATACTAAGACCACCTCCAATCACGAGCCTTCTTAGTTCTCCTTTTGAAGGAAGAACTTGAGAATATTCTGCACATAGTTCGGATACGGTGACTCTGTTATATATAGTCGCCATTTTTACTTCAAATACCGGAACACCTTCAAAAACCGAGAGGAATGTGCTTTCATTCATCTTTTTCAGTGATTCCGTGGTTCCTTTTCCAAATAATATCTGAGATGCCTCAACTGCGCCTTCATATTCAACCCGGGAATGAACCATCACTGTGACCTCCTCGGCAAGTCTCTTCTGAAGAAGTCTCTCATGAGGAGCTTTGTCATGCTCAGAAATGATATCTTCAATCTCTTTCTTACCTAAAACAGTGAAGATTTTAATATATTTTGCAGCATCTTCATCAGAAACATTTAGCCAGAACTGGTAAAACTGATAAGGAGTGGTTTTTTCCGGGTCGAGCCAAACATTTCCTGATTCAGTTTTACCAAATTTAGTCCCATCCGACTTTGTTATCAGGGGACAGGTAAGAGCAAAAGCTTCCCCGCCTGCTTTGCGGCGGATAAGCTCTGTACCAGTAACAATGTTCCCCCATTGATCGGATCCCCCCATCTGCAGTTTACAGTTGAAATTGTTGAACAGGTGCAGAAAATCAGTACCCTGAACAAGCTGATAAGAAAACTCCGTAAATGACATACCTTCTTTAGCCTCAGATCCGATTCTTTTCTTTACCGAATCTTTTGACATCATATAGTTAACCGTAATATGTTTCCCGATATCCCTTATAAAACCAAGGAAAGAATATTCCTTCATCCAGTCATAGTTATTTACCATGACGGCTCTGTTCTTTTTATTCGACTCGAAATCGAGAAATTTAGAAAGCTGCTTCTTTATTGCTTCCTGATTTCTTCTTAGCGATACTTCATCAAGCAGGTTTCTCTCTTCCGATTTACCGGAAGGGTCTCCTATCATCCCTGTTGCTCCGCCGACAAGGGCAATAGGTGTATGTCCGCCCCGCTGGAAATGGACCAGCAACATTACCTGTACCATATGTCCAATATGCAACGAATCAGCAGTGGGATCGAATCCGATATATCCGCTGGTCTTTTCCTTTTTTAATAATTCTTCTGTCCCGGGCATAATGTCATGTATCATGCCTCTCCATTTCAGTTCTTCAACAAAATTCATAAAAGTTTTTTTTGGAATTGCAAATATAACAAACAGGGTTAGATAGTCGTCTCTTCGGGCTTCTTTTTAAACCGGTCAAAGCTACGATTGAATCCCCCCTCTCCTATAATCGGAAAGATAGCCGGAGCAATATCGGAAATCGGATTATAGAACCTCGACTGTTCTATTTTTTCTTTTGGAAGGAATGGTCTCCTGGCATCAATAGCATTAAGAATTACGAAGAATACGCTCATTATCAGAACTGATTTAAGCAATCCGAATACAATCCCGAGAATCCTGTTTACAAAGCCCAGAGAAGCTGCCGTTACAACTCTGTCAGCCAATATCCCTATAAAATGAATAATTACAACAATTATCCCGAAAGTAATAAGGAATGCAATAATACCTACATAACGTCCGGTCATATCAAAATAATCATATAGTTTTTCAGCCGTAAAAGCTGAGAACCTGATTGCTCCCCAGATTCCAAGAATCAATGCCGCAAGTGAAGCCACCTCTTTTACAAGTCCATTAGTAAAGCCCGTCACAAGCGACAATATCAGAATTACGACTATAACAGCATCAATCCAGTTCATGACATTTATATTTTACATATCAAAGATAATTTATTTTTCAGATTCCATTCCGCGGACTCAATTTCATATCCAATTCATCTCTCTCCTTCTTTCTTGCGTCATGCATCGTATGCCATGAGCCATTCTCTAAGATTCCTGTGATTTGGAATGACAAAAAAAAGATATACTTTTGCGACTGAAATTGGCCTCATAGTTCAGTGGATATCCACCTTCGCCAAGGCTTCGGCGGACAAAGGAATGGAGGTTTCCAATTGAAGAGGATGAGGGACATGGCCCCATAGTTCAATGGATAGAATGGAGGTTTCCTAAACCTTAGATTCAGGTTCGATTCCTGGTGGGGCTACTAATACCCCCTGATTATCAGGGGGTTTCTTATTCCCAGTGTCCCATTCAGTGTCTTTAATGATAAAAATCAATCTGTTTTTAATTAAAATCTGTTTTTAATTTGTTGATTTTATTAATTCACTGAATTACATTTAATTACAAAATATCAATTTTATTTTTAATTAAAAATGATGGACAAAACCTATTAATTTTCTATTGAATTTATCTGTTGTCCCTCTTAGCTAACTTATTATTCTCCACTAAACTTAACTCCTCTGGTGCTGGTGAGGGGAGATTTTTTACCCTCGGATTACCATGATTACTGATGCTTGAATCAGCGCAAGGTCAGGTAAAAAGTCAAAGGTGAAGAACCTGATCTTATTTTACCGATTTGATTAAAGTATCTGTGATTGTGACTGTTCTTGAAGAAACTGCATATGCACCGAAATAACCTAATGCTCCATTGCTAAGATTGTTTTCCGGATTAGCCGGCGTTGATCCAAAAACAGGATTGGAAAAAAGGAGGTCTTCAAGTGTACGGTAATACTCATATGTCTGCTTATCGAGGGATAAAAGCTCAATCCTGAATTTGTCTCCCACCGCTGCATGGGCAACACGTAGTTCTGTTATTTCTCCATTGGTATATTGGTCATCATACAACCGGTAGCTTGCAGTATTGATAGAATCGTTTTTAAAAACCTTCATTCTGTAAAAGTTCTTTTCACCCGGGTCCCTGAAAAAACAATGAATCTCCAGATGAGTATCGTTTTGATTATTCCCTCCAAAAATGAAACGCTGAGATTCCTCTTTTACTAATTTCAACGAATCGATATTTACATGACTGAACATAGTTGAAGTACCTGTATATTCCTGGTTTTCTGAAATAACTTTCAGAGTATATGTTCTTCCCGGAATTCCACGGGTCTTTGAAGTAACGTAAACGCCAGGGTTGATCTCTTTAAGCGTATCGATTGTTCCGGTGTTATCGGTTATTATTGCCACAGTGCCAGAAACCGGTGGCAAAACAGGTTGATTAAAATAACTTCCTGATTTACTGATCATAATGGTATACGGTCCCTGTCTGTCGTTAATTACGCCCTCAATGACAATCCGTGGCGCGGCTTCGTTCAGATCCACCTTGATAACTTTCTGACAACCAGAGAATACAAAAACAGACAGAAATGAAAGTACAATCTGAAGTGAATATTTAAACTGAATTTTCGCTCTTAATATCATAGTTGTTTATAATTCAAAACTTAAAATTATAACTGATGGCAGGAACAAACCGGAACAGGGATAATTGCACTGCCTGCATTTTTGTTGGGTCATTCGGGTCCTGCTGAAAATTAATTGCATATGCATTAGCCCGTGCATATACATTGTAGATTGAAAAATTCCAGTTACTTTCAAATCTGGCAGTTTTTTTACGCTGCCAGGTAAGCCCGATATCTAACCTGTGGTAATCAGGCATGCGATATCCGTTTCGTTCGGTGTAGTATGGAACAATGTTTCCATCGACAATATAACGTCCGCTTGGAAATGTTACCACATTACCACTGATATAAATCCATGTTGCAGAAAAAGTAAGCCGTGGATTAAGCTCATACATTGCTACTATAGCTATGTTATTTGGTCTGTCTTGTTTTGCAAGGAAAACATTACCGTCGTTGATATCGGGGAACTGCCTTTTTGTTTTTGATAAAGTATAGCTGATCCAGCCAGTAAGTTTGCCATACTTTTTCCGTATCAGAAATTCCGCGCCATATCCCCATCCTTTCCCAAATACTAATTGAGCTTCCACTTTATTATTAAGTATTAGATTAGCTCCATTACGGTAATCAATCTGGTTTTGAAGGGTTTTATAATATATTTCAACTGATGTCTCATACATGTTATTTGAAAAATTCCTGAAATAGCCCAGGGTATATTGATCTGCAATTTCCGGTAAAATATTGATATTACTGGGAACCCAAAGATCAAAAGGTGTGGTTGAGGTAGTATTCGATAACAAATGGATATATTGGCGGGTACGTGCGTATGATACTTTGACCGAACTTGAGTCGTTGATAATAAAATTCACCAGGAGTCTTGGTTCAAAACCGCTATAAGTATTAAAGATTTTCCCTTTAGGATATGTAGCCGAATCCACCACGTCCGATACCTGATCATAAGTATAAACCGTACCGGGCCCGATCGAGCTAAAAAGCGAATAGCGCAATCCATAACTAGCTTTAAGATGCCTCGATATAGTCTGTTCGTTGGAAATGTAAAGCGCATTTTCCAGAGCATACTTGTTATCCTGAGATCTTATATGGAAAAAAACCGTGCTATCAACTTTACTTGGAACGAATGTATGATAAATGGAATTAAAACCGAATTTGACAGTATTATTTGAATTCAGATAATAATGAAGATCCTCCTTCAGGTTCCAGTCTTTAATCTGTGATAATACCTTCATGGTCAGATTTCCCACCGCCACATTAAAATTATAACTGTACTTGTTAAAGATCACTGAAGTATTTGAAAAAATCTTATCATTGATTATATGGTTCCACCTGGTTGTTGCGGTTACATTTCCCCAGTTCAGACCCAATGCACCACCCAGATTGAAATTATCCCTTCCGAGATAACATGAAAAATACAACCTGTCTTTGGCCGAAAACTGATAGTTGGCCTTTAAATTTAAATCATAGAAATACAGGGTTGATTTACTCGCAGTGGAGTCGGCTCCGTTATGGGGAAGAAGTCTGAGAAAAATATCAGCATAGGTCCTGCGCGCAGCAATCATAAATGAGCCTTTGTTCTTAATAATAGGTCCCTCAATAGCCAGTCTGGAAGCTATAATTCCGATACCCCCTGATATATGATATTCCTTATTGTTGCCTTCATTCATTTTAATGTCAACCACAGATGACAAACGCCCTCCATATTCTGCCGGGAAACCGCCTTTATATAAGGTAATATCTTTTATAGCATCGGAGTTAAAAGTTGAAAAGAACCCAAGCAAATGAGAAGGATTATATACCGGTGCTTCGTCGAGCAGGATAAGGTTCTGGTCGACACCGCCTCCACGTACATAAAACCCTGCATTTCCTTCTCCGGCAGGCGTTACTCCAGGAAGAAGCTGAATGGTTTTTAAAATATCCTTTTCGCCCAGAATAACCGGTATATTCTGAATTTCCTTAACGTTGATCTTTGATATCAATTCACTTCGAACTACATTATTATTATTTTTTTCACCAGTAATTGTAATCTCTTTTAAAGCGATCGATTCCTCCTCCATGTCAAATGAAAACTTTACATTTTCCTTCAATTCCAGGGGAATGATTTTGGTTTTATATCCCAGGAACTGAACAATTAATGAATATTTCCCGGTAGGAAGAGTAAGGGAAAAATATCCATAGGAATTGGTTGTAATACCTATTGCCGGATTTTCTTTAGGATAAATAACAGCTCCGGTTAAAGTTTCGCCGTTCTTCGCATCCCTCACAAAACCACTTATAGTAGCTGATTTTGGTGGGTCAGAATATGCAAGTCCCGGGCGTATAGTCACCGATAAAAAAACAAGTATTATTAAACATTTTCCAGTTCTCATTCAATCTATTTAGAAGGTTGTCTAAAAAGGCATTAATTGGCCTGTTTTCCTTTGCGTTACTTTGTGCTGATTGCACGAAGGTTCACAAAGGACTCCTTAGGCAACCCATGATTTATCTATGTTTCTGACTCTATACTGAATCAGTTTCCCTTTACATATTCCTATTAACAGTAAATTTATCAGTTTGTTGTTTCCAGGGCAGACAGAAGATCTGATTTATTGCTTTATGATTTTTTGCATATAATCATATCCATACGTCAGGTTAAGATCCCAGATGGGGCCGGCTCTCAATTTCCCATTCCTGTCTTTATGAAAATAAGTACTGTATTGATAAGCGTCGGCATTTGCTGCTAACTCATTTTTTATCATGTAATTGATAAAAGATGGAATATCGATTACTGAAGGATACCCATTTTCAAGAGACGTGTTTCCGTATGAGAGAGTACTTTTAAGCTTTTCAAATTCTGAGTGGATATAAAAGTCCTGCTCAGGGGTTACATCTGGTGGTTTTGGCTGTTCATGAATGAATGTAACATCGTTTGCACCATTATAACTTGACATTGTCCAGGCAACAGGATCATCCGCATTCGTTTTATCAGCTTTTGTAATATATCCTCCGGAGAGATTCGGAAAAGTATTATCAACCGGTTCGATTTTCGCGACATTAACCCTGGTGGATCCCTGTTTTATTTTTTCCTCGAGAACATATAGTCCATTATAACTGCCATTTATCATTAAAACTTTGAGAAAAAGAGGTGATGCAAATACAATACACCAAACAAACCAAACAGAGAAATCGCTTCATTTTATTGTCATAAACTCCTTTTACAAAAGTGTTAATTATTTTTGTATTATTGGTATTGACAATAATTTACCTCTGTCAAAAAAACGGTTTGAGATTGATTTTCAGGGTTTAATCACCTTTGCTAATACTCCGGGAACCTGAAGAAGATCGTAGTCATTACTATAAATAAGAAATTTATCATTCCATTGGGGATTAAATTTATCTTTATAATCCCTTTGTCCTTTATAATGAGAAAATGAACGGATCTTTTCATAAGCAAACTTCATTGATTTTTCAGTAAAATTGTGAGGATCGTCAAGACCTGACATGGGTGCAAAACCCAGATTAATATACTGTATACCAATTGCTTTGAAATGTTTGAATAGTTCTACCAGTATATAGTCCATTATGCCGTTGGGCGCATCTGCAGTCTTTCTCAGCAAATCGTAGGTACCTTCATTTTTTACATAGTCTGGTATGATATTTAAAAAAGCAATTATCTTTTCTTCACTGTTTTCAATGGAGATTACAGTTTGTTGCTTTATCTCTTTTTCAACAAACATGCCCTGTGAAAAGATAATTTCCTCCCGTTCTGTGAGTTTCTTCCACTCATCACTTACAGCTTTAAGTTTTTGGATCAGGCCGTCACGGAGCGGAGGGGCATTAATATGTGTGGTATAACCCTGTTCTTTAATTTTATTTAAGGCGTTTCTGATAGACTTTTTATCACCCCCTTCAAGTGAAAAGGAATTAAGGTCAGCTACACCCTCCTGACCAAGGAAAAGACTCTTCTTTGATAATTCATTGTAGACAGGCAGACTCTCTTTTGGCACCCTGTAATAAATTTCTTTAAGTCCGTTTTCATAACAGTATTCACTAAAGGAGATTATACATTTCTGCATCTCTTCTCTGTTTTCCGAAACAGGGTCCTCAAGCACTACTGCAAAATTTCTGCTGACCCGGTAAGAAATATATGCATTAATCTCAGAAGGTGCGAAAATAAATTTGTCAGAATATGTTTTGAAAAAGTCGAGAGCCGACTTTCCATATTGCTGTGTCAGGGATTTTGCACGCGATATCTCTTCTTCTGTCGGAGTAATTTTAAAAACATATGGC
>Ga0209744_1000134_pt1 | contig 23654 bp, 24 predicted proteins | sample BarGraNGADG00311_2_FD_184494 | JGI IMG/M metagenome (GOLD analysis project Ga0209744, IMG submission 184494) | Arctic peat soil microbial communities from Barrow, Alaska - Barrow Graham LP Ref core NGADG0004-311 (SPAdes) (version 2) | ecosystem: Environmental > Terrestrial > Soil > Wetlands >... | reverse complement strand
TATATCAATAGTTATGAAAAAAAAGGTCCTGAATTTTCTCTTCTTTATCGTTCTTGCATCACCATCCTATTCTCAAACCGGAGGCGATAATATCTATGAATTTTTGAACCTTACTCATTCCGGACTTGTCACATCACTCGGAGGCACAAATGTTTCACTGCACGGGAACAATCTTAACCTTGCATATCATAATCCGGCACTTCTCAATGAAGGTATGAATAAGAGCCTTGCATTAAATTATGTCAATTATTTTGCCGGCATCAATTATGGGCTTGCCATGTATTCAAGATCAATCCCCGGAACAGGAAACTTTGCAGCTGGTTTAACCTATCTTAATTACGGTTCTTTTACCGAGACAGATGCTTCCGGAATAATAACTGGCGACTTCAGCGCTGCTGAATATGCATTTTCGATGATCTATTCGCGTACAATAGATTCCCTTTTTTCGGTTGGAGTGAACTTTAAACCGGTTTTATCACATCTTGAAAAGTACACCTCATTTGGATTCGCATTTGATTTCGGTGCTTCGTGGCATAATAGCAGTAATCTTTTTTCAGCAGGTTTGGTAATTAAAAATCTGGGTTATCAGGTTACTACCTATGCTGGCGAACCACATCAGAAACTGCCTTTCGAGATACAGGCAGGAATATCACAATCGCTCTCTCATGCTCCATTCCGCTTTTCATTAACATTGAGACATCTTGAAAAATTCGACCTTACTTATCAATATAATGTACCATCCTCTCAGGAAAATAATAAGGTATCATCCGGCTTTTTGGAGAATGCCATGAGACATGCCATTCTGGGTGTTGAACTCATACCTCATAAAAATTTTTATTTCAGTGCAGGGTACAATTATCAGAGAAGGAGAGAACTGGAGATTGATTCAAAAGTCTCAACCGTAGGATTTTCGTGGGGTTTCGGGATAAACACCTCCATTCTGAATATAGAGTTTGGAAGAGCAACATACCATCTTGCAGGATCTTCAAACTCAGTTTCTTTGATCGTGAGACCGGATCTTATTTATAAAAAATACCGGAAATAACAGGTGCGCTGGGCAAAGAGTACAGAACACAGGCCTATCCTGATTTGTCATATAGAAGTTTATTTATCACCTTTGCATAGTTTTTACAGGACGAGAACCAACCACCCCGTCCCCGCTTAAGCGGGGCCACCCCTCCTTTTAAAAGGAGGGGAAAGTTAAGATAATCAATGCATTAACTTTCTCCTCCTCTTTAGAGGAGGAGTACTACACCGCAGGTGTGGGGAGGTGGTGCTTTCTCAAACAACATTAGAGGTAATTCATTATGGAAAAGAGACTCATTATAGCAATTGACGGTTATTCATCGTGCGGAAAGAGCACATTTGCCAGACTAATTGCAAAAGAACTGAACTATATATTTATTGACAGCGGTGCAATGTATCGTGCTGTAACACTCTTTTGCATGAGGAGGAAATATATAAATAACTCCGGATTAAATACACCTGCAATTCTCTCGGAACTCAATAATATTCATATTGATTTTGTTTTTAATCCTGATATAAACGAATATGAAACTTTTCTAAACTCCGAAAATGTTGAAAAGGAGATAAGGAATATGGAAGTGACAGCTCATGTTAGCAGAATAAGTCAAATACCCGAAATACGTGCCCGGATGGTTGAGTTGCAAAGACAGATAGGTGTTTCCAAGGGAATAGTAATGGATGGCAGAGACATTGGTACGGTTGTTTTTCCGGATGCGGATATAAAAATCTTCATGACAGCCTCAATTGATATCAGGGCCAAAAGAAGACACGATGAATTGAAAGAAAGAGGTATAGTAATTGATTTTGAAGAGATTAAAAGAACTATAATATCCCGAGATATTGCTGACGAAAACAGGGATATCAGTCCGCTCAGAAGAGCCGATAACGCTGTGTTGCTCGATAACAGCAGAATGACGGTCGATGAACAGATGATATGGGTAAAAAAAATCATTGAAGAGAATAGACATGGTAGTTGAAATTGATAAACAGTCCGGATTCTGTTTTGGCGTGCAAAACGCTGTTGAAATAGCAGAAAAAGCTCTGTTAAACGGGGAAAAAGTTTTCTCTCTTGGTCCTATTGTTCACAATGACAAGGAAGTAGACCGCCTTTCATCTCTTGGCCTGGTTTCAATTGATCATGACGTTTTCAGTAACCTGAGGAATTGCAAAGTACTTATCAGAGCTCACGGGGAACCGCCTGAAACATATATAATTGCTGAAAAGAATAATATAACTATAATTGAGGCTACTTGCCCGATAGTAAAAAGGCTGCAATCTAAAATCAAGGAGACCTGGATCAAAACCAAGGAGAGTAACGGGCAAGTTGTGATTTTTGGAAAACCAGGTCATGCTGAAGTGGTTGGATTGCTTGGTCAGATTAACAATGAAGGTGTTCTTGTCTCCGGACCAGCTGATTTTGAGAAAATAGATATTTCAAAGCCTGTCTACCTTTTTGCCCAGACGACCATGAGCGTAAAAGAATACAGTAATCTTTCCGACATTCTGCGCACCAGGATGGAAGAAAAGGGAATATCCGATCCGGGAAAAAACCTGATAATAAATAAAACAATCTGCGGTCAGGTCTCAAACCGTGAACCACATCTTAAGACGTTTGCAAAAAAACACGATACAATTGTATTTGTAAGCGGACGGGAAAGTTCGAATGGGAAGATGCTTTATTCTGTCTGCAAATATGTTAATCACGATACCCACTTTGTTTCTTCAGCTGAAGAACTTGACAAGTCATGGTTCTCTGGTAAAAAATCGGTAGGGATATGTGGAGCAACTTCCACTCCAAAATGGCTTATAGAAAACATACGGGATATCATTTCAAATATCTGACTATTGCAATGTTCCGTCATTTGTAAGGCAAAATAAAATGTATTACCTTTGTTGCCTTATTTTACAAAATCTAATTATGGGAAAAGTTAAAAGAATCGGGGTGCTTACGTCAGGAGGAGATGCCCCCGGAATGAATGCTGCAATTCGTGCAGTTGTACGTACCGCTGTTTATAATGGTTTGGAGGTAACGGGAATCCGTCAGGGTTACCAGGGAATGATAGAGGCCAATTTTGTACCGCTTCAGTCACAAAGTGTAAGCGACATTATACAGAGAGGCGGAACAATACTGAAGACTGCCAGATGTGAGGAATTCAGATCTCCCGAAGGCAGGCTTAAGGCATATAATAACCTGAAAGAAGCTCAGATTGATGGAGTTGTTGTTATAGGGGGGGATGGATCATTTACCGGTGCAAGATTATTCAATGAAGAGTTTGATATTCCCTTTGTCGGGATCCCCGGAACAATCGATAATGATATTTATGGTACCGATTACACTATTGGTTATGATACAGCTCTCAATACTGTGGTAGAAGCTGTTGACAAGATAAGAGATACGGCCAGTGCCCACAACAGGATGTTTTTTGTTGAAGTTATGGGCGCAGAAGCCGGATTTATAGCTTTATACAGCGGAATTGCTACTGGTGCTGAGGCAATTATCATTCCCGAAATCAAAGGACCCGAACAGGACCTGAAAGCAATGATTGAGGCAGGTAACTCGCGCAAGAAATCAAGCAATATTATTATTGTTGCGGAGGGCCACCAGGAAGGAGGCGCTTTTGCAATGGCTGAGAAAGTGAAAAATGATTTTAAAGATTATGATGTAAGAGTATCAGTACTTGGACATCTTCAGCGAGGAGGTTCGCCATCGGCAATCGACAGGGTTAATGCAAGTCGTCTTGGTCATGCTGCAGTTGAAGCCCTTATTGATGACCAGAAAAGTGTTATGGTCGGGATTATGAATGGGGAGATTACACTTGTTCCTTTTCGGAGAGCTGTAAAACTTCATAAAGATGTTAACCACAGTCTTGTGGATTTAGCTAAAATATTGTCAGTTTAGAAAACTACCTTTTATGTCATCATCAAAAGTATATTTTACCAACCTAAGAGCAAAACCGTCACAAAATCTCTTGAAAAAGCTTGAAGCACTAATTGTTAAAGCGGGGATTGAAAAAATTGATTTCCAGAGAAAAATAGTAGCGATAAAAATACATTTCGGAGAGCCTGGAAACCTGGCCTACCTGAGGCCCAATTATGCTGCACAGATAGTCAGGTTCTTAAAAGCAAAAGAGGCTATACCGTTTCTGACCGATTGTAATACCCTCTATTTTGGAAGGCGTTCAAATGGACCTATGCATCTTGAAGCAGCATTTGAGAATGGATATAATCCTCTTACAACAAATTGTCCTGTTATTATCGGAGATGGAATCAAAGGGACTGATTACCGTGAAATTGAATTAAACCTTGAGTACTGCGACAAAGCCAAAATCGGCAGTGCGATAGCCGATTCTGATGTAATTATTTCAATGAACCATTTCAAAGGGCATGACATGACTGGATTTGGCGGCGCTCTGAAAAACCTGGGAATGGGTTGTGCATCAGTTGGCGGAAAACTTTTCCTCCATTCAGGTTCTTCTCCTGAGATATTTGAGAAGAACTGTACAGGATGCAGGATGTGCGAGAAATACTGTGCCCACGATGCCATTGCAGTAGGGAAAGACAAGATAGCGCATATTGATTATGATAAATGTATCGGTTGCGGACAGTGTGTTGCCGTCTGCCAGTACGATTCCGCAAGAGTTGTGTGGCAAAACTCATCTGAAACCGTATGTAAGCGGATTGCTGAATACTCGTTAGCTGTTGTCAGGGATAAGCCCTCCTTCCATATTAATTTTATAATGAATGTATCACCCAATTGTGATTGCTGGGGCTTCAATGATTATCCGTTGGTACCTGACCTTGGAATAGCTGCGTCGTTTGATCCGGTTGCTCTCGATCAGGCATGCGCCGATCTCGTAAAATCAGCTCCGGCGCTACCCGGGAGCATAATTTGCGATGACCATAAAGAAAGCGACTTGACGGGTGAGGATAAATTCAAGAAGGCAAATCCGGATACATTCTGGCAGGCTGGCCTTGAGCACGGTGTGAAAATAGGGCTCGGAAACACAGATTATGAATTGATAAATGTTTAACTATAAAAAAGTAAGTATTGCCCGCCTTTCAATAGTCTCCAACACCTTGCTGATTATAATAAAGTTAGCTGTTGGACTTATCAGCGGGTCGGTAAGTATAATATCTGAGGCAATCCATTCCTCAATGGACCTGGTTGCAGCTATTATTGCCTTCCTGTCTGTCAGGGTTTCGGATAATCCTCCCGACTCGAGACATCCATACGGACACGGGAAGATTGAAAATATTTCGGGAGTGATTGAAGCGCTTCTTATTTTTATTGCTTCAATCTGGATTATTATCGAAGCTGTAAAAAAACTCTTTGGCGGGAAGATTGAACTCGAATCCATAGGTTTGGGCTCCTTAGTAATGCTCATCTCAGCAATTGTTAATATTATTGTTTCCAGAAGACTATATAAGGTGGCCCGTGCAACAAACTCTGTGGCTCTGGAGGCTGATGCCTTGCATCTTAAAACTGATGTTTATACATCCATGGGAGTTGCAGTAGGTCTTGGTCTTATAATAATTACCGGCATTAACTGGTTAGATCCGGTGATCGCAATGCTTGTTGCTCTGTTTATTATTAGAGAGTCATATCATCTCCTGAGAAGAGCCTTTACTCCTCTTCTCGATACAGCCTGGAGTGATAGCGAGATTGAAGAACTTGAGAAGACTTTAAACAGTCTTAAAGTCATTTATCATAATCTTCGTACGAGAGTGGCCGGGAACTATCGTTTCATTGATATTCATATTCAGATTCCTGAAGATGAATCAGTTGGAAACGCTCACAAATACTGTGACAAGATAGAGAATGAACTTACTTCGGTCTATGAAAATCTGACTGTGACAATTCATGTTGAACCGAGTTAAAGATTACTAAGTTTCACAATATCAGTAAAATTTAAAACTTTCATTATGTCACTTACCGAAAAAATATCAAGCGATCTTATTAGCGCCATGAAGGCGAAGGATAAAGTTGTCCTTGAGGCAATAAGGGCTGCCAAAACAGCATTTACCCTTGCCAGGACCGAGAAAAGCGGGGATACTGTTCTGACACCTGAAGAGGAATTGAAAATCATTCAGAAGTTAGTTAAGCAGAGAAGGGAATCAGCTGCGATTTATAAGGAACAAAACAGGCCTGATTTATATGAGAAAGAGATTATTGAAGCTGATGTTCTTGAAAAATATCTGCCTGCAAAAATGAGTGATGAGGAGCTAATGAATATTATTAAAGGGATTATCGCACGTGTAGGTGCAAAATCACCGGCTGACATGGGTAAAGTTATGGGTGCTGCTACAAAAGAGCTGGCAGGAAAGGCCGATGGGAAAGAGATATCAGCTAAAGTGAAACAATTGCTAGCTTCGTAGAATACTCCACCAGACTTACTAATCAGCCAATGACACTCTTGTAGTGGAGAATGCTTTTATTTACCTGCTTTTTTCGATATTGTGTTTAACCATTTGATTAAGATCTTTTTTATTAAGAAGTTTCTGCAGGGATTCTACAGAGCTTTTCTCCCGCAATTTTACCATCGCGTCAGCAATGGCTGATTGCATGAGTGGTGATTCCTGCAGACTTATACTCCTGACGAGGCCTTCACGAACCTGTGGTTTATCAGATAATTTAACCAGAGCCTCAAGGGCAGCCAGCCTTACATTTACATTTGGATCCACATTTAATGTAGTAAATAAAGCATCAATTACTTTGCGGTCAACATTACTCATTTCATCGGTATATGCAACAGCACGTATACGTTGTGAAGCCGAAGGGTCCTGCAGGAGGGAAAGCATCATTAATTGTTTCATATCTGAAACCTGTGAAGAGAGTGAAACAATTTGTTTGTCATACGAAATCGTTGATTGACCGGGCTGATGTAAAAGATACCCGGCAAACAGTCCGGCTGCAACCAATAAAATTCCAAATGAAAACCGGGGCCTGGCCTGAAGATACCACTGCTCACGAATCTTATTAATCCATACTTCCACAGGATTTTTAATTCTTGTTGTTTTTCCAATTGTTCATCTGCAAACTGTTCACCTGCTATTAGTTCTTTAACATCGTCCAGGCTTTTATTTGAAGCCGTTTGTTTATCTTTTCTGAAATGATCATGCAGAGCATTTCGGACCACATGATACATCCAGGTTTTAAATTCACCTGAACCTGTAAAACCTTTACGATATTTCAACATTCTGAAAAAAACATTCTGAACTATATCTTCACTTAATTCTTTATGCCGGGTCATATGAAAAAGAAAACCAAACAACTGACGATGATATCGTTCATAAAGCAGGCCCATTTTATCAATATCACCGTCTTTTACTTTCAGCATTAGCGCATTATCCGAGAGAGTCTCCAAACCTTTGATGTCTTTATTTACTTCATTTAATACTGATAACCTCTATAAAAGGAATAGGTTACAGGAAAAAGGTCATTTTTTTATAAAGATACTCGTTTAACGATTAAGCTTGAAGTATCGAGGATTTATTGGACTTTATACATTCTTCACAAATTCTTCCGCTTAATCAAATTATTTAGTGCTAAATTTGGTATACAAATTCACGACTGTTAATTTTTATATTAATTCATCACTTCCTATCCTATGAAAAAAACTTGGATCATATTGCTTTTTTTTCTCCCGGGGCTGATTTTTGGCCAGAAATTTCCTGATCTGGCACCCACTCCGCCTATGGGTTGGAACAGCTGGAATACTTTCAAAATAAACATCAGTGAGAATCTTATTAAAGAGATCGCTGATGCTTTTGTAAAGGATGGTTATAAAGATGCCGGTTATAAATATATTATAATCGACGATTGCTGGTCATTGAAGCAACGCGATGAGGCAGGTAATCTGGTACCGGACCCTGCAAAATTTCCTGGTGGGATGAAAGCACTGGCAGATTATGTTCATACCAGGGGATTGAAAATTGGGATCTACAGTTGTGCCGGGACCAGAACCTGTGGCGATTATCCGGGAAGTAAAGGTTTCGAAAGCCTCGATGCAAAACTCTTTGCATCATGGGGAATAGATTATCTCAAGTACGACTGGTGCAATACTACAGGATTAGATGCTGAAAAAGCATATACTACTATGAGAGATGCTCTTTTTGCCGCTGGGAGACCTGTGGTTTTTGGAATTTGTGATTGGGGAGACAACCAGCCATGGTTATGGGGGAAAAAAACCGGACAACTCTGGAGAATAAGTGGCGACATTGCTCCATGCTTTGATTGTGTGATTGACCATGGAAGTTATAAGGACTGGGGCGTAATGAAGGTTGTGTACGTGCGGAAAGATATACGTAAATACGCAGGTCCTGATGGATGGAATGATTTTGATATGATGGAAGTCGGTAACGGGATGACAGTAAGCGAGAACAGGACCCACTTTACTTTATGGTGCATGCTGGCATCAGCGCTTATCATGGGAAATGATGTACGCTCTGCTGATCCGGCTACTGTCGGTATCCTGACAAATAAGGATATGATCTCAGTTAATCAGGATACGCTTGGTATTCAGGCGTTTAAGTATAAAGATATTGACAGTACGGAAGTATGGGTAAAACCCATGAAGAACAAAGAATGGGCTGTTTGTTTCCTCAACCGTAAAAAAGAACCTGTTTCATTGGAATTTAACTGGACTGAACACAAAATCAGTGACCCGGATTTTGATTTTAAAGTTGATTTCAGTAAAGAGAAATTCAGGCTTTTTAACATCTGGACCGGGAAGAAAGCCGGAACAACAGGAAATGTTGTTAAGGCTCAGATTGCAGGTCATGATGTTTTGGTGTTCAGACTCAGTAACTAACTCAATATTAAACATAAGTATGAAAAAATTAATTTTCTTTTTTTTATTAGTGTTTGCCGGCATACCAACAACAATTGCTCAACAAGACGCTGAAGGAAGTAAAGATCCTGCTTTATTTACCAGGATGCCCGGTTATCATATTTACAGATATGATGATTTACAGTTCGATAAATACGAATTCAGGATCAGTGACCAGAAAAATCAGGTTATTGAGGGACATCATCTTACCATTTACTATGACCTGAATGATAATGTTCAGGCCCCGAGTCCACTGCAGATTGGCAGGAATTATACCAATGCTGCGAAAAAAGTAGGTGGACAACTTGTCTATGAATATGATGATGCAGGTGAAAATGTCGTATTGAAAGTCGTTAAAAACGGAACGGAAGTATGGGCACATGTTTATGCAAGCGCCAACGGTTCTTACAACATTCAGCTGATCGAAAAACAAGCGATGAACCAGGATGTTATAGCTGATGCCAACAGTATGGCAAACAGTATTAAGGAATCAGGCAAAGTCGCTGTCTATGGTATATATTTTGATACCGGAAAATCAATTTTGAAACCGGAATCTCAACCAACTTTGCAGGAGATCACAAAATTATTGAAAGCCGATCCCAATCTTAAACTTTATGTAGTGGGGCATACCGATAATACAGGAGCTTTTGATGCAAATATGAAACTTTCGATGGATAGGGCCGGAGCTGTTGTTAACGCACTGGTATCTCAATTTTCTGTAAATGTTGCACGCCTTCGCGCCTGCGGTGACGGACCAACTTCCCCCGTTGCAAGTAATGAGAATGAAGAGGGCAAGGCTCTGAACCGGAGAGTTGAGCTGGTAAAGCAGTAGAAATTATCCAATAATTATTGAAAACCATCAAATCCCGCAAGATCAATGATCTGCGGGGTTTTAAATTTTAATAGCCAATCGTTGTGTACGCTTGGTAATATTTTGATTAAATACATTTATAAAAACCAATAATTCAATACTATGAACAAATTTTTCAAACTGGTTATATTATTAATCCTGATCAGTACAATAGCCAACAGTCAGGAAACAGGATACATCTTTTCAATAAAGAAAGAACTGGCCTGCACACCTGTTAAAAATCAGAGTGCAACAAACACCTGCTGGTGCTTTTCCGGAATTTCTATGTTGGAATCGGAGCTTTTGCGCATGGGAAAGAACCCTTATGATCTCTCGGAAATGTATATTGTCAGGCACACCTATGAGAAAAAAGCTCAGATGTATGCCAGGATGCATGGCAGCTCTACATTTGCCGGAGGTGGTGAATATGGCGATCTCCTCAACGGATGCCGTGAGGTCGGATTGGTTCCCGATATTGCTTATCCCGGACTGAACTATGGAGAGACAAAACATAACCATACTGAGATGGATGCTTCTCTGAAGGGATTTATGGATGCCGTGATCAAAAGTCCAAAGTTGACAACTGCATGGTTTGGAGGAGTAAATGGGATCCTCGATGCATACCTCGGAAAAATACCAGACAGTTTTAATTATGAGGGTAAGACATATACCCCAGTCAGCTTCATGAAAGAGTTGGGTATCAATCCTGATGAAACTCCTGGGGCATTACAGGAAAGTACGATGGATTCATTTTTGTATCCAGAGCTTATGTAATGCTTAGAACCACTAACATTATGGTGAATAAGAATGCCATTCCGGCAGCTATTGCGAAGAAAATGGGAATAATCTGACCTGACTATATTACCTGCATGTCTTTTCGGCTACTTTATTCTTTTTGAAAAATGAACTTAAGACAAAAATATGGCGATACAGCCATGGTAGCAGGAGCTTCAGAAGGAATCGGAGCTGCGTTTGCAACCTTTTTCGCAGCAGAAGGGATGGATCTTGTACTCATTGCCAGGCGTCTTCACCCATTACAGCAATTAGCTGATTTATTGGAAAATAAGTACAAAGTAAACGTAATGTGTATCTCCTGTGACCTGTCAGGTGAAAATGCCCTACATGAAATAGAGGAAGGATTGAATGGCCGGGAGATCAGTCTGCTTATTTATAATGCTGCGTTGTCATATATTGGTCCGTTTATTAAAAATTCAGCAGAGAACCATTCTATGGCAGTCCGTGTAAATATGATAACCCCGATGAAAATGGTGCGCCTGTATGGAGAAAAAATGCTGACACTTGGAAAAGGAGGAATTGTATTAATGACCTCATTGGCCGGCTTTCAGGGTAGTGGCTATTTATCGGTTTATGCAGCAACTAAAGCGTTTAACAGGATACTGGCAGAGAGTCTGTGGTATGAGTGGAAGAACAGCGGTGTTGATGTAATAGCATGTTGTGCCGGTGCCACGGCAACTCCTGGTTTTAAGAATACACATCCTGAGAAGACCGGATTTTTTACTCCGCGGGTGCTCAATCCGGAAGAAGTGGTAAATGAATGTTTTAAGAAGTTAGGCAAACGACCCTCCTTCATCACAGGCAGGGCCAACAGGTTAGCATCATTTATTATGCAAAAAATCCTGTCCCGGAAAATGGCAATAAACATTATGGGAGATACTACCCGAAGAATGTACAGACTATAAAAAAGGCGTGAGCCTGTTGCCTGTTAATATATAAAGGGAATGATCCGGTATGGAACTTTCTTTTCATATGTTCTCCAAAGTTCACCATACTTGAGTGCACATCGTTTATCGTCGTCTCTCTGACGTGTAATTAACAGAAGAACATAGTAAAAGGGATATAACCATGGCCAAATCAAAAAGGGATATCCTGTACAAAGAATTATACCCGACGCCATTAATATTTCACCCAGATAATTAACATGCCTGCTGATACCCCAGAATCCATTTACCAGCAGGGAATTATTGCCATCCGTAATTGCTTCGGGTGTTATACCGAGAACTGCTCTTCCGGGATTTTTTTTGAAAAAATATTTCTGCATATTAGCACCTCGTGATAAAACCCATCCGGCAAAGAAAATAAGGACATATATCAGTAATAACCAGGAGGGAGTATGAGGATTGGGCAAATCTACCGTAGACCATAAAAAGACGGAATAAAAGTATGGATAAAAGACTAAACACCCCCAGCCTAACTTAAATCCGACTCCCTCTGCAAATAAATCATAAGTATAGAGATGAACTTCTTCGAAGATGAAATAATCTATAATGAAGTAAGTAAGTAATGCCGTTGAAAGTAAGATGCCGGTCGAAGCCTGATTTCCAAACAGCATCAGATGATGTGCTGTAAAGCTCAACGCATTTATCTCCAGCATAGTAGCTCCTGTCAGATACAACCACATTTTTGCATCCGCTATTCCACCCCAAAGCTGAAGATTTTCTATTCTCCCAAAAAAAAGATCTGCCAGAAAGAACTTGCGCACAGGAGGATAATGTAATACAACTACCAGGGAAAATATGACACCTGACAAAAATGCACCCGCCAGTCCAAACCATCTGTTATTATAGAGCCAGTCAAAAGGGACAATATTAAAATATCCCAACAAAAACCAGATTAAAACAACGGTAAAGAAAACAAAGATACCGTTAAGATGGTATCTCATTTTTTCGTTGGAATTTACTTTAGATACATATCCTGTCACCCATCTGCCCGGCAGTAATGCATTCAGTGCAAATATCATTAAGGTAATCATGACCGGTGCCAAAAATCCCAGAGCTTTGTTCATAGCATATAGTTATGATTTAAAATTAAAATTTTTACATTTTGCTTTTTAGTGAAAGTTTTCGCAGGGGTTTATTAACCTTTACAGTGGTAAAAACAACTATAAGCGTCATTATGCCGCCGAATACTACAGATGGTACAAGACCCATTATTTTAGCAGCAACTCCCGATTCAAATGCACCTAACTCATTTGATGATCCGATAAATATACTATTTACAGAAGCAACCCTTCCACGCATATCATCTGGGGTAAACAGCTGAAGAATGGTTCCTCTTATCACTACACTTACATTATCGAAAGCTCCGCTGAAAATTAACAGCAGCCCCGATAATATAAAACTTCTTGAGAGTCCGAAACCAATCATACAGAGACCAAAACCGATAACACAAATGAAAAGAATTTTCCCTGTTTCTCTCATAGGTGGACGGAACATGAGAACAAAAGCCATGAGCGTAGCTCCAATGGCAGGACAGGCTCTTAGCAAACCAAGACCCTGAGGCCCGATGCGCAATATATCGGATGCAAATACCGGAAGCATCGCGACAGCTCCGCCAAACAATACTGCAAACATATCTAATGTAAAGGCCCCAAGTAATTCGGGTGTTTTAAAGACAAAGCTTATACCGCTTCTTATCCTTGTGAATAAGCCTTCGGCAGTTTCAATAACTTCGTGTCTTCCGACTTTAATGAACATTATCATAAAGAACGACAAAGTGTATAAGCCTAATACGAGTGAATAAGCAGGAATTATTCCCCAGAATCCATAGACCATTCCTCCTATTGCAGGACCCATCACAGCCGCTACCTGCCAGTTGGCACTGTTCCATGTAGCTGCATTTGCATATAAATTCCTTGGTACCAGCTGACCCAATAATGCAACCTGGGCCGGACCTAAAATACCACGCGCCAGACCTGTTAAAAAAATTGTAGCGAAAACAGGGTAGATACCATATTTTTGGGAGAAATATGTAGTATTTGAACTGTATATCAACAGGATTACTGAACCCAGAATAACTAAAAGAGTGGTATAATTAATGATTTTCTTCCGGTTCCATAAATCTATATAATGTCCGGCGAAAAGAGAAATACTGACTTGCGGAATAACCTCGGCCAATCCAATAAACCCCAGCCAGAGTACATTGTGTGATAAGTCGTAAATCTGCCATCCAACAATGACCGATTGCATAAGGGAGGCCATTGTTAAAAAAATGCGATAGAAAAGATAAAAACGAAAGTTCTTAACGCGTATAACTGCAAAAGCTTCGCCGGATAACCACGACTTCATATTAATCTAAAATTTACCAGTCAAAAGTGCGAATAAATAACGAATCCGGAATCTGGAATTGCGAATAATAAATTCAGCCTTCAGCACAAACGAACAACATCAACCAGACAACCCGATTCTAACCGCATAATGGCTGGTAAACAGAAGATTAATGATAACAATTAACAGGTAAAATGACGTTATAAAAAATGCCTGTATTATATTAAGCTAAAACAATAATAAGGATAATGATCAGAAGCAGTGTACCTCCACCATATAAAAAGTATCCACCATGATGTCTGCTCTCAACAACAACCTGTGTGTTTGCCTTGAGATTATTCCGTGCATCAGTATTTTCTTTATTCACAATATTTGTCCTGGCCAGATTATCTATTTCAGCACGTCTGGTCAGACGGTTTAATTCATCATTTGTTAATTTATTTTCTCTTGTGTTAGAAACAACTGGTTTTTCGGAATCCTTTTTCGGATCAGAAAAACCTGCAAATGCTGTGGTACTTAATACAAATAGTATTAAAAAACCGAAAAACAGATTCTTTTTCATAATGTAATTATTTGATTATTAATTAAAAATCAAAGTTATATATCAAAGTACCGTTTCATGTTATATAATTATATGAATAAGTTATATAATTCGTACTTCAGCAGCTATTCTCCCACTCTGAATTAAAGCTCCTTTATTGAAGCACTTTAAATTATTTGCACAAACCGACTCTTTTATTTACTTTTCACAAATTAATATGCAATATTAAATCAGATTATTACTTTAATTCTTAATAATGTACTGATGACAAATTTTTCACTTGATAAGAGTAAAATCAAAGTTCTGCTGCTGGAAGGGATCCATGATAATGCCCGACTGTTCTTTCTTGAAAATGGTTATACCGATGTTGAATGTATTAATGGGGCGTTATCAGGCGATGAGCTGGAAAAAAAATTACAGAGTACTCATATAATCGGGATCAGAAGCCGTACCGAACTTCGTAAGAGTCTCCTGGTCAAAACTCCTAAACTATTTGCTATCGGATGTTTCAGTATAGGTACAAACCAGGTGGATATTCAGGATGCCAAAATGCTGGGGATACCCGTATTTAATGCCCCTTTTTCAAATACACGTTCAGTAGCTGAACTTGTTATAGCCGAGTGTATTATGCTGATGCGTGGCATTCCTGAAAAAAATGCCCTGGCTCACAATAAAATTTGGATGAAATCATTCAATAACTCTGTGGAAATAAGAGGTAAAACCCTAGGGATCATAGGTTATGGACATATAGGTTCTCAGGTTTCCATCCTGGCCGAGAACCTGGGTATGAATATTGTCTATTATGATATTGAAAAGAAACTCAGTCTGGGTAATTCCAGGCCTTTAGCAAGCCTGAATGAACTGTTAAAGATCTCTGATACAATTACTGTTCATGTTCCTTTAACTTTTTTAACAAAGAACATGATCTCAAAAGACCAGATTGCTCTCATGAAGAAGGGAGCTTGCCTGATCAATGCATCTCGCGGTGATATCGTTGATTATAAGGCCATTGCTGATGGACTCAGGTCAAAACACCTTGCCGGAGCAGCCGCAGATGTTTTTCCGGTAGAGCCATCATCGAATGATAAGCCTTTCGAGAACGATCTGCAGGATTTTAATAATGCTATTCTTACACCTCATATAGCAGGCAGTACTATGGAAGCGCTTGCCAATATCGGTTTGGAAGTAGCTGAAAAACTTGTAAGATACAGTGATACAGGCTCAACCATCGGAGCGGTAAACTTTGTCGAGATTGCTCTCCACGCTAATTCATCCAAGCAGAGATTTTTACATATTCATAAGAATGTTCCCGGTGTTCTTGGCGAAATAAACCATTATTTTTCTTCAAGGGGTATTAATATTTCAGCCGAATATCTGCAGACTGACGCTGATCTTGGTTATGTTATCCTTGAAACGGATAGTGAGCTTGATGATTCAGTCCTTAAAGACCTGAAGAATATCCCGCATACAATACGGGTCAGGATCTTGTATTAATAGTTTTACTTTCTAAGTTAAAGTGCGAGGGCAATCCGGAAATGGTGCGAACTGCAGCCAAAACGGTAGCGCCATTAAGGCCAGTGTAGCAGGCGCCCGTTTTGGCTGGAGTTGGCATTTCCGGCCTCCTTTTCTTTGGTTCATTTCTTTTGGAGGAGCAAAAGAAATGAACAAATTATCTACCACCTGGAGGACAATTCTTTTTTAAATAAGCAGTATAAAGAGTTGCCAGATGAAGAAAGGTACCAGCTCCTTCAGAAATACCATGAGTTCGATTCGGATATGCCATGAACTGAAACTGTTTGTTGTATTTAATCAGTTCATTGAGCAGCATCTCGGCATTCTGGTAATGCACATTATCATCACCCGTTCCATGAATATACAACAGGTTCCCTTTGAGGTTTTTCGCATAAGTGGTTGCTGATCCTTTTATAAAATCCTCCATGTTTTCCTGTGGCAGACCCATATAACAATTCATTGCTTGACACAGTGGCCGGAAAATTTGACGGTGGAAGAGTAGATGTCTCTGATATTGGTGGTAATGAAAAAACCAGATCAAAGGAAGCTAAAAAAGATATGCAACCTTCGGCAGGTTAATATATTTATCAAAGTATATTAACAATATATTTATTACGATCATGTTTAAAACATGTTGTGATTAGCTTTAGAACCCTCATCACATCAGTAGGATGGCTATTTTACAGGAACTATTGTAGAATAGCCATTGTTTTTAAAAGGCAAATGATCTTATATCAGGTTCATTTCCAAATCATAATACCTCACCCAAATGTTTATAGTTGGACGAAATAATCTTAAATACTTCATCCATTCGTCCGCTTAATATCATTTTCCCCATAAACAAGGTTAAGCCTTTCATCTGGTCAAATTCAAGTTTGGGAGGCATAGCAAGAGCATTCGGATCAGTCAGTATTGTAACCAATACGGGTCCCTCAAGAAGAAATGCTTTTTCCAAACCAGATTTCACATCACCAGGATCATTTATTGTAATGCCAGGCATCCCCATTGCTTCCGCTATTCTGGTAAAGTCAGGATTAAGCATATCTGTCTCGCGATCAGGAATGCCTGCAACTTCCATTTCCAGTTTCACCATTCCCAGTGAACGGTTATTGAAAACAATAATCTTCACTGGTAATTTATACTGGACAATTGTCATCAGGTCACCCATCATCATTGACAGTCCTCCATCGCCACAGAATGCAATAACCTGTTTACCGGGACGGGCAAATGCGGCTCCAATGGCCTGAGGCATTGCATTTGCCATAGAGCCATGATTAAATGAACCCAGCATTTTTCGCTCGCCTGTTCCATCAATATAGCGAGCGGCCCACACACAACACATTCCGGTATCTACCGTGAATATGGCATCTTTCGCAGCCACTTCGTTAATCATCGCGGCTACAAATTCAGGATGAATAGCATCTGGTTTTCCGGGATCATTCACATAGATTTGTAAATTCTTTTTGACTTCTTTATAAAACTCCAGCTGTATACCTAGAAATGTTGTATCGTCCTTCGTTTCTATCATAGGAATGAGCGCCTCCAGGGTATCTTTCACATCTCCGCAAAGTCCAATATCGAGCTTAGCTCTTCTCCCCAGGATTTCGGGTTTTATATCAATCTGAACAATCTTATTTTCAACAGGCATGAATGGTGTATACGGAAAATCTGTTCCTAATAATACAAGTAATTCACATTCATGCATGCTGTGATAAGCCGAGGCGATTCCCAGCAATCCGGTGAGGCCCACTTCGTAAGGATTATCGTACTGTATCGCCATCTTTGCCTTATAAGAATAGGCCACCGGTGCCTTTAGCTTTTCAGCAAGCTGAATAATTTCTTTATGTGCCTCAGCAGCACCCAATCCACAGAAAATTGTGATCTTTTTATACGAGTTTAACATTGTGGCCAACTGCAACAGCTCCTCTTCCGATGGCCTTACAACAGGCCGGTTCCGGAAAAGCATAGTAGTAGTTTCAGCTACTACTGCCGGAAGGTTGGTAATATCACCAGGCAATCCAAGTACGGCTACACCTTTTTTATGTACAGCATGCTGAAGGGCGGCCTGCAACATGCGAGGCAATTGCGCAGGTGTTGCAGCAACCTGGTTATAGCAGCTGCAATCGTCAAAAAGTTTGATTGTGTTTGTTTCCTGAAAATAACCTGTTCCAAATTCTTTGGTAGGGATCGTAGAAGCAATGGCCAGTACGGAAACCGATGAATGGTGAGCATCATATAACCCGTTTATCAGGTGGACATGTCCGGGACCACTGCTGCCGGCACAACATGCCAAACCGTTCAGCTGGGCTTCTGCTCCGGCTGCATATGCTGCAGTCTCCTCATGCCTGACATGGATCCACTTGATTTTACCGTTACGGTATACGGCAGCATTTACATGATTGAGACTATCACCTGTAACTCCATAGATCCTCTGGATACCTGCTTCAACCAGTACTTCCACCAGTTGATCTGAAACATTTTTACTCATACGATGAGTCAGCTTGCCGGGCCTTCAGTCTGATTAACCAGATAATTTTCTATACCCATCTGGTCAATCTGTGCACTTTGTATTTCAGCCCAGTCGACATGTCCTTCTTCCATCTTAAGGATCTTGATCAGCAGGTCAACCGAGCCCTGATCTTCAACCTCATGGGCGAGCCTGATTGCTTCATTATAATCGCGGACTACCTTAAGTTCATCAGCATGATCGACACTGATCATTTCTGAAACAGTTTTGCCGATCTTTATCGGATTAAGCTTTGATACCGTTGGTGCACCTTCAAAAAATATGATTCGCTCAATAAGCCATTCGGCATGGTGCATTTCATCCATTGCCTGTTTTCTTATTGCGGCATGAAGTTTACCATAACCCCAGTTTTCGCACATTTCAGAATGTACCATATACTGATTTACAACTGTGAGCTCATCTGCCAGAAGTGAATTCAGGACTAATAATAATTTTTTACTCCCTTTCATAGTTTCCTTTTTTAGATTTATATGAATTTTAAGGAAACGAAGTTAATCATCCCTGATCCAATAAGTGTTACAAAACTTTTGGAGGAAGTTACATAATTTACACATTTCAGAATAAAAGTTTACCACTAACAAAAAGACCATTGTAAACATCTTAATTTACAACGTCCTTTACTTGTTAATGTTCAGACGAGAAGTATGAATTGAATTAAGAGATAAATATTATAAAAAATCAGTTACAGGTTTTGAGTTAAAAATATTAATCAAAGGGCTATAATAATACTGAGCAATTCCTTTATCGATTTTCCAAGTTTAGAACCAAGTGTTTCAATCATTTCTTTTTCCTTACCCTCGTTAAATTTCAAATCTTCATCAGTAAGATTATCATATTTCTTCAAAAGTTTTTCCCTTTTATCCTTCCAGTATTTGACGCTATTGGCGCTCATGATGTGCGTTTTTAAAGTGTTTTTTTGCTGATATTAATAATTTAACAAAGTGCATGCCAAAAATAAATGGGAAACAATAATAATTATTTTCAACTAATTAATTATCTGAATTCCTGCTACTTCGGAAACTGTTTGTTTTTTAAAATGAGAATATTCAAATGAATAATTCTCAAAATGAGAAAAAATCATTCTTAATTTTACATCTCCGACCGCGATAACCTGGCTCCATCACCAGATTTTTGTCCGCTTCTGCGTGATCTGCTGGAAAAGAATTTCACCGCACGATGTGCGTCGCATGCCGCACACCGGGAATTTATACTGCATCTTGCAAATGGCCGGACTCTCTCTTCATGACCTTTCAGCCATGTTTTAAAATCACCTGCTATATGTCGAACTACTACTGTTGGCATGATTACTTTTTTAGTTGTTAAATTATTTGACAAACCTGAATTACTAAAACAACTTTCTTAATTTATTGGTTAAAAAAGAACTTTCCTGATGCTTTATAATAAGTTTTCTATAATAAAAGGCTTAGAATTATGCCTTTGGGATTAAATCTTATCCTTTTAAACCTTCCGTTTGTCAAAACATAAACTTCCTGAATATTAAATACATTGCTTCTCTATCATTCAGATAATTAGCGATATAGGATATTACATGACCTGGGATTCCATATCTTTCCTTGATTTCTGGTAAATATTGATTAATTTTTGACGAATAACATCTTTCTGTTCGTCAGTCGTTTTTAACTGTAAATAATCCGGTAGATTTTATTGACAAAGAGCCTTTAGAACTCTCGTATTTTGTCACTAATTGGGCTTTAGCTGCTTGACAGAAATCCTTTTAAGTTTACTTTTAACATGTAATTTAAACCCCAAAACAATACTTAAGGGGATAGAGGAGAATTTACAAGTTATATGGATATTAGATTATGATGAAAAATTTGCAGCACAAATGAGATTTCAACCAACAGAAGGAGTTTATTGGATTTCAGAATGTGATTTAATTATTATAGAAGAAATAACTTTTAAAGAGATTAATAAATATTGAAATGAAAACAGCAGGAGAAATGCTTGATGAGCGACTGACTATTCAGGATGGCCTTCTTAAAGGAGCGCGGATAACGATCTCTGAATCAGTAGCAAAGGAATTAATGGAAGATTATCATTCTCAGTTTCGTCAGATGATAGAACTGCCGGATGAAGAGGAATCAAAAATATGTTATTCATGTAATGTTCTCATCTGAATAAGCATTTATTCATCTTTGGCAAAGTGGTTCTGGATATTTCATTGCATTTGATCTCGATATTACCGGAATAATTTAATTTTATAACCATAAACGATTAACTATGTTTTTCGTTTTTTTAATTCTTCAAGTGGTTTGTGATGCCCTGCTCACTGATCTTCACCTGGTCCGTTTAGGACGGGATCAAAAAACATGTTACTGACTGGCACTGATGGCTACTAACTACACCTTTTGCTGTTGCCTGTATACCTGACTTTTCATTTGAGAAATTGTATAGCTTTGTTCTTTGCCTGAAAGCTGCAATTATAAGTTGAATTCAGGAACTTTAATTTAAAATAAAATCAGAGAAGTATGCAAGTTACTGTGACCAGAAAGGATAGTAAATTTCTCCCTGACCCCAGCAGGGTAATCGCCCGTTTTTTTAATATTTCCGATGAAAGAAGTAAGTACGTTATCAGCAATGTGCTGGCTATGTCTGAAAGTGAGGTAGATATAACATTAAGTAAGGTGTTGAGAGGTTTTTCCAGACGTCATAGAAATATTTCAATGATATTCGAAACGCATTTTAATAAACTGTATAACTTGTTTGGTGAGTTGGGAATAAAACCAGGAAATGTTAATCAATCATATAAGCTGCTTATAGGTTCATATTTCACAGTGGAATATTCCATTGAATCGGCAGCTTTTTTTAATCCGTCCATTGTAGAAGATCCCGATCAGTCGGAATTAGGACCTAATGAGAAAAGAGTGATTTTAAGTTTCAGGGCAACTGGCGAAGGGCATATTTCGTCCATTGTTTTTCGTTCAGGTATTATTAATAAGAATAATAATCTTATTATTGAACCAGTCGGCAAAATGCTGGCAGAAGCAGATCGAATCAAAAGGCATATATATAATAAAGAATCATTTATTAAGAAGCTGGATGAAATGCGTGATTTTGACAATAAAATTTCCCCAGACTTTGTATTTGAAAAATTGGGCAACAGTTTTACTTATGGCGAATTGAAAAAAGCTGTGGAAGAAACAAGAAAAACACCTCACATAACGGCAAGTAAAGAATTAATAGTTAATCAAATAATGTGGTTGGCGAAATCTCACTACGAACTTGACTTTTCACTTGATTCGGCAATTTCCGAGAGAGTTATTTTTCCAATATCTGAAACTGAAAGGAATGGCATTGAAGATGCACGTTTTGTTAAATTCACTGAGGATAATGGGAAAGTGACTTACTATGCTACCATTACTGCTTATGATGGCACATCCATATTACCAAAGTTACTTACAACCAAAAATTTCTATCATTTCAAAGGGTTACCAATTCATGGCGAACTGGCACAGAACAAAGGAATGGCATTGTTTCCAAGAAAGATCAATGGTAAATATGCCATGCTGTGCAGAATAGATGGGATGAATAATTATCTGGCTTATTCAGACAATATCAATATCTGGCGCGAAGCTAAACTCATTCAGAAACCAAAATATCCCTGGGATCTGATACAGGTTGGTAATAGCGGCTCACCTATCGAGACGGAAGAAGGTTGGTTGGTAATTACTCACGGAGTAGGACCCATGAGGGAATACGTATTAGGAGCATCATTATATGAACTTGATAATCCTGAGAAAGAAATTGGCAGGCTAAAGTCACCTTTATTAGCTCCCAATAATGAAGAAAGGGAAGGTTATGTGCCTAATGTTGTTTACTCCTGTGGTTCTATTATTCACAATAGAAATCTTATTGTTCCTTATGCCATGTCAGACTATGCATCTACTTACGCTACTATTGATTTAAATGAACTCCTGAATGAACTTAAAAACTCAAAATAGCTTCCACTGGTTTTTACAATCAATTATCTACGGGGTTTTGAGTTTCAGAAGGTGAAGGAATTGCTATTTCCCCAGCATATTTTTCAGGGAAGTAAAATCAAAGCTCTTCATTAGATCGGTCATAACTTTTGATGCAACAGCTTCTTTTTCATTACCTGTTATATTCACAAGAAAGAACTGCGGTGATGTAGCTGGTTGACCCAATTCACCGAATGGCATTTTTAGCAGTGTTTCAATCTTTGTCAATGCATTATTATAATTCTGTTCTGTCCTGATCACAGCCTTTTCAAATCTGTCTTTAATGTACATATAATCATTTTTCATATACCGCTGCAGTTTCTCAGGGTCATTTTTATACTCTGCCTCTTTCAGAGCTCTCCCTCCTCGATCATCTTTAAACTTTCTTTTGAACTTTCGATTGATTTCGGCTTAGCCATCAATAGCATGTGTTTCTGTTTTTCTAAAAATTCCTTTTTGGTCACATATGCATAGGGGAGCTTGCCATCCAGAGTAATTAACCAGCTCCGGCTTTTTCCGGTCATACTAAAACCAAGACTGGCATCTTCTTCAAAATAGAAACAGCCATCTTTTTCAACCGGCATTTTTTTCAGATTGTAATATCCTTCGCCTGATGTATTACTTTCATCAGGAGTTTCATACATTTTTCCGTCAAATCTGTTGGCGGCAATTGTTAGTGTGGTTGATGTTTCATGATCCGTCTTAATAATATTGTTTTCGCAATAATACTGCATGAAATAGATATTATAGTTGTAAAGATTAACCGGTATCTCCATTTAAGGTCTGTCATATGAACCATTAAAATCAGCCTCAACCCCCATTGGAGTATATTTCGATTTTATCATATTGTGCAATGCTGCCACAACTTTTCTCTCTTTGTCAAGATCAGTTGCCGGTATGCCCGACACTGAGCCTTTCATACCTTCTTTCCAAATGCCTGGTTTCTGCAATATTGAAGTTTCTGTACAATCCTGAGCGGATAGATTCAGTGATACAAAAAGTATCTACGATATTAATATGTATTTCATAAGTAATTTCTTTGTTATAGTGATAACAACAGGATGTACTTTATGTTTAATTCTATGATGCAAGTAGCGACGCTTTTCGGTTCGCAGTTCTCTAATTATATGTTCATTTCTTTTGCTCCTCCAAAAGAAACGAACCAAAGAAAAGGAGGCCCGAACCGAGCCGCAGGCGAGCTCGGCGAAGCCAAATGCCAACTTCAGCCAAAACGGGCGCTCGCTACACAAGCCTTTACACGCTACCGTTTTGGCTGCAGTTCGCACCATTTCGGGATTTGCCCTCGCGCTTTAATATATAAAACG
>Ga0209744_1000133_pt1 | contig 23815 bp, 50 predicted proteins | sample BarGraNGADG00311_2_FD_184494 | JGI IMG/M metagenome (GOLD analysis project Ga0209744, IMG submission 184494) | Arctic peat soil microbial communities from Barrow, Alaska - Barrow Graham LP Ref core NGADG0004-311 (SPAdes) (version 2) | ecosystem: Environmental > Terrestrial > Soil > Wetlands >... | reverse complement strand
CCCCTCCCCCTCCCCCCTCCCCTTGCTAACGTAATGCATATGTATGTACTACTCATGTGTATGTATGTATGCAAGGGCAAGGGCAGGGCATGATGCGTTAGGCAGGCCTAACTGAGCTGAGTAGTACGTCCTAACGTACTGAATATGGTACGCCTAACAGTAGTACTTAGGCATACCATTGCTAACACGCACCATGCTCTACCCTTCCCCCCTTACGGCATGAGAGTGAGAACGGGCAGTAAGAGTGGGTGCGACACGGGCAAGCATGAGCATGATCTGTCTAGCATGCATGCTTGTATACAGGCGCTCTATACAGAAGGCTCTATATAAGGCCCTCTATATAGGCCCCCCATAGGAAGCCCTTCTCAGGAAGCGCCTATATAGGGCTTCTCCTGTCTTGATTCCCCCATACTGCACCATTCCCGTCCTGTATGCAGCAATTGAATAAGATTCTTTTCTCCCGAGCCTGGACTGCATGAAGATTCTTGTTTTGCCTATGGTATGATACACTGAACTTGGGTAGGATACTAGTATGCTTCACATACACAAACTGACGGAAGGCTATGCCATGCGCCCGCCCAGATATCACCACAGCACCAAGGTCAACAGTGCTTACCTCGCGCGCATCGAGGCAGAGCACGATGCCGCGATCACGCCCGAAGACCGCGCACGTCAGAACGCCGATGCGGAACGCTTTGCCGCCGTCACGGCAGCTGGTTTCAAGTGCGCGACTTGCGCCAAAACATGCGACTTCAGCGGGCACGACATGAATGCCTGCGCCAACTACATCAGCCAAGCAAACGGAAACTGACGGAAGGATGATCGCGATGAAGCTCACCAAGCCACAGATGGACGAACTGCTCGACTTCATCAATCAGGTCAACGAAGAGGACGCGCACGGTACAGACTTCATGCAGCGCAGCCCATTTGCCTCAGTGCTTGGCGTCGCGCTCGTGCGCTCACTCCGTTATGGAGCTGGCCTCCAGGGTTCAGCTCAGGCAGACGATCTTCGCGAAGAGTGGCAATCAAGCGCACCACGGTACAGCCTCAGCGACAAGTACCCACACACGAGCTGACAAGACCCACCCAACCAAAGGATCGCGCCATGACAGCACAGCACAAGACCGAGAAGGCCGCCCGACTGCTAGCCTTTGCGACAGCTCGCGAAAGCTGGGCCAGGATGGATGGCACCAGAAGCGATCTGGGTTCGGCAATGCGACTCGCCACAATCCGCCACAACAGCACTCTGCCAACCGCAGCGCCGCTAGTCGTCAACGAAACTCGGAACTAGGGAGGATACCGTGATCTGCCCGAAATGCGGCGAGCCGACATTCGCCGGACGCGGCCAGCACACCGTGAACGTGCGAGAGCTCGCGCCAGGGTTCTCACTTGGGACGCAAGTGTGGGACGAGAAGCCACGCGGTCCCAAGCTCATCGACCCCGGCACAAAGTGCACGCCCGCCTATTGGGTATGCCAGTCCTGCGGATATGACTTCGAAGTAACTCGGAACTAGGAGAATACCGTGAACCTGAGACGCAATCTTTGGCCAGACGAACGCATTAGCTATCACTCCGCTATCTACAAGCGCGCCACGTACCGCGCCATGATTCGCGATCACAACGCGGGAGCATGTGCCCTCGGAACTACCATCAACCAAATCCTAGACGGGATTTGCGCTGAGACGAGTGACGCACGCGGCATCCTCTACCGTGCCCGTGCCCGCGTACTTGGATACTCAAGCTGAGGAGACGAGAAGATGAAGTCTGAGAATCAAAACACAATCGATCACTGCGCAACCTGCGGGCACTATCGCGAATGGCATTCTTTCGAGGCCGGAGACGTAAGCCGCAAGTGCAAGGCTGCCGACATTGCTTGCGAGATATACACCACGGAACGTGCCAGTGACTTGATCGACGACGGCTACGGCATCCGCGCGCGTGGCGGCCTAGTGTACTTCGGATGAAGACCTACAGCGTGTCAAAGCTAGAACAAGCCCAGGCATACGCGCGAAGGCTAGCGTTGCGCGACAAGCTGGATGGGTACCATCGCTACGATAGCGGCGTAATATGGCTCGCTGAGAAGGCAGTCTGCCGGCGGTTTGCATACACTGACCAACAGTCAGTACTGAGGATTTATCGGCAGACTTTGAGACAGGAGTAGGAGACATGAAAGCATATACACGCCATGTTTACGGCAGGCACACACGGGACACCGAAGCAGAAAGCTGTTGGAATGTTGCCACGTGTCACACCGTAGGCGACGCAGCGCTGATAGCAGCACTCCTGAACGCTCACGCTGAAGCGAACGACACGGCCGTGCGATACGGCACCACAACGAGCAAGCTGGCCCCGTTCAAGTACGACGGGGGGGCATTCTGATCAACAGGAAGTATGGCGGATTTATCGGCAGACTTTGCGAGTCTAGGCGATACCGCGACACTCCCGCAAGATAGCCTGTAGGCTAGGCGCATAACGCGCAAGCGGCGAGTAGGCGCGACCCACACACACAACGAGATAGGAGCGCTTGCCATGTACACAGTCCAACTTCTTGAAGAGCAGCACAGCGGATATGAGGACTGGCAGACCTACGCGGTGCGCGACCAGCACAACGTTTGTGTATGTGTTGTCGGAGCCGTAGACCACGCTACGGCAGCCACCAACCACGAGACGGCCCTACACATCGCCCGCGCCCTAGAGCACAACTGCTCTAACGTTTTCTGCTCCATCCGTGAGGACGACTATCCGAATGTACGTATCCCCGGTAGGATCGCACCATGACATACCGGGAACGCCGAGAAGCACGCGCCGAGCGTTTGCGCGACTGGGCAGACAAGCGCGACGACAAGGCCGACGCCGCTTTCGGAACAGCGAAGACCGTTGCCGATGGTATCCCGTTCGGCCAGCCTATTCTCGTCGGGCACCACTCTGAGGGTCACGCGAGGCGCGACCGAGACCGCATAGACAACGGCATGAGGCGCGGTATTGAGAACACGCGCAAGGCTGACCAGATGCGCGACAAGGCGGAGAACATCGAGCGCGCAGCTACGCACGCTATCTACTCAGACGACCCAGACGCAGCCGACGCACTACGCGCGAAGATCGACAAGCTGGAGGCGGCGCGAGCACGCATCAAGGCATATAACAAGTCGTGCAGGCAGCGCAAGGCAGCCGGAGACGCTTCACTTCTGGACGACCGGCAACGGCTCACTCTGCTAAGCATCGCGAAGAACGCTTCCTACCAGCTCGGCAAATACGGCCAGTACCCCGGCTATGCGTCCACCAACCTCAGCGGAACGATCAACGCCGCGAAGAAACGCCTAGACAAACTAACCTCTGCTTGACTACACCACGCTATGTGCTGTAGTATTGACCAACGCGAATGAGGGAGGCACCTTGAGTATCATGTTAGCTGAGGCCCCGCCGATGATCTTCCCCAGCGAGGAGTACATTGGCGAAGGCAAGCAGGCCAGGCTAGATTTAGCTATCGACACGACCGCAGTCAAGGGTAAGTGGATACCGCCGACACCGAGGCCCCAGCAGATGCCGGGGCAGGTGACGATGACGGAATAAGGAGTGAGGGCCGGGGGATTGCGTCCCCCAGCCCTCTGTCCACCCAGCCAAGAGCAGACAACAGGAAGTATACCACCCAGCCAAGGAGACAGACGATGCTCAAGATCACCACGTACGCCGCCCTACTGTTCCTCGCGGCCTTCGCGCTGCGGCAGCTTGACGGCAGCCTCCCCCAAGTCATCCCCTACGCCTTCGCCCTCGTCGTGGTGCCGCTAGTGGCGCTTCACCTTCTCCTGAAGGACGTGACCGCATGATTGCCGAGGCCACACCCACGACCTATTGCCCGAACTGCGCAGCTAACGCCGATCAATCCCGGCATTGCGACCACCGGGGAGATTGGGGAGCTGCCGACGATGTAGTTATCTGCAACAACTGCAACACAACCTATGGACACGCTGTAACCGTGGGCTACTTCATCGAGGAATACGAGGAAAAGCCATGAGCGAGAAGTATGAGGGTGAGACCTCGGCTCGGGCGTACATTGCTGAGCTGGAGGCGGAAAACAAGCAGCTTCGCTCTGATCTTGAGGCCGAAGCCAGGGACGCCGACTCTGCCGTCGATAGCGTGGTGGCGAAGGTGAAGTGGTATCACGAGAAGCTGGAGGAGAAGGACGTAACAATCAAGGCACTTCGTCACCTTCTGGCTTGGCCTAAGCGCACACAGAAAGCCGAGAGGAGAACGCCGTGAGCGAGGGACATGGCATGTATACCGAACTGGCTGCGAAGGACGCCCGCCTCGCCGAGCTGGAGGCGGAGAACGCGCGGCTGAAGGTGTGCGGGTCATGCCACATGTGGAAGCCGGTACCCGACGCGGACGATACATACTGCTGCACCTGCATCATCATCGGCGCAGATCCCGCTCATGCCTTCGGTACCTGCAGCCGTTGGGCCGAGAGGGAGGCGCTGTGAGCGGCATTTACCGACCCCGCACGAAGACGGAACTGTGCGGCATCATCGCCGAGCTGGAGGAAACACTGACCCTCGCGTACCGCCTTGCCCTGCAAGATGCGTGGCAAGAACTGCGCGAACTGTTGGCCGAGAGGACCACGCCGTGAGCGCCGTAGGCTACCGCATCGAGGTATGGGAGCACGACGTTGAGGGCCGCCCCTGCAACGTAACGGAACTGAACACCCAAGAAGACGACAAAGCTCTTTCCGAAGCGCACAAGCGGCTCAACGAGGGAGCCTCATCGGTGGTCATTCAACTCGTCACGACATGGAGGCAACTGTGATCCATATTAACAGGGAAGAGGCCGGGGTTTCGGTGAACCCTTCCTACATTAGCGAGGTACACGTAAACGTCACGACGAGCGACACGCACGTCCTTTCATACGGAAAGGCTATGCGCATGTACTTTGATATCGACTCAGGCGGCGCACTAGACGATCTTATCGCCGTACTTATCGAGGCTCGCACCCTCGTCAACGCTGAGGCAAATAGGCGCTGGACAGAAGAAGTGAAGGAAGACGCTGATAGCGAGCTGGTAGGCAACCCGAAAGAAGAGGCAGCGTGATGGTAGATAACAATTGGCCTATATTCCCCTCATGGAAAGAACGCGAAGCGCAAGATGACAATAGCGATCTGGACAAGCTGCGCCTACAGCAGGCACTCGCCCGCATCGCCGAGCTGGATGCTGAGCGGGATGCGCTGAAGTGCTGCGGGAATTGCAAGCACCTCTTCCTTTCCGGGTACGAGTTCGACAGATCGTGCGATGAGTGGGAGTACGCCTCCATCGACATCCCGAAGGGTGGTTATGTCGAGTGTTACGACCACTGCCACTTCAACCCGCCTCGGTGGGTCAAGCGCGAGGGGGGCGAGTGATGCTGGAAGACGGACAAGCAGACCTGAGGGCCCACTTTCTATTTTTGGAGCACATGCACCAACTTGAGGTTGAGGAGGCCGAGAAGGATCGCATTATTGAGGAGGCACTACTCGCTCTTGACGAAGAGTGTCACGTGCCCGGCTGTAAGGAGTGGCAAGGTGGCTGTAAGAATCCGCCCGAAGAGTGCCCGGAGGCCATCTGCCCGACCTGTTTCGGTCACGGAGGCTGTGCCGACTGCATGAACGAGGACTCTTCCGACGATTATGAGGTGCCCGCGTGAAAACCTGTAAGCAGTGCATGGATGAGGCTTGCCCCAAGCCCCAAGGCCCCGACGCTGCGGCCTGTGAAGACTTCACCAGCGAGGCTATCAAGGAAGAGCCCGCAGTATGGACGCCTACGCTTGATGACTACGAAAAGCTAAACGTTCGGTTCGGGGAGTGTCGTGAAGAGTTGGGTATCACGCAGGTTCAACTTCAACGCTACCAGAACGCCGTCGCCGAGCTGGTGCGCTGGGCGCAGGATGAACAGCCATGAGCGCGCCTTGGGGGGATAACAGCAGGCCCGAAGAAGGCTGCGGATTCTGCTCCAACTTTCGCCGCATGAAGGACGACCCCCAACTCTGTGAGGGCTGCCCCCACGACCCCTACGCAGAGTGCCCGGTGTGTGGCGCTCCCGGCAGCGGTTGCATCACGTGCCTTGCTGAACTGCGTTGTGACGGAGCTGAGACACCTTGATATGGGTGTATTTAGCCATTCTCATTATCGGCTGGCGCATCTTTGTCGGCAGCTACGGAAAAAAGGAGTGATAATGGTGTTTGATAAGTCAGCGTATATGAAGCCTTACCTTGCCGAGTACCGGGATGCCCACCGTGACGAGATACGCGTCCAAAAGGCCGCTTACAGGGCATCCCATAGGGACGAGATACGCGCATGCGAAGCCGCCTACAAGGCCTCCCATCCAGACGGGAAGCGAGCTTGGTTCATGGGCAACCTCAATATTCTGAGGGCCGCCCAGGGGTGTGACGATTGCGGAGTCCACGAGGGGATGCTCCTCCATCACCACATGGACCCGAGCACCAAGCTGTGGGAGGTATCCCAGATGTGCAGTCACTCGCTGGAGAAGTTCATCGATGAGATCGCGAAGTGTACGGTTCTTTGTTATTCCTGCCACAAGAAGCGTCACGCCGTCCTCATGGCGGCGTGACCACCACTACAATCAGTAAAACCCAGCCAAGGGAGTGACATGGACATTTTGTATAAGACGGCACCACCAATCGAAGAGACAGAGCTGGAGTTCTACAAGCGCAAGGCAGAGGACCGGGCCATCTTCATCGGCGAGCAGAAGGCCACAATCCTCAAGCTGCGGCATGCCCTTGACGACATTTCCGAGATATTGGAGGAGGTGTTCGCGTGAGCATCCTGGACGAACTGCGGGAGTCTGTTGCCGTCGCGTATATCAGAGACAGGTCTTTCTCTGATAGGATCATAGACGACTTGTTCGACGCCTTCGAGGCCGCGCATCCGGGACTGGTGGACGGGACGTGGACGTGTTCATGCGGTTCCGTGTGGAGGCAGTACAGAGCACTGTTCCAAGACGGTAGCGGATTCACTACCTGCTCCGCCTGCGCTCCTGCCACGGCAAGCGGCACAACGCCATGAGACAAGCAGGGGAGAAGTCCGCATGAAAGACCCCCTCACCAGCACGCGGACCACGACCGGCCGAGGCGGCGGTACCTATGGATCACCCACCGGCACGGCGAAAGCACGCGGCGGCGCACACGTCCTGTATGTGCCTATCGAGCGCCGCTGCGAGTGTGGAAACCTCCTCAGCGGTTACAATCTTGAGGTGAGTTGCGAGCTGTGCCTGAAGAGGCGGAGGCTAGCCGAGGCGGCCCCCAGGCCCAAGGGTGGGTCAATCGTGCCCGAGGTGAGGGAGCGGCTCCTGTCCCACCCCGAGTTTACTGACTACTACGGATACTATGGGAGCCAGGGCTGGTCAAGTAAAAGTGTTGACAGCGCCATGAGCGCAGCTAAGCGATGGTTTGCTCGTCGGGGCGTGGAGCTGGTGGGGAAGCGGGGCAAGGGCCACAAACTGGTGAGCGAACGAAACGCTACTTGACACCTGAGTACCACTAGGATTACACTGCACGAGACAGAGGGCAATCAGAGGAGGTGATGTAATGCCGAGGCCGAGAGTTACCGTAGATGATGTCCCCGTAGAGCCCTACGTCAGTGGGGGTGTGGTTTGCCTTGCGTTCGGCTTCAGCCCGAACTACTTGGGGAAGCTGAAGCGCCTGCCAGGCTTTCCCTACCTACCACTGCCCGGTGGGGAGCCTCGCTATCGCATTTCAGAGCTGGAGGAGTGGATGCGTAAGCGGGGCGAGGAGGACGAAGAGCGTAAGCGACCGGCGCAAGCGGCCCGCGCCGCCGCTGCCCGCGCCGCCGTAGGTAAGAACGGAAAAGAATAGGAGGGGAGATGTGCCCAGCGATTCAACTGCCGCCTGTATGCACTGTGGGACCGATCTTGACCTGATGCCCGTGGTCACGTTCGAGGGGTGGGTCTGTGCGAGCTGTGAACGGGACGAAGAGATCAGATTGCCCGATGCTGTGCTGACAATCACAATAGCAGCCTGACGCAAAGGGGGGCCGGGGGAAATCCCCTCAGCCCCCCTTTGCGCCCTGAACAGGGCACCAAGCACTCCGTACCCTCTGGAACGCTCAAGTCCCCGCTTTGGTGCTAGAAACAGCCCCCTTTGCGCCATCTGCGGGCCTAAAAGTGGGTGCTCGTCCAGTCCTAAACGGATGGAGGTAACAGGTGGTAGCTGAACACGCCTTTACCTCTTCATACGGCCGATTCTTCTTCTCAACGCTGCCATCACTGAGCCGCCAGTCAGACTCGTGCCCGCCCTGGCAGCTCCAACAGAAGTGCCGGATCGCCTGACCTCTCGTGAGGCGCTTTCCCGTCAGGTTCCCATAACCAGATGACACGGTGTCAAAGTCTTCAACGACGAAGCCAGTAGTGAAGGATTCCTTTATTACTCGTTTCTTACGAGCCATCGGCAGACCAGTCGAGCGTAACGATCTCTCCGTCCCATGTAATCTTAGGAAGGGACGGTGGCTGGATCATCACAATGAGTGGACACTCGGACGACTCCTCCTCTTCACCGGCGTCTCTGACCACCACCGCGCAATTCCTTGGTGTGTGCACCACTACCCCAGTCTTAGGTGTGTGTGTTGCCATTGATACTCCGCTCCTTCCAAGGTGATACCAGGTTCCAGATCCATAAGCTCTAGCATCCAGGAGAGCTTCTCTATCTGTCTGGCAAGTCTCTTGATTCTCACTTGGTCGCGGACCAACCCCCCCTGAACGGGGAGGTGCCTGCCAGCCTCGAATCTCTTCCATATTTGCGGGGGCGTGCCCCCGACTTGATCTAGTGCATCCATGCCTCGTCCTCCCCCCTAAGTTTTTGGATAATCTTGCTTTTCGTCTCGGCCCTGGCGTGCTGAGTCAAGCGAAACCCAGCCGTCTCTCGGTAGAGATCGCGCCAGAAGTGACGCCCCGCCCCGAAGTGCTTCCACCAGAAATGTCGCATCACGTCCCAATCTTCAGGCGACTTTGGAGCCCCGACTCGATGCGATGCAAGCTAGACTCCTCTGATCTTAGTAGCTTCAACTCCCACTCCAATTCTCCAATGGTTTCCTCGTCGTTGGTTTGCGCGAGCCGCTGGTGCAGGTTGCGCTTCTCAAGGTACAGGCTGGTAAGTTGTCCGACACACCACCCCAGGGCCTTGTCGGACTGATCTATGGACGCTGCCGCCGAGTCCTCGGGGGTCAAGTAGGCGGCTAGGCCCTCGTTAATCAGTGGCACCCAATACCTCCCTGATATATTTGTGGTACGAGGCTCCTGCCGTAGCGAGTTGACCTAGTACCCGAGGGTCGCCCTCGTGGGCGAGGTCGTGGTCCCTTCTGCACAGGGGCACCATCTCTAGCAAGCTATCCCCGGCACCTTGCCCCTTGCGTACTGGATGGTGATGAGGATCGCCAGACGGCCCGCCGCAGATGAGGCACGGCTGCTGGCGCGTCCAGTTGCGATTGGCTCTGTCCTGCGACGTCAATTCAGCGCCTCCGCGATCTCCCGCGCCGCATACCCCGAGCGGATCATGGAGCCGGTGTAGTGGAACACGCACCAGCCTAGGCGCGATGCCGCGTTGAACTTCTCGGCGTCGCGCTGGTAGCCGGCGCCGCGGACGTGCCGGCCGCCGCTCCATGTGCCTCCGTCGCACTCGATGGCGAGCTTGATGCCGGGATACGCGAAGTCAAAGCGCCACCTTGGGAGCGGTGGGGCGGCGAATCGGTACTCACGCTCGGGCACCGGCAGGCCAAGTTTAGCGATATCCGCTAACAGGCGGTCCTCCAGCGCAGTCCTCTTGGCCGCGCGAATGAGCGCGGCGGCCTGGGTCGCGGTGACGGCGGTCACGATGGCTCCTGCCACATGTGATCTCTCACGTCTGCAAGGTCGAACTCCTGCTCTTCTGATGACTTCTGTCGACCACTCTTCTCGTACCACTCGTAACGCCGAACGATCAGGGTCTTCTTGCGCTCGTTGACCCAGCAGGTCCAGACGACCTTGGTGACGGCGGTCACGGAGCGGCCTCCCACAGAGTGCATGAACACTCGCCGTCCTTGTCCTGCATGTACTCCCGGAACACATCAGAGAAGGATCGGCACTTACCGTCCTCGCCGTCCAACGCGCCACACGTCCAGCACCGCCGTGCCTTCAGGGCCGCCAGCTCGGCCTCGGCCTGCTCGCGTTCAACTGATTCCAGTCTCCTTGCCGTGGCGAGAATCTCATTCTGTTTCCGCAGTTCGGTGTTCTCCGCATCCAGCTCGGCGATAGCGGCGTCGGCACGCGTCTTCCATTGCAGAAGCTTTCGCCAGGCCGTCTCGGCGGTTTGGCAGACGGGGGATGGAAGCGCTAGTTCGTCGTACTGATCCCGTGCGTTCATGGCGTTCTCCTCTCTTATTCCTCGAAGCGACAATAACGTGGCACCCACGGAAGGCTGACGATGCCAACACGACCGTGCCGATTCTTAGCGACGTGAATATCCACTGACTTGCTTCCACCGAAGTCATCCTTGTTGGGCTGAGACAACAGCCAAACTTGGTCGGCGTCCTGTTCAAGCGAGCCCGACTCACGGAGCTGGCTGAGCTTCGGCTTGCCGTCGCCCAAGGGGGACTCACTCTCACGGTTGAGCTGGCTCAGCGCCAATACGGGGCAGTGCAGCTCGCGGGCGAGAGCCTTCAGCTCCCTGGAGAAAGAAGATACCTCAAGATAGCGACTCTCCGGCCTGCCCCCATGCGTGAGGAGCTGGAGGTAGTCCACCACGATCAGCTTTACCTGCTTACGCGCCGCAAGCTGCCGGGCGCGACTCTTGAGTGACAAGAGGGTAAGTGAGGGGTTGTCGATGACCTCCATGTCTAGCGCAGTGACCGCATCGTGGCTCTGCATGAGCCGAGAGAGCTGCTCCGGCCCGAGGTTGCGAGAGCGCACGCTGGTAAGGCCGACGTTGGCGATGCTGCACAGCATCCTCTCGGTTAGCTCCGCCTTGCTCATCTCTAGGCTGAAGAAGGCCACGGTTCCGTTAGCCGCAACGTTGCGGGCGATGTTCAGGGCAAGAGAAGTCTTGCCAATGCCGGGCCTGGCCCCGATGATGATGAGGTTGCCGTTATACATGCCTGTGGTCTGGTCATCGAGGGTCTTGAAACCGGTGCTCACGGTGTCGGGGGGCTTGCCCTCAAGGCACTCGTCTAAGATTTCCGAGGCCACGCTCTTTAGCGATTGCGTATCGCTTGCCACGTTGGGGCGCAGCTTGTAGACTAGGGCCTCAGCCGAGTCCAGCAGGGCGTTGGGCTGCTCGGTGGGCTGGTGGCCCATCTCGACGATCTCGTACCCCGCCTTTATGAGGGCGCGCTGGGTGGAGGTCGTCTTGATGATGTTGGCGTACTGAGTGGCGTTGGTCGCTGATGGTACGTAATCTGCCAGCGTGTGAATGTACTCACTCTGGGCCGGGAGCCGGGCACTGATGGTGACTGTATCCACGCCCTCAGTGTTGCTTACCCAGGCACCAAGGATGGAGGTGAAGATTTCCCTGTTGGTGATCTTGTAAAAGTCCTCCGCTTCCACCAGGTCGCTTACCGCGCCTATGGCTGCGGGATTGACCAGCATGGCACCCAAGATGGCCTGCTCTGCTCCAAGATCGAAGGGCGGGAGCTGAGTCGTGGGGGTCAAGCCTTCTCCCCCTCGGCCAGCTCGGCCTTTAGTCCGTTGATAATGGCGTGCAGGATAATCTCGCGCCCCAGAAGGTCGCTGTTCTTCTGCTCCAACTCTGCGATGGCGGCGTCAGCAGCATCGGCTACTTCGCTTCGCCCGACCGCCCAGTACTCCTTGCCGCGCACGATGGCGCGAACCTCCTCGTACTCATCCATCGCGCTCATCCCTCGCCTCCCACGCACAGTGGGTGCAGCATCCCCTCGGTGTTTTTCTCGCCCCACGCGGAGAGTAAAGCCACGTCGGCAGCCTTCTTCACGACCCAACCATTCCCGTCTAGCGCGGCCCACGTGCTTTTGCTCATGTCGGGCTGGCAGGTGCCCGCGTAAGCACAGTAGCCACACTGCCAATCGGGCTCGCAGCTTATGGTCTTTCCGTAGCTACGGAGCTGCAAAACCTTGTCGAGCTGCGGGGGCAGGCAGTCCAGGCCGGGGAGAGATATGCGGGTACGCGCCGCGTCCAGCTCATCCATAAGCGAAACAGTCTCGGCCTCAACGTGGGGCACCTCGTACTCACCTGGCTCGCCAGACCCATCGCGACTCACGTACCAGAGTAGTGGCGAGGCGTCCAGCTCGTACTCCCTGGCCAGCTCCCAGTGGTAGGAGGATGCCTGGTGGACGTGGGGCACCTTGGGCAGCGTGTAGTTGGAGGCGTTGCCCCGGTGAGTCTTGACCTCGATGACGCGGTAGTGGCCGTCCAGCTCCACAATAAGGTCGGCACGCCCACCCCAGTTGCTCCGCTGCGCGAAGGGTACCGGAGTCTGATGACTAATGAGGTCGCCTCGCCACATGAATGCGGCGGTGAGCATGGCCTCGATGAACTCCGCTACGTCGTACATGCGCTGGTCGTTGCGCTGCTTCTCGGGGGACTCGTAGTCCTTCTTGGTAGAGAGCAGGCGGTAACACACCTGGCGGGGGCACTTCCCGATGTCGGTGGCGTAGAGCCGCATGGGATCGCGCACCTTGTCTACCTTCGGCTGGAAGAACACCATCTCAAAACAATCCTGCGCACTCTCGTCTTCCCCGGACTGGCGGGCCTTGAGGAAGTCGTTGTAAATGTCAGCGAGCAGCGTCATCGTTCGATCATCCACTTCCGCAGCTTCTGAAGGCCCTTCACCCCGAACACCACAACCGCAACGACAAGGGCGACGAGGATCACTACCCAAACTACGGTCTGAATGAAAAGAAAGACATCCATCATTTTTTACCCCACCCCTTCTTCTTCTTTGGCTTGGCTTTCGTCTTTGGGAATGCTAGCGCATCGTCGGTGTAGTCCATAGCAGTTCCCGTCTTGACTTTCTTCGGGAACTTCTCCGGCAGCTTGTCTGGCATCTTCTTCATTCTGCTATCAAAATGGTATGTCGTCGTCGTCGCCAGCAGCAGGAGCGGGCATATCGGCAAGACTCACAGGAGCTTGGCTGAGAGCACTTCCATTGTCTGCTCCAGTATCTGCCGGAAAGGTGGCATCGGGAGTCTGGTCTGCCCAGGCGAGCACCTTGTCGCACTCGACGAGGAAATCGTCAATGCCGCTGTTGCCGCCCACCTTACCCGAACGCAGCGTGGCAACCGCAGAGGCAATCTCCTGCCGCTGAATCTGCGAGGGCGTTCTGAACTGACCGTCCTTGCTGAAGCCGCTGCTACCGCCGGTGCTGCCGCTAGTGCTGCTACCAGTGCTGCCGCCACCCGTATACTTCTCCTTCGGCGGGAATGTGTCTGTCTCTCCGGGCTGGGCGGGCACGGCCTCGTTGATGAACTTCATCATGGTGCCGGGGAACTTCGTGCTCTCAACCACGTCGTAGCTGATCTTGATGCGAGCGCCGATGGTCATAATGGCGGCGCAGTTGACGGCGTTTGCCTTGGCAGAATAATTCCACGTGAACTGACTACCGCAGGTGAGCTTCACCTTGGTCGGGGGGTTCCCGCCCTGCGTAATTTGCACATTTTCCACCGAGATTACGGCTATGGCGTTTTTAGTAGGAACAAAGTCCATCTTAGTTCTCCTCCTCTATTTGTTTCATTTCAACGTGCCGTTTGTTGTGGCAGGGCACGCACAAGACAGCGCACTTATCCAGTTCCGCTTCGAGAGCATCGAGAGAATGTCTGCTCATCTCGGATATGTTGTACCTCTTTGTAGTCGGGTCTACGTGATGGTGCTCAAGTCGACCCTCGTGCTGGCCGCAGTCCTCGCATCCGTTGTTGGTGCGGAGTATCTGGAGCCACTCGGTGAACTTGGCCAACTCCTCGGCGTTCTTCTCCAAGATGGCGTCTCTGTGTTTCTCGTAATACGCAGCCCTGTTGGCGAGTCTCTCTTCTTTGTGAAGCTGATATTGGGCGTAGAACTCCTCTTTGTGGAGCTGGTAATAAGCGGCCGCGTATGCACGCTTGGTTTCCCTCTGTGCTTCGGAAATCACGCTCTCTCCCCTAGCACGAAACGAGAATGTGGAGGCGACCATCGTGCTCTTCGCACGGCCCCGGCCCCGGCGTATGAAACACGGTGTCATCCGGGTCCTCGTGGCGATGTACGACAGACCACCCGTTGCTTGTTCCACTCGGGTTGTCGCGGTTACAGACGGTGAGAATCTCTTCGTCTGTCGCATCCTCAACGGTGCACACCTGCATGTGGCAAATGCCGACCATGATGCGCGTCACCTCTACTCTCCCCATTTCTACTCCTTGGCTGGGTTGGGAAAGCCCGCCGTAGCGGGCCTTCCGTTAGTCTCCAATAACAATGTATCACACAATTCAGCGGTTGTTCCCCTCCTCTTTGGAGCTTAGGGCCAGGTGAGCTTTCCAAAAGCCGAGCGCAGCGTGATAGCGTAACCAGCGATGATGACCATGGCGGCCTCCACCTTGTCGGGCTCGGGCGCGACGCCGAAGTAGGCGAGCACTGCATACACCATGATGGCGACGGACAGGATATATGTCTTGTAGCCGTCAATAAATGCGAGAATACTTTTCATTCCTTCTTCACCCCCTTCCACCAAGCGGGATTAGAGACCAGCACCCCATACAGCGCGGCCTCCAGCGACGTGATCGTGTCGTGCTCCAGATACAGGTTCATAGATGAATTGATGGCCTCAAGAACCTCGTGTAGAAGTACGGACGCTTGAGTTTCCGGGTGCAGGCCATCGTCGATGGTGATGTCTTGGAGACAGTTGCAGCAGGCCCCCGTGGCATCGAGGCCCATGGGCTGTACGGTGACAGTGTAAACACGGTCACATATCTTGAGGGTGCTCGGGATCATTTGCCGCGCTCAGGAAGGTCAGCGATCTGCAACCGTGTCGCAGCCATCTCTCCCCACATCTGCAAGAGGGGTATGATGTCCGCAGATTTTCCGATGCGCTTGAAGTCCTCGATATTGATGTCGAGCCAGTGGTCGTTGCCTATCACCATAATCATCTCATCGATGTCGGCAGCCCATTCCTGAACTGAGGCACGAAGTTCACGCACTGTCTGCTTGCCCTTCTCGCTCACGTTGTCTCCTTCAAGTACTCGGCGTGATCCATGACAAACACATACAGGCTTGCCGGCGACCTTGAGTACGAGTGCTGGCCCATCCAGTTGCCGTCGACGTGGTGAGCGGTTTCCATGAGGTGACAGTGGCCACACACCGCCGGGAACAGGCACGGCCGGTCACTTGTGGCCTTGCGCCACGGACGCTCAACAGCCCAAGCGTCGTAGCCGCAATGCGGACAGGGGAGCGCCGGGTGCCCGGTCATCACCTCGGCTTCTAGGCGGTCCTGATATGACTTCATTTCTCCTCCGGCCGCAAAGCGAAGTCATACGTGCAGCCGCACCACGCCAGCGTGGGCAGCCCACTAGCCTCACAGGTGCCCTGCGGGGCATCCTTCAGCTTGAAGTGAGCGCACTCCTTGCACCGGATAACATTGGTCATCTAAAGCCGCCCTTCCGCGCCCTCATGCGTTTACGAGTGTGGGATGTGTGCTATCTGATTTACGCGAGCGACTCCACGCATCGCACTCGTTGCACTGCCATCTCTGGTAGGTGCAGGTTGCCGTGTGGGCGAAGCCCCTGCGCTGTAGGGATGTAGAGCTGCACCGTGGGCAGACATCCTCCGCTCCGGCTAGGCCCCCGAGGTTGGGGTGCGAAGTCATAAAGGGACGGAGTTCGTCGTAGAGGTTGGACAACAGCACCACGTCTTGGTTGCAATACTTCTTCATCTTTTTCCACGCACCCATGTCGCCGTCTACGCAGTCACGCCAGAGCTTGCCGTGTGTATCCTCTGGCTTGCTCCCAAGTTCGAGCTTCTCACAAAGGTCGTTCAGGGAGTTGGACGCCATCCTGAAGTAGCGACGAGCAGCCAGGAGGGTGTCCACACTCTTGTATGGGGCGGGCGGGCCAAGGTGATGGAAAAGGAACCTTGCAGTGGCTATGCGGTTGTCAAACTTGTTGGCGTTGTGTGCCACCACGATGTCTGCCTCATCCATGAGCTTCCACAGTTTCGAGACAACCATGTAGTCGCTGTAGGGATCGTCCTCGTACTGGTGCCAAGAGTCGGGCTGAGCCACGTTGCGGACCTTCTTATCGCCGTACCACTTATACGAGAAGCACATGATGTATGAGTCTCGCTCAATTCTTATTACGTTGGTGTCCCACTTCTTGTAGGTCCATCCCAAAATCGGGGTCACTTCCAGATCGTAAAGTAAAATCTTCGTCACGAGAAGTCCCTTCCGGGGATGATTTTCTCAGGCCGGGGAACGATACACGGAGGCACGGCGTGATCGGCGAACATCACCGTCTCGAATGGGCAGGACTCACCATGCTCGTTGCGATAAGCGTCCATCATTATGATGACGTGGCAGCACTTGGTATAGTTGGAGCAATAGTGGCGACACGCCGTAAGGCTCACGAGGTTATCTTGTTGAAGTTATAGTATTTTCCGGGACACGCCGTGCTGTTGCCGCTCATGTTTTTGTGCTGCCAGTCGGGCCGTCCGTACTTCATGTGCAGGTAGCGGTGGACTGCCTGCGCGGCCTTGAGCTGCACGGTCGGCATGTCGTTGTGGGCCTCGTAGTTGCCTTCCAAACACACACCGATGCAGTCGTTGTGGCCGAGGCAGTGTGCGCCCATGGTGTTCTCGGGGCGGCCGGAGTAGACCTTGCCGTTGCGGCGGATGTAGAGCATGTACGCGATGCCGCGGTCGCCGATGTTGAGGTGAATCTTGTGGATGAACTCGGGGGAGCCGAACCCGGCAGCGTGGTGCCAGACGATGCCCGGAGGACTGCCACGCCGGACGACCGGGAGGCCGTTCCACTTGTAGTTCGGATGGAGGATGTCAAGCTTCGGCACGAGGTTGGGAAACAGGGCGGCGACGAGCTGGTCTGTCTTGCGCGCCGACTGCGTGATCTTCTTGCCGTGCTTGCGCATGTGGCCGGACACGCGCCAGGCGAGGCGAGCCTTGCCTATCCCCCACAGGGCGTTCTTGGTGGAGGGATTGCCGGTGTCGAGCTTGTGGACTAGGGCGTACCCTAGCATCTTCTGCGTGGTCGAGACGTTGGATGGCACAGGCAACCTCCAGCTAGAGTTTCATAGTCGTTCCGTAGCCTTAGTATACCACGTCTCAGCAAAAAGCCTCCCCTCCGCGCCGGAAGGAAGGCCCTTGTTCTTGCTCTTGCTCTTATGCTCAGATATGCTTCAGCAAAATGACTGCGATGACGACGACGACCAGCACGATGAGGGCGGTCTCTAAAGACATGAGCACCCCCTAGTGGCTGAATAGAATAATGGTTGGGACGGCGGCGATAACGGCCATGATGACTGCGAAGACCCACGGTTGGAACTTGTCAGAAGTCTTCGTCTCTGCGACCCCTGCCGCCGTGTGCGTGGCCAGGCTCTGCTCTGTCGCAGCCTCACGTTCCTTGAGATCAACGAAGGTACGCAGAATGCCCTCGATAGATGTATCGAACTTCTCGCTGAGTTGGCGCAACTGGTCGTTCGTGGCGTTCTCGGACTTGTCGATGCGCTTCTCGAAAGACAACGTGTTCGCTCCAACGGCCTCCTTGGCCGCAGAGAGGGCCGCCGCGAGGCTGTCCAGCGAATCCTGCTTCTGCTCAATCCGCCAGTTCTCAACCTGTTTCATCTCTCGCTCTATGGCGTCGAACTTCCCCTTCCCCAGGTCCTTGAGGTGCCCTATCTCACGCTCCAGCGCCTCATTGGTGAGGGTGGTCGGGTCGGGCACGGGTCTGATGTCGCCACTACGCCGGTCCATCATTATTTCGTCGGTCATCGCTATCCCTCCTCTCTTACAACTATCTTTGCTATGCCTGACGGACCCTCCGAAGGGGAGATGGGCGCAGGCGTGAACTCCACTGACTCGATTGCTCCTTGGTAGACTCCGGCGAACCTATCCTCAAATGAGGCCCGCTCGTTGGCGGTGGCGTAGAGGAACTTCAGGGCTGCCAGTGGGTCTTCGTTCCACCTACCGGCGTTCGCTCCGCTCCTGCAATCGAGGGAGTAGGTGTGCTTCTTATTCTTGACGAAGTTCCAGATGACGTTGACGCCCTTGACGATGGGAGTTAGTAGTCCGGTCGTGTCGCTAGCCATGAGTAGGGTGGTATCAATTGAGTAGCCCTCGCCGTCTACAGCAAAGCGTGTCTCCTTTGTGCCGTTGGGCACCCCGGTGACGAACCAGCCAATTCCCTCAACCTCGACTACGGTTCCGGTTGTAGGCGTCGTGGTCGACACCCCATCAATCTTCCACCTTGATAGCAGGTAGCTTCCGTCGGGAAGGGGATCGTGAGACACCGAGACATACCTGAGGTCCTTCATCATGGAGCCGGTGTGGAATGTGGTCGGAGACTGCCTGAGCCACCCTCTTGTCTTGTAGCCCACGTCTGTTGCGACGTAGCCAACCTCGTGGTCGAAGACGACTGTCCCCGCAGTACCGGCGGTCGATACGCTGACCGGGATGGAGAACGTGGTGGCGCTGATTTGAGTGGCCACATAGAAGCCATCAATGAGGGGGGTTGAGTTGCTGCCGCTGATGTACACCACTTGGGTCGTAGCGAATTGAATCCAGTGGGGCGCGCTAGTGGTGACGATTGTGGGGTTGGCAAGTGTATTCCCCGTGATGGTGAGAGTCCTGACGTATCCGGAATCCGCGTAGGGGGCATAGAGGTTGCCCTTTTCGTAGGCCACGGACGGACGAGTAAGCATACTCATCGGGGAGGTGGTCCGCGCGGCGTCAGCAGTCCTGTAGCGAATGACGACGATGCCGGAGCCGCCGGAGCCGCCCGTCTGACCCAACCCGGCCCCGCCGCCACCAGCGCCCGTGTTGGCGATACCGTTACCCCCCCCACCACTTGACGTGCCACCATTCCCGGCGTTGAAGCCCCCGGTGCCTCCCCAACCTGCTCCATAGATTCCCCCGCCGCCACCAGCGCCGTACCACACGCCGACCCAGGGCTTCACTATCTGGCTCCAAGTTCCCTGACCGCCACCACCTGCGTGCGAGTCGTCAATCGCGTTACCACCGACCTCCGAGGAGCCACCCCCGCCTCCAGCAGGGAGCCCCCCGTGCTCGTGAAGAGTGTTCCCCCCTCCCGCAGAACCCTGCCCCGAGGTTGGCGCACCACCGTATGTGGTTATGGTGGCCCCGCCGCCGCCGCCTCCCGAACCGCCTGCTCCGCCGTCCCACCCAAGGGGTCCGCCATGGCCGCCACCCTTGGCAGTACGAGTTCCAAAGGTACTGTCGTTGCCATCATTCGGAGTGACGTTGTATGCAACCCCCGCACTGCCTGCGCCGACCGTGACCGACATGCTCCCGGCAAGCGTCTCGGTGCCCACCAGTAGGCCGCCCCCGCCCCCGCCGCCGGACGAACCGCCAGCTCCGCCAGCTTGTACGAGCACTTCCGCCGGGAAGTTAGCGCCGGAAGGCACGACAAGCGTGCCCGACGAGGTGAACTTATGGATGGTGTAGCCGCTGCTAGTGGTGATGGTGCCACCCGTGGGGAGCGCGGGGACACGACGCTCACCGCCCGATAGTGTTCCGACGCCGGGGTAGTCAAAGACGTGTGAGTAACCGCCGTCGTCCATATCCCAGCGATAGCAGGAGCGGGTGGTGAGGAAATACTCGTTCTTGCTGCCGTTGCAGGCCGCGATGATGCGGTTGTCGTTGTCCGGATCGCCGGGAATATCAGTATCCTCGGGCACGTCTCCCAGCTCGAAGAGAAGGGCCGACATTCCACCCGCAACCCTGTAGACGGTGCCCTTGCCGGTGCCGGGAGTGCTGCTCTCAAAGTAGCCGCCCACGTCAACATTACCGAGGTAGCCCACCGCACAAGTGGCGATGAATCCCGCGGGGAACTCCCCGTACTGCTCGCACAACATAACTGAAGTAGCGGGGTCGTAGTACAGCTTGTAGACATACGAACGACCATTCTGCGATAGAACCCAGAAGACGGAGTTACTGGCAGAGACAAGGCCCACTGTTACCATAGAGGTGTTGAGGAAGGCCGGGGTGGCCTGCGTGTATACTCCCGTGGTGGTGTTGACGAGGCCCGCCCCGCCGATCTCGGCGGCGTACAGAAATCCACCGTTGTAGGCTATCGCCTCGATAGCGGCCGTTGTTGGCGTACCCCCGAACTTGGCGAACGTGCCCGGCGTAGCGGCGGTGTTCACCCAGATACCCGTGTCCCCGCCCGTGGAGTGGCAGAAGTAGAGCTTGGTGCCGTCCGTGCAGAAGGACTTGATGGGCTCACCGACAGCGGTGCCCCCGATAGTTGCGCTCCCCCAGTTCGCGCCGCCGTCTGGGCTGTACTTCAGACCACCCGTCGCCATACCCAGCCAGAGCTTCCCCGCCGCGCTGAATATCGGTCCCGCAGTGTTCATCACATGATTGGTGGCAACCGGGTGGAGTAGCTTGAGCCTACCCTTCACCGACACGTCAACGTAGGAGCTTTCAAGGTACCGGGAGTACACGGAAGACTCGGAGTCAAGAGTCTTCTGGCCTTCGCCCTGCACCCAGTCAAGGTGCGTAATGGCCTTGTCGCCCTCGGTATCCCTTACGTCGTACTGCCCGCCCGGCTGCGTGGGCGTCGACATAGCGGCGTTGAGAGGAACGTTGGGCGAGGTCGCGGTATGAAGAACCGCAGGCTGAGTCTGGTCGAACACGTAGCCAACGGACGTATCGTCCTGGTCCGTGATCCGCAGGTCTGCGCCCTGAAGCGTCATCGGGCCATCCAGGGCGGCATCCTATTGGCGGCGATCTGTAGCTGGTAGCGCATCATCCACGCCTGCACGCCATCGTTTATCTGGCGCGGAGAGAGGGTACCGACGCCCTGCGTGTTGACGGCAATGTCGGAGCGGATGCGGGGAGCTATCTTCTGCGTCAGGAGGTACCAACAAGCGTAGGAGATGATTGGGTCCTTAGCCCGCGCGGGCAGCCCCGCTGTATCCGACAGTGTATCGTTGAGCCCAACGAGTGGGGATGGTCTGTTTATACAGCGAACGCGCATAAAGCCTGTCGGCGCACTAAAGAAGCGCAGAGTCAGATGGTCCCCGTCGCTCAGCCATTCGTACTTGCTACGGGCCATCTTTGTGTAGGCCCCGGTGTTGGCAGAGCGGGTCTCAACGGCAGTGATGAACTGCGTCTCCGGAGGCAACGCATACTCGTAGGTGTCAGCCACGAGAGAGATGCTGGTGTCTGCCTTGGGCACGTAGAAAGCGGGGAAGAGGTTGTTGATCCCGGCGTTGACTGCCTGCAAGACAAGTTCGTCGGTCCAGTAGGCGTGATTGAACTGCGCCGTCAGGGGGACTGATAGGGCGGGAGCGACGTCAAAGGTAATGACTCCCGAGTCGAAGTCCATGGTAAACTCCGTAGTTGCCACGCCACTCGCTTCAACTACCCAAGCACTGTCATTTACGATGTACCGGGCCAGAGGAGCGACGGTAAAGGATGTGGTTGTCCCGTCGCCAACGGCCTGCCACGGACCGGAGGAGGTGTGGTTCTCAAGCTCGCTGTTCACCATGCCGACAAGACCCTCAAGCGACCCGCTTGGGGCGGTGACGGTTACTGGTGTACCAATTCCTGTGCCGCTCATGCGACCACCTCCGTATCGGGCATGTCCGTGAAGTTGAAGCCAGCCTTCTGCGCCCAGACGTAGACCGTGCCCGCGTCGAGGTAGAAGGTCACGACACCGCTAGCGTTGGTGCGGCCAGAGGCAACAACATTTGAGCCGCCTACGTCGCTCGTCACCCACACGTCGGCGTCGGCGATTGGTGTGGTGTCGGATTCGGTTAGCGTGTGCGTCCAGGTGATCGCACCGGGGCCGCCGATGGTGTCGGTCTTAGCCTTGATGGCTGCAATGTCCAGCGCCTCGGACGTAAACGCGAACATCTCTGTCGCATATCTGGGGACAGTCTCACCCGTATCCCATAAGACCACCCTCCCGGCCAAGATGGCATTGGAAACCTCTATCCCGTACTCGCCGCCGCCGAGGTCTGTGATGCCTGCCGTGACGCGAGCTGCGTAGGTCGTCTTGTCGGCGTTGAGGATCGCGTAGCCGGGGGTGAGGCCGGGCGTGCCAGTTGAGAATGTTATGAGCATGTCATGCCTCCTGAGCAGTGGGCGTCATCACGGGATGAGGGCGTTGTCGCGGAGCACGGTCAGGGCGGTGTTGGTCACGCCGACGACAAGAATCTCGTTGCCCCCAGCGGGCATACGAGAGAAGTCGCAGTCGGCAACGCGCATCAAACCCTGGATAGTGAGCGTCGCTGAATCTGCGATGATGACGCCGTAGGGAGTGGCTCCGTCCTCCATTGCGATGAACCGGAGGTCGCCGATCGTGCCGCCAGCACTGGTAGTCGAGTCTCCGATTCTCATGCCCACAAGTGCCGATGTTGGGCTGTCGGTGACGTTCCAGTCGAGACTGACGCGGCGCACATCCATCAGGACATCGGAACCTGCGATGTAGAGCAAACAATAGTTGAAGGTGTATCCTGTGTCGCATGTGCCGACGACGGTCGAGCGCAGTCCGTCGATGGTGAGAAGTGTGGGGCCGACGAAGCCCATCTGGAAGGGCGCGTAGGCCACGTTCCCCGCCGCCTGCGTCCAGCCCGTGTGCGTGTGCGTGAAATCGCGCACAGTGAGCGCCTCGATGGGCAGCGCAGAGAACGAGATGGCGTCGGTGACGCTGGATGCGGACAATCCCGTTGTCAACTTCGTGAAGGCGCAGCCGTCGAGGATGACTTCGCCGATGGGGACGCCTTCGAGATAGGCAAAGTTGAAGCCCCGGCCGTGAGCACTCGCGCCGCTCGTGTTGCTAACGTGGCGGGCCTCGCAGCGGTCGAAGCGCACGACCTGATGCCCGGGCGGGTGGTTGGAGTTGGTGAGGTAGAAACAGGCGGAGTAGGCGTCCTCGATGACGGTATCTCTCACCTCAGCCTGGCTCCAGTTGTCAAGTTCTATGCCAACGTCGCCCGACCCGTAGCCAACGCAGTTCTCAATGAGGCAGCGATTACCTCGCGCCCAGACGCCGAGGTGGAAGTTGGCGGCCGCGAAGAAGGTGGCGTGGCGTAGTCCCGTATCGTGGTAGCAGTCGCGCAGGGTGATGTTGTCGCAGAGGATGTTCATGTTGTGGACGCCACCCTCGCCGCCAACCGTGATGCCTACAATCCCGCCCTCGACGCGGACCCGCTCGATGGTGACGTTCTGTATCACGCTCTGCGTCGCCTCGGCCGCGCCGAGATGCGCCGAGCAAATGCTGATGCCGAGGTGCAGATTGTTGCCACTGGTAGCGCACTCCATGTTGTACATGCGGATATCGCGGATGAGGATGTCGTCGACGTTGCTGCGCTGGCGGTGCGAGCCGTGTATCTGGATGACAGCCTGACCCCCGGTCGGCGTGATGTTGTCGCAGTCGACATCGAAGCCCTCGATGACCCAGTGGTTGAAAGTGTCGTAGTCAGCGCCGCGCGTCCACGAGCAGAAGAACTGCGAGGTCGCCGTCAGCTTGATGGTTGCGCCATAGCCGGATAGAACGGTCAGTCCGGCCGTGTTGGCGGGCAGCCATATCGGGTCGTCGTCGAGGAGGTAGATACCGGGTGGGAAGAGGACAACGCCGCCGGTCGTGAGATCGG
>Ga0209744_1000131_pt1 | contig 24138 bp, 17 predicted proteins | sample BarGraNGADG00311_2_FD_184494 | JGI IMG/M metagenome (GOLD analysis project Ga0209744, IMG submission 184494) | Arctic peat soil microbial communities from Barrow, Alaska - Barrow Graham LP Ref core NGADG0004-311 (SPAdes) (version 2) | ecosystem: Environmental > Terrestrial > Soil > Wetlands >... | reverse complement strand
ATCTGCAACTACCACATGATACCACATCTGCCAAATAGTCGGTGTCTTTGGGGTCAGCTGGTAATTCGAGCTGTGTGGTACATGCGGAGAGTGACCTCCAATCCGTCCTCTCGCTCTGCTACTTCGCCGCCGTCAGCGTCGCCAGGGCAACGAAGTTCTGCTCGTCGGCGGTCTCACGGACGAGGACGACGGGTGACTCGATGGTCATGTTGGTCGGGCTGGGAGGAGCGTGCCAGCCGTGTTGTGCCACAACACAGGAAGTAGTGGTCGCCCTCCTGCACCACGTGAAGGGCTGCGGGGTCCAAGTTGCGCATCATGGCAGGAACGTCCCGGTTGTCAGGCTTGTGCTTGCAGAAACTGATGTACGTGTCTCCAGCGTTCAGTTCGTAGCTCCAGACGGACTTTGGCAAGGACGTCGGGTCTACCGCCAGCTTGATGTCGGGCCGATAGGCGGGCGGTGGCTCAAGCAACGGTCACAGCAGTGGAAGCCCGGAGGACTGGCCGACATAAGCAGATTGGTTCAAGAAGAGTCCAGCTCTAGGATGGGTTGTGGTCGACAGTTTCCCTATACATTGTGCGATCCTGTTAATTGACGTATCATGAATTCCGAGAGCAGTGGTTGCTGAGCACAACGAGGAAATCATGGCGAACCAGCGTGAACGCGCTACTGAGGATGAGATTGGCGGTGCTCAGGACGCTGGACGAGAACAAGTACTCTATCTTCCGAAATGTTTACCTCGGTTACGGAGGTACTGATCACGTAGTGCTTGGAGGGCCAATGGGTATCTTCGCTATCGAGACGAGATTCAACCATGGCAGGGTGACCGTAGAACAGAGGAGTCTGAAGATCGTGGTGAAGGATGGGAGCAAAACGGACTATGAACGTAAGGCAGCGCAGGAATCGTATCAACTGAAGGTGGTCTTTTCGGAGCGACTGGATGTCAAGAAAGTCCGCAGGAAAGGTGCTGATTACGCATAGTAACCCTTGGCTAAAGCGTTTATGAGAAGATAAATCGCCAAGTCATATGAGCATGAAGTACGTGGCTCTAGCGAAGCGGCTAGACTGGAATTAGTATGAGCGACATATTCGACAAGAAAACCCGTTCGGAAGTCATGCGCAGAGTCAAAGCAAGTGGAAACGAATCTACAGAGATTAGGTTGATTAGGCTATTTGAGAAAAATGAGATCACTGGATGGCGTCGAAACTATCCTGTTAAGGGGCATCCAGACTTCGTTTTTCTCGAGAACAAGGTGGCAGTTTTTGTAGACGGCTGTTTCTGGCATGGACATGATTGTCGGAACACGCGTCCCGACGATAATAAAGAATATTGGCAAGAGAAACGTGAACGCAATATTCAACACGATAAAGAGGTAACGGCTTTGTTTGAAGCGCGTGGATGGACGGTATTACGCATATGGGAATGCGAACTGAAGCTGAAGAACGAGAGCGCTTTGGTTCAAAGATTATTGGGAGTCCTGCGTAATACCTAGTTTCCACATTGGAGGACACGTTGACAGTGGTGGCGGTTGATTTATTCTGCGGCGTTGGTGGCTTGACGTATGGCCTCCAAAAAGCTGGCATTCCGGTAGTCGCAGGAATTGACGTTGATCGGTCATGCGAATATGCATATACGCGTAATAATAGTTGTCAATTCATTGGAAGAAGCGTTGAAGAACTCACTGGAAAAGAAGTTGAGACATTGTTCGGTGGAGCAGATGTACGAATCCTCGTTGGCTGCGCTCCCTGCCAGCCGTTCTCTAACCATCAGAAAGACAAGAAGAACAGATCTAAACATAAGAGCTGGGGGCTCTTATATGAGTTCGCTCGTCTGGTAAGAGAAACGAGACCGCACATCGTTTCGATGGAAAACGTTCCGGAATTATCGAAGGAAACAGTGTTCAACGATTTTACGAGTTCATTGAAAGAAGAAGGATACTTTGTCTCTTACCAAGTCGTGAACGTTGCCGATTATGGGGTGCCACAGCGACGAAGACGCTTGATTCTTCTAGCGTCGCGCATTGGCACGATAGAACTGTTGAAAGCGACTCACGAACAACATGTAACAGTTCGTGAAGCGATTGGCGGTCTGCCGCCGATTGCCGCTGGAGCGAAGAATGAGCAAGATCGTTTACATGTAGCTCCTGCCCTATCAGCCAAGAACCTTGAACGCATCCGTCATTCCATACCGGGCGGGACCTGGAGAGATTGGCCGGATGCGCTCAAGCTACAATGCCACAGAACCAAAAAGGGCAGTTCTTATGCGTCGGTATATGGGCGCATGATGTGGAATAAGCTGGCTCCCACGATTACAACACAATATATCTGTTATGGCACCGGCAGATTTGGACATCCAGAACAAGATAGAGCTTTGACTATAAGAGAGGGGGCCATCCTCCAGTCTTTTCCTGCCACTTACGCCTTTGTTTGCGAAGGAGATAGAATCCAGATGCGAAACATTGCTCGTCACTTAGGCAACGCCGTCCCACCGCGTCTTGGCGAAGTGATTGGGTTAAGTATTCAGCAACATCTCGAGACAATGGGCGATAGGAGAGCGAACAATGATTGACAAAAAGTACTATATGAACTTCGGTCCTGAATTGCTGAAGCTGCTTGGTCCCAATCTCTACACCAACATTTACTATGTTCTGGGAGAGCTCATCGCCAATGCTTACGATGCAGATGCGCAGAATGTTTACATACTCTACGATACGGACAAGAATACCATTACCGTCGAAGATGATGGAACGGGAATGAGCTATGCAGAATTCAACGACAGATTCCTGCCCGTGGGAGTTCCCAGTCGCACCAGAGCAGAGGATGTATATACCGATTCGGGAGAGCGAAGAAGAATAGGAAGAAAGGGCATAGGCAAACTTGCCGCCCTGTCCGTGGCAAAGCAAGTAAGAGTCATCTCTGTGAGAGATGGCGACAAATCTGGCTGTATTCTCTCTCTGAACATGTCTTCTCTTGACCAAGCAACTGGAAAATATATAGTTCCGCCTATTGAGGAAAAGGACATCCATTTCTCAAAAATTAATGAAGAAAAAAGCGGGTCGGCGATTATCATGGAAAACTCTAGATATTCCGTGAACAAAACTGTCGATTCGGTGAAAAGGAACATCTCGCTGATTTTTCCGTTTGCTTGCCAAACCTTTAAAATTCATCTTGAAGACTTGAAAACTGGCAATACAGCGACCATAGACGATAGCACGAAGGAGGTCATCGAATCATCAGATGCGATGATCACCTTTTCAAGAGAAGGAAGTCGACATGACAAGTATTTAAAAGGCCTACATCAGTTCTTCGACGAAGGAAGATACTATAGGGACCTCCAAAAGAAGTTGCCGCGTAATCAGTGTCCAAAACCCAAGCAGCTTCACATTGCCGAATCCTCCCTCAAAGAGAAAATGACGTTGCCGACGATCTCTGGCGAGACGAAGGACTTTGAACTGATAATTGAGGGTTGGATCTCCACATATGCTTCTACCCGAGATAAGAAAAGGGATACGGATTTTCCTGCCAACCACATATCTCTCATTTCTAATGAGAAGCTTGGGCAATTCGATATCCTGCCAGACATTTCTACCGACAGAATGGGCGAAGCTTACGTCGTGGGGCAGTTCTTTGTAGACTTGCTTGAGGAAACTCAACTTCCCGATATCGCTGCAAGTAACCGACAGGGGTATCGCGAGGACGACCCCCGGTTCATGAAAACTCTCAAGCTGATTAAACAAAAGGCTTTATGGCCCATACTGAAGCTCAAGACCGAGGCTGCGGAAGAGAAGAACTTCGTACGAGATCTGGAAAAGGCGAATCAGCAGAAGGCTTCGAAAGACGATTTCGATAGATCAATTCGAGAAGTCATTGAAAATCCGGATTTCAAAAAGGTCATTCATGACTCGACATCAATAAGAAACACTCTCGAACGGGCGTGGGAGCTGAAAGATACCATTAAGGAAACGTGCAAAAAGGTCATGGTAAGCCATGATAGTGGCGACAAGGAAGTAGTCGATGAACTCGAGAGAGTCTTGCATTTCTGCGGATTTGAGAAGGAAGAGATCATATACACTAGTTCAAATTACCGCGAATCCAGATGTGTAGCCTACGAAGACATCTATGACTACTTGAGAGATTTTTTCGTGAACACGGCACTCAGAACGGATTTGTGTGTCATATATGTGTTTAACCAGGCTTTTGCCGGCAAATGGAATCCAGTGCTGGAGGCGGGTGCAGGTTGGGTTTTGGACTCTACTGCATATCCAATGTTCACCGATGTTTTTTCAAGTGTCCGTACTCCATTTCCTCAACGTGAATATACCCCAAAGCTGGCGTTCGGAATGAATGATAGAGACATACAGACTCTTGCGAACGCAGTGTATCAGATTGCTCAACGCGCATCAAGGTATAGTCAGACTGAAGAATCTATAACTAAGTTCATCAAATCATCAACGAAGCTGTATAGCGGCTCATAGACGCAGGGATCTGCATGCTCATGGGCAAGGATGATGACCGGCGGGACAATGCGGTCATCGTCGAGCTTCTATAGCTATAGTCAACGTACAGCTTCTTTCTCGTGTTGGGGGGGGGTTATGAAAAGTGAGTTCATCTGCCTTGTGTCGTCGAGCCGGTACGGTAGCGCACTGTACCAGCCGAAGTCGAGAGCAGACTTCGCTTGTCCTGATGAAGGCCGCAATATGCGCGAATCCGCAGCGAGCACAGCTTCCGTTCGTCCTGTTGAGATCTTGCGGCCGAGCGTGTCTGAATGAGAGTTCGTATCGAGGAGTGGTCGGACAAGGCGATGCTCTTGAGCCGCACGGACTGCGACCTGAACGAGGCACTGCTGCGGTTTCCCGAGTACGCGCGTGCGGGATATCGGAGGATCGTCGAATCCTCGGCTCAAGCGTCATTGAGGATTGACCTTGGGGGCGGCCATTTCAGGGTCTCCAGGATCGGTGATGCGATGCCGGAAAGCGATCGCCATGCTGACGATAGCAACCAGAGGTCGACGGCGGCGATTCGCCGCGCCGATGAGCAGAGTGACAACGATTTCCAGTCGCGGTGGGTCGTGCCAATCACGCATGCGAGCACGACCGCCAAGGCCTTGGACCATCCGGACCCCTCTATCGGGCACCATTCTGACAAGTCTGAGAATCCTGTGTCGGTACCTGTTGGTTCTGGTTCGGTCAATGTGAGCGATGTCCGTGTGGCTGACCCTCAAAAGGCCCCCGTCGGGTACAAGGACGACAAGGCCCAGCAGAGTGCCGTAGGCGCCTCGTGGGATTCCTGCTTGCTGGTGACAGGAGGCCCGGGCACGGGAAAGACGGAAGTCGTCGCGCGCCGTGTGATTAACCTCGTACAGGATCAGAGGCTCAAACCGAGCCAAGTTCTTGTATTGTGTTTTGCCCGCTCCGCCGTCGAAGCCGTCACGTGCAGGATAAGGGAGCTTGGCCAGACCACAGCGACAGGCGAGTCGTCTCACGTGTCGGTTCGCACGTTCGATGCCTGGTCCTACAAGATGATGCAGTTCTGCGGTTTCTCAGCACAGGAGCTCCTGAGCAAGGGGTATGACGGATTGATTGCCTTTGCTGCGGAGCAGCTGAAGGCACGCAATGAGACGCTGATGGAGAAGCTGAGCCCGATCCGCCACATCTTGGTTGATGAGTACCAGGATTTGAGCGGCATTCGAGCCGTGTTTGTTCTGGAACTCCTCAGACTCTTGGCTTCGAGAAGCACACACACCTGGGGATTCACCCTGCTGGGAGATCCATGCCAGGCAATATATGAATGGGCGCTCAAGGACAAGAAGGGACGTCGGGAAACCCCGGTCCTGAGTTCGGCGGACTTTGCGGTCCAGCTGCACCGTACGTTCGGGCACGAAATGGAGAAGGTCGTGCTGCCCCGAAACCACAGATGCGGGACCGAGATGGGCAACCTTGTGGATGAGGCACGCGCCATCGTGGAACAGGAGAACAAGAACGGCGACGCCCGGGGGCACATATGGAAACTCCTTGCCCGGCGGTGCGGGGCCGTGGCTACAGTCGGCGACCTGGCGGCCGTGATACACGAAGTCCCGCGAGACAGGTCTGCAGCTGTGCTGTGCAGGGCCAACGCCCAAGTCGCGCTGCTCGAGAGCGAACTGCGTCAGGCACTTGCGCCCCGGGACTGCGACCGTCTCGAGATCCGTTCGGTGCGCAGTCCGCGTTCTCTTCCATCGTGGGTCGGACAAGTGCTCGGAGAGGTCCCGGGTGATTCCCTGTCACGCCGGCGGTTCAGCCTTCTTTGGACATCCGTTGAGCGTGACACGCCTTCGCTTTCGGAGCACGTGGCTCCTGAGGATGCTTGGCGGATTCTCCAGCGCGTCAGTGGGGGCGCTGTAGATGCGGACGAGTTGAACCTCGCCAGCTTGCGCGATGCGCTCGCCACTCCCGATGTACTGTCTGCGGAGGCGTTGCGCACCGGTGGCAACAGGATTCTGCTGACCACCGTCCACCAGTCCAAGGGACTTGAATTCGACGACGTCTTCCTCGCCAACCCCGGCGAGAGCCCGACAGGGACATCGACGAGTTCCGATGAGGAAGCGCGCGTGCTCTTCGTTGGCCTGAGCCGTGCGCGTCAACATCTTGTCCTAATGGATCAGGACCTCTTGGGTTCAGGCTATCGCCAGAGCGGCCAACGCTTCTACAAGGCTGCGAAACGAGGCGATGAATGGAACATGGAAATCGGCCGTCCCGAGGACATCGACCACTTGTCAATGGTCGACGAGGGAGTCTGTGGCGGGAGCGATGGCGGGGAGACCGTCCAGCACCTCCTGTCGCGGCTTGCCCCGGAGGTTCCCGGGACTCCGGTGGAGCTCAGGCGCGTGACGATCACTTTGGTTGAGGGCGGGAAGAAAGTCAATCATTACTTCTATGACATAGTCATGGAGTTCGACGGTGTAGGCGAGGTGATAGTTGGGCGGACAAGCTCTGATTTCTGGAAAGTGTTCTGGCCGCTCTGCCACGCGTACCCAGAAACAATAGAGGGTCTCAGGGCCCGGGGTGTGGCGACTTGGATTGCCAACCCCAGGGAAAGCCTGCTGGTCGCATCACCTTGGAAGGAGAGTCGCATATGGCTCTACACGCCCATCTACGGGATGGGCAGGTTCATCCTGCCATGAACTCTGGCAGCGGCAGACAGGCAGGCACAGGAGGCTCACCGATGAGTGAAACACGGGCAGTCAGGGACGAGATAACCGCGATTGTCAGGAAGCTTCTTGTAGGTCCAATGGAAGCGGACGAAACCTTGGATTCGAATCCAGCGGACACCTATCTGACGGGCATCTTGTATCCCCAACAGTGTCCGATCGGCGACAAGGAGGACGAGGAGCTGGCTGTGCAGGGAGACGACAGCGGGGAGGGTTCTCCCGACGAGTCGACCCCACTCTTTGTGGTGTCGCGTCCGTCAGCGATGGGACTGAGTTTCACAATCGATGGTGCTGCAAGCTTGTTCAAAGTGAGTTTCTCTGCCGCCAGATATGTGCACTCCGGAGCAGACTGGGCTCGAAAGCCCCTCGATCTGGAGGTCGAAGGGCAGGAGCTCCAGCGTGACGGGAGTTTCGATATTTGTGAGTTCCACGCGCTGAACGGCGAGACTGCTCATGACACCTCGATCAGAATGCACATCCATCGGCGTGTGGGTGCCGACAGCCAGTCCGTGACGGTATCCGTTGTCAACCTTGCCATTGCGCGGGCCGGAGACATGGCCGAGGCCTGCCTGTTCCAAGCCCAATTGAGCATCACGGCGAGCCAGGACGGCCGGGGCATGATCGTGTCGCATGCGTCCTCCCCGGTGATGCTTGACGAGGAGGAAGCCAGCAACGCCCTCCTGTATAGAGGAGCCCGCGAGTTCGCCGTCGGGCATGGCACGGCCGTGTCGTGGGAGGGGGACTCGGGGGACAGGGCCACGTCTGTCAGGACCGACTTCATGCCCGAATATGCTGTGACTTCGCTCACACCCAAGGGACATCCCAGCCTGCAGGAGTTCGCCAGGAAGGAACACGACGGTATCTTCAGCGCATCCGTTCTTGCAGACCCGTCGCGGCGCGCCGAGGTCGTCGGAAGCTTGGAGGCGTTCGCCCAGCTCTATGAGCGATGGATCTGTGCCGAGGCGGAGAAGCTGCCCGGACTGTCCGAGGCCAACCAGAAGACTGCACGGGGACACCTTGCCACATGCCGCGAGGTCCACGATGGTCTGGCGAGGGGTATCTGTCTGCTCCACGACCAAGATGAGACGTACGAGGCATTCCGGCTGGCGAACGAGACCATGGAGAACATGTCGCAGGGCACGCAGCGGGGAACTATGGCTAGGAGACTTGTCTGGCGCCCGTTCCAGCTCGCGTTCGTTCTCCTGACGATTCCGTCAATCGCCGACGGGAACTCGGCCGACAGGGCCGTGATGGATCTCCTGTGGTTTCCGACAGGCGCCGGGAAGACCGAGGCGTATCTTGCCCTGACCGCCTTCACCATCTTTCTCAACCGTCTCCGGGACCCGAAGAGACGCGCTTCAGGGGGCACCGACGTACTGATGCGATACACTCTGAGACTGCTCACCATACAGCAGTTCCAGCGGGCATCCGAGATGATCTGCGCCGCCGATCGCGTCCGGATGGGCGATGCCACCCGACTCGGCACGCAACCCATCTCCATTGGTCTGTTTGTGGGTGGCGAGGCGACGCCGAACAAGCTGGAGGAGGCGCGCAAGGCACTGGACGAGGAGCAGCATCAGGGTTCGCCGTCGTCCACGCCGAGGCAGCTGCTGCGCTGTCCGGTGTGCGGCGAAGAACTGCTTCCGAAGTGCTACAACATTGTCGACCAGCCGACGCCGCACATGACGGTCACGTGCTCCAACCCGCACTGTTCGTCACAAGGTGCTCCTCTTCCCATCCACACCGTTGATGAGGAGATTCTCGAAAATCCTCCCTCGCTGGTTATAGCAACCGTTGACAAGTTCGCGCAGCTTCCACGCAGCGTTGATCTGGGGAGGCTGTTTGGCGATGCGATGCGAGCCCCTCCTTCCCTCATCATCCAAGACGAGCTGCACCTGATCTCTGGTCCGCTTGGGACTGTCGTCGGCGTGTATGAAGCGGCGATTGACCTGCTGTGCGCGCGTCGGGGAGTGCCGCCCAAAGTCATCGGATCAACCGCCACGATAAGTCATGCTGACAGCCAGGTGAAGGGCCTGTTCGACAGGGAGGTCCGCAGATTTCCACCCCCGGCGGTTGACTGGCAGGATTCCTTCTTCGCGTATCCCGACGACGAATCGGGACCAAACCGGCTCTACATGGGTCTGTCCTCCGCAGGACGAAGCCAGAAGTTCGCCCTGCAGGCTGTCACCGCTGCCCTGCTTCAGGCGGCGAGGGTGGTCGAACAGAAGGGGACTGCCAGCCTGACATCGCTGGATCCCTACTGGACTGCAGTGCTGTACTTCAATGCTCTTCGAGAGCTCGGCGGGGCGAAAGTGATGACCGAGGACGACGTTCCCAAGTCGCTGGAATTCTATGCCCGCCGGCTTCACTGCAAGGCGCGGAGCATCCCGGAAGAACGGATCGTTGAGCTGAACAGCCGCTTGGCGGCGCGTGACGTCCCTCGCGTCCTGGAACAACTGAAGACGGGTCTCGACGAGCAGGACCCGAAAAAGGGCGACCCGGTTGATGTTCTTCTCGCGACTAACATGATTTCGGTCGGCATGGACGTGGCACGCCTCGGCCTCATGGTTGTGAATGGCCAGCCGAAATCCGCTTCCGAGTACATTCAGGCAACATCGCGCATCGGGCGGGGAATCGACGGCATCGTGGTGGCCGTTTACAACGCCGGTCGCCCACGCGACCTCTCCCATTTCGAACATTTCCGCTTCTTCCATACGGCCATGTACAGATCCGTAGAAGCGACCGGGGTCACGCCCTGGTCTGCCCGCTCCAGGGACCGCTCGCTGCGCCCGGTGGTGGTCGGTCTCGTCAGAAACCTTTTTCCGGACATGACGGGCGAGGAGGGGGCAGCGCTCTTCGCGAACCACAGCCATGACATGACCGCAATACTTGCCCAGCTGCTGAAACGAGCTGCCAAGGCCGACGCACAACTCGACCGGGGTGCCATGGACATCGAACTGAGGGACATTGTGGACGAATGGCGAAGGCGTTCGCTGGCGCATGGCCCGGACAGCAGTACTCCTCTGAACTACTATGGGAAGAAATCGTTCTCCGGAAGTCTGCCACCACACCTGCTGGAGAGTGCCGAGGAAGAGCTGGAAGACCACAATGCTTGGCGCGCCCCGAATTCCATGCGCGAGGTCGAGCCTTCCGTCAAGTTCTGCATCTATCATCCAAGGAGGAATCATTGAAAGGCAGAATCCCAAGCATGGTGAATGTAGTCGGCTCAGGAAGACGGTCTGCAGTACTCACCAGCATGAGCCCGGGAGCCATCGTGGATCTGCCGAACGGGTCGTTCGTTCCGCTCGGACCGGAACTCTGGCCCGTCTCATGGGCACCACTTCGTGCGAGCGCCGAGATACGCTACAGGGTGCAAGAGCCCCGCTTGGAGCGCCTTCTTCAGGTGCCTCTACTGCTCGCCCCTCCCGTGCCTAGCAGGCGTCAGATGGACCCGTCGGGCAGGGAGGTGGACGTGAAGGCGGCCATTCCGGCGATACGCTTTCCCGAATGGCTTGAGTGCCCCAAGTGCCACAGACTTGGAACAGTGGGAGATCCCTTCGCCGAAGAGCCCGATGGCACCGTGACCTGTACGGCGTGCAGCGGCGAGAAGAAGGGTCGGTCAAGGGTCCGGGTTCACCCGGTCCGTTTCGTGCTGGCTTGTGAGAAGGGACATCTGGAGGACTTTCCCTGGGTCTGGTGGGCGCACAGAAACGGCTCCAAAACATGTGACAAGGACGCGGCCGAGCTCTATCTGGAATCGCGGGGCCGGAGTGCGGGGCTTGGCGACCTGTATGTCAAATGCAGACGATGTGGCGCGGAATCGTCGCTTGGATCCATCTTCAGTCAGACGGCCGTGAACACGCCATGCACCGGCAACCGCCCCTGGCTCCCGGAGTCCCCCCACCAGCATTGCACGCAGAAAATGCGCACAATCCAGCGCGGAGCATCAAATGCCCACTTTCCGATTGTGGCTGTGATGGTCTCGATCCCTCCAGCAACCGACCCCCTGGTTCAGGCACTGGGATACAGTTCGCTACATACGATCACCGATCTGCTGGAGGGACCTCCCGAATTGGCGCGAGAAGTTGACACTTGGATCGCCAACAAGCTGAAGTCGAAGGGGTTCGACGTCTCCCTCGTGGGTCGGGTGCGGAAACTTGCCGAGCAACTGATTGAGGTTAATACGAAGGGTGAAGGATGCCTGAACGAGGAGGATTCGCGCATGGCGGAGTATCGCGCGCTGACCACGGATGCTCAAGCCGAGAACCAGCTTGGTTTCACCTCCGACCTCGAGACCACTACGAGGCCTGCTGCCGGGCCTCTCGTCCCATGGCTCGAAAGCATCACTGCCGTCACCCGCCTGCGCGAGGTCAAGGCATATTGCGGATTCACGCGCATCAAGCCCGTTTCGGCCGGCATGGATCAGATTCCGACCCTGCTGGAACACCACGATGTGGCGAGCATCTGGAGCAGGAGGCCCGAATGGCTGCCGGCGGTGGAGTTGCGGGGCGAGGGAATCTTCCTTCGACTTCGCGAGGAGGCGATCGCCTCATGGATCGAGGTCGACCGCGGGGCAGGCGTCCGGGCTGCCGAAATCGACAAAGTGCTCGCCGCAACGTGCATGCAGCGTGGTCAGCAGAAGTCGTACGCTGTGACTCCGCGTCTTCTCCTGGTCCATTCACTCAGTCACGTGCTGCTGCGCAAGCTGTCAGCAGTCTGTGGCTACTCGACGGCCAGCCTCTCGGAACGGCTCTACGTCTCGGACGGAGGAACTGCAACGATGCCTATGGCCGGAATCCTCATCTACACTGCATCCGCTGACTCTGATGGCAGTCTTGGCGGTCTCTCGTCGCAGGCACTTGTTCCGGGTCAGTTCGAGCGGCTGGCGCTGGCTGCAGTCCGTGACGCGCAATGGTGCGGCAGCGACCCGGTCTGCATCGAGACCTCGCCCCGGGTCGCTGCTGAACGCATCAGCGGCGCCAGCTGTCACAGCTGCCTCCTGCTGCCGGAGACCTCGTGCGAACGATACAACCACGATCTTGACAGGGTGATGCTGGTGGGCGACGGCACCGGTCATGTCAGGGGAGCCTTCGCCGGCATTCCGGAGCTTGCCAGATAACATGGCCATAATGGTGCCGGACGTCCTTGACGAGCACACCGTCAGTGCGGCTGAACGGCGTGTCTTCCGCTGGCTCAGACAGGACCTGCGGGACGACAGCTTCGTGTTGCACTCGCTCGGAGTCACCAATCACCTCAGCAAGCTGTGGGCGGAGTGCGATTTTGTGGTTCTGTGCCACGGGGGGATCTTCGCGCTCGAGGTCAAGGGAGGCGGCGTTTCCTGCCGGGATGGAATCTGGACCTTCACGAACCGGTATGGTACACAGGACAGCAAGAGAGAGGGGCCGTTCGCCCAGGCCTCGAGCGTCATGTATGCTATCAAGAAGGAGGTCGAACAGCAGGAACCCGAGCTTGCAGGATTGCTCTGGGGCTACGGGGTGGTCATACCGGACGATGTCTTCACTGCGACGGGCCCCGAGATCGAGCCGGGAGTCGTGTGGGACCGCCGCGATGTGGAGTCGGGCCGGCGTTTCGATTCCTACATCTCCCGGCTGTCGTCGTTCTGGCAAGACGATTATGGAGACAAACACGTGATCAGTCCCCGCTTGCCAGACCGTCCAACGCTCGAGAAGATCCGCCGGATACTCAGGCCCGAGATCAAGACGAGCCTAAATCTTGCATCATCGCTGAACAAGGTGGACCAGGACCTCGTAGAGTTGACCGACCAGCAGGTGAGTGTTCTGCGCGGCATGCACACCAACGAACGGACCCTGGTGTATGGAGCGGCCGGCACGGGCAAGACTCTGTTGGCTGTCGACTGGGCTCTTGACGCGGCCAGCAAGGACAAGAGAGTCCTCCTTCTCTGTTTCAACCGGCTCCTTGCAAGGCATCTCCAGGAGGCGATACAGGGTCGCCCCGGGGCGGAGGCCGTCACAGTTTCCACGATCCACAGCTGGTACAGGAGCGTGATTGACCAGGCAGCCATGGGCGAGATGGTGCCGAACGCGTTGGATGAAGGCGACTGGGAGTCATCGGATTTCTATGCCCATACGCTGCCGGCAGCCTACGTCGATGCAGTTCTCCGCTTGGAGGGCGGGCTGCCGTCCTTCGACACCATCGTCGTGGACGAGGCGCAGGACCTGCTGACCCAGGAACACCTGGACGCGCTCGACGTCACCGTGGCCGGGGGATTGAGGGCAGGATCCTGGCACCTCTTCATGGATCCTCTGCAGGACATCTTCGGCCAGCTGAAGCTGCAGAGCCCCAGTCTGCTGGAGGGCGTCGCCTATGCCCGGTGGAATCTGACCGTCAACTGCCGCAACACCAAGACAATCACGATTACAACCGCCGAAGTGTCCGGGGTCAGAATTCCCCTGGAGGGGCGTGTTACGGGAGGAGAGGCTCATGTCGTCTACCACCGGGACGGTCCCGGATTGCTCCGGAACTTGGACACCGTCGTGGAGGAACTTCTCAAACAGGGACTGAAACCCGAAGAAATCATTGTGCTGTCCACGCGCCGCCGGGACAAGTCGGCCATTGCAGGTTTGTCGGCCATTGCCGGGAGACCGATACGGGACCTGACCTCGGGCGAGCGCCCACAGGGAGGCATCGAGTTCTGCACCATGCAGGCCTTCAAGGGGCTTGACCGGAAGGCCGTCATTGCAGTCGATGTCGTCGGGCTGGATATTCAAGATAACGCGATGCTGCACTATTGCGGGCTCTCGCGGGCAAGAACCTGGCTGACGGTTCTATTGCAGGAGAACGAGAGGGAACCCTTGGCGAGGCACATCATGGAGATGGCGACTCGCATCGAGGAAGAGGGCGATAGTGCGGCGGAGGCCGGTCATCAGCCGAGACGCGGCCGCACAGCTCCAGGCGATGGGGACGTCAGATGATCAACTGGGTGTTCTTCCCAAAGTCACAGGATGCGCTTGAACTGGTCCGTTCCGTCGTTCGCGTGTTCGAGCGTGCGTCGGCCGAGATTGACGAGACTCCACGAAAAAGCGACTCGGTGCTGGCCATTGTCCGGCTAGGTCTTCAAGGCTTGGGTCTCCAGGTGGAACAGGCAGACATACGAGCGAGATGATCGCAGTGCCAGTCCTGTTCGGCCGAAACGGCCGCGTGGCGAAGTCGTTTGACGCAGATGCGTGGCACGTAGAGGGGAAGATGATCGTGGAAGTCGAAGCAGGGCGTGGGCATCTAAACAACCAGTTCCTGAAGGATCTGTTCCAAGCCTGCATGATGCACGACGTAGAGTACTGCGGCATCGCCGTTCGGAATCTCTACATCAAGTCAAGCGACTTCGAGGAGGTCTGCTCCTTCTTCGAAACCCTCTACATAAGCAATCGTCTGCACTTGCCTCTCAAAGGAGTTCTGCTTATCGGGTACTAGCGTGACGCGAACGGAGCAGGCGGACACGGAAAATCGCAAGGATCGCCCGATCGAGAACGCGAACTGGAGGCCTTCGTCCATGTCGGGATGCAGAAGCTCGACATCGCGTGCGCCAAGATCGCAGACCTCGCGCTTGACCGTATCCAGTCCATTTGCAGCCCCCTCATGGACGAGCATTCATATGGATGCCGCAGAGAACTGTGCCAGTACACTAGCCAACAAGCGATATGTCCAGTGCGCCCATGAGCACGTCGGTGTAGAGGTGTGAGGCTTGTCCGGCCACTCATAGATGCATTGTACCGGCCCAAGTGCCCTACGGCTTGGATCCAGGTGCAGGCATAGAATCCGGCGCTATGGTGGTGCGCGTTTGCTCGAGAAACTCCTTCAGTGTCATGAGGCTGCTGCGCCATTCCTGAGGATAGTACTGGTGGAACTGAGCGGGGGAGACCACGATGACGTGTTCACTCTGCATTTCGAGCAACTGACCAGCGCTGATGCCTTGCTGCAGTGTCATCAAGTAGTGGGATCTGCCTCTGAGCCGGTCAGCCTCATTGAGGATCTGTCTCCACCTGTCCTTGCAGGTTGTCTTGGCGGCGAGGACCACCAAGTTTTCGACCGGATAGTGGGGATTCTTGTACTGCACGATCCCAGGGAAGAGGAAGTCCGGCTTCTTCCGGTTCTCGGTGGTGGCGCAATGTGAGTTACTGATGTGGTTGTCCGCGAAGACCTGCACAAGGTGGTGCTCCAAAGCGTGGCCAGCTCTGCTTTTCCGCGAGTTCAGCATGGCGTTCGCCACCTTAAGGAGCTCGGTCACCGATGGGAACGGGTTGAGAAGTTGCTTGGCATAATGGCTCGTTTCGAATGACTGTAAGAGGTTCCACTCAGTGTCGTACCAATCCAGCAGCGCTGTGTCAGGGTCTCGGACCGAGTCTCGGTGTCTGAGTTTGCGTGCAATGTCCCTCGCTTCTTGCCCCAGTGCGTCCGTGTCGGGCAGTTCAGTCTGCAGGCCTTGGAAGAGTGACGTAAACAACGATTCGTCGGCTGCAGAGCCGATCTGCCCTATGACACTGAGAGGACCGACTGCCTTCTCAATGAGAGCTCCATGTGCTGACACTGACGCGCCCGTCGCTGCCAGAAAGTCATCTTGGTCATCCGCGTCATCAATCACGAAACCCGCAAACTCGGTGTCTGTGGTCTTGACAATCACTAGCATCGAGCCAATGTGACTGTCAGTCAAGTACGGGAACCCGCGACCGTTGCGAGTCAGGCGACACTCATTTCTGGTGCCGACCCCGTAGTACTTGGCATGAGAAAGCGAGATCAGTTCGTCTCCCTGCCAGTGGATTGTTACCTCAGTCGTGAGATTGGTGCCCTTCCGCAGGGGTTCCTGGGCAAACAGGTGCCAGCAGGTTTTGGGGATGTAGAACCCGCTCACGTGTGCGCCGGTGGCACCGGTTTCGTTGGCGGAGATGAACTTGTAGAAGAACGGACGCCCGGAACAGGCTGCCACCGCAGCGAATAGCAGCTCCTCGTTTCTGCTCATTTCTTTTTGTCTCCTCCATTCGAGTTCCTTGGGTGTACAAACCCCAAGCATTGCCAGAGGGTCTCGTTCCCAAGGCATCTGACAGATGCCATTCTAGTCCACGTCTCAGTCCATCCAAGCGGGTCGAGGCGCGAAGGTGCCAGTTGCCCTATCTATCGTCCGGTCGTGCCGCGATGGTCAGAGAATCTTGAAGTGCAGAGAACACTCCGGTTGGATTCGATTCCAAGTCGCACTCCCAGATCACAACGACCTTCCACCCAAGCGCGGCGAGTGCTGCGTGATTGCGTTCATCGCGCTGGCGGTTTCCCTCGATCTTCTTCTTCCAGAAGCCGGCGTTGGCTTTTGGCGTAGTTGACAGCGCGCAGCCGTGTCCATGCCAGAAGCATCCGTTGACGAAAACGACTGTTTTGTAGCGATGGAGGACGATGTCGGGTGTCCCGGGCAGAGCCTTGGTGTGGAGGCGGTAGCCAATGTGACGTGAGCGCAGCCATTTTCGCACCAGAAGCTCAATCCCGGTATCCTTGGACCTGATGTGCGACATGACCTCACTCCGCTTCTTCTTCGAGAAGACGTCGGCCCCGCGTTCGAGTGCGTTGAGCGTCTCCACCATCCGGACGGCGATGGATCTCACGACGGGAACGGCAACTGCATTCCCAAACTGATGGTAGGCCTCCGTGTCGGAGACGACAATCCTGAAGTCCGGCGGAAACCCCATGAGACGCCGACACTCAAGTGGTGTAAGCCTGCGCGGTTCAGGCCCCCCGGTGTCGATGAGAATCTCGGATCCGTCCTTGAAGTAGCGGGCGCTCAGTGTCCTTGAGTGACCACTTGGATCCGCTATTCCATAGCCAAATCCGTTGCCCTTGGCCTTCTGCTTCGCTGCGTAGTCTTGGAGATAGTGCCAGAGATGCGGAGTCAGGGTGTACTTGGGGCTGGGGTTCGCCTCGAGAATCGATGCCAGTTTGGGAGCCGGACCTTCGGGTGCAGAGGGAAACTCAAAACTGGCGGCGTCGCCAAACCGGCGCTTGTCGAAGCCCACGATGTAAATACGTTCACGATGCTGCGGAACCCACTGGGCTGCGTCGATCACCTTCCAGGAGATCTGATAGTCCAACGCCTCGAGGGTTTCATGGATGACAGCAAAGGTTCGTCCCTTGTTGTGGGTCAACAAGTTTCGCACGTTCTCAAGGAGGAAGGCCTTTGGCCGCTTCTCTTCGATGATCCTCGCCAGCTCGAAGAAGAGCGTCCCCTGGGTCTTGTCGAGGAACCCGTGCTCCCTCCCCAAGCTGCGCTTCTTGGACACGCCGGCGATGGAGAACGGCTGGCAGGGGAACCCCGCGAGGAGGATATCATGGGTCGGAATTGAGGCGGCGCCGATGCTCCGGATGTCGCCCGCGGGCATCTCTCCGAAGTTCTCGAAGTAGGACTTCTGCGAGAATTTGTTCCACTCGCTCGAGAAGAGGCACCTGCCGCCAAGTCCCTCGAACGGAATCCGCAGACCGCCAATGCCCGCAAAAAGGTCCACGAACGTGAACAACTGTTCCTGTGGAGCCGGTCGCTTGTGACCGCTCACCCGTTCGTCCCCGCTTTGGGCTCAGTGGGAACACACCCCATGGCCTGCATAACCCTACTCAGCGGGCTGCTGTCGGACGCGATTGCCCCGGCTTCCTTCTCTGCATCCTCGCGCGTCGTTGCCTTCAAGTCCTCCGAGTAGATGCACTCCTGCCCGTCCCACCAGAGCTGAAACCATGTTCCTTCGTTCTCTTCGATCGTATATGTGAGACCCACTTTCGTATCGCTCATCTTCAAGACTCCTTTTGGCGCTTCAGTTCAGTCGTCGCCACAACAGTGGAGGCAGGACGTGCAATGTTCTCTTCAAGATGGTTTCGCCACGTGCCTCCCACATCATCGGTGGGTCTATGAACCAGTGGTCGCCAACCTCCAAGGTCGGAGCCCGTCCCGGGCAGTTGTAGGTGACCCACCACACACCAAGGTCGTGGGCCGTAATAAAGCGACCTTGGCTCCCGGGAACGTACGATTGCCCCTTCTCGGCTTCTCCCCCAAGTTGCACTACGCCTTTCTTCATAACTTCAGTATAGCCAAGGTTGCCACCGAGGCCACAGTCCGCACCCCAGCCCCGGGCTGGATCCTAATAACGAAGGACAAGGCATGACCTCCTAAAGCATAGATGGGGAACGATACCCTGCTGTGGATCTGCGTTCGCTCCTGTCTTTCTTGCATGGCGGGGCGAAAATGATAGCATGAATGACGAACGAAGGAGGGTGAGCGATGCGTAAGGGGAACGTTTTATCAAGCTTGTTGGATGTTCAGTACGAGGGTCTCACTGATGCGCTCGACAGGGTCAACTTATCACGGTCGTTCTCTAGGTTGGCGGGGATTGCGTTCTTCTGTGTCGTAGCTGCCGGCGGCTGGCATGTCTATGACGGCTGGTTCGAAAAGAGTACGTTCCTAGGTTGGCTTGGAATTGGGTTTCTGGCAGCATATGTTCTAATACTTTCTGTCGGCTTGCCCCGCATGCTGCGGCCCGTCGTGGAGAAGTACAATGAACAGATTGCCACCAACCGGCGCGAGCGTGCAGCTGAGGACGCAATGGATGTAGTGCTCAAGACACTTGACGAATCGAAGTACTCTGTCTTCCGGAATGTCTACCTGGGCTACGGTGATTTGGACCACGTCGTGGTAGGGCCAACCGGCATCTTTGTCATTGAGACCAAATCCAATCGTGGCACTATTGAGATAGAGAACGGACGCCTCAAGATCCGGGGTCTCGACGAATCCAAGAAGGACTATGAACGTCAGGCCAGTCAGGAATCGTATCAACTGAAACTCGCTCTGTCCGAGCGTCTGCAGGAGAGTCGCGTGTTCGTTGAGCCCATTCTGGCATTCCCTGCAGCGGCAAAGGTCCCCGACGGGTTGGAGCTCCGCCACATCAACGCTACCGTTCCCGTTCGTGTCGTGCACGGCAAAGACCTGATTAGCGTCATCTGTGGCCACCGTACAGGGATGAGCACCACAACCCTTGAGGCGTGCAAGAAAGTGGTGCAGGATATCGTCAACGAGGCAAGAATAACGTAAGTACCGATTGACGTCTTGCAGGCAAAGGAGGTGGCTAAGGCAATGTGCATACGAAGATCTCACGAGTCTAACCAGCAAGCCGGAACACCAGCAAGCGAGCATAAGGGTCCCTGGTCTGTTAACTCAGACGTTCCGCTCCGAAACCCCGACGAAGATGGGTTGGGTCGCGCTCGACTCGCAGAACAGATTGCAAACGGCATAGCAGGTAGTGACAAGAGCTCCTCGCTTGTTATGGGTGTCTATGGTTGTTGGGGATCGGGCAAGTCGACCATGTTGAACTTCATCGAACACTACATCAAGGAAATGCCCAACGTAATCTGCCTGCGTTTCAACCCGTGGATCGTTGGCGGAGAAGACGAGCTGCTCGTGGCTTTCATGGCATCACTCGCTCATGCTGTCAAGATCTCCGATACGTCGCGCGCGAAGAAAGCTGCAGCGACGGCAGGTGTGATACTGGACTATGCCTCAGTGTTTGTGAGGTTTGGCAGTCTCGTTCCTGCATTCGCAGCCGCCAACGCCGCGGCCGATGCCTCAAGTAGCCTCGCAGACAAGCTCAAGGGGCTATCTCAATCCTCGCTTGAAGAGAAGAAGAACACGATCGGCCATGGTCTTGAGGAATCAAACAAACGTATCGTCGTCATCATGGACGACCTCGATCGGCTCGACAAGCGTGAACTGAATGCAGTGATGAAGCTGGTCAAACTTGTCGCGGATTTCCCATCGACTGTGTACGTGCTTGCATTTGATGACGAGATGGTGGCGCGGGCTATTGGCGAGATGTACACCATGGCGACGAGCCCAGTCGAGGCAGAGCAGGCCGGCAGGGACTACCTAGAGAAGATAGTCCAACTCCCCGTTCGCCTTCCAATCGCGACACAGGGGTCGCTCAGACATATGACGCTCGAAGCGATTGAGAGAGGAGTGATTCGTCAAGACATCCAGTTGGACCAGAACGAGGGAGAGCTCCAACGCCTTCTGATTGCTTTTGACAGAGCGATAGCTCCGTTCATTCGCACGCCGCGTACCTCGAAGCAAATTGGCAACAAGGTGGACTGGGCTCTCTCAGTGCTTAGGGGCGAAGTAAACAATGTTGATGTCATTCTTCTTGAGGCCATGGCCGTCTGTCAACCGAAACTGCACAAAGCGGTCTTGGACCAGCCTTCGCTGTTCTGTGATGACTTGTCGTCGAAATCAGCTGGAACAGATGCTGATCTTCTCAAGAAGGATATTCGCCTGGCACTAGAGTCTGCTATGGCTCCGGAAGAAGGTGTTGAGCACAGAGACGCTTGGTTCCTGCTCAACGAGCTGTTCCCCCGCACAAAAAGGATTACCAGCAACACGACGTATGGACCAGAGTGGGATGGTACTTGGGACAAAGAACAGCGGGTCGCTTCGAAGAAGTATCTTCTGCGGTACGTGCACATGACAGTACCAGAGACAGACGTTTCCGATGTCGCAGTCGAGTCACTCGTCAAGGACTTGCCGGGAACCGACGCCCGGCAGGCAACGACTCTGCTCCACCAGATTCTGACGCCGTCAAATTCCAGGGAAGTCATCTCCAAGTTGCGCCAGCGCGCCAAGACAATAGGGTACTCTGGTGCCATTTCCCTAGCTCATGGTCTAGCCTGCTTGAGCGATGATTTGCCTGAGATGACGGGCCTTTATTCGATCGTATCTGCTGCGGAGCGAGCACCAATTCTGGTCCGGGATCTGCTGGCAAGGATCGATGACACCTCAGAACGGAGGAAGGTCGCGGCTCAGGTGCTGCAGGAGTCAACCAGCCTTCGATTTGCCATGAACGTCTACTGGTGGGTGTGCTATCGACCGGCATCGCGAGACTCCGTCACAGGTCTGTTTGACGAAGATGAGAGTAAGTCTCTAGCAGGTGTTGTCCTTGAGCGCATTCGGAAGATGGCGGCAGAGAATGACCCCCTCTATGTCCAAAGACCCAAGGATGCCAAAGACGTGCTACTGTTTTGGGATTGGCACGGGCCTAAGCGGGAAGCTAAAGACTATGTGACAAAAACGGTACAAACAGACGCTCCCAACGCCATGGTACTCCTGAAGGTGTTCCAGCCTGTCAGTCAGTCGCTGGAAAATGGCCAGACGTTTCGAGACAGCCTCGACGCCAACGCTTTTCTTCCTCTGAGCCGTATCGTCGATGTACACGTCATGCGCGCTGCCTTGGAGCAGGTACTCGGAGAAACGCTGTCAACAGACGAGTATGTCCACATTCCGGGAGACGTCGACAACAAACAGCTGGCAACCCAGTTTGCATATTTCTGTGAGCATCCACCAAAGGCGGACGGCGATGCAACAACTCAGGGGCTGGGAAAAGAGTGACATATTTGAGGTAACAGCACTGCTCAAGACCAGACCGTGCGACACACGTCTGTTGATCAGTCCCAAAGTGACCATGTTGATCGAGTGACCTGACCATGCTGCTTGGCCATCAGTGCTCGTCGGAATTGCTCTGTATGTTCCAGTTTGGATTGTGCAATCGACTAAGATATGGTTTAAGTGCCTTCAACAGGTCAGGGTAGTACGGCTTGAGAAGCTCTTTCCCAAGGATTCTTGCGGAGATGTAGGATATTAAGGCATCGGAAGGATAGAATTGTCTCCCACGTTCCTCATCTTGGTTCACATTATGTTTCGACTTGTTGTAGAGGCGTGTGAAGTGTTCCAGTTGTTCAACCCTGTCGCTTGACAGCGTACCGTTCTTTGCAAGATAGTGGATGCTTTGGCCCAACATTGACTTCTTGACCCGAGCAGGATTCAGGATGGACGTGGTTCTTGTTATGAGGTACTCAGCAACAGCCTCCAGATGCTGCCCTGAATCATTGACGGCCGACCGCGCGCTGCGGTAGTTGTTCCACAAGTCTTTGTTGCATTCGATGTCCCCGGCGGCGTACTGCAGAGGACGAAACAGCGTTCTGCCAATTCCGCCAGGAAATGGGTTGACCGTCGGGTTGAACGGCATGCAGTAGCCACCAATGCCACCAATTGAAGAATCGAATTTCCAGAAGAAGTCCAACTCGTAGGCATCAGGCTTGTCGTAGATTTCTTTCGTCGCCCGCTCGATTATCTCCTTCTGCTCAGAGTTCAAGAGACAGTCTGACAGTTCAATCGATTCAGGCAGTGCTTCGTGATCCATTGGTTCCCCCTATTATCAACGATATCGTATCACCTAATGGGAAAACCGAGAAGCCGGGACACAAACACGCAATGGCAAGGACCTTTGAGCTGGAGCAAGCGATGTTGAGCAAGATGGGCCCGTCTCAGCGCCTGACTTGTGGTTGCTGTCTGGTTAGAGGCAATCAGGCACGTGACGACAAGTGGATCGTCGACTCGCGGAGCGGTGTTCGATCGTCTTGTTAACGTCAACGAGACGATCGGTCTTGACCTCGGTCGCGATCGGGGAACTGAGAATAGTGCAGACCAAAGAGCGTCCAGCCTGGAGTCGCCCCGGGTATGCACTGCAGGGAGGCGGTCTGCCAACCGCGTGATCTGTGGGCCAATCGCTTGGGTTATTGGATAGCGGAGAGTACACTAGGACAAGTAGAGTCAGTGAGGAGGTCGTGGTTATGAAAGAAAGGCCTGGAACACCTTCAGCAGAGGTTCGCGCTGTCGCGGTACCGATGACAGCCGATCTGGCTCCGTCTGGTGAGCTCCTAATGTACGAGACAGAGGATGGCAAGGCACGCATCGAGTGCCGGTTTGCAGAAGAGACCCTATGGATGAGTCAGGCTCAGATGGCAGAGCTGTTTCAGGTCGCGATACCCACGATCAACGAGCATCTGCAACACCTTTATGAGGAGGGGGAGATTTTACCTGAGGCAACTCTTAGGAAACTCCGAATAGTTCGCCAGGAGGGCGCGCGACAAGTGGTGCGCCATATCGCCTATTACAACCTGGACGCTGTCCTCGCGGTAGGATATAGAGTGCGTTCGCTCAGAGGCACCCAGTTCCGTCAATGGGCGACAGATCAGTTGCGGGAGTACCTGGTGAAAGGCTTCCTCCTCGACGATGAACGCCTCAAACACCCTGCCGTGAAAGGCATTGCTGCCCCTGATCACTTCGACGAAATGCTGGAACGCATCCGTGACATCCGTGCCAGTGAGGCGCGCGTGTACCTGCGTGTCAAGGAGATCTTTGCGCTGGCCGCGGATTATGATCCAATGCGCCCCGACGCTGTGGCCTTTATCAAGATCATGCAGAACAAGCTGCACGTCGCTGCCACGGGAAAGACCGGAGCAGAACTGGTGTTCGTCCGAGCCGATCATACTGCGGAGAACATGGGCCTGAAGAGCTGGAAGGCGGGATCTGTCCATAAGAGCGACGTGTCTGTTGCCAAGAACTACCTCACGCAGAATGAAATCACTGGACTGAACCGCATTGTCGTCATGTGGCTGGACTACGCTGAGGACCAGACGCTTCAGCGCAAGCAGATATTCCTCAAGGACTGGGAAACGAAGCTGGACAACTTCCTTCGGTTCGCCGAACGCCAGGTGCTGACCAACGCTGGCACGGTGAGTCACGACCAGGCAGTGGAGAAAGCCGAGGCAGAATACGAGCTGTTTGCAGCCCGCAGGCGTGAATGGCTTGAAGCCGAAGGCCAACGGGAGACCGTACAGGCGTTGGAGACCGTTGCTCGCCAGCTGGAGCCGACGGTGAAACCCAAACGCAGCAAGAAGGATGCCTGACATAGAGCTCCGCTACGGATCATATGACGTGACCATCACGCCGAAGGAAGGATAGAGGATGTTTACCACCTACTGGCCTCAGGATCTGGAGGTCAAGCAGGCATTTCGTGAGGCCATCCGTCGCAAAGTGGAACTGGAACGTCAGGCCATGAATCAGCGAGTG
>Ga0209744_1000130_pt1 | contig 24173 bp, 17 predicted proteins | sample BarGraNGADG00311_2_FD_184494 | JGI IMG/M metagenome (GOLD analysis project Ga0209744, IMG submission 184494) | Arctic peat soil microbial communities from Barrow, Alaska - Barrow Graham LP Ref core NGADG0004-311 (SPAdes) (version 2) | ecosystem: Environmental > Terrestrial > Soil > Wetlands >... | reverse complement strand
TACTGATCATAGTGGTCATCGTGGTGTTGGTGCTGGTCTTTGGCAGGGGCCGATGGCGACTCACACGGCGGAGGTGGTGGCAGCGGCGGTAGTCGTCGTCTCCCAGTGCTTCCTGCTCTGAGAGAGCAGGAAGCACTCAAACAAATGTGCGTCCACGGAATCTGGAGGCGATTCGCGCCCTCGTCGATGCGCAAGGAGCTGGAGTCCTATCGAAGCGTGGCAGCCCGTCGGCCCGTGGCACGATCCGTCCTCCCCGCCGGGGTGGCGCCTTGAGCAGCGCGACGACCCGACCCGACCGCACGAAGGTAGGCGCCCGTGACCGCCGCTGAACGCTCGGACGTCGTGTTCCTCTTCGACGTCGACAACACGCTGCTCGACAACGACCAGGTGATCCGCGACCTCCGCGACCATCTTGCCGTCGAGTACGGGGAGGAGGTTCGCGACCGCTACTTCGCGATCTTCGAGGACGTGCGCACGGAGAGCGGCTACGCCGACTACCTCGGCGCCCTCCAACGCTACCGTCTCGAGGACATGCGCGACCCCCGGGTGCTGAAGATCTCCTCCTGGCTGCTCGACTATCCCTTCGCCGAGCGGCTGTATCCCGGCGCCCTCGAGGTCGTCGCCCGCGTCGTCCGCCGGGGGCCGGCAGTCGTGCTCTCCGACGGCGACGCCGTGTTCCAGCCGCTCAAGGTCGAGCGCTCCGGTCTGTGGGACGCGTTCGCCGGCAACGTCCTCATCTACGTCCACAAGGAACGCGAGCTCGAGAACGTCGAACGTCTCTTCCCCGCCAGGCGCTACGTGATGGTCGACGACAAGGTGCGCATCCTGACGGCCATCAAGGAGGCGTGGGGCCCACGCGTCACGACCGTGTTCGTGCGGCAGGGACACTACGCCCTCGACGCGGAGACCGTCGCCTCCTACCCAACCCCAGACGTCGTCGTCGAGCGCATCGACGGACTGCGCGAGGACAAAGTCCTCGCGCACCTCATGGACCTGACCTGAGCAGTGGATCCAGTGAGCGCTATACAGAGGCTGCACGAGCGGCACGATGAGGATCAGGTAGCTGGTCGACGACGCCAGGGTCGTTGAAGAGCATCGTCGGTTGCGTGCGGCACAGGCCATGCATCAAGAACGCGCCAGGCCAGCCTCGATCATACCCGTCGTCTACGTGAGCTCGTCACACATCTTTGGGCGAGGTGAGGGCCGTCAGGATCTTCGTGATTGCCGCGTCCTGAACAGCGAGATGAGCCTGGATCTGCTTGGCTTCCTCGAGCACGGCGGCCGCATCGTCGTAGGTCGCCTGGGAGCGCGCATCGGCGGCCGCAGCCTGCACGTTCTGGCCGACGATGATGATCGGCAGCAGCACCAACTGCAGGAACGTCTGGGCGATCCACGCGATGATGATCAGCGAGTTGCCGGTCTTGAACGCGGACGGAGCGCTGATCAGTGCAAGGAGCGTGAACAGGTAGGCGCACCACATCGTCCCGACGATGACGGTGACCTTCAGCCCGATCTTGGCGTTCAGGCGCCCTATGGGGCCGGGACCGTGCACTTGGGCGACGGCTGCTGCGACCGTCGGCGGTCCAGCGGCCTTGCGCTTCTCTACGTGCGGGTGCGAGACGTACTCGAAGATCTCGGCCATGCGTTTCCTCCACGGTAGATGGGGCCGCAAGTCTGTCGGAGTCACCTCTGAGGTTCGCCCTCGGGGCTGAGGAAGCCTGCTCCGCACTACGGCGACCACGGTGCCCGTCACGCCCAGTACCAATGCGCCCCAACCAGTCCCATCAAGGCGCACGGATTTGGGTTGCACGGGGGTTGCGGATGACCATTTCGAGGGTCTCGCGGAGGGCTCAGAACGCACAACATCCCTGCAAATACATGGTGGACCGCAGGGGAGTCGAACCCCTGACCTCCGCCGTGCAAAGGCTCGCTATTACGTCACTCGTAGCCGCAGCGAGCCGCACGGGACCCTGATTTGCAGGTCTTTTCCAATGCGACTCACCGCACTGAGTCACACAGAGCGTCAAACACCCGCGCCCAGTTTGTTTGTCAACGGGTTGTCGCGGCGGCGGTCAGGCCCAACGGCCCGCACGCGGGCCATCTTGCGGGATCAACGGCCGCTGTCCCGACCGGGTGCTATGGTCCTAGGCGGAGGCGGTTAGCTGCGCGGGGAGACTTGGGAAGTCTGCCGAATCCTGACGCGGATGGGTGGGACGCCGGCCCAACAAGACGACGCTTTCGAGGAGGTTGCGGTGCCAGGTCGTGCGTACGATGCCATTCGCGTCACTGTCGAGCGCCTCGGCGGCACGATGATCTACGAGCGTCGGGGCTACCACCACGGAGCGTGGGTAATCAGGATCGGCGACAAGAGTGCCACCGTTGAGGCTGGAGGCAATCGGTCGTTCCCACTGCTCGACGATCTGTACGTTCCGCTTGTTCGCCGCCCGCAGCACTGGGACGACTACTCGGGCGAACTGGTGCCGGACGCTGAGGCGCGTCTGCTGTCTCTGCTGCACGGCGAGCTTCCTTCCAATCAAGTCGACGAGCTTGGGGCACTCATCGAGCGGGCGAAGTGGAAGTTCTCCTGGACCCTCGCACGCACCTATCCGCACGAGTACACAACCAAGACGCTGTGCACCCCAGAAGATCATGCGCGGCTCATTGACTGCATCGAACAGTACGGCGTCGTCGAACGCTTCGGCAACGCACGCCGCAAGTACTTCTACTTCGAAGAGCGCAAGTACTGGCATATGGGCGAGCCCCATTCCGATGACCCGGAGAAGTGGCCCAACGTCATCAACCGCACATGGGTCGACGTCAGGCGGCATGCCGACAACGTCAGCCATGTGTGGACCGCGGAGGAGGTTGAACTCCAGATGCGGCTCTGGGAGATCCAGCTAGAGAAGTCCACCGATCGTCCGAAGTCGAAGACAGCCCGGTAGGTTGCACACTCGGCTCTGACCTGACTCGACCGTATGTGCGGTACGCGCCCGGAAGCGTGCTTCGCCGGCCGTCCAACACGCGCCTCGACCTGACGCGGCAAGGGGCGGCGGGAGTAGGCTCAGCGGCAGTCCGCGCAGGTCGTGGGCACGACGTGCAGGCCCTGTGATGCTAGCGGCACGGATTCAATAGCGGAAAGGTGCGTTGGCCCCGATGGACCTTGATCCGAGCGTCAACCTCGAAAGAGGAGTGGTTCGCGATGTCGGACCACGCGCCGATCGTCGCGGACTTCGAACTGTGAGCCGCATAGCGCTCACGCCAACCGCTCGGCCTAGGACGATGCGACGCGTGCTGGGCGTGGCATCTCGCCTAGGGGGCCCGCATGACGGATTTTGACGCACTTCCAGGATTGACGGAGAGCCGATTTGCCGAGCTCTCCTCTCTCGTCTTGGGTGTCGTGCCCGAGGCGATCAAAACATGGACGTTGGCGACGGACTCACCCAGCTACCTCGATGATGCGCATCGAGTCGTTGACGAGGCCAAGAGCTGGGCGGGAGACGCGAAGGCCTTCATCTACGTCTTTCGCTTGGTGCCGCCTCACCCTGACCCTGGCGCGATAGCTGGATCCTTCTCCCACGCCAAGGACGTCAAGAATGGCAGCAGAGCCTATGCGCGCCTGAACAAGGGGTACTCATCAGGATGCATGTACGTCGGAAGCTCTCGGACGCTGCCCCGACGACTCGGAGAGCACTTCGGTCTTGGTGCTCGCGGAACGTATGCGCTCCAACTCCAGCACTGGGCCTCGGATCTCGACCTGAACCTCCAGATCGAGTGCGCGAAGTACCCTGACGAGCTTCCGCCCGGGGTCCTTCAATCGCTCGAGGACACCCTCTGGTCGGAAGAACGCCCGATGTTCGGTCGACGGGGGGCCAAGTGACGCCTGACCACCCCCACTCCGCCAGGCGGGACCGCCGGCGTTCTGGCCACTGGACCGAACTCGTCGACCGCGGCGTCGCTGAACATGAGGCCGAAGAATCGAGGTAGGAGATGCCGGTCTTCCGCGGAAACGTCGGAAACCTGCTTCAGCACTGGGTCCTATGCGAGATCCTCGAAGCATGGCAGAGCTACGTCAACCAGGTCGACTTCATCGACGCCTACTCGATGGCACCGCTCGCAGACGAGCGCTACCCCGAAACCGATTTTGCATCGCGGCGCCGCTTCGACTGGGTTCAGGCCCACCTCATGGAGGAGCGGACGCCCTATGAGCGCGCCTGGCACAGGCTGACGCCAGATGCCGACCGGTACCCGAACAGCGCCGCTTTTCTCACTGAGGTCTGGCAGGGCGACTACTCGCTCGTCCTCTGCGAGTTCGATGCGAGCACTGTGCGTGAGCTTCGCCGATGGCAGACGAAGGTCGAAACCTCACCGAGCTGCATAGGCCTGGAGGTCGCTGAAGGTGACTGGCGCGATCGCTTCCGCCGCGGGTTCTCGGCCTCGGATGACCTCACACTTCTGTCTTTCGACCCCTACATGATCAGCGAGCGCATCACACAGGGTGACCCTGCCAACATGGATCCCGGTGACTTCGACCTCATCGCCGCAGCCGTCAGCCCGCTGTGCGGTCCCATCGTGATTCAGCTCTCGACGTACAGCGCGAACGGAGGAAACCCTCAGTCAGCCGTGCTTGCTGCCACCGATTCGGGTCTGCGGCCGGCGGGGTTTGAGCAACTCGGAGTCGTCCGTGCAAACGGTCACGTGATGTCGATGCTCTACGGTCGCAACGTGCGCGGGGGCCCTCGGCTGGACGATCTGCCCGGGCGCTTCACCGCCTGGCTCAAAGACGTGAAGGCAGCCTCCGCAGGCGACTCGCTCTGATTCATGAGGGTCGGTCTTCGAAGGCGTTCTCGCGAGCTGCGAGGAGGCAGAGCAGTAATGTGAGACCAATCGGCCCGAAGCGGGCTCCCTTTGCATCGGGCCGTCCCGGCTGGGTGCTATGGTCCTGACACATGGATCGCCGGCGCCAAATGCGTGCGAACCATCGGGGTCTGAAAACGAAGGGGGCTCGCGTGGGGTTCAGCTATCTAGCCGGTAAGTCGTGGACAGAGGTGACGCGCGACGAGCGCTTCTTCTGCCAGCATCTCTTCGGCCTGATCAAGCGGGACGGTCCCGCGAAGTTCCTCGCCTACGTGAACCGTCAGGCCGGGATGTCGCTGCCGCTCGACGCAGAGTGGGAGCCCGCCTTTGAGGCGTGCTTCTACCGTGACCTCCGTCACCTCCGGGGAAAGACCGACCCGCTCTACTCACCGAAGCGCACCTTCGATCTCTGCCTCTTCTCCGAGCACGCCATCCTCATCATCGAGGCGAAGGCGCAGCAGGGATTCGACACGGACCAGTTGACCAGCTTCGCGGCTGACCGGGGCGAGGTGGTGAAGCTGACCGGGGTCGCCGCCTACGTGGTCGGCCTGGCGTCCAGCGCATGCCCGGTCACGGCTGGGTGCGAGGAGGTCTTCGAAGGACCACTCCTGACTTGGCGTGATCTCGCGGCCCTCTACGACGAGGATGCGACGCTCCTCCGAGCCGACGCCGTCTACGAGCCGGACCAACGCGACTCGTGGGGCAGGAACAATCACGGCGGCCACATGACCGGAGAGGAGCTTCTCTCGGCCTGCGCGGAGGGTGATGCGTTCCTCGTCGGGCGCAGAGGAGGGCTTCGCGGCGCGCGTTTGGCCGAGGACATTGCCTCGGGATCCTGGCGAACGCAGTCCTACGAGACGGCCCCCGGTGACACTCCACCGAACGGCAACTGGTTCCTGCTCCAGGACTTCGCGAAGGCCGTGGACGCAGGGTAGGCTTCGGGCCTCCGCTGCACTCCGACGAGGAGCCACTCGGTGCTCGATGATCTGCTCAGAGAAGGCCTCAGGCTGGTGGTCTGTGGCACCGCCGCTGGAGCCAAGTCGGCGAAGCTCAAGCAGTACTACGCCGGCCCCGGCAACAAGTTCTGGCGCACACTCTGCGAACTCGGCCTGACACCTCGCCAGCTCGCCCCGGGTGAGGCCGAGCTGCTCCTCGAATTCGGTATCGGCCTCACCGACCTCGTCAAGGGCCAGTCAGGCGCAGACAGCACGCTCGACTTCAAGCAAGCGGGTCCGACAGCGCTGCGCGAGAAGATGCTCGCTCTCAAGCCGACCGTGCTGTGCTTCAACGGCAAGCGCGCAGCTCAAGTGTTCCTTGGCACGAAGGTAGTCGCCTACGGAGAGCAGCAGGAGCGCATCGGCAAGACCGCTCTGTACGTGGCTCCGTCCACGAGCGGTGCTGCCAACCGCTTCTGGGACATCTCGTACTGGCGCGAGGTAGCAGAACGAGTGAGAGAATCGGACTAGCGCGGATTCCGCCTCCCTATTCGGTCGCCTTCGTCGCTACGGTCTGCTGGTCGACAACCCATCATCGCCGACTCAGTCACCATCCAAGAACACCCCGAATTCGGCAAGCGACGCCTCGACCTGCGAGAGCTCCCAGCCGAGTGTGTTGATGTCCAGTTGGATATAGGGCAAGTATTCCTCCGCCACACCGGCTGACTCATACATCATGTACTCGTAGTGCTTCTCGTTGATGGCCTCCCTCAGTCCCTCGGCACGCCCAACTAGCTGCTCGACGCGTTGCTGGACTGTTGGCACAATCGCCGCCACCCCTCCCTGCACTGCGATTCGCTCGTCAACGTCCAGCGGGACCCGCAGGTCGCTGGTGCCGAGCGGGTGAGTCGTCGCGTCGTAGAAGACCAAGCAGGCGTTTGGGAAGAGGCTGCGAATGCGCCCGCAGTAGGCAATACGCTGCGCGTCGTCCTGGCCGAAGACAGATACCGCCAAGCGCACATCGCCCCATGATTTCACGACCTCCACTAGGTGCCCGTCAGTCTCCAGGGACGTTCCAAAGAGGACGACTGGCTGGGGAGCGTCCCTGAACTCTTCGAAGGCGAATCTCAAGTACTCGGACTGGCGAATGACCTTCAGTTTGTCCTGCCAGCGCCCCTCCGTGACCACCAAGGGCACTCCATCCCCGGCAGCGTCTTCGCCAAAGGCATCAAGCAGACTCCCAACATCAGCCACGACGCGCTTCTTCACGCGCACGCCGTCGGGTGTCTCCAGATGGATGCCTCCATGCAGAAACAGCACGCGAGTTCTGCCGCCTAGCACAGTCGTGTCGGCCGGGTTGAACCAGTGATCCGCCGAGAAGAAGCAGTCGGGAAAACGTCTTGCCTCGTCACTGGCAATCGACCAGTAGATCAGCAGGTCGTAGTTCAGGCTGAAGACGGAGTCATAGACCGAAAGGGCGTCACGGACCTTCTGAAGGACTCCCTCCGGAACATCACCACGCACAATGTGAACCGAGCGAAGAGCGGCGGCGAGCGAGCGCTTCACGCGACCATAGCTCAGCTTGAATGGTGCGGTCTCGACTCTGAGCAGATCGGCGACGCGTTCACCACTCCGCAGTGCGAGGAGTACGCCCTCGAAGTTGTCGGTCTCGTCCTGTTCGAAGAGACCCTTTTCGGGCGCTTCGAGGCCACCGTCATCCAGCTCACAAGCCCTCTCGAAGAGAGAGCTGTAGCAGAAGAGTTCCCAAATCGCGATGCTGGCCCCGTTGCCAACTAGCAGCGTCTTCCATCCGCCTTCTGCTAGCTCCGACCAGTCGCAGATTCTCTCAGTCATGGGCGGGAATCCGCCGACACATTCCGCTGCCGAGATACCACTTGCTCTTAGGACACATCCCAGTGTTTCTTCAGCCGCTGCACCGTGTAGTCCCACTTGGGGGCGGTCGGGCGAGCGACTGAGTTCTGGTTGCCGAAGAAGCCCTTCTCCTTGATAGCCTTGGCCACCGGAACCGTCTTCAGCCACTTTATGCGCACGAGGTACTCGGCGGTCTCCGGGTCGTCCGAGCGCTTGCCGAGCTTGGCCGCCTTCACGTTGAGGCTAGTGAGTGGCACGGTCTGGCCTGATACGTCCGTGACCTTGAAGTCGTCGATGGGACAGACGGGGTCCTCGACGACTCCGACGCCGACGTAGCCGGTGCCGGGCACGTTGACCCAGACTCGGTCGCCGGGTGAGAGCATCGAGAGCGTTGCCGAGTACCACTGGCCTCCGCCGGCAGCGATGAAGCCGTACTCCACTGCCTCGTCCCAACTGCGGTCGGGGTTGCCGCCGAAGGAGGCGTAGTACTCGCCGTTCCACTGCTTCTGGACTGCCTGGAGCGGCTTGACCTCTTCCTCAGCCTCGCGCAGCCAGGCGCGCGCCATGTACTCGCGCTCGCCATCCTTAAAGACGCGGAAGAAGAGCGCGTTGATGCGCACGCCGTACTCAGCTGCCAAGTACCTGACGATGCGTTCGGTGCTGGGGTCGAGGCTGGCCGCGACGATGACGAGCTCGTGCGCCTCGTTCAGTTCGTCGGGCATCTCCTTGACGTGGAAGCGCGCACAGAAGGCGTCGTTGATCGAGAGATCGCCGCTCTCTGGGTGATATGTCTTCAGGTAGTCGACGAAGATCTGGACGATCGCCTCGTCGTCGAGGTCGCGCACCCAGGAGCCATAGTCGAGCGACTGGGCAACGATGTCACGCGGCGTCTTGTCGCGCTTCAGCTCGATGACGATGAGGCTGCCGTCGCGGTCGATCGCCAGCAGGTCGATGAGGCCGCCGTGGTCGGTCTTCACCTGCCGGCCGATGACCATCCAGTTGGGCGCCGCGACCGAGATATTGGCATCGAGGATGGTTTCGAGCTGCGATTCAAGGCCGAGCATGCCCCAGTCGACCTCCTTGAGGTCCCCGTCTATGCGCCAGAATCCGAACTCCAGTGGCATGAATTCCCCTCAACTCCCAGCGGGCCGCGTGGGCGGCACGCCTTTTCCAGCACCGCCTACGTCCAGTGCTTCTCGACGTACTCCATGGCCTCGCGCGTGTTGAGCCGTCTCGTCGAGTTGCCAAAGCGAACGTAGACCCGCGTTTCGTCCCCGTCCTGGACATACACCGGGGCCCCTGACCGTGCGACGTCAACTCTGCACACGTCGTCTTCGCTCACTTTCTCGAAGGAGATGGCCACATTGGCAATCGGCGGCTTGCCGATGCTGTTCTGTAGCAGGTCGGTGAGCCAGCTCTCGAACGCATCTCGGTTCTTCTTCGGGAAGAGCTTGAAGTCATTGACCAGCCCAACAGCCTCACCCGAGTCGTTGACGCCGATCAGCAGTGTTCCGCCCTGACTGTTCATGAACCCGGCGACGGTCTTGACGATGCTCTCTTCGATTGCCTTGTCACGATCCCCTCGCTCGAGGCTCCAGCGCGCAGACGCCTTGAACTCGACCGCCCCGCTCTCGCCCGCGGCCATCAAGTCTGCCGTAGATCGGTCCGCCGTCGGCGCCTTCGCTGGCTTCGCAGCACCGGGAAGCGCACCTCGATCAAGAGCCTCCGACATCGTGCCAAAGCTTTCTGCGGCTTCCCTTGCGGCCCCCTGATCGCCGCCAGGCGACTCGTCCTTGTCTCGGCGTCCAGCAGCAGCCGGCTCTTCGCCGACAGGCTGCTCCCGTCCTGTCTGTGCGGACGTGGCGCGCAGCCGAGGAGCAGCATACTCCGGGTACTGCTCCTCCTCTGGCGTGAGCACCGTGACGGTTCGGCCGTCATCGAGGCGCCGGTACGCGAAGTCGTGTCTGTCGAAGGTGTCATCGATGCGTAGGATGTGCTCGCGCACTCGGCGGCGGGACTCCATGGCAAAAGCCAGGAGTTCCTCTATCTCATCAGCCGTGGCCCCGCCGTGGGGGTAGAGCAACTTCATCATCCCCGAGAACGTCTTCTCGAGTCCGGTCTGGTCCCGCGTGGAGAGTTCGGAGACGATCTCGAACCTCTCTTCGTAGGCCCGCGTGAAGTCCTCGGTCCGCTGGTGCCTCAGAATCTCAGCCAGGTAGTCCACGATGAAGCCGTACCCACTCGTGAAGAGGTCGTTGCGGACGGGGGCAACCTCCCAGCCCGGGAGGTAGGCGTGAAGCCGGTCGAGAAAGGCCGAGTCGATGTACTTGTCCGGCAAAGGCTCGAAGAAATGGGAGTGCCTCAACATGTGCGGCATTGACTGCTTAGTGTTGCCCATGAAGACCACGGAGGCCTCGGCGGTCAATTGCTCGATCCCCCGAGAGAAGGACTTGTTGGCCATGAAGTTCTTCATGATGTCGACGACGTTCTTGTCGACGTTCTTGTCTTTGCCGGCGAACTCATCGAAGCAGATGCAGTCCCAGTAGCCGACGAGACCGATCTTCCCCGTGGCGTTGTTCACGAACAGTTTGGCGGCGGTGACCTCGGCTCCGGAGATCAGGATGCCGTGCGGCGAAAACTCCGCGTAGACGTGCGACTTGCCCGTCCCCTTCGGGCCCAACTCTATGAAGTTGTAGTTGCGTTCACAGAATGGCACCAGCCGGATGAGCTGCAGGAGCTTGCCGCGGCGACTGAACGCCTCGGGGTTGAAGCCGAGGGTCTGCAGAACGAGCCCCATCCATTCTTCGGTGGAGAAATGGGCGCGAGCCTCGACAAATTCGTCATAGTTCGCATGAGAGACCTGGATGGGCTTCAGGCTATCGATGTGCCAAGGGCTTGCCTTGGGGTCCTCGCCTATCTCGTAGGTGAGCTCCGTGATGCACCAGGCCCCCCCCACGAGCAGTTTCGGGTGCCGGCGTACCAGATCATCGGCGATGGGCACCTTGCTCAGTCCGAGACTGCTGAACCTGGCCTCGTAGAACCCGCCCTTGTCGTTCAGCTCGGCGCCCACCTTGTCGATGACCTTGTGCCGTCCCTTCTCCTTGATCGTCGACTTCACCAGCTCAGCCTGATTCCGGTGGACGTAGTGCTTGGCGAGTATGCGCTGCACCGATTCCAGACCCGCCCTGAGGGCCTCAGGGTCGTCGGTCGCGCAGTGCTGGCCGAGGAGATACTCGAGCACGTAGGTGGGGACGACTGCGTTCTGCTTGAGACCCTTCGTGAGGTCTTTCCTCACGACGAGGCCTGAGAAGTCCTCAATGATCTTGCGGTCAAGTGGCCCCAGCCTGACTGGAGCAGAGATGGCGGCTTCGAGCGGGTCCGAAAAGGTGTCCTCGGTGTGATCAGTCATCAAAATCGCTTTCGAATGGTTTGCTCAGCTTCGCTCGATGGCTCTTGTAAACGGCAGTCTGGCTGGTGCCGGGGATCGTCTCCATCACCCGGATCTCGACCTCCTGACCGTTGTAGTCGTCCGCCGCCTTGGAGAGGGCGAGACCCACGGTGCTTTCTCTCAACCGCGGCTCTTCATCTGCCGACTCGAAGGTGAGCGAACGAACCTCAGAGATGACGCGATCGTCCAAGCCATAGAGCCCGACAGTGACCGTCCTCGTCAGCGTCTTGTCCGCAACCGGTTGCACTTGGTAGAGCGCGAGGGAGATCTGCCCAGTGGTGATTTTGCTGGGGACTCGCAGGATCTCCACGTCTACGCGCTCAGTGTCATCGCTCCGGGCCTTGTGGATGCGCACCACCGGCACAATGACTTCCTGCATGCTGAGTCCACCGTGGACGTAGCGCTTGCCCGAGCCGCGCAGGGGGAAGCGACCCAATGCAAGCGGGAAGGCGGCCTCCCAGTCGCCGTCCAGGCCGAGCTGGGCGGCGGTGAAGATCTTGACCGCCCCGTCGTCTGCGATCCGGCGCCCCAAAGCAAAGCGCCGGTTCCTCATCAGCCACTCGCCGGCGCTCGGCATGGGCAGATCATCACCTTCGGAGACTTCGGACTGTTGGAACAAGAATCCGTGGTCCGCCGTCAGCAGCATGTTGCTCCCATTGGCGTTCGCGATCTTGCGGACGATCTGCATCAGCTCCTCGAAAGCCGATTCGACCGCCTCGGTCGTCTTCGCCTCAGTGGCGGGAGTGTCACCGACCTTGTCGATGACGTTGTGGAATACGTAGACCACGTCGTTGTCGCGCAACAAGGCGCGAGCCTCGGTCTTGGTGTTCATCTCGAGGAACACCTCGGCCTGGATCGCCCTCGCCTTGCCATCGAGGCCTGCAGCCAGGATCTGGGACCGAGCCCCTGTACCGGTCGCGCTCTTACCGTCTACAAAGACCGTCCCATCTGTGGGCTCCATGCCGAGTCGGACTCCCGGAAGCAGCGATGCCATGCCGAGTTGCGTGTACGAGGGGAGCGACGCCAGGACGGTGTCGAGCTCTGCCGTCCATCGATTCTCCGCCTGGATCGTACCGACCAGCTCCGCGGCAGCTTCGTACCGGAGGGCGTCCGACACTACGACGAACACCTTCTGGCCGCGGTCCAGGAAGGGCCGCACGAACCGCCGGTAGAAGTCCGACTGTGGCGGCATCGTCTCGCATGCCCACCTATCCATCGCGCGCACTCGGTCGCACCAGCGATCTGCCAGCGGCAGCATGAAGTTGTTGACGTAGGTCTTCTCCACCCATGCGGCGACGGGCCCCGTGATAGCCACTTGTCCATAGCGGCGCTGATGGAGGCAGAAGCGCCGATAGGCCGTGTCGATGCGGTACCAGGAGGCCAGGTAGCGAGCGATCCCGGCCTCCACGCTCTCCACGAGAAGCTCAGCGGCATCGACCAGCTCCCGCAGCTCGATGGCCTGCGCCAGAGCCTCGTAGCCGTCCCGATGTTCGGAGAACCAGAACGAGCCTCGCCGGCTTTCGATCGTCGCACACAACTCCGCGTCAGGGACTCCCCGCTTGAATCCCTGGCAGAGCCGGTGGATGACGAACTTCTCGATCGCCTCGAAGGAGTCCCAGTCGCCAATGACCGCGGAGCTCTCCACGTCGTTGAGCTGGTCGGCGATGTGCAGATCGTCCTCCAAGGCCATTGACCACTGGCGGAATGACGTGCTGTGGGCCTGACTGTCCTTCCATCTGCGCAGAAAGACCCGAGCGTGGGCATCGAGTTTCGACCCCGAGTCCAGCGGATTGGCCCACCGAAAGAGGGTGATCACGAAATCGCGGAGGGTGGGAGTATCGTTCGAGTAGCCGAATCGGAGGCCGACCGCCTTCCAGAAGTACCCGGTCAGGTTGGCCGACGCGAGACACTCCTGCACCGGATCGAGAAGAGTAGCCTCGGATCCGCGGCTGAGGAAGCTGAGTAGCAGGGCGTCGACATCGGGCTCGCTGCCAGCCAGCACGGCCATCATCTTGAGCCGGAGACTGCCTGTATCCTCGGAAACGTCCAACATCCCCTGGAGGGCCTGGACGTGCCTTGCAGTGAAGAAGCCGATGTGCTCCTCCACCACCGGACGGAACTCGTAGGGCAGACCCACGTCCTGGAGGACGAGAGACGCCCGGTCTGCCTTGAACTCATGCCCCTGGAGGAGAAGATCTAGAAGCCAGTTGTCAGCGTCCGGTGGCCGCTCGCTGGGCATGTAGACGAGGTATCTCGCGGCTGAGTCCGGGTCCCGATGGATCGTCACTTTGGTGGCGAACTCGCTTTCCTTGACCTCTATCTTCTTGACGTTCTCCCCATCGAACTCCTCGAACGCCTCGGTCCACTCACGTTTGGGGTCGTACCAGAAGACCAGCCGTTGCCGGGCAAACACCCGCTCGAGGCTGTCGTTGACGCGCTTCATGCGTCTCCGCCCTTCCCCGTCAGCCCCGGGATCGGCGCGAGCGCCTTGCCCAGCTTGAGGTAGTTGACCTTCACCCCGTCGTCCAGGTCGAGCTCGAGCTGCTCCTGGGTGAGCGGGAGCAGCACCTCGCGCTCCCACTCCTCGCACTCGCGCAGGGTCCTGCGCAGGTCGTCGCTCTCCTTGCGCGCCCGGGTCTTCTCGCGCGGCAGCGTCGACTCGCTGGCGAGGACGTGGTCGAGATGCTCCAGGCGGTAGCCGATCTTGGCCAGGTACTCACGCAGGTAGCGGTTCAGCACCAGGTGTGGGATGTCGCGGGTGAAACGGTGCAGGTAGACGAGGCACTGGAAGCCCTTCTTCGGGCTCTGGAACAGCCAGTAGATGGGGCGCTTCTTGTAGGTCTGCAGGTGGTCCTTGTAGAAGTCGCCCGCGAAGTACCGGCGAAGGTCCTTGCCCAGGGAGTCCTCGACGAAGCGCAGGTTCTCCTCCAGAGCGGCGTCGCCGAAGGTGGCGCGCAGGAAGTCGCGGGTGCGGGCAACGATGTCGTCTTCGAACCACTCTCCGTCGAGCACGGGGATGATGCCATCCAGGTCTGGTGCGAAGCTGAGCTCTCCGAGCGGCCTGCCGACCTTGGCCAGGTAGGCCTCCAGCGTGTCGCCGGCGTCGGCCAGGACAAGGCCGGGCTTGTCCAAGCTGTAGCGGCCCATCATGCAACCCACAGCGTATGAGAGGAAGGCGGCCACGTCCTTGCGCCGATCAGGCCGCGCCAAGGTGATCTCGTGCTCCGGGACCTCGGGGGTGAGCTCGTCCTCGAGACCGTAGGCCTCGATCCAGAGGCGGTTGTTCTCGGTCTCGAATTCCTGCATGCGGGCGATGTTGGCCTGCAAGTAGGCCTCCCAGCTCTGCCAAGAAGCCTCGAGTGTTGGCCCCTTCAGCTCGGAGCGAAGGAGCGGCAGATCCTCGAAGTCCCAGGAGGTCTCGAAGTTGTCCCAGTCGTTGCGGGCGAGAGAGACGGGACCATCAAAGTCACCCACTGCCGGCTCTGGATAAGGAAGGTCCTTGATATTGCCGACCTGGAAATTGACAGTAGGGTTCAGCGCCTTCAGAAAGGCGTAGACCAGAGATGAATTGAGGTACGCAAGATGCTCGCGCGGGCTAGAAGTGAAGAGGCTCGATCCGGCAACGTCGAAGACGAAACCGACCGGAGCCAACCGACACGCAAACGACACGCTGGATACAAAGGTCCAAGTGATTCCTTCTCTGAAGTAGTGCGTCTTTCCATCATGCCTGTGGCCACTGAACGACTGCATCAAGGCCCGACCATGGCCGTCGTATCGCAGTACGAACTCAGCATTTCCGTACCATTTGCGATACTCACCACCCTTGTTGTACGGGGCCCACTTCCTGCCAGAACGGTCGAATTCGTCAATCGACAACGCGGCGGTCTTCACGTCGGAGAAGGCGACTTCCGTCCAACGTCTCACGACTTGGGCGTTGTTCCCCGTGGTCAGACCATGCTTCACATCGGCTCGGCTTGCGAAGAAGTCCGTATTCCCAAAACATGCCCTAAGACCATGACTCACCCAGTAGGCAATGGGACTTCCGGGCATCATCACGAAGTCGCTCGCGTAGGCACGAAATAGCCAGCCACAGCCGGGGTCAGCGATTGCCTGGCGGCACTGCGTTGCCTTCTTGGCTTCACCGCCCGCAGCGGTGAGCTGGAAGTAGACTCCGGGAACCTCGGGCCTCGGCCGGTTCTCCAGGACAAAGGCGGTAGTCTGCACGACCTCTCCGGCTATCGTGTCAAACGCACGCGCGCCCAGATGGGCCATGGTCAGAATCGAACGCCTACCCAGAACGTCGGCCCGGAGGTCTTTGAAGCTGGACAAGAACATCCAGCTCTGCATCGTGATAAGAGCGCAAGAGGCCGCAGGCTCAGCCAGCGAGGCGCTTCGGTCGATGAACATCGCAAACAAATCGGACTTTGAACCTGGGTACTGCAGCTCAGCGAGGGCCTTCAGGCGTCCATTCATCTGCCTCCCCCCCATGTACGGCGGGTTGGTCACCGCCACGTGGTAGCGCTGCGTGAGCATCTCCGCCTGGTCGAGGGCGAGCAGAACCTTGCGCTGCGTCTCAGCGAGGAGGAGGTCGGTGGGCGCTGGGGCCTGGGCAATGGTGTCCTTGAGAGCACCGATCTCCTCGGCACCCAGCACCGGCTGGATGAGGGAGCCGAAGGTCGCGGTGTCCTCACGGAACTGGTAGAGCTGCTTGAGGACCTTCTCGGTGATGAGATCGGTGAGCCCGCCGGCGTCACGCCACGACCGCAGCTCGTCGGGGTCGAAGACCACGTCCAGGAGGCATATGACCTGGGGCTGGACGGCATCGCGGAAGGCGGTTCGTGATCGCTCGCGGGCCTTGGCCAGCAGGGCGAACTGGGCGAGCTGGGTGGCGCGGGGACAGATCTCCAGCCCGTAGAGGTTGTGCGTGAGGATCTTCTCCCCGATCTCGCTGGGGGCATGGCCCTCCTCCTCGTAGATCTGGAATAGGAGATCGAAGGCGTAGGTGAGCATGTGCCCGGAGCCGCAGGCCGGGTCGAGGAGGCGGATGTCCTCCGGGCGGTTCACGGTGAGCGAGTCGGCAGAAGCCTCCCCGTCGGGGTCTTCCACGTAGTAGGGCATGGCCGCGCGCAAAGGCGAGCCGGGGCGGGAGCGCAACCATAGGCGGCCAAGCGAGTTCTCCACCAGGTAGCGCACGATCCAGTGCGGCGTGAAGAGCTGGGTGACGGCGGGGATGTCCTCGCTCGCGACCGCCGCCTTACGGGCCATGACCTGGTCCTTCTTCTCCGAGATATAGAACTGGTAGAGCCAGCCCAGGACCTCGACCTCGGCGCAGTCCTGATCGCTGATCTCGGTGCGGAAGCCCTGGGCGATGGAGCGCTCGGTGAGCAGGTCGTCGGGCAAGAGTAGCTCGGTCTCGTCGTCCAGGCGTTCGAAGAGGAAGGGCAGCAGGGCGTGGTAGAAGCGGCAGGCTGCAAGCACCAAGTGGCGGTAGACCTCGGCCTGCGGATCGAACGACGGCAGGCGCCCGTCCAGCAGGTCGTTCAGGCGGCCGGGATCGGTGTGGGTCTTGAGCTCCTCCGGCAGCACGCCGCTGCGCACGAGGCGAAGGACCTCCGGCTGGGTCTCCTGGGGCGCGGCCGCGGTCAGCACCCGGACGCGGAAGGGGTGCCAGCCGCGGGCGTCGAGGAAGCGCAGGGCGGTGAGGCGGTTGAACCAGGTGTAGGCTACGCGCTCGATGAGCTGGGCGCGGCCAACCTCGGCTTGGGCGCGCAGACGCTCCACCTGTGCAGACGCGGCCCGCAGGTCGGCGGTGTCGCCGGTGAGCACGAAGTCGAGCTTGCGCTCCACCGCCTCGATCAGTTGGCGGCGGGCCTCGGGGGCGAAGGACTTGAAGGCGGAGGTGTCCATACCGGCTACAGGCTGATCCGGTTGCCTTTGGCCAGCTCGGCGGCAGCTGCGGCCCGCAACGCCTTCAGCCATGGATCAATCTCTTCTTCCTTCGAGATATAGGGGAGGCCACACTCGGCCTTGAGGCTTGCCGCGGGGATGAATCGCACGGCGACCTCCCCCGTCTCCCCGTCTTTCTCGCCCCCATCAGCAGAAACGAGACGCGCCACCAGCTCCAGCTGCGCCGGGTAGTCCCGAGACTTGTAGCGGCTCAATCGGTCGCGGACTCCGCTGATGAATCTCTCGGCGCCGATCGCCTCGCGAGCCTCGCAGGACCTCCCAAGCACCTGAGCCTGCTGGGGTTCATCCAGGCGGCCATAGTCCTCGAGCGCCTGGATCTTCATCTCGTCTGTCGCGATCTCAGACAGGGCCTTGACTCGCTCTTCGCTCAGCCTGACGTCGATCATCTCCCTGATGCTCTCCACCGCCGCCTTGGCCACCGGCAGAAGACCGCCACGATACGGAGTTCCAGACGAGGCGACTTCCTGCAACGGCTCGAGAGCATCGGCTGGAATATCGCCGAAGTTCGCCTTCTCCGTGCTCAGAAAGGAGATGACCTCGTCGTAGGTCTGTCGCTGCTTGCCATGCATGAAGGCCTTGATCGGCGCGAGCAGTTCTTCCTTCGCCGCGACCAACTCAGCAGAGAACTCGTCCAGATGGTTCAGAAGGTACGAGTAGTCCTTCTCTGAGAGGCCCTGAATGCGTGCACGGACGGGCTCCAGGTCGCTCAGGAACTGGTACTTGGTCTCTTGATCGACAAGAAGCTGCACGTCACGCGCCTCCCCCGCCAGCGCCTCCTGAGTGAGCTGGGCGACGGAGCGGGCATCCGTTCCCTCATTGGGCCGGTCGAAGAAGTCGTGGTGGAAGTCCTTGAGGGCTGCGACCGCCCTCGCATCGAACTGATCCTGTACGCGCACGCGAACGGATCCGTGCTGCCGGGAGTTCTTCAGAGCGTCCAGGGCGCCCCGTGCATCAAGGATCTCACTGGTGCGCAGCTCGATCTTCCCCACCCGGAACAGGCGGCCGGTGTGCACGAGGATTCCCATCTGAGGCCACCCATAGGGTCGCCTCCCGAAGTCCCGCACGATGTCCTCGACGGTGAGACGTTCGCCCTTGTCCCTCTGGGCGCGCAAGACGTAGGTGAGGATCTCTTGCTCTGCCTCCGAGAGAACTTGTGCGCCGCCCCCCATGAGATCGTCGGGGTCCAGAAGCGCCTTGCTGAGAAGCGCCTCGTCATAGGTGCCCCGCAGCATACCGAGGCTCGGGTAGGCGAACGAGATCAGTATCTGACCTGCCCGCTGGAATCGCGTGCGGGCGTCCCCTTCCGCTATGTCGCTGAGCCGCGATCCGTTCACGAAAAGGGGAGCCTTGCCCATTTGCTCCGCACAGCGCGCCTGAAGCTCTGTGCGGCGGGCGCTGTTCTGCTGGCCGCGCCGGCTGAGGATATCCCGTGTGGTCTCGTCGATGCCGCCGCCCGTGTTCTGCTGGATGTATTTGCGCGTCTTCACGAAAAGGCGGGCATCGTCGATCACCCGGGCATCAGCGGGAAGCACCGCGAGCAGTTCCGCCTTGCCCGTGTTCTGGGCGGCGAGCGTGTAGAGGTCGTCGTGGTTCGGATGCTCACTCGTAATGATGTTGATGGAGAAGTCTGCCTCTCTCCCGACCAGCTGATCGTCGAGACGGCGCGCGTAGGAGTAGTCTTGGCCGTTCGCCTCGTAACGGATCTTGGGGTCGCGGAGGATGTCGGCGAAGGAGACGTCGGCGAGGAGCTTCGTCTGCTCGGACTCGTCGATGTCCGTGTTCTTGATCTCGACCTCGATGTCTTTTTCGGCGTCGGTGAGGAACTCATAGAGCTCGCCGTTGCGCTGAAGGTATGACTGCTGCTCCAGAAGACTGAGGGCCTCTCGCACCGCCTTCTCATGAGCCTGGATGTCAACGTTCGGGCGATCGACGAGGAGAATGGCCACGTTCCGCGGGGTGGGCTTGAACTCGCGCACCCATTTGAGCAGGAACAGAGCCTTGAGGATTTCGATGGCGATGGGATCGTCCAGTTGCCTCTGAGCCTGCCGAATGGACGTCTGGATGTCTCCACGAAGTGTCGCGGAGAGGCCGTCGAACATGCGGTCAAAGGTGGCGAGGGCGCCCACGTCGTGACCGATGAGCGTCTTGGCGACCTCCTGAAACACCTCCAGCATCGACCGTTCGCCGACGGCTGTGTGCTTGCCCGTAAACGCCTCATGGCGCGAGAGTTGCTCGATGGCCCGCTGAAACAGGTCGAACTGGTACGGGACGAACGGATAGAAGTCGCAGAACTCGTCGCTTCCCCGCCATGTCCGGTACTGGACCGAACCATCGCCGAAGCGATAGATGGTCTGGAGGTTCTCCTTCTCGACGTCATAGACGCCGGTCAAGGCTTCGGGCTCGCCCTCGACCTTCGCGAGCAGACGTTTCTGAATGACCTCACGTACATCGGCGCTGGTGAGCGTGAGCCGGGTCTTGAACCGCCCCTGGATCTTGGTGAAGTCATCGCCCTCCCCCCCGCGTAGCTCGCCGAGCACGCTCTTGAGGTCGCCCTGCGAGGTGACGAACACCCAGGCCCTGCCCTCGCAAATAGTCGCGAGGGACTCGGCAATGGTCTGCAGACTGAGCATGAGCCGCGAATCCTGGCCGATGAACTGTCCGACCTCATCGGCAAAGAAGTTGAGGCGGAAGTGGGAGCCCTGCTTGTCGATGTAGGCCTTGACGCGCTTGGCGAAGTCCTCCGGCGACAGCCTGTAGCCGTCCCGCTGCCGGTCAAAGAGCTTCAGTCCCTCCTCGTATGAGTTGCCGAAGAACTGGGCATAGGCCTTGGCGAACGTCTCGTTCTCCAGAGTCTCCACGACCGGCAGATCCTGCTCCCAGGTCCTTCCGCTCACCTCGGCATAGGCTTGCTTGAACGCTTCCAGCTCCCCGCGAGAGTCCAGGCCGTATTCGAACTGGGCGATGTGCCCTTGCTTCGCGTAGTAGCCCTGCAACTCGTTGAGGACCTTGACGAAGACCTCGAGCACGGCCGACTCACGGTCTCCGCCGATCGCGTCTGACTTCTGGTCGATGTTAAACAGGATGCTCCGCGACGGGATCTTGACTGCCTTCTGAAGGGCGGCCTTGAGGAACTCATCGTCGATCCTCGAGATGAGCACGTCTGCGGCCTGGAATCCGCCGGGCAGTTCCCTGTTCTCAAGCGCCATGGAGAGGATCTTCAAGAGGTGCGACTTGCCCGACCCAAAGAAGCCGGAGACCCAGACGCCGTTGGAGTTCGTCTCATCGAGGTAGCGCTCGATGAGTCCATCCAGACCCCTTGCCACCTCGCCTGTCACCACGTATTCCTCAAGCTCGGTCAGGAGATTGCGGTCGTCATCGGCCTTGATGACGCCCTCGATGGGCCGGTCGACAGGCTTGACGAACAAGTCTCCGATCTTCATGCGTGTCTCACAGTCGGTAGTGGGCCAGATTGAAGGCACGATAGTACGGACGGTAGATGGGCGGGCTCGGCAGTGATCCAAAGAGGCGCAGCACCGACGCGCCGTTCTCGTCCTGTTCGTAGTGACCGGGGAAGAACATGACCACCGGTCGCGAGACCATCGCGGGCTGGAGTGATTCCAGAATCGTGTGCGTTCGCAGAAACGGGAACACTCTGCCAACGCCGGTGAGCAGGGCTAGCTGGATGCCCCCCTTGCCGGTGGCCGCCATGAGCCGCGGGATGAGCCTTGTCTTGGGGTCCGACAGGTTGCCCATCAGCTCGAGCATCTTGCGCTTTCCGATGGAGGGCTCCCGCTCCAAGATCGGCTGAAGCCTTCCCTCCTCCTCGAGTTGATCCAGGATCAGATCGAACAGATTCACCACGGCAACTGAGATGCCTGACGCGAGAAGTCGCGCGGCTAGGTCCTCGACCCCCCGCCGGACCTTGTCCTCGTCCTGCGGCTCGTAGGTCTCAATGAAGATGGGCACCTCATTGGCCAGTCCCTTCATGGCTAGAAAGTCCGGGTGGCTGAGGATGCTGAAGAGTCGATCACTCGTGTCCTGAGGCATCGCTTCAGTCTCCCAGGGCCGCGATTTCGTCATCCGGGACCAGAAAGCCGGCCAGCCAACGCGGGTCATCGGCGGCCACTGCCTGGAGGACATCAGCCGGTAGGAGGGCACGTCGAAGGCTGGAGTCCGTGCGGCCCTCGCCGAGCACGCCGGCCTCCCGCATCATCTTGAACAGGACCTGACGGATCTTGGCCCTCGTGACGGGCGTCAGCGCCAGTACCTCCGGATGCGCGGCAGACTCAGACGCGAGGAACTCCTCGTAGTCTGACGGCCGCACCACTGTGTCGTGCGCTTCCATCTTGGTCCTGAGGTTCCCCGCGGCGAAGTTGAAGACGAACGGGCTCAGCTTCAAGACCGACAACCAGGCCACAGCGCGCCGGCTGTCGGCCGAGGCTTCGGCGAGAATGACCAACTGCCCACGAGTGAGCGTCTGGAGGCGCTGACGGATCTCCCCCTCCATGCGGACGGCGCTTCCCCGGCTCCTGGCCTGGAGGAGGTTGTCGTCTAGAACGCGCCGGCGTACTCCCTGCCAGTCGCCACAGTTCAAGTACGTCTCGGCAACGATGCGGGCCAGCTCAGGACGCAGCGACGCCGCCGTGAAGGACAGAGAGTACTTGCGAACGCCGCCGGGACTATCGTCCATCTTCGCTCCGCTGGAGTACGCATAGCGACCTGCTTCTCCCGGTGGCAGCCGAGACGGGTTCGAGCAAGCCTCGCGACTTCCTCGGCTGGACAGTACAGGCCGAGTGGGTGCCGCCGCTGCTGGCGGACGAGACGAGCCCAGTACGCATGTCCTCCAAGGCCCCCACCCTCACACTCCGTTCATGCCTGTGCAGCCCGAGTCTCATGACTGCAACGCCCGCGAGAGGCGAGCGTGAATCGCTTCGTGAGCCTAACACGTTGACCCGACGGAGCAGGGAGCCGCCGGGCCTCAAGACTCCAGTCGCAAGCCAGGTGGGGCGATACTTCGGGTGATGAGGGCACACCCCCATTCTCGGTGCTCCACGGTAGGTATTCGTCGCGGAACGATGACCGGAAGGCAGTTCTCAGGAGGGTCTAAGGTCCTCGAAGTACGACGCCCAGAACTCAGTGTCCGAGAGGGGCTTGCGCGGAGCGTTGCCCAGAACGTCGATCTGGTCCCTGAGCGCGAGGTACTTCTCGCGGTCGCCGCGCCCTTGATAGATGGCCACAAACTGTCCCTCACGGAACTGGCGGATAGTGAACGAGTAGCCCTGGCAGGCTAGGTGGCACGTCTTGCCAGCGAATCGGACGATCTGCCGGCCCCTGACGAATAGCTCGTTCTGCGACGGGGTTCCGGCACCGGCTTCGGCCTCAAGTCCTTCTGAGTCTGCGGCCTCGCCGAAGTGGAGAAGGAATGATTCGGCGGCATGGCTCTCGATGCCTTCGAATAGTCGATGACACTGGCGCCACAGCACACTGCCGAGATTAGGGAACTCCTGCTGCGTCAGTGTGTGCTGATTGAAGAAGCGCGGGAAGCAGGGATCGGATGACGCCATTCTTCTCTCATCAAGAGGCGGTGCACTGTCCGAGGTAAGGGTGACGAGGTAGAAGGGCGCATCTCCACTTGACCGATCTCTAAAGAGCGAGATCGTCGACGGCTTCTTGCACCTTCTGATCTGGTCCTCTGAGTAGGGTGAGTCGGCCGTGTGGGCTCGCTCAGTGATGAATCCCTCGGTACGAATGCTGGGCAGAGAGACCATGGCCCGATACTTGAGTGCGAGCTGATTGTTCAGCCGGCTGTTGTAGCGGTTGTCGAACTTCCCGGTCACTGTCGCTATTGAGGAGTTGAGGTACGTTCCAAGCTTCACCTCAACGGTGACCACGTGCTCTTGGCCTCGACTATCGGTCACGAAGACCATGACGTCCGGCCGGCCGAACTCCGAGAAGTTGACCTGCTGATGAAGCTCAGCGTTTGCGACATCGAAGGGCATGCTCGATCCACTGCGCCAGGCAGTCAGGGCGAGGAAGTCCTCGAGCTTCCCGTGGCGATGCACCTCGGAGAAGAACAGGTTCGTCATTGAGTCTTCGTCGTGCGCGACTATTCTCACCAACTCTCCCTGATTGCGCTCTTCGTTACGCTATAGACGAACACAGGTTGGAGGCCATGTTCTGACGCTGTGACCCGCCGGTCTCAAGACTTCAGTCAACCACCCATATTGATGACCTGCTCGATCGGCCTTGAGGCAGCGTACTCGTGAAGACGCCGGAGTTCGTCCCTCCAGAACCGGGGCCAGTCTTTCTTAGGGATTGACCGCCCATACCTCTCCGCTGCCAGCCCGAAGAAGCCAGGGCCTGGCAGATTGCGATGCCTGCTATACACGACCGCAGTGATCATGGGTGCCTTCGGATTCACATCAAACTCGAAGCGGCAGATCTCGTCGAGGAAGCGCTTGAACGTCGGTCCCCGATAAGGCATCTTGACCGATTTGATCTGCTTCGCAAACTCTCGACAAGGGACCTTGTTCTCGGATCCTGCGAGCCGCCAGAGGATAGGACGCGCCTCAAGCACGGCCCTCTCCCAGGGCGTCGCCTTCTGCGGCTTCGACATGACAAATCCTCCAAGCGTTGGGTAGTCGAGCGCCTACTTCGTTCTACTGGCAAGCTAGTCCTGCGGACGAAGCCGAGCGGCCCCGATAGGACTTCCCCTAACCCTGGCTTGTACGGCGCCGACTGCCGGCAACGCAGTGGGATCGTGCCGGCTCTTGTACGCGTCCGAGTCGCCTGCGAAAGGGATAGGAACCCAGTTCCGCCGTGTAGGGGCGGAGGTCACGTCAGGGCTCACGCGAGGAAAACGCGCCCATTTGCAGACATTTCTCGCCGCGCATGATGCCGATGGGTCGGCAATGGCCGGCTTCTGCAACCCGTCTGCAAACAAACGCACGTCGAAATGGCCTTTGGGAGGCGAATTGGAGCCGTTTCGCGACCAGCCACCTAGATGATTGATTCCACGCCCACACCCTCAGGCGCAGTAGTCGACCAGGGCACGGCTCGGGCGCCCCAGCCGGTGGTTGAGGCTGATGCAGGCCGCG
>Ga0209744_1000128_pt1 | contig 24442 bp, 32 predicted proteins | sample BarGraNGADG00311_2_FD_184494 | JGI IMG/M metagenome (GOLD analysis project Ga0209744, IMG submission 184494) | Arctic peat soil microbial communities from Barrow, Alaska - Barrow Graham LP Ref core NGADG0004-311 (SPAdes) (version 2) | ecosystem: Environmental > Terrestrial > Soil > Wetlands >... | reverse complement strand
TGGCCCTCAGCTTCAAGCCATTCACGCCTGCGGGCTGCAAACAGCTCGTACTCTGCTTCGGCTTTCTCCACTGCCTGGTCATGACTCACTGTTCCAGCGTTGGTCAGCACCTGGCGTTCGGTGAACCGAAGGAAGTTGTCCAGCTTCGTTTCCCAGTCCTTGAGGAATATCTCCTTGCGCTGAAGCGTCTGGTCCTCGGCGAAGTCCAGCCACATGACGACAATGCGGTTCAGTCCAGTGATTTCATTCTGCGTGAGGTAGTTCTTAGCAACAGACACGTCGCTCTTATGGACAGATCCTGCCTTCCAGCTCTTCAGACCCATGTTCTCCGCGGTATGATCGGCTCGGACGAACACCAGTTCTGCTCCAGTCTTTCCCGTGGCTGCGACGTGCAGCTTGTTCTGCATGATCTTGAAAAAGGCCACAGCGTCAGGTCTCGTTGGATCATAGTCCGCGGCCAGTGCAAAGATTTCCTTGACCCGCAGGTACACCCGCGCCTCACTGGCACGGATGTCACGGATCCGTTCCAGCATTTCATCAAAATGGTCAGGGGTAGCAATGCCTTTCACTGCAGGATGTTTGAGGCGTTCATCGTCGAGAAGGAAGCCTTTCACCAAATACTCTCGCAACTGGTCTGTCGCCCATTGACGGAACTGGGTGCCTCTGAGCGACCGCACTCTGTATCCCACCGCGAGGACAGCGTCCAGGTTGTAGTACTGTACCGTGCGATGGACGCTGCGCTTACCTTCGGTTCGAACCTGTAAGAAATCCTTACTAGTTGCCGTCCTGTTGATTTCCTTTTCCTCGTAGAGTGCCTTCAGGTGCAGGGTGATGTTCTGGGGAGTCGTCTGAAACAGCTCTGCCATCTGAGCCTGACTCAACCACAGCGTTTCTTCAGAGAACCGGCACTCGATGCGTGCCTTGCCATCTTCCGTCACGTACATCAGGAGCTCGCCGGACAGGGCCGGATCAGTTGTCACCGGTGACGCGACGGCGTGGACTATTGTTGAAGGTGTTCCTGGCCTTTCCTTCATGACTACAACCTCCTCACTGACTCCACTTGTCTCAGTGTACTCTGCGCTATCCAACAACCCAAGCGATTGGCACACACATCACCCATCGACTTTCACACGGTATTCAGTCTTCTATTCTTTTTTCGGCGTGAGGTCACGATCTTGGTCGTAGCATCCCAAGATACCGTCGCTCCAAGGAGACTGGCGATTCCATTCTCCTTGCATGTTGCTTCTTCAGACGATTTGAGTAGCTTGCCCAAGTTGTCTATCCATCTTCCGTCCCCTCCTCGGTGTCCTGGTCAGGACCGTCCGCCCAACTCTGGAGTACCGCCCGGCAACGCTCAACAAGGCCAGGCGTGAACGAAACACTGGCCTTGTGCTGGTAGATGTATTGCAGAATAGTCTTGGTGCCCAGAATCGGAATGTAGCTCCCAGTATTGACGGTCCCCAGATGCATTCCATCGGGCACGTTGGCAAATGGGAAAGCCAGGATTGACTGCACGAAAAGCTGCTCCTGAATGCCGTGCTCGGCCAGGTAGTCCTTGACTTGATATGCCTCCTGGATAGCCTGTTGCCGATAGTTCTTGTGTGGCCGGTCCCCATGGTCTATCGCCAGTCGACCCAGTTCATCAATCGAGACGTCACCATGGTTTGACTTGGTCTCAATAACAAATGCTCCGGTCGGACCGATAACAACGTGATCGATGTCCCCATATCCCCGGTAGAGTCCATGAAAGACGGTATACTGCCTCTCCTCAAGGTTCGCCAGGACATTCCGGACCTCCTGTTCGGCCTTCTGGGCTCTCCTGTCCTCGGCGACCTTTCTGTTGAACTCGAGCACCACCTTGCGAAGCGTTGAGGGGACGACAGCCAGGAGCAGGAAGGCAAGTAGGACGAAGACTGCGAGATCGAATCCGATGGCGGCACGCATGAGTCGTTGGCTTGAAGCCAAGAGCGGCAACAGCACAGGCAACGACAGGATGAGAAGCAGCATGACCGCCATGCCGCCCAAGAACGACGTCCAGCGAGCGCGGTTCACTCTCTCCATCGAATCCTGCAGATCGACTATCCGTTGTTCCAGGAACGTCCTTGCTTCTCTGCCAGTGCCCATCGTTGCCACCTCCTACAGTGCTGGTACAGTTACTAAACCAAGGTTGACCACTCCTCCGAGTCCCTTGCATAGGAGACGGCCGCGATGTTCCGAAACCTTCAGAGACTACTCCGAGGCAGGGGTTCTGTTGGCTCCTGCCAGGCCCTAGGAGGGGACGCGGTCAGTGAATTCGCACCAACAGCGCACCGTCAAACCTGACTCCGGAGGAAGGCACGGCCGCCAGACTAGGTTGCCAGCAACGCCCTGTCTTCTTCGGGGATTCTCCCGTAGAAGTCCGACAGTTTCAGCCTGAGGGTTTCCCTGGCTTGAGGGGACATCTGTAGGTATTTCTGACCGACAACATGCTGTTCTGACCTCTTCAAGTCATGCTCCAGGGCACTTGTGTGGCGAAAATCGATGACGTAGAAATCGACCTGATGTTCTCTGAGTGTATACGATGGCAGAAGTTGTGAGGAAGACGTCTTGCCAGGATAAACGAAGTAGTGCCTGAAAGCGTATCCAGGAAGTTCATTCTGGGCTCCGGCACGCTTCTCGCGTGGCCAAGAGTTCCAAGTGTCTGGTGTGACAGACTGTTCGCGTGTCATGATCTCGTTTAGGTGCAATGGATCCTCCGAGATGTAGGGGTTGTCGAGCCATTTGCTGGAAGGAATTCGCTCGAGCGGAGCGGTAAGCAAGAGCTCGTCGCTGATTTCGCAGCATGGAGTCAGAATCACGGAGAAATCGGGCTGCAGAACTTCGATCTCGAACCTCATCCCGCCCGCTTGACTGCCTACCCTCCTCTCCGTGCTGCCCGACAGCGAGACTCTTGGCATGGCAGAAACGCATCCGTGCACAATGTCTCCAAACCTGAGCGCCTGCTCGAGTTTTGAGTAGAAGGAGTCACTCGTCATTGTCTTCCTTGTAGTAGGCATCCACATCGATAGCAGGCAGCAACCGGAGCTGACCGGGATCGAGGAAGTTCATGTTCGATCTGATTTCGCAGATCCCGACGAATTCATTCCCGGCACTCAGACGTACGGCTACGATGTAGTTGCCAAAAGCAACGTCAACGACCGTTGTTGGTTCACCAACGTCTCCCATGCCTGTCTGTTCGACTTCCACGAGACGCCTGTCGGCTGTCTTGTTCATCAGAACCTCCCTACTTGCCGGGCTTTCTGCGCATATAGTCCAGAAGAGGCCTTTTGGCTGTGTGCCAGAATTCCTCGGCGCACAGCTTGTGTAGTACGTCGGTCGTAGCCAGAAAGCCATCAGGTTTGACATCCATATGCCATGCATCGATATCTATCTCCAGCAGTAGTGCTCCGGAATCGGTGTTCAGCTTCTCCTGGTACGTGAGGTGATAGTCATCGTCAAGCTTCCGGACAACAGTGACGGCAGCCGCATCGAGGTTCTCGATGGGAAACCTGTGGCACGGCAGACATGAGTCGTACCATCGATAGAAGGTCCTGGTGCTTCGAGACTCGACAGGGCATCTGTCGACATATCGTAGCCCAATGCGGTCGAAGAAAGGGACTTTGACGACCTTGAGGAAGCTAGTCAGGCCGAAGTCGATGAGATCGCGAAATCGTCTATCTGGGTCACCGTTAGCATAGGAATTGTGATGCGATGAATGCAGAGAGAGAGAATCGGAAGCAAGTTCGAGCTCATAGCCGGCGTCGGACTGGAACTTCCATATCTTTCTTGTGCTCGCCTCTGGAACATCTTCAAGCTTTCGCCCCGGTTCCATGTTTGCTACAATCAACTGTTTCTGGACAACTAGCTGACTCTTGGGAAACCTGCTCATGATGCCAAGTTGAAACTCTCCTGCAAGACGTGTATCCAGGTAGAACAGGTTCGGAAATCTGACTTGGAAGTATATGTCCTTGACCGTCGAATTTGGGAATACCTCGCTGCTATTCACCTCGTATTCCTCCTCATAGTTGTCGAATCTCTCGTGTGACACGACTATTGAAGTATAGCATTATCAATAGGATATAGCATTGTTCTCTGGCATCTCTCCGATGGCCGTTCGGGCGAATTGTCTTCTTGGGCCTGAGTGTCCGAATCTGCACGGGTGACGCGACGAGTACGTCGCGTCACCCGTGCACTAACTCTCACAGAGGTATGCCACAATTCCTTGCAACCCACTGCGTGCGCTAGAGAAGATATTGTCACCCTGGAAGGTAACCGTATGCCAGTTGTCATTCGAGTTCATGTACCACCAAGCCAAAGCGCACATGAGAACGACGACGACGATTCCTGCAATTTGTTTGGCCACCTCTCCCTTTCCCTCCCTTGCGGGGCGATGATAGGCGAGTATACCACCGAACCGGATTCTCGTACGTCTGCGCCCACCCTGAACACCATCCAGTGCCTGAACAGGACCGGATCCTCTTGTGATGCCGAAAGTCAATCCAGTACGGCTACGCGCCGTATTGCCCAGTCCTTTGACATGAGCGAAGAAAAGCTCTTGTCCCTGCCACGCCTACCGTATCCATGGCTAGGTAGACCATAGCCATCCATGTCTGTCCTTGTCCGTGAGGGATCACGACCCTGCCTGTCTCGGTTGATGTGCCTCCTGATGCTGTACCTGACTGCGAACTTGATGAATCAAAAATCAAGGGAAGAGGCCAGGCGTTTTGTGCCTGGACTGAAGTTGAAGCACCCAACCTCGATGCCACCTCACCTATCTGGCGGAGCACACTGACCAGCAACTTGCGGAGCAGAAAGCCCCGCCAGATAGGTGAGGGCGTAACGACGGCGAAGCTGCACTTCCAGGTGATCGAACGAGCGAGGCGAGTACGAAAGACGCTATAGAGACTCCCCATGGTCAGTCCCAGATACATGCATCAGGTTTGGGTGGGTTCTCAGACAGTGTCAAGGAATATGGAACATCGCCTCATCCGGTACCGAGCTTGTTGAATCGGCATGCTCTCCAAGCCACGAATGCTCGGTGGAGGCGTTTCGCCGTGCGGTCGACGGCATTCGGAGATGACTTCTCCTGACCCAAGGCGGAGACTCCCCGTGAGGAGAACAAACAGAGTCATGACTTCATGGGTCAGCAAACCCGCATGATTGCATGGGGGCCCAGCATGCCGCGACACCAGTCTCCTTTCAGAGTGCATGAGTCTCCGGCGGTTGTTAACAAGGAATGAGCCACCAATGGGAGTGCTAACCGAAGAAGAATCAGCCCAGTACTGCTGTCGTGGCGACTCTGCCAGACGGTTTGGGAATCGGGATACCACAAGCGCGAATCAGAGGATTTGCAGACGAATCCATCAGTACCTTCCCGAATCTCGGAGGTGGCTGAGTTCGGGGACGCGGTAGGCACACTGCCTTTCCGGTCTGATGCAGGAGTACCCTCCCAAGACCACAGTTCTCAGTGGCGTATGCGAGCGAGTAACCCGGATTCCAGCCTAGCGTCTCAGTTCCACCGAACCTCGCAGGCTAGATACTCCCTTAGTACCATACGGACGAGCACGCCGTCCGACTCGACGACCGAGTATCGGTACAGACCAGGCTGCACAACAATCCAGCCATCTTCATATCCGAGCTGATCGGGATTCCCTTCCACACGCCTCACAAAGGCGCGACTACCGATTTCCGGCAACAGGCCGAGCTCTCCTGAGCCTATGTTCTCGAAAGAAGACCTCTCCTTGTCACTCAGGAGATCCAGAGCGGTGAAAGCAATCTCTGAGGGCTCCTCGAGCGTTGGGAACAGGAGCTCTTCGATATGCGGAAAGAGTTCGAAGGCAGCGTGTCCCCTGGCCAGCTTCACGACAACGTTCTGGATTCTCTGGGTCGCTCCGCGCCAGTTGAGGCATCCTTCTCGTGCCTTGTCAATTCTGTGCCGCAGGAGCGGCTTCATCGTGAGAATACGGCTGACCTTCCGCCGGTGGAGCGCCTGGGGGTCGGTCGTGCCACACACCACGCACTCGAGGAAACAGGCCAAGTACTCCTCGTCGTCGGAAAAACCCACATTGCAACTGCTGCAAGCTGGAACTGCGGGCAAGTCGTCTGGAAAGGGCTCATCCAACAAGACCTTCGATGGCACGTGGTCGCGGGTATCGGGGTCACCACCGCAGTAGACACAAATGCGCGGCTGACTAGTCTCGCCAATTGGCTTTACCTTCTTCACTGCTTGCCCTCCTCTGCTTGTGTCATCACGATTCTAAGCAATAGGCGTGAGTATGCAAGCGGAGAAGAATGCCGGGCAATGCAGGGAAGGGCCGGACGCCGCAAGCGTTGTGTTGCCGAGCAGTTGGGAAATGCCATGGCGCACCCGCTGGTGTAGCCTCGGTGACTGCCTTGACTATACTGAACGTATGAGGAAACGCGCAGTGCAACTTGGAGAACAGGCCGAGAAGGGGCAACCGTACGTTCCTGGGAGCCAAGGACGGTTCATCACGGCCCACGACCTTGATGGGTGGTGGCTTACCTGCAACTGCCCGGGACAGGCTCCGACTTTGGAGAAGGGCGACCGCTGGTTCATCGACCCTCCAATGATGTGGGAAGCGCGTGGTGGCACCGTCTTGGCGGGAATGTTACATGTCCTGCCACCTGTGCTGTGGCGACATTTAAACTAGTGTACCAGAAGGAGAGTTGAAGATGACAGACACGAAGTCGGGACTCACCTATGTCATCGAGGAGACTGATGGGACATGGTTTCAGCTGTGGTATGACGGACAAGAGTGCGTGTACTCTGAGGAGCTTGAGGCGCAGTCTCGAGAGGAAGCCGAGAAACAGGCAGCCGAGATTGCCGCCGCCGGCTCTCCACTGGAGGGGATCATGAAAGCACTCGGTGCGACTCTCACGCCACCGGCCGATGACGGAAACGCCTGACACGTGAAGGTGTCGCAAACTGGCTCACCGAAGGGTTCCGCCTGAACAGCGGGCGGACTAAGGCCGATCCTCGGCAGCGAGGCGTGCATACGACTCCCGGCCGTCGTCGGCGCGGCGCCCCGGATGCAGGTACCGTGCATCGGGCTTCGCAGCAGGCACGCCGTACGAGATTGCGCCGTGTCTCTGTTTAGGACAGGACCTGTTCGTACAGGGATTTGGCCAGATGCCACATCAGAACCGGAGGGATCGCCTGGCCGATCTGCCGATAGGCGTCGCTCTCGGAGCCGACGAACACAAAGCTGTCCGGGAACGACTGTATCCTTGCGGCCTCGCGCGGTGTGAATCTGCGATACAACTCCGTGTCGGGATCAACCAAGAGTATGGGGTCCCTCGAGTTGATGCTCACCTTCGCCAGGTGCGCGGTTACCGTGAGACATGGCCTGTCCAGCTCCTGCCACAACCCGCGCTTCATGTTGTTCTTGGCGTTCTTCATCCCGACAACGGCTCTTTGAGAGAAGTAGTACTTTGGGTCTTCGGGAACCAGGGAGTCCACCACCTGTCCTATTCCAACCCATTTCTTCCTGTCTTGTGCGGGAGACTCTGCATGGGTTGGCTCCGGGAAAGCGAACGCCCTCTCGATGTCCTTTCTCACCCCGACGATGAAGACCCTCTGTCTCCTCTGCGGCACGCCGTAGTCGGCGGCATTCATGAGGCTGTGACTGACACGATAGCCGGCCTCCGAGAATTCGTCGACGATCCGTCTGAATATGGCTCCATTCCGGAGCACGAGCATGCCCTTCACGTTCTCGGCTACGAAGGCTTTTGGCTGCTTCTCTCTCAGGAACTTGGCCATGTACCGGTACAGCTGACCTCTCTCGTCCAGAGGATCCTTCGTTGGATTCACCGTGCTGAACGACTGGCACGGAAAGCCGCCGAGGATTACGTCAACGGACCCATTGATGTCAGAGGGCACGATCTCCTCGACGCCACTCGCGACCATCTTGTGCATGAAATTCGCATTGTAGGTGGCGACAGCTCTGGGATCCTTGTCAACTGCCAGTACCGTTTCGTACCGCAGCCTCGCATACCGGTGATTCAGGTACGTGAAGCCTCCCAGCACTCCCAAGTCGCCGCCTCCGCATCCGCAGAAGAGCGACACTACTTTCAGTCTGCCCACGGCGCTCTACTTCTCCATCACACCGTCAACGGCATTCGGCCCGAAATCGAGCGTGTAGTCCCTGGGAGTGATCGCCATTTTCTTCTCCTGCACCTTCGCGCAGGGGTCTCCGATGATGAATGTTCGCGGTCCGTCCGTCGTGAAGTACACCCGATAGATGAAATAGCATCCCGGAAACTGCTGGGCCGCAACCCATTCCTGCCTCGTGAGTCCAACATTGTCCGTCCAGGAGACGTCCCTGCGGTCCGGAGCCGTGACCCTCTTGGTTGACTTGACCTCGATGTACCTGGCGAACTCGGCGGCGTCTCCGGCCTCCGCCACCACGGACTGTATGTCATAGCCCAACCCCTTCGTTCTTCCCACCTGTCTGACCTTCTTGGCCAGACGCGGGTCAAACGCAGCGACTCTCTCCCTCTCCTTTTCGTATACGTAACTCTCTCCCTCATCGCCCAGTTCTATTGTCGCAGGACCGCCGTGCACAACAACGCCATGGAGCACCGGTGTCCCGCTCGGTTTGAACTCCAGTGCCTTGATATCAGTCGGAAACTGCCTGCGTGCCTCGGGGGATAGCTGAGAGTAGTATGAATCCCACTCCAGAAAGAACTGCCGCGACCCCTCCGCATCGGAGAGGTCATGCGCTGCGACGTCGAATAACGGAGGCTTGTCCCACTCTTCTGCGAAATAGGCTATTGCAGTTGACTCGCGGTCATTGAGTATCAGCTCCCCACCCTGAATGCGCACGAGATCAGCAAGTTCGAGGAGATTCAGCTGTTCATTGATGTGCTGCATGTCATAGGACGGCGCCTTCCCCGGAGTCCTCACCCTCCTGAAGTCTCTCTTCTGTCTGTTCGAGAAGATGGCGGCCAGAACCGTCTCCGGCGAGACGGTGCCCTGCAGCACATCCAGCGAGTTCAGTACGTAGTATGCCACCTCGTCTTTCGTCAGACGCTCCTTCACCTCGGCGGCGAGTTCCATCAGACGCAATATGTAGGGAAACTGCCGCAGTGACAATTTGTTGTCCACTTTCTCACGGACCGTCTGCACGCTGTCCATGCCATTGGGAAACTGGAACTTGAAGCAGATATCCTTGAAGAAGAACGGCTGGTCGTGATTTTCCAGAAAGGTAGTCATCCTCTCCGACGTATGCACAGAGTGGTCCGACCCGGTGTAGTACATCCCGAACAGCTTCCCGGCGATCTCCGTCCTGTGGTTGGCGAGCGTCTTTGGGGAGGCTTCCGGCAGGACTGCGTGCAGCCGAGCGTCGAACATCCGATCGAATTCGTCGAGGTCTACCGGGCAGATGTCGCTGATGATACCGGCATAGGCGGGGAGAAGATTGTCCATTTCTGTCTTCGCCTTGCCCCTGATAATCGTCGCACGGAACTGCCTTCGTGGATCGTATTCACTCATGAATCTGCCCTCCCAGACGCCTTGCCACTGCCCTCGCCAACAGCGGAGGGACAGCATTGCCGATCTGTTTGATCTGCTCGTTCTTCTTTCCGAGGAAGATGAAGCTGTCGTCAAAGGACTGCAGCCGGGCGGATTCTCGCGCCGTCGGAACCCGGTCGTATTTATAGTGGAAGATGTGGTTGTGTCCCGTGTCTATCGTAGAGCTCGGCCTGTCGCTCCTGAATCTTGTCCATGCGATGTTCACCTTGCGAGTGTTCTGCAACTCAGGAGCCAGGTCTTTGAAGTTGCCGCCATCAGGTACGAGACTGATGATCCGCCGGGTCCGGTCGGTATGCTTGATCGTCTCGTGGTTGTAGATTCCCAGTGTATCATTTCGCATTCTCTCCTGGTATCCCGACTGGGCAGTGACAGGATAGCGCGTTCCATCGGCTACGTCACCCTCCGGCAGGTCACTAATGGCCTCCTTGCATGTGACTCTGGGAAGTCCTTGTCCGCCGTGCGTCGGCTCGGGAAACACGAACCTTGCCCCATTCTTCAGTCCTACGAAGAATATTCGGCGCCGGTTCTGCGGCACTCCGAAGTCGGAGGCGAGCAGGACCTGATGGCTCATTGAATAGCCGATTGCCTCGAAATCCTCAGCAATCTGCCTCCCTATGCGGCCTCCATCCATGGAAATCAGGTTCGGAACGTTCTCCATCACCAGCGCACTGGGAGAGTAGTAGGACACAAACTTCACGAATGACTTGTAAAGCCTGTTGCGTGGATCATCGACGATCCTCTTGCCCGATATCGAGAAGCCCTGGCACGGCGGACCGCCGACAACGACGTCTATGTCTCCCGGCCTGACTCCCATGGCCTGTGAGACCTGTGCTGGCGTCACGGAAGACAGGTCAGCCTTCAGAGTCTTCGAGCCGTGGTGGTTGAGCCGGTATGTGGCCAGTGCGACATCCCAGTTGTCGATGCCCAGGACGATGTCGAAGCCGGCCTTCTGGAACCCGCGCGACAGTCCTCCGCAGCCGCAGAAGAGATCGAGGATCCTCGGCCGTCTAGCTTCAGCCACGCGTGCGTCCCGACCGCGCCGCAGACTCGACGGTCCTGCGATCCAAGCTTCCTGGTGACGTTCCAATAGTTTCCATGTCTGGTCCCCCCGATCGAGAGTTTTCCACGAGTGCATTATACGAGTCATCGACCGGGTTGAAAAGTGCATGCCGCGTCACGGCGTATTGCATGTCGCTTCGCCATCCTCAGTCGGGCCGCGCGCAGCCTCGCTTTGAGTCGACGAAACACAAGATCGGGGCGCGACTCGAGGTCGCACTCCCATATTGTGACGACTCGCCAGCCCAAGTCAGTCAGCGCCAGCTCGCTTCTCTCGTCGCGCAGTCGGTTCGCCTCGATCTTGTTTCTCCAGAACTCCGGGTTGGTCTTGGGAGAACTCGACAGATGGCAGCCGTGCCCATGCCAGAAACAGCCGTTAACGAAGATGACGGTCCGATACTTGGTCATGACGATATCCGGAGTCCCGGGAAGCGTTCTTACGCACAGGCGATATCCGAACCCCTGCGAGTGAAGCCAATGCCTCACTTGGAGCTCGATGCCGGTGTCCCTCCCTCTGATGTGGGACATCACTTCGCTGCGTTTCGCCTTGCTGAAGACATCGGTACTCCTATCGCCCGGCTCCGGAGCCGCGGCGAGGAGAGGCCGTACAGCAGGAAGCACCACCTCTTTCGACTTACGTCTCACAGCGGCCGGCTCCCTGGCCCGACCCAAACTTGCAGCCCCATGCGACCTCGCTCCTCGCTGCAGCCCCACGTCATCTGTAAGCTTCATAATAGTGGCACAAGCCTCTCCCCTCTTCCCTGGACCCGCACCCTACGACCCACAACGCAGATCGATGGGCGCTTCCCGAGAGCCATGTCGTGGCCGGGCTCACGAGCCGCTCTCCAATGCCGACCACGCGAGGGCCACCTGACATGAGCCGAAGTGTCCGGAACACAGGCTCAAGATTGTCTGCCCGATTGTGCAAGCACCAGAGGATCTCCACCGACTCCTGCCGCCAGACAGTCCCTCGATCTACTCGGATGGGTCCAAGCTCCTCAACAGTCCATCGATGAGGTGCGTGGCCTCATCACGCAGCCTCTCTCCATTGAGAATGACATAGCCGTAGATCGACGTACCATAGTGTTGTCCCAGTATCGTTCTGATGCTTGAGTTGAGCCACGGCCCCTTCCCACCTTCAACCGTACGAACCGACTTGAGCGGAACGCGGCGCTCATAAACGTCGTTGTCCCAAACCTTGACGCCGGATCTGTACGCTGGACCTGACACCTTTCCTGCGACGACTCCTTCACGGCCAACCAGCACAATGATCGCCTCTCCGACCTCCCAGCCTGCAAAGCGGTTGTGCGAGCTACCCCAGACCCTATGTTTGGCAACAACATGAGCTTTGTCCCAGCTGTCAAGCGTGACTACCCTCATCGAAACCTCCCCATTGTCAGCACTGACTCTGTTTGGTCATACACCCCTGGTGGTGCCTGTCGGCTCACATCCACGAGGTAGACTCGACAACACTCTGCCTCGCCACCTTTCAGAGAGCGTTCGCCGTCCTGTCGCGCGGTCACTGCAAGTATAGGATCGTCCCGGCCTTTGCCAACAGCTGACACCTATGTTTAGCCTGATACTAGACCGAGTTCAGATATGACGCCGGCACGTCCTCGAACGCCTGCCAGTCGAACCAGTCACTGATGCCGAGCATGGCCGCCCACTGGTTGGACTCCCGCACGTCACCCTCAAAGCCCATGTCTGGTTCCTCCAGGACAGCTGCCAGCCGCTTGCCAAGTTCAACGATGGCAGAGTCGGTGTAATCGCAGACGAGGTTCCGGCCGAGCATGATGCCGACAGAGCGGAGATAGGCGTAGTTTACGGCGTTGCTCCCCTCGTACAGCAGATGCGGGGTGTGTCGCCTCACGTCGGGTGCCAGCCCTGCGACCGACATCTGCACCTGCAGCCCGATGGACTTCTCCTGGTTGGGCCTGATGCCCGGATATTCCCGGTAGAGCCACGACTCGATGCGGTAGTCGACGTTCAGGTTCACGACCTGGTTCACCATCCCCTGATGCCAGATCGTCAGCATCTCGCGAGCTTGCTGCTCGTCCATGGTGTCGAGTGTCACGCAAGGGTCGGCTGCGAGCAGGCGGAAGACGAGGTCAGTGTTCCTGGACTTGGTGACCGGGGCGAGCCGCTTGTCGGGAGGAGCGGCATAGACCCTCTGCACGTGCCCGCACTCGTGGGCGACGAGATGTGCCAGGACCACCGGGTCGGCCTTGCGGAAGCGGATGACGTGCGCCGGCATGGAGGACCTGGCGATCCTCACGCTCGCCAGGACCGAGAGACGCTCGTCCTCGACGAACTCGATGGGCTTTCCCGTCAGCACCTCGGTCTGCTCGAGGACGGTGATGACGTCGCCCTCGAGTCCCGTCAACCGCTGAAGCTCCTGCAGTGTCATGCCCTCGGCTCCTTGCGCCAGGCACATGCGATATCGTACTCCGACGACAGGTCGAAGCCGATATCCTGGCCGGGCGCGACCCTCTCTATGCCTACGTACAGGAAGCAGATGAGCTGGAGCCCGCTGAACCGGCCTTCCATGGAGCCCAGAGTATGCTTCTTCTCTGCATCATGGGGATCGAGGCCATGGCGTCCCAGGAGGGCGATCTCGTTGACAGTAGTCTGAACGGCTTCTTCCGTCATCGCGTCGAATCTGGTCAGAGCCTCGTAGCAGAACTGCACGGCATCTATGCGCAGGCCGCCGCTCTTGAACGACTGCTCGGCCATCTCCCGCAACTGGTCGCGGGCCATCTCAGCATAGGTGAGGTCGGCAAGGGCAGCGCACCTCTGGAACGACCTCGTCGCCTCCATAGGCCGGCCAAGCGTCCGGTACACCAAGCCGAGTCCGTAGACCGTCGGCGGGTCGTCGTGCAGGATCGTATCGACGCGAAGCAACTCCTCGAGTGCCTGCGGAAGCCTGCCGGTCGCCGCATGGACGCTCGCCAGATTGCGCAGGGCATACGGGTTGTCCGGCTCCAGCGTAACCGCCTGGACAAGATGTGCCTCGGCATCGGCCATTTGTCCCAGCTTCGCCTCTGCCAAGCCAAGCGCCACATAGGTGTTGGCTTCTCCCGGGTCAAGTGCGAGGCAGCTGAGCAGGGTCCTGCGTGCGGCGTCGTAGCTGCCTACCTCGTTGTAACACAGGCCGAGGTTGTACAGGACCAGCGGGTCATGGGGGTCATCCATCACCAGTTCCTCGAACTGCCGCCGTGCACTGTCCAAGTCCCCTGCCTGCACTGCGGCAAGGGCCTGTTCAAGCTTCGACTGCCCGTCTGCGTGCCGATCTCTGTCTGTGTTCATGATGTCAGTATAGACACGCAAGGCCGATAGCCAACACGACGCGCGCGGACCGTCCTCGTCACCCGCGTCACGTCTTCTCTTGCTGAACGGCCGGCGGCGGACCAAAGAACGCCCACCCCTCTGCGCTATGTCCGAAGTCGAATGAATCGCTGGTCCAGTCCTTGCCGATAAGTTGGACGGACATGGCCCGTGCGCGCTGGGCTGCGGCGAAGTACAGAGGTTTGGCAGCAGTCCTGGCTTGTGGATGAAGTTGGGGAAGAACGTCGAGAAGCGGAGCAGCCCCTCTCGGTAGAAGTAACTGCCGAACCCGTATCCCACGGGATTTCCAGCGAGTTCTGTCGCATTCATGAGGAGCGCGAATCTAGCTCCCTCTGCGTCACTTGATTTTGACATGGGGAAGGATTGTGTCACGCGGAGTCCGTTGCCATATGCAAGGTGTGGCTTGTTTGCTACTACCTCACACAGGGACGAGAAATCTCCATAGGGGAACTCCACGTTGACACCAGTCCAGTCAGACATAGAAAACAGCGCTGGCGGCTTCTGCATGTACCTGCTTTCCACGTCCGCAAACTCCTTGGCTGTCCATGCGCAGGGTCCTCGACCACTCGGGATGATGACTGATCGGTCGATAGTTGCCATCTCATCTGAACTCGTTCTCATGCCATTCGTTGGATGCCCACTCGTCGCCTCGGAGGCTCCGATACCATCGTACTTAACAAGAGTGTCTGCCATCGGCTGTGCCTCTGCAATCTGGAGCACGACAGCAATGCTCATGAGCAACTGGAGCCACTCCCGTATATCTTCATGCACGACAACGCTGGAGCATAAGTCTAGGCGACGCATCGCAGCATCGTAGACGAGCCCTGACATAGTATACGCCCCGGCCTGGATGAGACCATTGATGGCAACAGCGGCGCCATCGGTCAGGTCGAGATCGCGCAGGACCTCCGTCCGTATTACAACGCATTGTCCGGTGGCACCGTCAGGCCCCTTCACGTCGCCGGTAATCTCAACTCTCTGAGCATGCTGACACGGCCACCAGGTAAAACCCCGTTCGGTCCGTACTGACCACTCCGCGTCAACCTGCAATTGATGCTTGTAGAGCCATTCGATCGTTCTTTCGCCTGCGTTCATAGAGCCCCCTCCCCGCTGCTTCCGGCGCTACTCCATGCGCAGGCCAGAGCCATCAATCAGTTCATATCCTCGCTTCTCGAGTTCAGCGTTCACCTCGTCGAGATCCTCAGTGCGTATGTAGACGCAGCTCCCGCTGGCGAAGGATTCACTATATTCCCCGTACTTCTTGAGAATGTCGTCTGGCAGAACGCCGTGCAGCATGTCTTGCGCGAGCCAACCCGGATAGGTTGCCCCACCCATGGCATCGCCCATGCCGTGCATCGGGTACCCACCCATGATCGCCTGGTATACTGCTCCCTCCCGTACGCCAGTCTCGGTCTCTGGAATCTGGGACGAGTCGAACGTGTCCGATCCACGGGGACGTCGGAGGCCTTTGTTGTCAAATATCCCGCGAACGAGCCGCGAGTATTCCTTGCGTGGCATGGCACACCTGAATTCTGCCCATGTCTTGGAATTGTCCAGTGCAGTCCTCACACGCGAGTAGAACAGCGCCCGTTCAGGTAGTGCGTAGATGACCTGCTCGTCGCAGTATTCGTCGATCTTGTACACCAGACGCTTTCGCGTTTCGGGTTCCTTGGTGTCCTTCTGTGGTGAATTCTGACGACCTGGTCTGACTGACTTCATGGTCCCCCCTTCACTCGAATTGATACAATGTGCCCAACTCATACCGTTCATGGTCGCACGTCTGCATGGCCCTGTCAACGTTGCAGCGGCCACTACCGTTGTGAGCGAAAGGCCCTGCGTCTTCCGGCTTCACGAGTCCAGCCTGCCGAGCAGGTCCAGGACGTTTTGCAGCAATTTGACTTCCTTGGCCATGTCTGCCCCAAGTGCCTTGATCTCACGCCCATTCCAGCCAACACTCTCCCTTTGAAGCAGCATGCGCGCTTTGAGTCCCTGCACCTCCAACCTCATCTGACCGGATGCATACAGTGCATACGCTTTCCCGAGTTCCGACCATTTCGGACCAATGAGAGTTGACGCCTGGCTGGTCCAGGACTGAGATGCAAATGTTGCTTCTATCCTGGCGCATAGGTATCCCAACGACTCTACTGCACGCGAGATACGCGCCATCTCACCCTCTCGAGCATACCGGCGTTGCTCTTGCCAGCGCTTGAACAACGAGAGTGCGCGTTTCTTCGTTGCGGGCTTCGTCCCATGCTTTGTCCCACGTTTCGGCATCGCGGTGGAAGTTGCAGTGCCGACATGTGGGCTCGATATGTAATCAACATGCTGGCTGGAGGCAGAAGCTTCCTTGTGGATGCCAGCATAGTGACATCCGGAGCAGTGAGATGAGAGTCCCATCAACATTGATATGCTAACCTCATCTATGTAGCCAACGGATGATGTGAGTGTTTGATTCCCTGCCTGCCAGGAAACCGGGGCGTACCCGTCGCCCATCAGGACTCCCATTCCCAAGTAGACTGCGCCTGCTTCTGTGAGCAACTCATTCCGGTCCTCATCTTCATCTCGAAACTCGTGATACCTGAGGAAGGAGTGCGTCATCTCGTGTGCCAGTGCAGCTGCGACGTGCACTGTCAGGAAGTGTGGGCGGCAGGACAGAACGATCTCACTCCACAGTGGATTGTCTGACCATTGCATACCCCCCAGACCGCTACCAACAGAACCTTCATGATCAAACGCTTCTGTGAGAAGTCTCACGCGGGCAGCCTGGGACAGCCCAAGATACGCACGCATCTCGTCAGCAATCTTCTGAAAGCCGTCTCTATCAAGCGTCTGGTTACCGCTGGACCACTTGTCGATGCCAGTTGGAACATATGGTGGCATCAGATACCTGCGCTTTGATGCAAAGTGGCTGTCAAGGGTAGAGATAAGATCTGCAGCTGTGGCGGTGTCAAGTCTCCGGGCCATCAGATCACCACCCCATGCGAGGCAATAGCCCGCAATCCGTGAGTCCGCCCGTGGGAGCATGACACCGGTCACCTACCTCGCGCCTACGCCCATTGCTGGAACATGGCACGAGGGTTCTGGCAACCCGGCACGAGAACGCGTAGCGTTCCAGGGACTCGTGGATCCTAGTTATTCCACAGATCATGGGCATCGTCATGGGACAGCCGTGCCAGCGGAGCTCTTGGCGTCTCATCCTCGACAACAGGATGCCGATGCGCGTTGTCCACCTCGATAGGGCTCGTCTTCCACACAGCACTATGCCGTCGTGAGCCGGTGACCGCGGGCCTCTCGCCATGTGCAGGAACCGATTTGCCTCGACTTACTGGACTGCAGGCTCGCGCAACCTGTCGCGGACGGTCCCCCGTATGCCTGCTCTCATGCTGTTGCTGCTGAGCTGCAGCCAGATCAGCTCCCAGTCGACGCAGCGTCTTGAGGGCGGCGTACTCGCGCATCCTGGCAGCAGTCACCTCCTTGATTGCAAGCTCCCATGAGCACTGAGCCTCATGTACCTGTTGCCACAGCTGTTCCAGCTTGACGTTGTTCATTGCGCTCCCCCCTTGTCCACTTTCAGACGACGCCATGTGCAGTCATGAGCATACCACCATCTCAGGAACCGCTGAAGGGACTCGAAGGGTATGAGTACACATGCAAGGACGATGCCGGCCTCCAGCCTGCCCTCACGCCGCGCTCTCCGCTGAGCCCGGGCCGAGACATGATAGAGCCGCACCACTTCCTTGCCCCAGATGTAGCGCTCACCCTGGAATTCAACCCATGTCTGGCCAAACGTCCCGGACAGCCTGGGCGCAGCGACCGGCGCAAGCTTGCGCGCGCATCCTGCGGCGCGAACAGCGGCGACAAGGTTGGGGACATCAGGGCGGGGCCTGCCCCCGAGCCAGCAGCGGAGCGCCGCCTCGGTCGTGTATGGGCGCCGGTTCCAGTGTGTCGTGGCCAGTCGGGCATCCATGAGCCTGTACTTCCACCCTGTCCAGGAGAACCAGTCCAGCACTGCATTCAGGGCGTAGGCGTCATACAGTGCGACGCCGTCCACGACGAGGATGTGGCGGTTGGCCAGCAGGCGTGCCCAGTCGGCGGCCGCACAGTAATCACCGTAGCGTGACAGAAGGGTGCTGGCCGCCTCGCCGTCTACAGCGCCCGCTCCCCGCACAACACGGTCGACGATGTCCCTGCGATACTCCTTCGAGCGGAACGTCACGTCGTAAAGGGCGGCCCGCAGGCTTGGCACATCCAGGTAGAGCCGCTTGGCCAGGCGCGGGAGCCAGAGCGCACGGCCCTCGGTGTCTGCCTGCCAAGCCACGCTGGGCGCCTGCCCCGGAGCAGGGGGCGCGTAGTAGTGCTGACCGATGAATGCCAGCAGGGGGTTCCGCAGGGTCTCCCCTGAGTCGACACGCAGTTGTTCCTGTTCTCTCGTTTCCATGGCTGCCTCCCTCGTGGTCGCCGTGTTGCCGAGATGTCCTGGGGTGAACGCAAACGACCTCGCGCTCACGCCCGAGGTCGACAGATACTCGATGTCCCGGCGCTTTAGCACATTTGTATCGCGGAGCAAGTAAGCCTTACCTAAATCACCGCGGTCCTTTCGAACACCTATATGATAAACAGTTCTGATGCGTTGTCAAGCATTCTTCGTGTCCGGAACACCGCCCCAGGAAACGTTTTCAGGCCTTCCGAAACGCGCTCTGCAGGCTACTTGAGCGGCACCACGGGGTACCGCTCCCGGAACTCATCCAGGATGATGGTGAACTCCGGGCTCAGGCGGGCACGGGCCTCCTTGACGATGCCCGTGGGAACGCCCCCGTACAGCGCTTCGGCAACCGATCCGGCGATCGCCCCCTGCGTGTCCGCGTCCCCGCCCAGGGCGACCGCACGGCGCACGGCGTCCTCGAAGGACGTGGACGTCAGCGCACAGATGAGCGCCTCGGGCACGGAGCCCTGGCAGCTCGAGTCGAATGCATAGGATAGCTGAATCTCCTCATAGGTGCGGTGCAGGTCATATCCGAACTGTTGCTCCAAGGCTTCCCGGATGCCCGCCCGTGTGGACCCCTTCCGAGCGAGGAAGATGGCTGCCGCAACGGATTGAGCGCCCTTGATGCCTTCGGGGTGGCTGTGGGTCGCCCCGGCGGAACGCCGCGCCTCGGCAAGCGTCTCCTCCAGCGTCTCGAACGCCCATCCCACGGGACTGACCCGCATGGCGGAGCCGTTGCCGTAGCTGTTGTAGGGGCCGGCGCCCGGGGTATGGAACCACTGCCCGAACCGGTGGCCGTAGCCGGCGTGCGGATGCCCCAAGGCGTACGCCCGGATCGTCTCGCCGTACGGACGCCCGTTGAGCAGGGAGTCTGCCACCGCCACGGTCAGGACGGTGTCGTCCGTCCAGTGCGAATACTGGCTGAACAACGGGAAGCCGAGCGTCTTGATCGCTTTTCCCCGGCCTTCATAGACTGAACCCACCATGTCGCCTACGATCGCTCCCAGCATGTTCTCCCCCTTTTGCCTGCCACGCCTGTGGCGCTCGCTCGGCGCCCCGCCCTCATCCTGGTCCCTTCCCACGCCTGCTCCCTGCAGAGAGCATACCGCGATGATCGGCCTCGGGCAACCTTCCGACCGCTAGAAGTTGTCGCCGATGCACGGCGGAGAGCAGATCTCGTCGATGCCGGCTTCCGTCAGCTGCTCCTTAGCGACGTCCAGCCTCATAAGCCGCATCAGGGTAGCACTGTCTCCCCATGCGTGCCAGTTCTCCCTGATACTGCGGAAGACCCATGCAACCTCGTCGGCCTTCGAGGACTGGTACGCGGCGCTCCCCTCGCGGGCGACGGACCGGCGGACGGCTGCCTCCAAGGCAACGTCCTCCTCCTTGGACCACGCACGGGCTCCAGTCATCATCTGCATGCCCCTGGCCTCCTCGATGGCCAGGAGGAGTCCGAGGCTCATGTGCTCGTAGTTCGCCATCGGCGCCTTGAGCAGGAGCTTCGCAAGCGCTTCCGGCTCGTTGACGAGTGCAAGCCACGACACGTCGAACCTGGACGGCTCGAGGTCCTGAAGAGCGTCCAGCAGTTCCTTCGAGCGGGGAGCAACGCAGAGCGGCGTCACGTGCCGGTCCGGCTTCGCCCCGTACATCGAGACCACGAGGAAATTGCCGTCATCGTCGCGCGCCCAGCAGAATATCATGTTCATGGTGATCCCCCGGGCCAGCAAGGAGAGGCAGGTGTTGAGGCTGGGTACCTGCTGTTCAAAGTTGCTCATGGTTCCCCCTCGACTCTCAGCTGCGGGAACGGCCTCGCTTCTGACCGAGACCACAGCCTGCCCCAGTCGGGAGGTGGGGCTGTCCTGCGGACGAGCGTGGTCTCCGCGGGGTCCACTAGCTCTTCGGCCAGCAGGATGCGTGTCCCGCCGCACCGGAGGCACCAGTGGTTGCCATTGTCGACCCACAGACCACGCCCACCGCAATCCGGGCACCAGATCCACTCCCAGGGCGCCAGCCGCCCTCGATACTCCGCCATGTGGTTGGACCAATACATGAGGGCCAGCATATCGCGAGGACGGCAGCTCCGCAGCTTCTCCATCTTTCCGCGCCAATGCATGAAACCCTCGATCGCAGGGTTGCGTTCAGGCGGTTGCTGCGGAGGGTCTGTCTCGACGCGGATCACGAGCGTCTCCTTGTGAACATGTTCCTGCACGGGTTCAGACACCCCAGCCTTCGGAGCCACGACCCCCACCCTGCAGGAACCGGATCCTCAGGCTTGCGCTCATCCTGCTCGCAAACGAGCAGGATCCCCGTTCCGCTGCACCTCTTGCAGTAGCAGTTCCTGTCGCCGCTATTTACCCACAGGCCTAAAAATTCCGACCAATATGAAGTTCCCGATACAAAGTCGCCGCTATCTACCCATAGGCCGCGACCGCCGCAGCTGGGGCACCGGAACCACTCCTCTGGCGACAGCTTATCCCGATAGGTTCCCACGCAGTTTCTCGCATGCATGAGAGACATGATGTTTCCAACCGGCAATTCTCTCTCCATCACCGTTCGCCAGCCGACAAGCTCCTCGATGGGAGACTTGTATTTGGACAGCGCGTCGTGGGTGTGCTTCCTGATGCAACTCATGAGCGCCTCCGCTGAGGCTCGTCGGATGGAATGGACACATTGGTTTCATGGAGCGCCTGCAATTGGAACAGCGTGCAGCCACTCTCGGTTATGACGACGGCGATGTCATCGGGAGACTGGTCCGCTCCAATGGCAGGAGTAGGTACAGAGCGTCCCTCACGTATGCTTTCCCGGAACCGGCGCTCGAGTGCGGGGAAACGCTCCACCAGGTGTGTGCTCTCGGTCTCGAACGCCGCGTGCTCCGGCACCTGATGGTAGCAGGTGGACTTCCACATCGCATACCCCAGGAACCGGTGCTTGCGCAGGAACGCGTCGTACTGCGTCTCCTCTGGTAGTCCGGCGATGACATTGTCAGGCAGGCAGAACGCGAGGTCAGCGGACGACGGGCTCCCCGTCCGTGTGATGTTGTCGAAGACACGGTTCAGCACTTTCGACTGGACCTCGGTGTATGCCGCGATGGCGGCCTTCAGCTTGTCCTCCATGCTTCCCTCCTTGCGGCGCATCGTGCGCCTCACAATAAAACAACCCCGTGCAAGCGCATGGGGTCGACGCAGGAACAAGCTGTCCCGGCGCTTTAGCACATTTGTAACGCGGAGCAAGTGAGCCTTACATAAATCACCGCGTCTTGCACAAACAGGATACTGCTCCCAAGTGAACAGTCAAGTCCCCATCGATATCGACGTTTCCATTGTGCCATGATCGATTTGTTGGTATTCTCTGGTGTAGAAACACGCATAGAGGAGGTCCCATGCTCACATCATCACCAAGACCGCGGAACCAAGTGCTCGAGGAGATTCTGCGGACGCTGGACACGGGCATCACAGCTCGTTCCATTGCCTCAACCTTAGCTGATCCCCTACAGGTCAAGGCCAGTGCGTCGCTCGCTCTCAAGTACATGAAGGACTGCAAGTACGATCGTATTGTCGTCGCAGATGGAGAGTGCACTGTCGGATACGTCGACATTAACGATCTCGAGAAACTCAAGCGGGAACGCGGTGCCCTTGTGGAGAAATGCGTCTCCACGTTTGGGCTGGATCTGCTGATCTCGGAAGAGACTCCGCTCCCAGTAGTCCTGCACAGACTTCAAAAGCAGTCATCCCTGTTCATCGTAGGCAGGGACGGGCTCAACGGCATCGTCACCCACGCAGATCTTGAGAAGCAGTTTATGCGCGTCTACGTCTTCGGCCTAGTCTCACTTATGGAACAAGAACTGGGGCAACTGATGGAAAGCCTGTCGTCCGACGTTGTCGCAAATGCTATTGTCTCGGAGTTTGAGCGAAACAAGTTCGACACTACTTTCGCGGAAAAGTCCTCTGCTGCGGTGGAGTTAACTCCAATCTGGTATGTGTCGCTGGGCGTCAAGATCAAACTCCTCGTACAGCAAACCCATTACTGGCAGTTGTTCGGCGATTCGCCTACCCACGCACGCAGCCGTCTGCTGCGGATTAGGGATCTGCGAGACAAGCTGGACCATGTCAAGCCCTTAATCACCTCGACGGACAGCCTTGAGAATCTGGATGCCACTCTAGATGACCTCACGGACGTCATACGCATTCTGGAATCAGCCACACTGCAGGTCTAGGCCGCAGCAGACGTGGCAGGGGAGAATCCCCTCGCAAGACGCCCTGAGCTGCGTCTGATGTCAGTGCAGTCTGTGCCACCAGTCCTACGCCGTGGTTGAGTTACGGTCCTCAGCTCTTCGTGGACACGATGCACAAATCCAAGGGGACGGAGTTCGACGACGTCATCCTTGTAGGAACGGACCGTCTGGAGATCAGCGAAGAAGAGCGACGCGTCTGGTACGTGGCTTGTACGCGGGCTCGGTCAACGCTCACTATCTCGGTGGCGCCCGGCGAACAGCCACTGCTCGGGCAATTGCTGCTGCCACCACTGGCATACTATTGGGATGCGAAACCGGCCGTAGCCCCCGCCTCGCTGCCCCAGGAGGTCTGGAGCTATGAGCTGAACCCCGGAGACACGTATCTCGGTTTCATCATGCGCAAACCCGACAACCGAGATGTGCCTATGCTGCTGCGCGGACTAGACACCGGCAGTCTCCACGTCATTCGGAATGGTAGCAAGTTTGGCTTGTGCTCTGGCAACACGCAGCTCACCGCGTTCTCAAATGACGGCGCAGATGCAGCAAGAGCGTGGCCTCACGATCCAACGACGATGGAAGTCGAGTCACCCGTCGTCCTCGTCCGTGAGACCGCCGACGAGCAGAACTTCGTTGTTCTGGCTACCCTGACAGCGGCGAAGTAGCAGAGCGAGAGGACGGATTGGAGGTCACTCTCCGCATGTACCACACAGCTCGAATTACCAGCTGACCCCAAATAGAGCTAGAATATTATAGGAGGTGAATTATGGCATTCACATCGTTGTTCATGGCGCACGTGCCTGACGCAGACCCCGAAAGGGATGCCTGCCTACTGGGAACGGAGAAGTACAAACTCTACGTACGACTGGTCAAAGGTCAGGCTCAGGCATTGGAAGTCTGCAGAACCCTTGTCAAGGAAGAGGGCATCGAGGCTATCATCCTTTGCCCGGGCTTCACACACAAGGACATCGCAGAGATTCTGGAGGTCGTGGGACCCACTGTTGCAATAACCGTTGCACGGGGCGATGGACCAAGCTCGAAGATCTCAATGGAAGCGATGAAGAAGGCGGGCTGGTTTTGATCTCCTGAACGCCTTTGCCGTCCCTGGATCAAAGGCAGGAACAGTACTCACAAGAACACTTGCACTTTTCCCACGAAAGTTCTAGGCTTTGACAGAGAGGTAATCAGTCCCTCAATTCGGCAACGGAGGCAACAATGGAGAACAGCGTCATTGCAGTCTACGGTACGATGGAAGCCGCAGAAAGTGCAATAAAACAAGTAATTGAAAAGGGTTTCCCGGCGAAGCAGCTGTCAATAGTAGCTCAGAACTTGAAGACTGAAGAGAAAGTCCACGGCTTTGTTACGGCACGTGATGTAGCAAAGGCAGGTGCAGGAACAGGCGCGTGGGCAGGTGGCATTTTTGGTCTCCTGGTCGGTGCAGGATTCTTCCTGGTCCCTGGCTTTGGGGCACTGATGGCTGCCGGTCCTTTAGCCTCCATACTCTTCGTCGGTGCAGAAGGCGCGACCTTTGGCGCGGCAGGAGGAGGTATCCTGGGTGCTTTGGCTGGACTGGGTGTTTCTCACAGGCACATCATCAGATATGAGGACAGGCTGGTAGCCGGCAAGTACCTTGTTATTGCTCATGGTTCAGATGATGACGTGGCCAAAGCAAAAGGCTTGCTGCAGGAAACCAAGCCAGAAGAATTGGAAGAACATAACGGAGAAGACGCAGAAGCGACAGAGTAATACCTCGTTGCAG
>Ga0209744_1000127_pt1 | contig 24460 bp, 16 predicted proteins | sample BarGraNGADG00311_2_FD_184494 | JGI IMG/M metagenome (GOLD analysis project Ga0209744, IMG submission 184494) | Arctic peat soil microbial communities from Barrow, Alaska - Barrow Graham LP Ref core NGADG0004-311 (SPAdes) (version 2) | ecosystem: Environmental > Terrestrial > Soil > Wetlands >... | reverse complement strand
TGCGTCTGCAAATCTTGGATGCGTAATAAGAGGTATGGTTCCAAAAGAACAGCTCGCTCTTGAGATGGGGTTGAGGACAAATCAGAGAATAATACTCTCTCAGACTGTTGGTGTACCACAAAAATGAGTGGAAAAGTGAAATACTAAACTCTAAGTAATATTTTAAGATGTTTAGCCGGTTCTTTTTCCAGTAAATTGAATCCCTCCTGTGCTTCTCCAAGATTTAGTATTCCGGTTATCATTTTACCAGGGTTAAGTGTTCCTTTATCAAGGGCTTCAATTGCTTTTGAAAATTCACCATGACTGACTCTTGATGCAATAATCTTTGCCTCCTTCCAGATCAGTTCTTTCATCAGAATTTCTGATGGATGGTCAGAAAGTCCGAGAACACAGACTTTCCCGCCTCCCTTTATTGCATTAATACAGGTTCTGACAGGATTATATCTTCCTTCAACAGGTGTTTCATGGCCTACCGATTCAAATGCAATATCCACTCCTTTACCGCCGGTTAATTCTTTGATATAAGTTATGGGATCGGTATCCTTTAAATTTATAGTATAAATATCCGGAAAGGCAGATGAAGCGAGTGAAAGTCTTTCATTCAGAATATCTGCAATTATAATCTTCCCGTAAGTAATTGTTTTTGCTGCATGGAGAATTGATTGTCCTACTTTACCGGATCCCACAATAAGGATATCATCACTTTGACCTAATCCGGCTCTTGAAGATGCATGAAATCCTATGGAAAGTATCTCAACAAGTGCAGCAAATTCATTGGATATATGGTCTGGTATTTTATATACCATCTTTTCAGGGACCGAAACATATTCGGCAAATCCTCCGTCTAAATCAATACCAATAAGTTTCAGCGATGTACACGCCGGGTAATGATCTTCCCTGCAGGCAATACAATTCCCACACCAGATTATCGGATCGACAGTCACTTTGTCTCCGGGTTTAAAAGTCTTAACGCTTTTATCTACTTCTTCTATCACTCCGGCAAATTCATGCCCCGGAATAAGTGGTAATTTGGTTCGCGGATGGAACTCCCCTTTGAAAATATGCTGATCGGAGCCACAAATACTTGTATAAATAACTTTTATAAGAACATGATTTTCCATTAATTCAGGTTTCCTGACCTCTTCAATGGCTATCTTCCCATACTCTCTGATGACTGCTGCTTTCATAACTAATTCTCAATTCGTTTATTTATTTACTCACATTTTCACCATACATCATAAATAGACTGCGCAAAAACACCCCCGGCCCCTTTCAGGGATTTACCTCACCCTAAATCCCTCTCCCCTTCATTCCCCCGGTGCCCTGTAAAGTTCAATATTAGAAACAACCGGACAAACTTTTGATTTACTGATAGTTACTTTAATTTGAGTGGTTTTTGTAACCGGAAATTTACGTATAACCTTGTGACCAATGGTGGTACCATCAATTAATGGTTTCCATTCACCATTAATAAAAGCAGAAACCTTAAATTTCTGGACTCTCTGACCCAGCTTAATATATTCCTGAAGTATAATCCGGTTCACTTCTGTTTCAGGCCCCAGATTGATAATCAGATCACCGGATGTCTGAAGATCACTTGTAGCCCAGTAAGTTTCCGGATTCCCGTCATTTACATTTGAAGCTTCAAATCCTTTTCCCCTGAATGATGTTGCAGTTACCTTCTTTCCTCTGGCAAGATCTGAATTAAATTCTTTTTTCAGCAACTGCCTGAAAGCCAGCAGGGATTTGATATCATTTTCATGAAGAAGTCCTCTCCTGTCAGGAGGTATATTCAGAAGAAGATTACTATTTCGTCCGACTGAAGAGTAATAAAGCTCCATCAGGTTCTCAGGCGACCTGACGAGTGAATCCTGATTCTGATGGTAAAACCATCCGGGACGGATAGAAACATCAACTTCGGCAGGCACCCAATAATTCCCGTCTTCATGACCTTCTCCCAGGATTTTAGCAAAGTCACCTCCGGGATACATATCATCCTTTTTCAAAAGGCACCAATTTGTCAGGCTGCCCATACCGCTTTCGTTACCAACCCAGCGGATATCTGGTCCGGCATCACTGAACATAACCGCTGCAGGTTGCAGCTCCCTTACAATTTTATGAGTATTTGTCCAGTCATAATAAGTTTTGTTGTCAATTTTTCGTGTCTCCTTTTCACCTCCGTAATATCCATCGCCTCCGTTGGCACCATCGAACCATACTTCGAAAATATTACCATAATTTGTCAGGAGTTCCCGAAGCTGATTACGGTAGTAAGTCAGATATTCAGGACTACCGTAAAATGAACTGTTCCTGTCCCATGGAGACAGATAAACTCCAAGCTTCAGACCATATTCATCACAAGCCGAACGAAGTTCCTTCAGAACATCCCCTTTGCCATCCTTCCAGATGGAATTTTTAATAGAATGGCTTGTATAGTTTGACGGCCAGAGACAAAAGCCATCGTGATGTTTGGCAGTTATAATGATACCTTTCATACCGGCATCGCTTGCAACTCTTGCCCATTGCCGGCAATCGAGTTCAGAGGGATTAAAAACCGACTCATTTTCATCTCCGTAACCCCACTCTTTATCGGTGAATGTATTTACCGTAAAATGAACAAACATATAATACTCCATTTCGTGCCAGGCAAGTTGCCGTTCGGAGGGAACAGGGCCTAATGGTTCCGGAGGTTTCACATGAGAACAAGAGACAAGTGAAATAATTGAAAACAATAAAAAGAGTTTTTTTTTCATCTCTGGTACTATATTTTTAAAATTTACTGAAAATCCATTATTGTGAAAGATCCTTTATTCTGATGTTTCTGAATTTTACCAGTGAACCATGACCCAGAAACCCGATATGCCCCGTCTTGTTTTTTAATCCGGGGTGGTCATTGTGATCCATAGTACCTTTGTCTCCAGGACCAGCAATATCGCCGTCAACAATAGTAGTTCCATTAAGAACAATTGTAATCCGGGTCCCTCTGGCAGTGACCTCTTCATAATTCCAATCACCGAGTGGCAGCAGATATCCTCTTCTGGCAGGAATTACTCCGTATACCGATCCATGATACTGGTAAGGCTGCAGGTTTGCATAAACCGGAGCGGTGTCGTCAAGGATCTGAAGTTCCATCCCCACATAAGCTGCATCTCCGGTGAGAGGAGCTCTGATTCCCAGACCGTTATTTGCAGCTGGTGTAAGTTGAAATTCAAAACGGAAAATAAAATCGGCATACTCTTTTTCAGTATACAGGTTTCCACCCGAATCATCTACAGGCTTGATAACAATCATACCATCTTCTGCCACATATGACTGTTTGTTTCCAACCCAGTTATCGAGATTTCTTCCGTTGAAAAGAGAAACATATCCTTCAGCTCTCTCTTCAGGAGTAAGATTAAATTCCTTTTCACTTATGTCTCTTATATATATCTCTCTGAAAGCGAGATCAGTACCATGTGCCTGAAGTTCAATCGCTCCTTTTGGGAATATAGGAATTTTACGGTCCCAATAATTTTCCATTGTCACATTATCAACCACAGGTTCTCCATTCAGCCAGACTGAAACCTTTTCACCGATCATTACAATTCTGAAACTATTCCAGTCGCCCACAGGATTATCAGCCACTTTAAGAGGTTTGGAAGGATTTATCTCGTTATTGTATAATCCCCCCGAGCCAACCTGTGCACCTTCTTCCACTCTGGAGGTATCCCATATCTGAACCTGTGGAGAACCTCTGAGATAGATCCCGCTGTCGCCTTTCTTTGTGATTTTCCAGTCAACCAACATTTCAAAATCACCGTATTCCTTTATTGAGCAAAGATTATCTCCGGCACCATTGAACCATATACAACCATCTTTAACACTCCAGTTTGCCGGTACTTTTTTATTTGCTTCGATCTGCTTTTTTGCCAGTTCAGCTTGTTTCATCTTAGACCGTGCAACCGGGTTTTCAACAAGTCCCTGCCAGCCGGAAAGATCCTTGCCGTTAAACATCGGTTTAAAACCCTCATCAGCTGGCATCCCGGCTAAATATTTATTTACCATCTCCTTATCATACTCACTCTCCTGACCTTTAAGTTTTCCGGCCGCTTTGGTAAGAATCTCTTTTACAAGGTCTCCATACAAACCTGCCTTTGCATTTACTGAGGGAAGTGCGATATACATAGCGGCTTTGGCGGCGGCGGCCGAAGTTGAAGAATCTTCGAGATAGTTTGCAACAAAATAGAGAGACTGAGAGATTTTGAGTTTCCCTATTGCAGACAGGAGTTCGTTTTTACGATCAGGGCTCAGTGCAAAGGGCATGATCTTTCTGTAAAAGAGCAGCTTCTGCTCATCTTTTAAATCAGTTGACTTAATTTGTTTAATATATCCCTCAAATGCCTGTCCCTCATAGGTTTTATTTCCGGAGGCGCATATCTCGTATAACGCTGAAGAAGCTGAATAATCTTTCCAGTTTGCAAGAGCCTTGAAACACACCTCACGAATATCCGGATTTCCATTTTCAAATTCGTTCAGGACTGTTTTCAGAGCTTCGCGTCCTCCGGTTTTTGCCAGGACAGGAATAAGCTTTTCCTTTTTAATTTTGCCATCCATAGCTTTAAGAATAGCTTCAGCTCTTTTTTCAGGATCAGAAATTTTACCTGCAGCGAAGGCAATGGCTGTCTGGATATCAGTAATATATTCCTGGTTATCAGTAACTGAAAGAAGCTCAATCAGTTTTGTCTGATCAGATGGCCGGGCGATATTGGCCAGGGCTATAATCGCTGCTTTTTTTACAGGTTCCTCAGTTGATGAGGTTAGAGGAAGAACTTCAGAAAAATGCTCTTCGCCCCTATTCCAGGCCAACATCTCAATTGTACTTTTTCTGGCCGCCGGTGATCCGCTTTTAAGAACAGGTATCAAGAATGACATATTATCGCTTCCACAAACAGTCATCAAAGCCGATTTTGCAGCCTCCTGATCCACATCGCTGCTGAATTTCATCATATAATCTATCAATGCCGGTACTGACTTACTTCCACTTATCTTAACAATAGCCTCAGAAGCCTCAATCCTGACACGCAAATCCTTATCCGACAATGAAGCTGTTATAAGAGGTAATGCCATCTGATCAGCTCTGTTACCAAGCATGTTTATTAATTCAGGCCGTGCATCAGGAATAGCTTTTGGAAAATATTCAATCCACTTCTTAACAACCTCTTTTTCCGGAATTGAAAGCGACATACGCATAGCGGCATTTCTGTATTTGCTATTTGAATGAGCAGCCGCTTTGATCAGGTTATCCATTGCATTGAAACCATGAAATCTGACATAGATATCAAGAGCAACAGTTTTGTTTTGAATTGTAATATTATCATCGCATTTTGAGATGATAAGCCTACAGATCTTATCCATAGTTTTGATATCCCCATTCTGCCCGATAACCCTGGCAAAGTTAAGCAATGAAGCTGTTGCACCGGTAACTTCCCACATGTATGAAACCTCTTTAGCTGCTTTTAACAAAACAGGATAAGCTAATTGACTGCCACTCTGGGCCAGTGCGTTGTATGCAGAAGACTTAATGTTTATATCTGCCACTGAAGCCCATTTAATATACTCATTTACAGCTGACTGAGATTTCATTAATGCCAGTGTATTCATGACAGCAGCTGCACACGGAAGGTCTTCATTCATCAGTGATCCGGCTAAAATTGTCTCAGCAGTTTTTCCACCAACGGCTGTTATTACTGCTAATGCCGGGCCACTTATTTCCTTACTTGAGAGGTAGATTTTCATGGCTTCAGCTGATGGATCTCCTCCAAATTGCTGAAGTTGTTTCATGAAAAAATCCTTTACTCCAAAGTCCTTTTGTCCGGTAGCATAGCTGATGCAAGTTTTTTCCCACATCGCTCTTCCGTTTTCTTTATTATTCCCTGAAAGAAAACGTGAAAGGCTTTCAATTGCGAATCTGGCACGGGTATCATCGCCAGTTCCTGTGGGGATGACCTGATCGCATATTTGCTTTATTCCATCTTCACCAAGATTTAGCATATCAGCCATAAGCCTGTCAGTCAATTTCTGGTCGTTGGAAGGAAGACGAGCAAGGAGATCTGCTACTTTCGTTTCGGTGGTCCTTTGATCCTGGGGGAAAGAGGCTAAAGAGATCAGAAAGAGAAAAAAACTTAAGAGAAATATTTTCATTTTAATAAATTTTCAAATTTTCAAATCAAATATCATTAATCAGATTTTCCATGGCCCACGCATTGGAGGATTAATCAGTCTGTTTGCACCTTCATCATTGATAAACTGCTGTTTAACAGGATCATAATTGAGATTTCTACCCAACCTGAGTGCAATTATTCCAAGGTTTACGATAGAACACGATCTGTGACCATTAACCTCATTAAGTGCAAACTTTTTCCTGGAAAGAACTGATTCGGTGAACGTTCCAATTTGTGGTGCCGGATCAGGAAGAGAATCAATAAGTTTTTGAAAATCAGGAATATCAGATCTGAAACCCTTATAAACTTTCCCATTTGGACCTTCGATATAAGCTGCATCTTTATCGCGGTTTTCGCCATCAAGAACTATCTGGCACCCGTCACTATAGGTAAAAGTTATCCTCCGCCATGAGCCAACAGCATCATAATGTTGCTGAGGTGCATCTATTTCGACAGTAACCGGTCCGGTATCATCTTTACCAAGCAAGTACTGAACCGGATCGAGATAATGCTGACCCATGTCTCCCAAACCACCGCCGTCATAATCCCAATAACCACGAAATTTTGCATGCACCCTTTCAGGATTATATGGCTTATATGGAGCGGGACCAAGCCAGAAGTCGTAGTCAAGCTCAGCCGGGACAGGCATTGGTTGTAGATTTTGAAGTCCGCTCCAATAGAATTTCCAGTCATAACCGGTTATTCCGCTGACTGTAACTTTAAGCGGCCAGCCCAGAGCCCCGCTATCGACGAGTTTCTTTAGTGGTTTTACAGTTGTTCCCAGACCATAAAACTGATCTCTAAATCTGAACCATGTATTAAGACGGAACATCCGGCCATTTTTCTGAACTGCTTCAACCACTTTTATTCCTTCTCCGATTGTTCGAGTCATTGGTTTTTCACACCAGATATCTTTGCCGGCCTCAGCAGCGGTTCTGGCTATAATACCATGCCAATGAGGCGGTGTGGCAATGTGAACTATATCAATGTCTTGTCTGGCAATTAGTTCACGGAAATCGTGATAACCTTTGATATTACCTCCAGCCAGAGCGATGGCCTGATCAAGGTGATATCTATCTACGTCACAAACTGCCAGCAGGCGGGTACCTTCATATTCAAAGTGGTTCCTCCCCATCCCGCCAACTCCAATAATTCCTTTTGTTAGCTGATCACTTGGAGCAGTATAACCCTGTCCTCCAAATACATGCCTGGGTATAATTGTTAAGGCAAGGGTAGTGACAAATGTTTTCTTCAGAAAATCACGTCTGTCTAATCTGACTTCTTTCATGTTCGTAGAGTTTGCATTTAAGCAAAAAACAAAATTAAGAAATACGAATTGTAAATCGGGGTATCAAACTAATCCGAATTACTCTGCAATTTGCAAGTTTTAAGGTCAAAATACAAATGTAAGAAGTTCTATTTTAGCAAAACCGAATCATGTACTTGAGAAGTGTGAGAAAAAACCTGTACAAAGACAGGCTTTAAAACCAGAACCCCTTCAGTAGATGTAGCTTTCTGTAAGGAAGACTACAGCATTGAAGGGGATAGATCATCCCGGAGAAATAGGGAAAATGGGGAACAGAGACTCCGGGATGGGAAGGAATTAACCTAAACTTTTTATCATTTATTACTTTTCAACAATAAATTTCTGTTGAGGTATCTTGATTTAATTTCTTTTGTATTTCAGCCAGTCTGCAAACAAAAACCTGACTAACCGTTATTAATTAACACTTAAAACATAATTATTCTTCAAGCCTATTTAACCTGAAACAAAAAATGGCCTTCAAATCCTGTACTAAGATATCCCGTTATAATGTTTTATTATTAGAATAATTAAAGGATTGTATGAAATTCAACCAATAATGTATGAATAGCTTACTTTGGTGTATGATTGATCTGATCCTGCAAAAACTGTCAATTTAGGGTTGAAGAAGGTTGATAACGTTTGAACAGGTTGAAATCCTCTTAATGAACTTTATTGTCTTAATGTTATTTCTTAAATTCATAAACTCAATAAATTCAGATACTGATTTCGAAATACTAGAAATGACAGAAAAATTATCAATCAGAGAAAAAGTCGGTTTCAGTCTCAGTGACAGTGCCGCCAATTTTATTTTTCAGACAATCATGCTGTTACAGCTGAGTTTTTACACTGACTCATTTGGTATCTCAGCTGCTGCTGCCGGTTTGCTATTTTTGGTTGCCAGGGAAAAGCGTACAAGAGGCACGCACCATGCCCTGACTCCTGTCATTGATGTATGCCGCGAACCAAGATGGGGTCGTGTTGAAGAGACTTACGGAGAAGATCCGTATCTGAATGGTGTTCTTAGCTGCGCAGCAGTCAAAGGACTTCAGGACTCCTCCGACGGAACGATTGCACCAAACCATGTTGCAGCCACCCTTAAGCATCTCGTGGGTCATGGAGAGTCTGAGGGAGGACAGAACCAGGGTCCGGCCAATTATTCGTTGAGAGTTCTCCATGATTACCATATGCCACCATTTAAAATGTGCATCGATAATGTTAAGCCGGCCAGTGTTATGCCTTCGTATAATGAAGTTGACGGAGTGCCATCACATGCAAATAGCTGGTTACTTCATGATCTCTTAAGAAAGGAATGGGGCTTCAAAGGAATGATAGTATCTGATTATTATGGTGTTGACCAGCTATTTAATAAGCATTGTGTGGCATCCGATATTAAAGAGGCCGCAAAAACAGCATTCAACAGTGGTGTTCAATATGAATTTCCTCAGGCAAATTGTTACAAATATCTTCCTGAGCTACTGAAGGAAGGAAAAATCAAACTATCCGATATTGATGAGGCTGTTTCGATGGTGCTCGAACTTAAATTTAAACTTGGCCTCTTTGAAAACCCATATGTTGACTTAAAAAATGCAGTTAAAGTAAGTAAGGATCCAGCATCAAAAGAGCTTGCTCTGAAGGCGGCACATGAATCAATTGTTCTTTTGAAAAATGACAAGCTGCTTCCATTATCTAAAAATAAATACAAGAAGATTGCGGTAATTGGTCCGTGTGCTAAAGATGTTTTTTTTGGAGGTTACGCTGGCGAACCTTATCAAAAAGTCAGCCTGTTTGACGGAATTAAAAATAAGGTTGGCAAAAAGTCAGAAGTTTTATTTGCACAGGGCTGTAAGCTGACAACTAATGCTACAATAAGCTTCTTTAACTGGAAAGGTGATGAGATCAAATTCCCGACCCGGGAAGAAAACATGAAGCTTATAACCGAAGCTGTAAAAGTTGCTAAAAAGGCTGAAATAGTAATCCTGGCCATTGGTGAAAATGAGCATCTGTGCCGCGAAGCCTGGGCAAAAACACATATTGGAGATAATATGACCCTCGACCTTTTCGGTCAGCAGGATGAACTGGCAAAAGCTATTATTGAAGTCGGGAAACCTGTTATGGTATACCTGATGAATGGACGGCCTCTTTCAATTAATTATATTGCTGAGAATGTACCTGCAATAATAGAAGGATGGTACATGGGTCAGGAGACAGGCACTGCTGCTGCTGATATCATCTTCGGCGACGTGAATCCCTCAGGCAAACTGACTATAACTGTTCCAAAATCCGCCGGACAACTGCCTATGTATTACAACTTTAAGCCCAGTGCCCAGATTAACGAATATATCTCATTGGATAATAAACCGCTTTGGTATTTTGGATTTGGCCTGAGTTATTCAAAATTCAAACTGACTGATCTCCGGCTTGAGAAGAGCAAAATCAAAAAAGATGGCACTGCTAAGGTAAAAGTCAATGTAACCAATAGCGGAAAAAAGACCGGAGAGGAAGTAGTTCAGATGTATATCCGCGATAAAGTCAGTTCAGTAACACGGCCGGTGAAAGAGCTGAAGGGTTTCACAAGAGTCTCTTTAAAACCCGGTGAAACAAAAACCATAACTTTTAAAATAGGACCGGAGCACCTGGCATTCCATAATATCAGCATGAAATATGTTGTTGAACCCGGAGATTTCGAGATCATGGTAGGAAACTCATCACGTGATGAAGACCTTTCAAAAATAGTTTTAACGGTTGACTGATTATTCCGGAGTTATAATAGTGAGATCGGCAGAAAATATTTTCCCTGCAGATCTCATTTATTTTTGCTGAATCTTATTGATTATCTTTTGAGGCAATATACTGATACTGCCCAAAGGTAAATCATACACCCAATCAGAATAGACATACCGATTGCAATACTACTCATATCGCTTACCCATCCAATTAAAAGTGGAATAACGGCACCTCCCGAAATGGCCATCATCATGAGTCCTGAAATCTCATTACTGCGGGTGGGATATTTTTCTACTGCTATTGAAAATACAAGCGGCCAGATATTTGCAACTGCCAGACCAATAAGGAATACGAGCACCCATGCCATTGCAGTTGACTTAATGAGAAGTATTGCAACAAGACATAAAATCCCAAGAACTGATGTCCACATAAAAAATTTCCTTGAAGAGATTCTGGTAAGCAATATTGCACCTGCAAATGTTCCTAGCATACGTCCGAAGAAGTAGACGCTGCGTCCCGATTCTGCAGCAGTCTGGTCAATGCCAAACTGTTTGATCAGGAACTGTCCGGAATTAGAGTTAAAGCCAACATCAACTCCGACTACAAGGAAAATTGACAGGACCATTAAGAGTACGAATCCATTTCCAAGAAGTTTGAAAGAAGAGGCAAATGTGGCTTTGGATTCTTCCGTTCTTGTCTCTTCAATTTTAACTGAACCAAGCCATAAAACTGACAGGATAGATACAACACCAAAAACAAGGAATAACAGTTTCCAGTCTCCGAACTGGGCGGCAAAAAGAGCAGCCAGAGGAGCTCCAAGCATAGATCCTATGGCTTTGACAAATTGTGAAAAACTAAGAAAGCTTGAGGTTCTGTTACCGGGCACGACATCAACCAACAGAGGATTTGCCGATACCTGGACTATCGTATTTCCAATCCCGAGAAGTGCGAAACCAACAAGAACCATCTCGAAAGTATAAAAGGAAAATGGCACCAGTAGCCCTAAAGCTGTAACACCCATCCCGATATTAAGCATAAATTTTTTACCCAGCCTCGATTGCAAAACTCCTACAGGAACAGAGAGAAGCAGAAACCAAAGGAAAGCTGCTGAAGGGATCAGTTGGGCCAGAGTGGCACTCAGGTTCATATCCTTACTCACACGGTCAACTCCGATACCTACAAGGTCGACAAAACTCATGACAAAAAATGCCATAAGCACAGGGAGAATTTTGGTGATATTTACTTTTTGTGAATTCATATATCTGAGGTTAAGGTTAAGGTTAAGGTTAAGAGTATTTGTCGGTGTTTACATTAAAGGTAGGGCATGCTGGACAGATTTCCAAAAATCATCATCAAGAAGGTATGCGCTTCCCAGAAGAGCTGCATCTTCTTTCAGCTCTGAGATAGCTACCTCACAGTTACAATTTTCCTTTCTCAGTCTCTCTTCAAATACATCGCCAAAAAGGTTATAGGCATGAGATATATTTCCTCCGATAACTAATATTTCAGCTCCGAACTTTTTAAGCCAGGGTGCAAGGAAAAGTCCGGCGTTATCTCCAAAATCTGTAAAGAGATCGGCAACCACCTTGTTTGTCGCAGCCATCACAGCGAGCTCCTTGACCCCACTCAACTCTTTGCCGGTTATCTTCTTATATCTGGAAAGTAATCCTCGGGTTGAAAAATAATCATCAGCAATTCCGTCTTTATAAGGAAGGTGATAAATACATCCTAATTTAGGTACTTCCGGTCCGTCAACAATCGGTATGCGGTTGCTGATAAATGCAGATCCAAAACCTGTGCCAAGAGTAATTGAGAGTGAACGGTTGAACCTGGATGCACTTCCTGCCCAGGCCTCTCCTACTGCGAAAGATGATGCATCATTCATAAATCGGATGAGGAAACCATCGTGAATACCAAGACCGCTTGAAACTGCATCAGATACATTTAATCCATAAAGATTTTCATATTTTGCCACACCACGGATATAGGATATGCCTTTCACATAGTCGAAAGGACCGGGCATTGCAAAACCAATCCCCTTAACATTTTCAAAAGTGACTTTTGCTAAAGCAGAGGATAAAGCCTGTGTCCAGATAGCAATTATTGTGCTTGCCTGTGCCTGATTATCAACTGATCTTTCTGTTAATGTTTCCCTGATGATCTTTCCCGATACCAGATCAACTGCGGCACAACTGATATGACTTCCCCCTATATCAGTGCCTATTGCGATGTTTTTATTCATGGAAAAAGGTAAATTAAAATCTGCATTAAAATGCTATCAAATCAACCGTTGAAAATATCTAATTTTGTTATCAATGCAAAATATATCACTGCAAAATTAAAATCTTAATTCAAACAGGTTGAATTTTTTTAGCAGGCAGGATGGTCTGGTCTCAACAGGTTCTCATAAAATAATCCAGGAAACCAGATACACTCATTTTTCTCATACAAATAGCGCTTTTAAAGTCGTAATTTCGAATAAGTTTTCTACTTTTACTATCATCTAAATGATATTCAGATAATTCTAAGAATTCAAACAATTATTAAAAATATAACATTATGCCAAAAGTAACAAAAGAAGATGCTCTTCTCTATCATAGCAGAGGACGCCACGGTAAGATAGAAGTAATACCCACAAAACCCTATGGTACTCAGTTCGATCTCAGTCTGGCATATACACCCGGGGTAGCTTATCCATGTCTGGAAATAGAAAAGACACCTGAGGATGTATACAATTATACTGCTAAAGGGAATCTTGTGGCTGTAATTTCAAATGGGACTGCAGTACTTGGGCTCGGTGATATCGGAACCATGGCCGGCAAACCCGTCATGGAGGGTAAAGGACTTCTGTTTAAGGTATTTGCCGATGTTGACGTTTTCGATATTGAAGTTGATGAAAAAGATCCTGTAAAATTAATTGAATTTTGCAGGCAAATTGCTCCTACTTTCGGCGGAATAAACCTCGAAGATATTAAAGCTCCCGAATGTTTCGAGGTGGAAACAGCGCTAAAAAAGATACTTGATATTCCGGTATTTCACGATGATCAGCACGGAACCGCCATAATCTCTGCAGCAGGTCTGCTAAACTCTCTTGAAATAACTGGAAGAAAAATAGAGGATATAAAAATGGTTGTATGTGGTGCAGGTGCAGCAGCTATTTCGTGTTCCAGATTATATGTTTCTCTTGGCGTGAGGAGATCAAATATCGTAATGGCCGATTCGAAAGGCATTATTAACACAAAAAGGAAAGATCTGAACAAGTATAAGCAGGAATTTATTACCAGCAGGGACCTTGATACTCTGCAACAGGCTGTAAAGGGTGCAGATCTTTTTCTCGGTCTGTCTGCCGCTTGTATGATGACAAAAGAAATGCTGGCATCTATGGCAGATAACCCGATTGTTTTTGCAATGGCTAATCCTAATCCCGAAATCTCATTTGAAGATGCGATGGCAACAAGGGATGACATGATTTTTGCGACCGGAAGATCAGATTATCCCAACCAGATCAATAATGTTCTGGGATTTCCATTCATTTTCCGTGGTGCGCTGGATGTAAGAGCCTCAACAATTAATGAAGAGATGAAACTTGCTGCCTCAAAGGCGCTTGCGGCACTTGCCAAAGAGCCTGTACCCGAATCTGTATTAAAAGCATATAATCTTGAAAAACTTACATTCGGAAAAGAATATATTATTCCAAAACCTGTTGATCCACGACTAATATCATGTGTAGCTCCGGCAGTTGCCAAAGCAGCGATTGATAGCGGAGTAGCTAAATACCCGATAACCGATTGGGATGCCTACAGGAAAAGTCTGGACAGAAGATTAAGTGTGCACATTAAAAAAATAGCTGAATGCAGTGGGATATAATTCTAATAGAGACTGTCTAAAAAGCTATTAATTATCGAGCATTCCCTTAGTGTTACTTTGTGTAATACTTTTTATATTTAGTAAATCCTGCTGATCTTTTTTCTTTCAGAAATTTGTCTGGTGACTTTCTTTTCATACATTAAAAGAATCATATCTGCAATTTCCTGAATTGAGAAGGAGCCCCGGTTAATTGTTGCATCGAACAGGTAATCAATGTTCAGAGGCTTCTTTTCCATGAAAGTATGTATCAGATTGAACCGTTTTTCATCCGTATCCAGTACGAATTTTTCAGCAGCCTCCACGTTCATTCCTTTCTTTTTCATCACATTTTCAACCCTCCAGTAGAATGGAGCAATGAGCCTGATATGAAGTGCATCAGTAATATCATGAGCAATTGAAACGCCCCCTCTTCCAACCAATATAATAAAACCCTCTTTACATATCGAGAGCACAACATCTTTTATGGCTTTTTTTACTCTCAGATCGCTGATAAAACCACCCGAAAAAGCCATTATCATTTCTGAAAGATTTGATAATTCAATTCCTTTATAGAAATTTTCAACACGCTGAGTATCTGTATTAAGCTCCCTCGCAATAGCATAGATTATATCCTTATCGACCCATTTCCATTTGGTAATTCCATATTTATGGTTAAGGCCATCTGCCAGAATAGCAGCGACCTGGCGGGCATCACATCCTGTCAACCGGGAGAGGGTGATTACAGGACCATCTTCAACAGGAGCCTTTTTAAGTATCGACTCTCTGTACCGACCGTCGAAATAATCAAAAAATTTTTCCATCTGACTTGTCTCCTTGAATTGGTTACTTATTTAAGATGCTTAAATACAGAGTGTGTATTATCTTTAATAATAATTACTTATCCCGTATAACCAACGGATGAGATTTGTCGAAACTCAGATCGGTTCTGAAAGAAATATTAACCATATAATTTACGAAAAATAAATGAATCGCTAAAATTTTTTTATAACACTATTCTCAGTAACCCGTATAGTAATAAATTTGTCAACTAATGTTAAATTTGCTATTCAGGCTGGTCCGATTTTTGAGGAATAATGGTTTAATCGACTATAAATGAAAACCTTTCCCGTACATATATTTTTCATTCTCCTTACAGCCTTATTTATTGCCGGATGTAAAAAAAATAGTTCTATCAGTGAAAAACAGACAATACTATTTCAGGTTGAATATGTCAATTATGCCTGGGGTTATACGCATTCTGGATTTATTATCGATAGTGAAGGAAATGTTCTGACATATAAAAATCCTCAAAAGTGGAATTTCGCTGATGAAGATTTTAACCTCACCCAAAACCAGGTCAAAGAGAACCTCAGTAATTGCATATATTCAGGCAAAAAAATTCCAAAGGAAGAATTACATAAATATGCCAATTATATTAAAAACATATCATCAAGCAAAGTTACTGCTCTAAAAAATGTTGCGGCCGATGCCGGATCATTAGAATATATCTGTTATCAATTCTTTGCAAATTCAGGAACTTATAAAAGTTGCCTGATAAAAATGGAAGGTGATTTTACCTGCGAAAATCTGAATTTCTATTCCAAAAAGGTTTTCATATGGTTGAAAAACATTAACGATAACCTCGATAAGAAATAATCCGGTAATCATCATCGGCCTTTAAAATAGTAATAACCACTATTATTTATTGAGTTTTCTGTGGTTTTTATTATATCTTTACTTCATACAAACCAATTATCTCGCTAACAATTTTAAATTATTTGTTATGATCACAAACATTTTTGCCAAACCTGAAATATTTTGGTTCATATTGGGTCTGGGTCTGTTTCTTCTTGAATTGGTCGTTCCAGGATTCTTCATTTTTTTCTTTGGTCTGGGCGCCTGGGTCACTGCTCTGGTTTGCCTTATTGCTAATCCTGGTACCAACCTTCAAATAGTGATTTTTGCAGTAATATCTGTTATCTCTCTCATAGCACTCAGAAGAATAATTCAGAAAAAATTCTTTTACAGCAGAGGAACCCAGTCTGAAGATGTTGAAGATGAATTTACAGGGAAAGAAGCAATTGCCAAATCCGATTTCGGTGGTATAAAAAATGGCAAAGTCGAGTTCAAAGGGACAACATGGACAGCTGAATCTAAATCAGAGATTAAAGAAGGACAAAGAGTTATAATCAAAGAAAAAGATAGTTTTAAATTAATAGTTGAACTTAAAAAATAATTAAAATGGAAGGATCTAGCACAACTTTTATTCTCGTTGGTGTAATCTTTTTAGGATTTATTCTTATTGCATCAATGATTAAGATTGTTCCCCAGAGAACAGCAATTATTGTGGAAAGGCTTGGAAAATACAGGGCAACTTTTACAGCTGGTTTCCAGTTACTCATCCCATTTTTCGACAAAGTCAGGTACAGGCATACTCTTAAAGAACAGGCGATCGATGTGGCACCACAGATATGTATCACCCGGGATAATATCGCTGTAGAGGTTGACGGTATACTTTACCTCCAGGTTCTGGATCCTCAAAAAGCTTCGTATGGAATTGATAACTACAGATTTGCATCTATACAGATAGCCCAGACGACCATGAGGAGTGTAATAGGAAAGCTGGAACTAGACAGAACTTTTGAAGAACGTGAAACAATTAATGTTACTATAGTTGAAGCCGTTGATAAAGCCAGTGAACCCTGGGGAGTAAAAGTAACCCGATATGAGGTTAAAAATATTTCGCCACCTCAGAGCATAAAAGATGCTATGGAAAAACAGATGAGGGCTGAAAGAGAGAAAAGAGCAGTAATTGCTGAATCGGAAGGAACAAAACAGGCTAAGATAAATAATGCAGAAGGCGACAAGCAGGAGTTGATTAAAAAATCCGAGGGTGAGATGCAGAAACGTATCAACGAAGCTGCAGGCCGCGCCTCAGAGATCGAACAACTTGCCAAGGCAACCGCTAATGGATTAAGAGCTATATCATCAGCAATATCTGAGGAAAATGGATTAAATGCTGTTAACCTGAGGATCGCTGAGCAGTATCTTTTGGAGTTCGGAAAACTTGCCAAGACCAATAACACAATAATAATTCCTTCGAATCTTAGTGACATCGCAAGCGTTATTGCATCAGCTACTGCGGTGTTTAATGAGACAAAGGATAAGAAGTCCAAATAGAAATAAATAGAAATAAATAGAAATTAAAACCAGGCCTGGATTGAATATAAGTCTGGGTTTTTTTCTCTTTGAGTTAGTATCTAACAATATATTACAATCAATTTCAACTTATTTCATCTTAAACTTCTTCGTGCTCCGTTCTCTTGATTATCTCATTCTGAAGATCTTCTCCCAGATCATTGAAATAATCACTGTAACCTGCAACTCGCACAATCAGGTCCCTGTATCGCTCCGGATGTAACTGTGCATCCTTCAGAGTTTCCGCATTAACTACATTAAACTGAATATGATGACCATCCAGGCTGAAATAGCTGCGGATCAATGCTGTCAGCTTTTCATAACTCTCCTCATCCTCAAAAAAGGATGGAGAAAACTTTTGATTTAACAGGGTACCTCCTGTCCGAAGATGGTCAATCTTTGACGCTGATTTAATGACAGATGTCGGGCCCTCATGATCAACACCCTGAAAAGGCGAAATACCTTCCGAAAGGGGCAGATTGGCATTCCGGCCGTCGGCTGTTGCACCGATTACACTCCCAAAATAGACATGAGAAGTTGTAGGCAGCATATTTATACGATGGACTCCCCCTCTTGAATTTGGCCAGCCATTAACCGCATCATAATAGATTTCAAAGACTGTAACTGCCTGTTGGTCTGCATAATCATCATCATTGCCGAACTTGGGTGTTTCATAAATTATGTCATATTGAATCTGTTCATACCCTTTGAAATCTGCATCAAGAGCTTTGTTAAACTCCTCCCAGCTAAATGTTTTGTTATCATAAATATTATAACGGATTGAAGTAAGCATGTCGGTGATACTTCCCAGACCAACACCCTGAATATATGAAGTATTGTAACGTGCTCCGCCGCAATTATAATCTCTGCCGTTGGAAATACAATCTTCTACCAGTAAAGATAAAAATGGTGCAGGCAACCAATTGGCAAATGTCTTTTCAATCACATTGTTCCCTCTTATCTTTATTTCAGCAAGGTAATTTACCTGCAGTTTAAATGCCTCAATAACATCTTCAAAAGTCTTGTAGTCCATAGCGTTACCGGTCTCCAACCCGACAAGTCGATTAGTCCTCCTGTCAAATCCGTTATTAAGGGTCAGCTCCAGAACTTTTGGAAGATTGAAGTACCCTGTGAGCCAATATGCTTCCGTACCGAAGGCTCCGGTTTCAACACAGCCCGATGCCCCTCCATTCCGCGCATCAATTATATTCTTTCCCTGCCTGAGCAGTTCCTCGATTATGGCATCTGTATTGAAGCATGAAGGTTGACCGAATCCGGTTTTGATTATATCAAGAGCTTTATGAATAAATCTGTCAGGACTTCCTTTAGAGATCTGTATCATTGAGCTGGGCTGAAGTATCCTCATCTCCTTGATGACATCAAGCAGAATATATGACATTTCATTAACTGCATCGGTACCATCAGGTTTTACCCCGCCAAGATTAATAAGACAAAAGTCGGTGTAGGTATTGCTTTCACTTGCTGTTACACCCATTTTGGGAGGTGAGGGATGATTGTTGAATTTAACCCAGAAACAGCCAAGAAGATCATCGAGTTCATCCTCTGAAAGTGTACCAGACTCAGTTTCTTTTTTATAAACCGGATATAGATGCTGATCGAGTCTGCCTGGATTGAAGGAGTCCCAGGGATTTAGTTCCGTTATAACCCCCAGATGTATGAACCAGTAATGCTGAAGCATTTCATGAACAGTTTCGGGAGCATTGGCAGGAACCTGGCGACACACAGCCGCCATCTTTATCAACTCGCCTTTTCTTTCAGTGTTCTTCTCCTCTGCGGCAAGCTTATCCAGTTCATCAGCATGACGATTCGCATACATCATTATTGCGTCACATGTAATATTCATTGCTCTGAGCTCCTCCATCTTTTCGTATGCCAGGCTGTCAGTAAAAAAATCAAGAGCCTCAATCGCCTCGCATATCTCCTCTTTTACAGCCAGAAAACCTATTTTAAACATCCTGTAACCCAATACTGTATGTCCGGGGGCACGCTGTTCCTGGAATTCAGTAAACACGCCTGCATTATAAGCATTAAGCCATTCAGTTGTCATCAGTGACAATATCCTGTCGCGGTTGCTATTCCCTTTCCAGAAGGGAATAATCTCCTTTTCATAAATGTTCTTCACCTCATCATCTACCCGGAAGTAGACCTTTTCCCTTGAATTAAGGATCTCAAGATCCTTCAGCGAATGGAGGCTTATTTCAGGATAAGTTGGGGTTTCCTTGGGAGCCGGCCCTCTCTCCCCAACTATCAGTTCGCCTTCATTGATACAAATTTTTTTATTCTTCAGAAGATATTCAAAAGATCTTGCCCTTTTAACAGGGGCTGACAATTCACCTGCTTCATCACTCTTATAAAACTTAGTGATAAGCAATGCTCTTTCTGCACTGATTTTTTCTACAGCGTTAAGGCTCTGATCCCTTAATTTTCTAACTCTTGGTGAGATTTTCATAATAATTGATATGATTTTCTAAAAAGAACTATTTAATTGGGTACGTGTAGGAACGTTGCATGCAACGTTCCTACACATTTTCTCATCCTCCAATTTTGACTTTAATCCCTGTCTCCCGGAAAAATTCCTTCATCAGCTTCATTTTTTCTCCTGAAGGAGGTTCTACACTTCCCATCCTGTAGGGAATATTAAATCTTTTATATTTTGATGATCCTATTTTATGGAATGGCAAAAGATTGATCTTCTTAATTGAACCGGTTTTTGTTTTTGTAAGAAATTGTTTCAGTCTTTCCAGATGATCCGGATCATCATTAAAACCCGGAATAACAGGAAATCTAACCATAATATCTTTTCCGCTCTCAAGTAATAGCTTATAATTATCAAGTATGCCAATATTTGAAATCCCCGTCAGTTCAATATGTCTTTTTTCATCAAGATGCTTTATGTCGAAGAGGAAAAGGTCAGTGAACGGAATAATTGATTTAAAATTCTCAGCTGATGAATATCCTGAAGTATCAATTGCTGTATGATATCCATTTGACTTACAGGTCATTAATGCTTCACGAAGGAATTCGATCTGCATCATCGGTTCTCCGCCGGAAAATGTTATTCCACCTTCTGACTGATTAATGAAAACTTTCTCTTTATCAAGGATCTCAATAATGTTTTCAGTTGTATAATATTTCCCAACTTCCTCGTTGTTACTGAATTCTCTGTCACCAATTCTTTTGGTACGGATCACGGTTTCTTGAAAAGAAGATATCCCTTCCGGATTATGGCACCACATACAGCTCAGAGGGCATCCCTTCATGAAAAAAGTTACTCTTATCCCCGGGCCATCGTGAATGGAATATTTTTTAACGCTGAAAATGAGTCCTTTCATTCTTTGGAAATAAATAGTAATAAATAGTAATAAATAGGAATGAATGGAAATGAATGGAAATGAATAGAAATGAATGGGAAAAATCGTGTAAGGAATATTCTGTTCCGATAGGTCAGAACGGATAAACTGATCAGAGATTGTAAAACATTAGGCAGCAATAGAGCCTTCTGCCAAGGCGCTGCATCATAAAACGGTATTTCAGTTTTGCAATCATCTGATACTTCAAGTTGGGTGCAAGTTAAAACTTTTTAAGGAATATCAGAAATTTAATATTCGGGATAAAGCTCTTAAAAAATGCAGGTGAAGACATGATCAGCTATTTTAATCCTCGTATATATGCATTGATTATTAGATGATTAATGTTTAAATATTTTAAATTTTATTTAACATATAAAATACTAAAAGTCTGAAAGTTTAGTTCTAGATTTGTTACAGTCTATATCTGCTAACATGAAACAACTTAACCTTTTTGCAGCATTATTGCTGTTTCAATTGCCTCTTTTAGGGCAAAATCCAAAGCATTATACTATAAGCGGTTACATAAAAGAGGCCATAAGCGGTGAATCTCTTATAGGAGTAAATATCTATCTGGCGGATCACAAAACCGGTACAGTAACAAATACTTACGGCTTCTATTCTTTAACTCTGCCTGAAAATGATACCATAGAACTCGTGGCATCCTATATTGGTTATTCACCGGGGATTGTCAGAGTATCTCTTCACAAAGATGTAGAACTGAATATTGAGTTAAAAGCTAATCTTGTTCTTGATGAAGTAACAATTATCGCTGACCGGCAGGAAAAGCAGAGTGAATCTGTAAAAATGAGTACAATAAAGCTCCCGGTGGCACAGATAAAGAATGTACCCTCGCTCCTGGGAGAAAAGGATGTACTGAAAGTTCTCCAGCTTTTGCCTGGTGTTCAGAAAGGATCAGAGGGAAGCAGCGGTCTCTATGTACGGGGAGGAGGGCCTGATCAGAACCTCATCATACTCGATGATGCAATCGTTTATAATGCAAGTCATCTTTTTGGATTCTTCTCATTATTTAACGGTGATGCATTAAAAAGCGTCGAACTAACGAAAGGCGGTTTTCCGGCCCGTTATGGCGGCAGGCTATCTTCTGTGCTGGAGATGAATATGAAAGAAGGTAACAAAGAAGAATGGCACGGGGAGGGCGGTATCGGTCTAATATCCTCACGAATGACTGTGGAAGGACCTCTGAAAAAAGGCAAGTCTTCAATTCTTATCTCAGGAAGGCGCACCTATGCGGATTTGATTATTTACCCTTTTATGAAGAATGAGAAGACCGGGTATTATTTCTACGACCTTAATGCCAAGATCAATTACGACTTTGGGAGGAATAACAAACTTTACCTGAGCGGTTATTTCGGGAAGGACAAATTTTATCTGAAAAACAATACTAATTCTTATAAAGAGAATACCGGTTTTCTCTGGGGCAATGCCACAGGGACGCTCCGCTGGAATCATCTGTTCACTAATAAATTATTTTCAAATGCATCAGCTATTTACAGCAATTACACTTTCGGATTATATGACAAGTATAAAGATATTGCTGAGAATAAGGATTATTATGCAGAATACTATTCAGGAATCAGAGACTTCTCTCTTAAATATGATCTGGATTGGCTTCCAAACCCAAACCACTGGGTTAAAGCAGGAGCAATAAGTATTTTTCACAGGTTCAATCCACATGCCTTTGTTGAGGAAGATGTTCCGAATAATACTCATACCAAAAATGTCAAATATACCAACGGAATTGAATCGGGTTTGTATATCGAGGATACATGGCAGCCGGTTCAGACATTAAAGATCAACGGAGGTTTACGTTTCAGCCATTTTATTGCCACTAAAAAACAGTACCACTTTTTTGAACCAAGACTCTCTGTTGCATGGAGATTAAATAATGACCTGGCATTAAAAGGATCATATGCCTCTATGAATCAATACATTCATCTTATATCTAATACAGGTATAAGTCTGCCTACCGATCTCTGGGTTCCGACAACCGACAGGATCAAACCTCAGCAATCACGACAGGTGGCACTGGGCCTGGTAAAAGATATAAGTAAGCATAATCTTTCATTTTCACTCGAAGGATATTACAAAACGATGAACAACACACTTGCATATAAGGAAGGTGCAACTTTTCTTATGTTTGATGACCCTGGTGCTGCCTCGTATATTAACTGGGAAAATAATGTTACGGCAGGTCACTCCTGGTCTTATGGAGTTGAATTATTGCTTCAGAAAAAAGAGGGCAGGTTAACTGGCTGGATAGGCTATACTCTTTCCTGGACACAGATGCAGTTTGATTCGATCAATTTCGGAAGAAAATATTTTGCGAAATATGACCGGCGACATGATATTTCAGTCGTTGCAACATACAAGCTCAATAATCACATAACCCTTTCGGGAACATGGGTTTATGGAACAGGAAATGCAGTAACCCTGCCGAGTGGGGAATACTATACAATGGAACGGTTCCCTGATTCATATCTCCCCTCCTATAATTATCATTCCCCAAGTATCCTACATGGTTATTATCAAAGAGGTACATATAATGATCTGAGCGATAAAAATAATTTCAGAATGGCCCCATATCACCGGCTCGACCTGGGAATTCAATTCCACAAGATGAAAAAGTGGGGGGAACGTATCTGGGAAATCTCTGTCTATAATGTTTACAACCGTAAAAATCCTTTTTTATACTACAGTGATACCAAAACCGTAGGTAACCCTCAAACCATGCAACTCACCCAGATTGGCATACTTAAGCAGGTCAGTATTTTTCCTATAATACCGTCTGTTACATATTCTTTTAAATTTTGACCATGAAAAGAACAATTACATATTTAGCAATCTCAGTTTTCACTCTTTTAGTTTTTATATCCTGCGAAAAGGAGGCTGACAATATTAAATATCCGGTTTTCAATCAAAAACTGGTGGTATTTGGTATCCTTTCTCCAGGTAATGAAAAGAATTTTATCTCAGTAAATTCAACAATTAAAATTTATGGTCCAATATTTTCAATTGTCAAATGGGGAAATATGACTGCCACGATATCAGATGGGACAAATGAAATATCTCTTGACACTACAATTGGAGGTTTTGTTTTCAGATCTTCTGATTTTTCTGTAGAAGAGGGAAAAACATATACTCTCAGGATAAAAAGCGATTTTGGATTATCAGCAGAGGCATCATGCACAGTACCATTCAGAAGGAACTTTAATATTGAGATTGATACAACTATGCGACAATATTATGACACTCCAAACACAGGAAACTCATATACCTGGATTAATTTAGATTTATACTTCAATGATTTTAAGGGAGAAACTAATTACTATCGGTTACTAAGTATAATCACCAGCTATCGTTCAACAAAACCGTTATATTACTCTCCTGGAGCAGGAAACGAATTCAGTGTCATAAGTGATAAGGGCCGCGACGGGGAAAGATTCAAGATAACTATGCCAGGCCACTGGAAGGGTGGCTTATCAGATTCAACTTTTTTGAAGGCATACCTTTTAAATACTGACAAAGTATATTATGATTATCAAAAATCTCTCGAGAATTATAGCAGCGGTGAGGATCCATTTACTGAGCCAGCTCCACTTTATTCAAACATTACAGGAGGATTAGGAATATTTGCAGCTTATACAGTTGATTCATTAATATTCAGATTGAAATAGGAAAAGAGACTAACTAATTGATGATGAACACTTGACTGCTGAACACTGGTATGTTCTTAAAAAATTTGATCTGGTAAGTAAATCAGGAAAAGTAATATTTTATATCCCCTATTGAAGTAT
>Ga0209744_1000125_pt1 | contig 24825 bp, 36 predicted proteins | sample BarGraNGADG00311_2_FD_184494 | JGI IMG/M metagenome (GOLD analysis project Ga0209744, IMG submission 184494) | Arctic peat soil microbial communities from Barrow, Alaska - Barrow Graham LP Ref core NGADG0004-311 (SPAdes) (version 2) | ecosystem: Environmental > Terrestrial > Soil > Wetlands >... | reverse complement strand
CAAAGAAGAGGATTCTGTTACCGGATCCAAAATATAAAGATCCGTATGTAACAAGGTTTGTGAATAATCTTATGTTCAGTGGTAAAAAAAATCTTGCTTTTAAGATTTTCTACGACTCACTTGAAATTGTCGGAGATAAATTTAAAAGTGAAGGTAAGACTCCGCTTGAAATTTTCAAGCAGGCTCTTGATAATGTAACCCCTCAGGTTGAAGTTAAAGCCCGCAGGGTTGGAGGTGCAACTTTTCAGGTACCAATGGAGATCAGAACCGACAGGAAAGTGAGCATAAGTATGAAGAACATGATCTCATTTGCCAGGAAAAGAACTGGTCATTCCATGGCTGAAAGGCTTGCAGCAGAACTTATGGCAGCCTATAAGCTTGAAGGTGGGGCATATAAGAAAAAAGAAGATACACACAGAATGGCAGAGGCAAATAAAGCTTTTGCACATTTCCGGTTTTAATTGATAAAATAAGAGGCGGTAGTAGAACAGATAGATGGATAAAAACCTGAAATATACCAGAAACATCGGAATCATGGCCCACATCGATGCCGGTAAGACCACTACGACAGAGCGTATTCTGTTTTATACTGGTCGTACCCATCGCATGGGTGAGGTACATGATGGCAATGCCCAGATGGACTGGATGGTTCAGGAACAGGAGAGAGGGATCACTATAACATCTGCAGCAACAACTACATATTGGAAATACAGGGGAGATGACTTTAAGATTAATATTATTGATACTCCGGGCCATGTTGATTTTACTGTTGAAGTAGAAAGATCACTCAGGGTTCTTGATGGAGCCGTTGCTGTCTTCTGCGCTGTTGGAGGTGTTGAACCTCAGTCAGAAACTGTTTGGAGACAGGCAAATAAATATGTGGTACCAAGAATCGCCTTCGTCAACAAAATGGATCGTGCTGGTGCAGATTTTTATAGTGTGGTTCAGCAGATACAGGAAAAACTAGGTGCGAATCCTGTACCGGTTCAGATACCTATCGGTGCTGAAGAGAATTTCGCCGGGGTAATCGACCTCGTTCAGATGAAAGCTATCATTTACTACACTGATGAAGCAAATGCCACCACATTTAAAGTAGAGGAGATTCCTGCCAATATGAAAGAGGAAGCCGAAGAGTGGAGAGGTAAGCTGATTGAAGTGGTAGCAGGTGTTGACGATACTCTTCTTGCACGATATCTTGAAGATCATGAATCTATTACGGGCGAAGAAATTTTAGTTGCGCTCAGAAAATCAACAATTGACGGACTTGCAATTCCGGTAATATGTGGTGCAGCTTTCAAAAACAAAGGTGTTCAGAGTCTTCTCGATTCTGTAATCGCATTTCTTCCATCACCAGTTGATAAAGGTTCAGTGATTGGTATTGATCCAAGAAATGATGAAGAAATTATACGTGAGCCGGATGATGAAGCTCCATTAGCCGCTCTCGCATTTAAAATTGCTACAGATCCGTTTGTGGGCCGTCTGGCTTTCCTGCGTATTTATTCAGGTACACTCAAAGCAGGCGATACAGTATTGAATGTACGTACAGGGAAAAGGGAACGTATAAACCGTCTCTTCCAGATGCATGCTAACAAACAGAATCCCAAAGATAGTATTTCAGCAGGCGATATATGTGCAGGTGTTGGTTTTAAAGATATCAAAACCGGTGACACATTATGCGCAATCAATAAACCGATCTTACTTGAATCGATGGATTTTCCGGAGCCGGTAATCGGTGTTGCAATCGAGCCTAAAACTCAGGCTGATGTTGATAAGCTATCAATTGCTCTCAATAAACTGGCTGAAGAAGATCCGACATTCCAGGTCAGAACTGATCCCGATAGCGGTCAGACAATTATCCATGGTATGGGTGAATTGCACCTGGAAATTCTCATTGACCGTCTTAAAAGGGAGTTTAAAGTTGAATGTAATCAGGGAGCACCACAGGTTGCATACAAAGAGGCCATTACCACCACAGCTGAATTCCGTGAAGTGTTTAAGAAACAGACCGGAGGCCGTGGCAAATTTGCCGATATGACTTTTGAGTTATCTCCGGCAGATGTAAACGTTAGAGGACTTCAGTTCATTAATGAGGTCAAGGGTGGTCATATTCCGAAGGAGTATATTCCATCAATTGAAAAAGGATTCCGTGAGGCAATGGTCAATGGACCAATGGCCGGATTCCCTCTCGATAGTCTTAAAGTAGTACTCAAAGACGGTTCGTACCATCCGGTTGACTCTGATGCTCTTTCATTTGAAATTGCTGCCAAACAGGCCTTCAGGAAATTTGCGGGGAAATGCAATCCCGTGATCCTTGAACCAATCATGTCGACAGAAGTAGTTACTCCTGAAGAATATGTTGGCGACGTTATCGGCGATTTTAACAGGAGAAGGGGAAGAGTGGAAGGTATGGAATCGAAAGCAGGCGCAAGAGTCGTTAAAGCAAAGGTACCTCTGGCCGAGAAATTCGGTTATGTTACAGTACTCAGGACTCTTACCTCAGGAAGAGCAACTTCAACTATGGAGTTCTCCCATTATGAAAAGGTACCTGCAGATATATCAAACAGAATTGTAGAAATTACAAAAGGAAAAATTCTTTAAAAGATGAGTCAGAAAATTCGTATTAAACTGAAATCTTACGATCACAATCTGGTAGACAAATCTGCCGAGAAGATCGTAAAAACAGTAAAATCTACCGGTGCAGTCGTAAGTGGTCCAATTCCGCTTCCGACCCACAAAAAGATTTATACTGTACTTCGTTCGCCGTTTGTTAACAAAAAAGCAAGAGAGCAGTTTGAACTCTCATCTTACAAAAGGTTGCTCGACATTTATAGCTCAACACCAAAAACCATCGATGCACTGATGAAACTTGAGCTTCCAAGTGGAGTTGAAGTAGAAATTAAAGTGTGAAACCAGTAAATTAATAAAGAGATGCAGGGATTAATTGGTAAAAAAGTAGGAATGACATCCGTTTTTGATGAAAATGGAAAGAATGTTCCATGTACGGTTCTGCAAGCTGGTCCATGTGTTGTCACACAGATTAAAACAGTGGATAAGGATGGCTATTTTGCTGTGCAGCTTGGATTCGAAGATAAAAAAGAAAAGCATACTACTAAAGCCGAAATGGGCCACTTCAAAAAAGTCAATACAACTCCAAAGAGGAAACTCATTGAGTTTACCGGTTTTATTGAAGGCCAGGTCAAAGAAGGCGAAGTACTTACAGCAAAGCTTTTTGAAACTGATAGCATAGTTGATGTAAGAGGCTGGTCAAAAGGTAAAGGATTCCAGGGTGTCGTAAAACGTTACGGTTTCAGTGGAGTAGGTGGAACTACTCACGGACAAAGTGATAGGCTCAGGCACCCCGGTTCACTCGGTGCTTCTTCATTTCCTTCAAGAGTATTGCCTGGTATGAGAATGGGAGGGCGTACCGGAGGAGATCAGGTGATGTCTATGGACATGAAGGTCGTAAAGCTTATGGCCGAGAATGATATAATAATTGTAAAAGGATCAGTACCGGGTCCAAAAGGTGGTTACGTAATAATTACAAAATAATGGAATTAGCTATTCTTAATAGTAGTGGAAAGGAAACCGGAAGAAAAGTCGATCTTAACGATGCAATTTTCGGTATTGAACCTAATGATCATGCTATTTATCTGGATACAAAACAGTTCCTGGCAAATCAAAGGCAGGGTACTCATAAATCCAAAGAGCGTGGCGAGGTAGCAGGTAGTACACGGAAGATTAAAAAACAGAAAGGAACCGGTACTGCACGGGCAGGAAACATAAGGAACCCACTGTTTCGCGGAGGAGGCCGGGTATTCGGTCCTAAACCAAGGTTCTATGGCTTCAAGCTTAATAAAAAAGTTAAACAATTAGCCAGAAAATCAGCACTTTCTTATAAAGCCTCAACAAATAATATTATTGTACTGGAAGACTTCTCATTTGAGTCTCCTAAAACAAAGGAGATCATCAAAATGGGGAATAACCTGAATATTGCAAATAAAAAATCAGTATTTGTTTTACCGGAACAAAATAATAATATATATTTGTCATCCCGAAATGTACAAGGGGTTGAAGTTGTAATAGTCAGTGAATTAAGTACTTACAAGATTATGAAGGCTTCAACATTGATACTTGTGGAGAGCGCAGTTGACGTTTTGCAGGCAACATTTGAAAACTAGAAAACTTTGAGTAATGAATATTTTGCTTAAACCGATTGTAACGGAAAAGATGACAAGCCAGGGTGATAAATTTAATCGCTATGGTTTTCTCGTTGCCAGAAGCGCAAATAAGTTACAGATAAAAAAAGCCGTAGAAGAATTGTACAGTGTTACAGTTGATTCGGTAAATACGATGCGTTATGGCGGGAAAATAAAAACCCGTAATACCAAATCCGGACTTCTTACAGGAAAAACATCAGCAACCAAGAAGGCTGTTGTTACGCTGGCAGAAGGCAATAAAATTGATTTCTATAGCAATATTTAAAAACCTATATGGCAGTCAGAAAGATCAAACCTGTTACACCAGGTCAGCGACACAAAATCGCAAGCACTTTTGACACACTCACAAGTGCTACGCCGGAGAAATCCTTACTTCGACCGCATAAGAATTCAGGAGGAAGGAATGTTAACGGCAAACGGACTATGAGATACATCGGAGGCGGTCATAAAAAGATGTACAGAGTTGTCGATTTCCTGAGGGAAAAAGATGGAATGCCGGCAACAGTAAAAACAATCGAATACGATCCCAATCGTTCTTCGAGAATTGCACTTGTTGTCTATAAAGATGGTGAGAAAAGATATATAGTAGCACCCGTAGGGCTTCAGGTCGGTCAGACATTATTGTCTGGAAAAGAGGCTGCTCCCGAAATCGGAAACACTCTGTTTCTTAGTGATATACCAATGGGTACTATTATTCATAACATAGAGCTTAAACCGGGCAAAGGCGGAGCAATCGCACGAAGTGCTGGAACTTATGCACAGTTATCGGCACGTGATGGAAAGTATGCTACAATAAAGCTTCCTTCAGGGGAAACAAGGTTGATCCTTACCACATGCCGTGCAACTATCGGTACTGTCTCCAATCCTGACCACAATCTCGAAAGGTCCGGCAAAGCAGGTCGCTCACGCTGGCAGGGACGTCGTCCGAGAGTAAGAGGTGTAGTTATGAACCCGGTTGATCACCCGATGGGTGGTGGTGAAGGAAGAGCTTCAGGTGGCCATCCACGGTCACGCAAAGGTATTCCTGCAAAAGGGTTCAAGACCAGAGATAAGAAAAAATACTCTGCAAAATTTATTATTGAAAGAAGGAAAAAATAGCTGATATATTATGAGTAGATCAATTAAAAAGGGCCCTTTCATAGATTTCAAACTCGGAAAAAGAGTTCTTGAAATGAATGAAGGACAAAAAAAATCAGTGATTAAGACATGGTCAAGAAGATCAGTGATCTCACCTGATTTTGTCGGACATACTATAGCAGTTCATAACGGGAACAAGTTTATCCCCGTTTACATTACCGAGAATATGGTAGGCCATAAGTTAGGAGAGTTTTCACCTACCCGTACTTTCAGGGGTCACTCTGGTAATAAATAAGTAATGTAAACATTGAAAAACATTTAGAAATGGGTACAAGAAAAAGAAATACAGCTGACCGGAAAAAAGAGGCCGCCAAAAACAGGTACCAGGCGATCCTCAGAAACTGTCCTACGTCACCGCGGAAGATGAGATTGGTAACCGATCTGATTAGCGGAATGGATGTAAATAAAGCACTTGATGTTCTCAAGTTCAGTTCTCAGGAAGCATCACGCAGGATGGAGAAACTTCTTCTCTCCGCTATAGCCAACTGGCAATCGAAGAATGAAGGTGTAAGAGTCGAAGAAAGCAACCTCTTTGTTAAACTGATACATGTCGACGGAGGCCGTTCATTGAAAAGATTGCAGACAGCACCTCAGGGAAGAGCATACAGGGTAAGAAAAAGATCAAACCATGTGACTCTCGTGCTTGACAGTAAGATTAACGAAGTTGAAAAAACATCAAAATAGATCAGATGGGACAAAAAGTAAATCCGATAGGTAACAGATTAGGTATAATCAAAGGATGGGATTCAAACTGGTACGGCGGAAAAGATTTTTCCGGTAAACTTGTTGAAGATACCAAAATCAGGGAATATCTGAACGCCAGGCTTGCAAAAGCCAGCCTTTCAAAGATTATTATTGAAAGAACACTGAAGCTTATTACTGTAACTGTTAATACAGCTCGTCCGGGTATCATTATTGGTAAAGGAGGACAGGAAGTTGACAAGCTGAAGGAAGAACTCAAGAAAATCACCAAGAAAGAGGTTCAGATAAACATCTTTGAAGTTAAACGTCCCGAACTGGATGCGAACATTGTTGCAAATAATATTGCACGCCAGCTTGAAGGTAAAATTTCTTACCGTCGTGCAATCAAGATGTCAATCGCTTCTACAATACGAATGGGAGCTGAAGGGATAAAAATTATGATCTCCGGTCGTCTGGGTGGTGCTGAAATGGCAAGAAGCGAATCATATAAAGAGGGCCGTATTCCACTACATACATTACGTGCTGACATTGATTATGCTCTGGCTGAAGCACATACAAAAGTTGGACTGCTTGGTGTCAAAGTATGGATTTGTAACGGAGAAGTTTTCGGCAAAAGAGATCTTAGTCCAAATATCGGCGCAAGAAATGCCAAGAGCAAGAGCCTGAAAAGAAAAGCAAAAAAATAAGAGACTTAGTAGTATATATTTTTATAACAATATTTGAGCAATGTTACAACCGAAAAGGACCAAATTCAGGAGAGCCCAGAAGGGAAGAATGAAAGGCAATGCACAAAGAGGCAACCAGCTGGCATTCGGGTCATTTGGTATCAAAGCACTTGAGCAGAGCTGGATCACCGGAAGGCAGATCGAGGCAGCTCGCCAGGCCGTAACACGTCATATGAAACGTGAAGGTCAGTTATGGATCAGAATTTTCCCCGATAAACCTATAACAAAGAAACCTGCAGAGGTACGTATGGGTAAAGGAAAAGGAGCACCTGAGGGTTTTGTTGTACCGATAACTCCGGGCAGGATTCTGCTTGAAGCTGAAGGAGTACCCTATGAAGTTGCAAAAGAGGCACTTCGCCTTGGAGCTCAGAAACTTCCTATTACAACAAAATTTATTGTAAGACGCGATTACGTACAGGAATAAAACTTAGACAGAAATGAAAACTTCAGAAATAAGGGAATTAAGCACCTCAGATCTACTCGAAAGAATTGATACAGAGAGGACCTTGCTCGTTCGAATGAAGCTTAACCATGCAATCACTCCTCTTGATAACCCGCAAAAGGTTAAAGATGTGAAGCTTACGATTGCACGTCTGCTAACAGAAATGCGTACAAGAGAAATGAATAAGAAATCTAATAGCTAGATCAGCAATGGAAAGGAATCTTAGAAAAGAACGTATAGGTGTAGTTGTCAGCACAAAAATGGACAAATCTATCGTGGTCGTCATAAAAAGGAAAGTAAAACATCCTATCTATGGCAAATTTATTAACAAGACAAAAAAGCTGATGGCGCACGATGAAGCAAATTCATGCAATGTTGGCGATACTGTACGGATCTCGGAGACCAGGCCTCTGAGCAAAAACAAAACCTGGAGATTAATTGAAATAATCGAAAGAGCTAAGTAATCATGATACAACAGGAAAGCAGATTAACCGTAGCCGATAACTCAGGTGCAAAAGAAGTTTTGTGCATCAGGGTACTCGGTGGTAGTAAAAAAAGATATGCTACAGTAGGTGATAAAATTGTTGTGAGTGTGAAATCCGCACTTCCTTCAGGTGAAGCAAAAAAAGGTACTGTAAGCAAGGCAGTTGTTGTCAGAACAAAGAAAGAGATTCGTCGTCCCGATGGTTCTTACATACGATTTGACGATAACGCGGTTGTTCTTCTTAACAACGTTAACGAAGTACGCGGAACCCGTATCTTCGGCCCGGTTGCCAGAGAATTGCGTGACAAGTACATGAAGATTGTTTCATTAGCACCTGAAGTGTTGTAATATATTTAAATACACAACGATGCAGAAGAAAATACATATAAAAAAGGGAGATTCGGTTATGGTGATAACCGGTGAATCAAAAGGTCAGAAAGGCCGTGTACTTGAAGTTGACAGAGATAAAAACAGAGCTATTGTTGAAGGAGTAAACATGGTATCGAAACATACCAAACCTAACGCTAAAGCTCCCCAGGGTGGAATTATAAAGAAAGAAGCACCGGTACACATCTCAAATCTGATGCTTATTGATCCCACATCCGGCAAGCCTACACGTGTTGGTAAAAAACTTAATAATAAAGATAAATTAGTGCGTTATTCAAAAAAATCAGGAGAGGAGATCAAGTAATGTACACACCCGCGCTACAAACCAAGTATAAAGACGAGATCGTCCCTGCATTGATGAAGGAATTCGGATACAGTACCATAATGCAGGTCCCAAAGTTGCAAAAGATAGTTATCAACCAGGGGGTTGGACAGGCAATCGCCGATAAGAAACTGCTTGAATTCGGTGTTAAGGAAATGTCGGATATTGCTGGTCAGAAAGCTGTTCAGACTAACTCAACAAAAGATATATCGAATTTTAAACTGAGAAAAAACATGCCTATCGGTATAATGGTAACATTACGCAGAGACAGGATGTTTGAATTTCTCGAAAGACTGATATCTGTTGCTCTTCCACGTATCCGCGACTTTAAGGGTATCAACTCCAAACTCGACGGTCGTGGTAATTATACACTTGGAATAACCGAACAGATCATTTTCCCTGAAATCGATCTTGATAAGATAGCAAAGATCATGGGACTTCAGATAACCTTTGTTACCTCGGCAGATTCAGATGAAGAAGCACTGGCTCTTCTTAAGCATTTTGGTTTACCTTTTAAAAATATTAAAAACTAGTTATATGGCTAAGATATCCATGGTAGCCCGCGAAGTAAAACGCGCAAGACTGACCCAGAAATATGCTGCAAAAAGAGCACAACTCAAAGCTGCCGGCGATTATGTTGGACTAAGCCGTCTGCCAAGAAATTCAAACCCTAACAGAATGCATAACCGTTGCAAATTAACGGGTCGTTCTAGAGGTTATATGAGACAATTTGGCGTAAGCAGGATAACATTCAGGGAGATGGCATCATTCGGACTTATCCCGGGTGTAAAAAAAGCCAGCTGGTAATTTTGAGAATAATTATAAACTATATTAAATAATAAAAGATGACTGATCCAATTGCAGATTTACTGACCAGAATAAGGAACGCCATTATGGCCGGTCATAAGGTTGTGGAGGCACCAGCATCCAATCTTAAGAAAGAGGTTGCCAGAATTCTGTTCGAAAAAGGTTATATCCTCAGCTATAAGGTTATTGATGGTGAAGGACCGCAGGGTGTATTAAAAATTGCTCTTAAATATAATCCCAAGAGCAAGAAACCTGCAATCAAAGAAATACAAAGAGTAAGCCGTCCCGGTCTCCGTCAGTATATCGGTGTTGATGAAATGCCAAGGATACTGAATGGATTGGGTATTGCGATTATTTCTACCTCTAGAGGATTAATGACCGATAAAGAGGCGAAAAAAGAAAAAATCGGTGGTGAAGTATTATGTTATGTTTACTAATTAGGAGGATAGCTTAATGTCACGAATAGGAAAATTACCTGTAAACCTGCCTAAAGGAGTCACTGTAAGTGTCAGCGACACCAATATTGTTAGTGTGAAAGGCCCCCTGGGAGAGTTGACTCAGCCAGTCGACACAGACCTGAAGGTAGAAGTGGTGGGGAACGAAGTCATATTATCGAGACCATCAGAATCAAAGAATCATAAATCGTTGCATGGTCTTTACCGTGCACTGATACATAATATGGTTGTTGGAGTTTCGGAAGGTTATAAGAAAGAACTTGAACTTGTTGGAGTAGGTTACCGTGCTGAAGCTAAAGGACAAAACCTTGAGATGAGCCTTGGCTTTTCACACGAGGTAATTCTACAGCTTCCAAATGAAGTTAAAGTCGAAACAAAAACTGAAAGAAGGGCTAATCCAATAATAACCCTTACTTGCATCGACAAGCAACTTATCGGACATGTTGCTGCAAAAATCAGATCTCTCCGTCCGCCTGAACCTTACAAAGGGAAAGGAATTAAGTTTGTTGGAGAACAGCTCAGAAGGAAGGCTGGAAAATCTGCTAGTGTTTAGGGGTAAAATAGTAAAAGTAAAAAATCATGGCCTTAACTAAGTTGGAAAGAAGAACAAGGATCAAAATGAGGATCCGGAAAAAAATAAACGGTACTGTGGAAATACCACGACTTGCTGTGTATCGTAGCAATAAACAGATCTATGTTCAGGTTGTTGACGACCTGAATAGAGTTACTTTACTGTCGGCCTGCTCTAAAGAAAAAGAGATTGCAGCCCAAACAGGTATTAAGAAAATTGAACAGGCGAAACTCGTTGGAAAGCTTCTTGCTACCAAATGCAAAGAAAAAGGTATTGACAAAGTCGTTTTTGACAGAAGTGGATATAAATATCATGGCAGATTAAAATCATTGGCTGATGCAGCCCGCGAAGGCGGATTAAAATTCTAATGAATTATGGGAAACGGTATAAGAAAAGTTAAAACCAGCGATCTCGAACTTAAGGATAGACTTGTTAGCATCCAGAGAGTAACCAAAGTCACCAAAGGGGGACGAACATTCAGTTTTTCAGCAATTGTAGTAGTTGGAAATGAAGATGGTATTGTCGGACATGGGCTTGGTAAAGCCAGTGAGGTAACCACTGCTATTGCAAAAGGTATCGAAGATGCCAAAAAGAATCTGATAAAAGTACCTATTATTAATGGTACAATACCTCATGAACAGGTTGCTAAATTCGGAGGCGCCAAAGTCTTTATTAAACCGGCTTCGGAAGGTACCGGTGTTAAGGCAGGTGGTGCTATGCGTGCAGTTCTGGAAAGCGTAGGGGTGAAGAACGTACTTGCAAAATCAAAAGGATCCTCGAATCCTCATAACCTGGTGAAAGCGACATTTGCAGCTCTTCTCGAAATGAGAGACGCTTTCACGGTTGCTGAACACAGAGGTATCGCAATGGATAAAGTTTTTAACGGTTAGTAAAAAACATTACTATGGCAAAAATTCGTATCACCCAGGTGAAAAGTAAAAACGGAAAACCTGAAAGACAGAAAAGAACTCTCGAAGCTCTGGGAATTCACAAATTAAATCATAGTGTTGAACATGAAGCTACTCCCCAGATATTAGGAATGGTAGTGAAGGTGAGACACCTGGTTAAAGTTGAAAATATTTAAGATAATAACCATATTTATAATATAAAGTTATGGATTTGAGTAACTTAAGACCTGCAAAAGGATCAACAAAAAATAGTAAGCGTCTTGGTCGCGGACAAGGCTCGGGTAAAGGGGGCACATCCACAAGAGGACATAAAGGCGCTAAATCCAGATCAGGTTATAGCAAGAAAGTAGGATTTGAAGGCGGTCAGATGCCTCTTCAGAGACGCGTTCCAAAATACGGTTTTAAAAATATTAACCGTAAAGAATATAAAGGGATAAATATTAGTACTCTTCAGACACTGGCGGAAACACATAATATTGAAAAGATCGATTTTGAAGTGCTTGTAATGGCCGGACTGGTTTCTAAAAATGCTTTGGTTAAGATCCTTGGAAAAGGAACTCTCGAAAGAAAACTTGAGGTTCATGCCCATGCATTCAGCAAATCAGCTGTAGAAGCAATCGAAGCTAAAAAGGGAACCGCTGTAAAACTGTAATTTCATGAGACTGATACAGACAATAAAAAACATCTTTAAGATAGAAGATCTTCGCGCCAGGTTATTCTATACTTTCGGTATCATTTTATTATACAGATTGGGAAAATATGTTACTCTTCCGGGTATAGATCCTTCTCAACTGGCTAACCTCAAGAGCCAGACCTCTTCTGGTATCATGGGACTGCTGGACATGTTCTCGGGGGGAGCTTTTTCACAGGCATCTGTTTTTGCTCTTGGTATCATGCCTTATATCTCTGCCTCAATTGTTGTCCAGCTGCTTGGAATAGTATTCCCGTATTTCCAGAAATTACAGAAAGAGGGTGAGAGCGGAAGACGTAAAATGAATCAGTATACGAGATATCTGACTGTCGGAATTCTGATATTGCAGGCTCCTACATACCTGGTTAACCTTCACGCCCAGTTACCGGCATCAGCATTCATTCTTACAGGAACATTCTTTACATTTTCTTCTGTGATAATCCTTACCGCGGGCACAATGTTTGTAATGTGGCTTGGAGAAAAGATAACCGATAAGGGAATTGGAAACGGAATATCCCTTATTATAATGATTGGGATCGTTGCCAGAATGCCGGCAAACTTTATATTTGAAGCAGGAACCAGGATGAATGGTGCAGGAGGTGCCATAGGACTTATTGTTGAAATATTATTTTTGTTCCTTATTGTCCTTGGTGTAATTCTTCTGGTTCAGGGTACACGAAGAGTGCCGGTTCAGTATGCCAGAAGGATTGTTGGAAATAAACAATATGGAGGGGTGCGCCAGTATATCCCGCTAAAGGTAAATGCTGCAGGAGTTATGCCGATTATTTTTGCGCAGGCAATAATGATGCTTCCGATGATTATTGCAGGATACACGAATTCCGGTTCAGGCTTTATTGTTGCATTTTCAAATATGTACGGATTCTGGTATAATCTTGTAACAGCAATATTAATTATTGTCTTCACATATTTCTATACGGCAATTACTATTAACCCTGTGCAGATGGCAGAAGATATGAAGAAAAACGGAGGGTTTATTCCCGGTATTAAACCCGGAAGGAAAACAGTGGAATTTATCGATACAATTATGTCGAGGATTACATTCCCCGGTTCGATTTTCCTTGCAATAGTAGCAATTCTGCCTTCTATTGCAGTTAAAGCAACTGTAACACCACAGTTTGCGCAGTTCTACGGTGGCACATCACTTCTCATTCTTGTGGGTGTTATTCTTGATACCCTTCAGCAGATTGAAAGTCATTTGCTTATGCGTCATTACGATGGTCTGATGAAATCAGGTCGTGTAAAAGGAAGATCTGGGTCGGTTACATCGATATAATAAGTTTAGCGTTCTTTGATGTTGTATTTAAAGACTGATGAAGAGGTCGGGTTGTTAAAAGAGAGCAATATGCTGGTGTCGAGAACACTTGCCGAGATTGCTTCGATAATAAAACCCGGGATTACCACTCTTTATCTCGATAGAATAGCCGAAACGTTTATCCGCGATAATGGAGCAACGCCGGCTTTCAAGGGATATGGTGGTTTTCCGAATACTCTCTGTACATCTGTCAACGACGAAGTGGTTCATGGTATCCCATCAGAATATATCCTTAAAGAGGGTGATATAATATCAGTTGATTGCGGAGTGATATTAAACGGATGGTATGGTGACAGCGCCTTTACTTTCCCTGTGGGTGAGATAACAAAAGAAGTAAGACGGCTGCTCGATTATACAAGAGCTGCTCTTGAAGAAGGGGTTAAAGAAGCGGTTGCCGGAAACAGAGTTGGAGATATCTCTAATGCAGTTCAAACCAAAGCTGAAAGCGGAGGATACTCTGTAGTCAGGGAACTGGTTGGTCATGGGCTTGGAAGAAAATTACATGAACAACCTGAAGTTGCTAACTGGGGTAAGCAGGGAACAGGACCAAAGATGGAAAAAGGACTTGTAATCTGTATTGAACCTATGATCAATGCCGGGAAAAAGGAGACCATGCAGATGAGAGATGGATGGACCATAAAAACGGCTGATGGCAAACCTTCAGCACATTTTGAATATGCAGTTGCAGTTGGTAAAGGGAAAGCAGAGGTATTAACAACTTTTGATTTTATAGAAAAAGTTTTAAATAAATTGTAATCGTATGGCTAAACAACCATCAATTGAGCAAGACGGTACTATCATCGAAGCCCTATCTAATGCAATGTTCAGGGTGGAGCTCGAAAACGGACATGTGATAACTGCACATATTTCGGGAAAGATGAGAATGCATTATATTAAAATCTTGCCAGGCGATAAGGTAAAAGTTGAAATGTCACCATATGATTTAACAAAAGGAAGAATAACATTCAGATATAAATAAGAAATATTAATGTAATGAAAGTAAGAGCATCTGTAAAAAAGCGCAGCGCTGACTGTAAAATAGTCAGGAGAAAAGGTCGCATTTACGTTATTAATAAGAAAAATCCCAAGTTCAAACAGAGACAGGGATAATTTTAACTAATTTTGCAACTCATTTAAGAAAAGTTTTATATGGCACGTATTGTTGGTGTAGATTTACCAAGAAATAAAAGAGGCGAAGTTGGCTTGACTTACATCTACGGAGTAGGCAGGAGCATTGCACAGAGAGTACTCGATGAGGCTGGTGTTGACAGGAATGCGAAAGTTCAGGACTGGACCGACGAACAGATCAACTCCATCCGTAGAATTCTGAACGATAACTATAAGCTTGAAGGAGAACTTCGTTCAGAGACACAAATGAACATAAAAAGGCTTATGGATATTGGCTGCTATCGTGGTGTCCGTCACAGGATAGGTCTTCCTGTAAGAGGACAGAGCACTAAGAATAACGCCAGGACCCGTAAAGGCAGAAAGAAAACAGTTGCAAACAAGAAAAAAGCTACTAAATAAATAGATTATGGCAAAGAAGACTGGGGCATTAAAAAAGAGGGTCGTTAAGGTTGAACCTTCAGGCCAGGCACATGTTCATTCATCATTTAATAATATTATTGTTACTCTGACAAATAATTCCGGTCAGGTTATTTCATGGGCATCTGCAGGGAAGATGGGATTCAAGGGTTCCAAAAAAAATACACCATATGCGGCTCAGATGGCATCTGAAGAGTGTGGGAAAGTGGCCTATGATCTTGGATTGAGAAAAGTAAAAGTGTTTGTAAAAGGTCCGGGTTCAGGTCGCGAATCAGCTATCAGATCAATAAGCAACGTTGGAATAGAAGTCACAGAAATTGTTGACGTAACTCCTATGCCACATAACGGTTGCCGTGCTCCCGGAAGAAGAAGAGTATAAAAGTTATAGAATTGATTATTTGTAAGTTATAAATTTATAGGACAATGGCAAGATATACTGGCCCAAGAACAAGAATAGCAAGAAAATTTGGTGAACCGATTTTCGGTCCCGACAAGAACATGGAAAGGAAAAATTTTCCTCCCGGACAGCATGGAATGAATAAAAAGAGGAAGAAGACATCAGAATATGGTGTTCAGCTCAGGGAAAAGCAAAAGGCAAAATATACCTATGGCATGCTTGAGCGCCAGTTCCGGAATACTTTTGAAAAAGCCTCAAGAAGTAAAGGAGTTACCGGTGCGGTTCTGCTGCAGCTTCTTGAATCCCGTCTTGATAACGTTGTATACCGTCTCGGTGTTGCTCCGACAAGGGCAAGCGCACGGCAGCTCGTTTCTCACAGACACATAACTGTTAACGGAACCGTAGTTAATATTCCTTCCTTTCAGCTTAAGCCCGGTGATATTATCGGCGTCCGTGAGAAATCAAAATCTCTCGAGTCGATCGTTGATTCACTAACAACGAAAAAGTATTCAAAGCTTTCATGGCTCGAGTGGGATGACACGCAAATGGCAGGTAAATTTATGAACGTACCTGAACGTACTGATATTCCTGAAAACATCAAGGAACAACTGATAGTTGAATTGTATTCCAAGTAATAATATTAAGAAAAATTCTATGGCCATTTTATCATTCCAGAAGCCTGATAAAGTAATAATGCTGGAAGCGGACGACAAACGCGGAAAATTCGAATTCCGTCCGCTTGAACCAGGCTATGGTATTACTGTCGGCAATGCACTAAGAAGAATTCTTCTCTCTTCTCTCGAGGGTTTTGCCATTACAACGGTCAAAATTGAAGGCATTGACCATGAGTTCTCCACCATAACTGGTGTAATGGAAGACGTTACCGAGATTATTCTGAACCTGAAACAGGTTCGTTTCAAAAGGATAGTTGAGGATGTTGATCATGAGAAAGTTACAATTAAAGTCAGTGGTCAGGACGTATTTAAAGCCGGTAACCTTAACAATGCTCTGAGCAGTTTTGAGGTACTAAACACCGATCTGGTTATATTCAGAATGGAACCGGACGTCAAAATACAAATAGACCTAACTATTAATAAAGGTAGAGGATATGTCCCTGCAGAAGAAAATGAACCTGTTGACAGTGAGTTTGGGCTAATAGCTATTGATGCTATTTTTACTCCTATCAGAAATGTGAAATATTCTGTAGAGAACTATCGCGTTGAGCAAAAAACTGACTATGAGAAACTTCTTTTCGAGATCGAAACAGATGGATCAATTCATCCGAAAGATGCTCTAAAAGAAGCAGCAAAAATTCTCATTTATCACTTTATGCTCTTCTCCGATGAGAAAATCACTCTCGATTCGGATGATAAAATGGCAAACGAGGAGTTTGATGAGGAAGTACTGCATATGAGACAGTTACTTAAAACGAAACTGGTTGATCTGGATCTTTCTGTCAGGGCACTTAACTGCCTGAAAGCAGCAGAAGTTGAGACTCTGGGCGACCTGGTTAAGTTCAATAAAAACGACCTTCTTAAATTCAGAAACTTTGGTAAGAAATCACTCACAGAGCTTGATGAATTGCTCGAATCCATGAGCCTGTCATTTGGAATGGATGTTAGCAAATATAAATTGGAAAAAGATTAATATAAACTGGTTAAGAAAATAGAGAAATGCGACATAATAGAGTTATTAACCATTTAGGGAGAACAAGTTCACACAGGAAGGCAATGCTTTCGAACATGGCTACATCACTTATCCTTCATAAAAGGATCACTACCACAACAGCCAAAGCTAAAGCACTTCGCACTTTTGTCGAACCGCTTATTACTAAATCCAAGGAAGATTCTACACACTCCAGGAGAGTGGTATTCAGTTATCTGAAAGACAAGACCGCCGTATCTGAATTATTCAGAGAAGTATCCCCAAAAGTCGCTGAGCGTCCGGGCGGTTATACCCGTATATTAAAAATCGGCAACAGAATAGGAGACAATGCAGATATGTGCATCCTCGAACTTGTTGATTATAACGAAGCTATGCTCGGAGGAGAAGCTGCAAAAACAAAAACGACAAGGAGAAGAAGGTCACCGAAGAAAAAAGAAGAATCCCCAGCAGAGGCAAAAGCTCCTAAAGCTGCTAAGGTAAAATCAGAAAAGACTGAAAAACCCGCTGCAAAAGCTGAAGAAACTGCAGGAGAATCAGTTCCAGAAGAAAAATAAGATGTTCAAAAAATACTAAAACGAGAAGGGATGAGTAATTAAAGACTTTATCCCTTTTTTTATATATTTCATAATTTTTTAATACTAAATAAAAATCTATGGGTCAGATAGTTAGTGTTCATGCCCGCGAGATTCTTGATTCCCGGGGCAATCCAACCATTGAAGTTGATGTAATGACAACAAGTGGTTATTTTGGAAGGGCAGCAGTTCCATCAGGTGCATCAACAGGAGAAAATGAGGCACTCGAACTCAGAGATGGCGATAAAAATCGTTATCTGGGAAAAGGTGTTCTGAAAGCTGTGCATAATGTTAATAACGTTATTGCCGAAGAAATTATAGGAATGGATGTTACCGACCAGTCAGGGATCGATAAGAAAATGATCGATCTTGATGGTACAAAAACTAAAAGTAACCTTGGAGCCAATGCTATTTTAGGAGTCTCACTTGCGGTCGCTAAAGCAGCCGCTTCATATCATGGGCTTCCATTATTTCGTTATATAGGTGGTACCAATGCCGTTACACTGCCTGTTCCCATGATGAATATCGTTAACGGAGGATCTCATTCAGATGCCCCGATCGCTTTCCAGGAATTCATGATCAGACCATTAGGAGCTCCATCATTCAGTGAAGGATTACGCATGGGCACCGAAGTATTCCATTCGCTCAAAAAGGTACTGAAAGAGCGTGGATTAAGCACTGCAGTCGGTGATGAAGGCGGCTTTGCCCCCAAATTCGAAGGAACTGAGGATGCTCTGGAAACAATTCTTAAAGCAATAGCTGCTGCAGGTTACAAAGCCGGCTCTGATATAACAATTGCTCTCGACTGTGCAGCTTCAGAATTCTATAAAGAAGGTATGTACAACTATTCAAAATTTGAAGGGCCTAAAGGTGCAAGGAGAACTTCAAAAGAACAGGTTGATTATATCGAACAACTGATAAACAAATATCCGATAGATTCAGTAGAAGATGGCATGGCAGAAGGTGATTGGGATGGCTGGAAGTTACTGACAGACAGGATAGGAAAGAAATGTCAGATAGTAGGTGACGATGTATTTGTGACCAATGTTGACTATCTGAAGAAAGGAATTGAAATGGGTTGTGCAAACTCAATTCTTATAAAAGTCAACCAGATAGGGTCTCTTACCGAGACTCTCAATGCGATAGAGATGGCTCACAGGGCTGGTTACACAACTGTTACCTCACACCGTTCAGGTGAAACTGAAGATACCACAATTGCCGATATAGCAGTTGCAACCAATTCGGGTCAGATCAAAACAGGATCAGCAAGCAGAACTGATAGGATTGCTAAGTATAATCAATTACTCAGAATTGAAGAGACTCTCGGCGCACTCGCTATTTACGGTAATAAAAAATAAGAGGTACTTTATGTCTAATTTTGTCCATCCAATCTCACTTCCCGACGTTATTAACAAATATTAACAACTTCTGTTTATATCGGGTGTATAACAACAGCTATAATTGTATTGTTTTTCAAGATCCACGACGTAAATTTGATTCTATCAGGTGAGCGATAAAAGACTGCTCAAAAGATGTGGAGACGGAAAAGGTTACTTAATTGAGACACGATCCGTTTCATTCAGACCTTCGGGTCTGCGCACCAGGAGAGCCGGAGCCTGAACTAAGTGGACTTCGCGTTCACGATGTTCAGATAAGTCAACGAAAACCGGAAACGTTCTTTCAGCGATTGAGTCACAGGGCTTCAGAATATGAAGGGCTTCGGCCCCAGGTTAACTGAAACTGATGCAATATCCTTCGGGAAATATGTACCAGCGCCTGAATGACACTTCATCCCGGAAGTCCCGTCGCAAGACGGGAAGAAAGGAAAGCCGGAAGGTTCTGCTGTAACAGGCTAAACCTGAAAGCCAGGGGTTGCAAAAACTGGTCTTGTATCAGAAGAAGCAGCCGGTCAGAATAACAGTAATCTGACATCGTTAACAGCCTCGGTTGTAAACGGTGAATGGGAACTAATCCTAGTGAATAGTTCCCATTATTGTTTTTATGGGGGTGTAGGAACGTTGCATGCATGGGTGTAGGGACGTTGCATGCATGAGTAGGGACGTTGCATGCAACGTCCCTACTCTTTGGATATCAAAAAATAATCGCTTATGAGTTACTCAGGATTAGCAGGTTTTATTACTGAACTCGAGAAAAAAGATGAACTCGTGCGGATTAAAACACTTATTAATCCGATACTCGAAATCACGGAAATAACCGACAGGGTAACCAAATCCGGAGGAAAAGCATTATTGTTTGAAAATAACGGAACCGGCTTTCCTGTTCTGATAAATGCTTTCGGATCGGATATCAGGATGGCAATGGCAATCAGTAGGAGTAGTCTTGATGATGCCGGAGCTGAAATTGAGAGTATATTTAACAATGTATCAGATAGTAAAGAGACTTTTTTTCAAAAACTTTCTACTCTCCCGGCTCTTATTAAACTTGCAGGCTTCCTTCCCTCACGCATTAAAAGAAAAGGCACTTGCCAGCAGGTTATTCACAGAATACCTGACCTTGGTATTCTTCCTGTTCTGAAATGCTGGCCATACGATGGAGGTCGATTCATTACTCTGCCGATGGTTCATACTAGACATCCGGAGACGAACAGGACTAATGTCGGAATGTACAGGATGCAGGTTTTGGATAAAAACACAACAGCCATGCACTGGCAGCGTCATAAAACAGGAGCCAATCACTTTGAAGCCTGGAAAATAACAGGTAAAAAAATGCCGGTCTCTGTTGCTCTTGGCGGTGATCCGGTTTATACTTATTCAGCAACCGCTCCTTTACCTGAAAATATCAATGAGTATATTCTTGCCGGTTTCCTCAGGAAAAAAAAGGTAAATATGGTGAGGTGCCTCACTAACGATCTTTTTGTACCGGAAGATGCTGACATAATTCTGGAAGGTTTTGTTGATCCGGCTGAAGATCCGATATGGGAGGGTCCGTTTGGAGACCATACAGGATTCTATTCTCTGGCCGACTGGTACCCAAAATTTCATGTTACCTGTATCACTCATTCAAAAAAAGCCATTTACCCTGCAACAATAGTTGGCATTCCTCCGCAGGAGGATGCCTGGCTTGCAAAAACAACAGAAAAGATATTCCTTTCACCTGTAAGAATGGCTATACAGCCGGAAATTGAAGATTTTCATATGCCTGATGCCGGAATAGCTCATAATATGGTTATTGTAAAGATAAATAAGAGTTATCCCGGTCAGGGGATGAAAGTTTTAAGTTCATTGGCCGGAGCCGGACAAATGATGTTTACCAAGTACCTGATCGTTGTAGATGGTAACATCAATATCAGAAATTACAGGGAGCTGCTGTCTCATGTTTTTGCCAATGTAGATCTCAGTAAAGACCTGTTGTTCAGTCGCGGTCCCCTTGATGTTCTGGATCATTCATCCGATAATTTTTCTTTTGGCGGGAAAGTCGGAATTGATGCCACAATAAAGCAAATTGAAGAAAGTTCAGGAAGACATAAAATTTTTCTACCGGATAAACAGGATATCTCAGCGATTAAAAGTGACTTTTTAGTCCGGAATATAATTGATAACTATAACCTCAGTCTTTTCAGAGACAATATCCCTGTCCTTATAATTTCAGTGAACCGGTCGGAGGATACAGATATTATTGCTAAGGTAAAAAGTATGTTCTCAACTAATGACCCTGATAGTATCTTTAGATTAATTTTAGTAGTTGATCATACGGTTGATGTAACTGATTTGTTTATGGTAGCCTGGCAACTCCTTAGTAATTCTGATCCCCAGCGTGATCATGTATTTATTTCCCCCTCCTCAGTTATGATTGATGGAACAATTAAGGCTTACAGAAAAGGGGGTTTTCCCAGAAAATGGCCGAATGTTGTCAGTTCGGATACTGAAACCATTTCAGCAATTGATCAGAAATGGGAATCTCTCGGAATAGGAGAATTCACAAGTTCCCCCTCAATCAGATACCTGAGGTTATGCCGGAAAGGCACCGATGAAATTATCATTGATTAGCTCCGGATCTGTTTTTATATACCTGAATTTAACATATGAATATTTAGTCTAATTTTGCATTATCTTATGTTACTCTTATATATAACATATTCTCATGCATGTACCATTGAAAGCGTATTAACCTGCAATGGTATATTGATTAGTAAAATGATCAATTTTTCAACCTCTCCTTACAGTTTTATTCTCTATGGGACTCTGGTAATTTCCCTTTTCTATTTGCTTTATATATTTCAGGCAAGGAAGCTTGTTAAAACAAGGAAACTTCTGAAGGAGAAGCAACAGGTTCTCGATCTTATTGAATTACAGAAGGGAGAATTGGAATTAAGAGATAAAGACATAACAGATAGTCTGATATATGCTCAAAGGATACAGGAGGCTCTTCTTCCATCTGAAATATATTTCAGAAAACACTTTGAAGACTCTTTTATTTTATTCAAGCCAAAAAATATTGTCAGTGGCGATTTCTACTGGATAGAGGAAAAAGGTGATAAGGTTTTTGTTGTTGCAGCTGACTGCACAGGTCACGGAGTTCCAGGTGCACTGATGTCGATGATTGGACTGGAGATCATTGGAAAAACCATCAATGAAGACAACATTGAAATTCCGTCCAGGATTTTGGCGATAATGAATAAAGCTTTGGAAAAAACTTTCAGCAGAGAAAAAAATATTGGAACAATCATACGGGATGGAATGGATATAGGACTTTGCGTCATCGACAGGAAAAGAAAAAAGGTAGAATACTCAGGTGCTTTTCTTCCCCTTTATCTTATCCGTGACGGCAGTCTTGTTGAGATAATGGCAGATAAGATTATTATTGGTATGAACCCTGAAGGAATACCTTATACTGACCATCAAATAGATCTTTTGGAGGAGGATATATTCTATCTATTCTCTGATGGATATGTCGATCAGTTTGGCGGAACAGATAATAAAAAATTTATGTACAGGCGCTTCAGGTACCTGTTATTAACAATTCACCGTTTCCCGGTAGATGACCAGAAAGCTATCCTTGAGGAAAATATTAAAACCTGGATGGGAACAAATGAACAGGTCGACGATATAATGGTAATCGGGTTCAAACCTTTAACAGCCGTAACTAAATGATCTTTTTTATCTTATCAATCAGTGCCGCTGGCTGGAAAGGTTTACTTATATAATCGTCTATTCCCGCTGACAGACATTTCTCTTTATCACCGATCATAGCGTTAGCTGTAATTGCTATTATCGGAACATGTGAACTGGTTGTGGATTCCAGAGCTCTGATCTTTTCAGCTGCCACCAGTCCGCTCATTACTGGCATCTGAATATCCATAAGAATCAGATCAAAATTAGTGGTTCCGAATTTATCAAGCGCCTCTTTACCATTTGAGGCAGTATCGATACTCTGAACGAGAGGTTTGAGCGTTAGCAAAGTAATCTTCTGGTTTATAAGATTATCTTCAACAAGAAGTATTTTGAGGTTTTTGAGATCTTTATGAATTTTGTCTTTCTGAACAAGCTCCTCAATCTTTTGTGAAGTGGTGCTCTGTTTTGCCTCAGTGACAGGATTAGCAAAAGGAAGAAAAATGTTCAAAACGGTAGAATTGGTTCCAATCTCCTGGCTGAACGTGCCCTTTCCTGATGATATAAATCTGGCGGCCAGACTTTTTTCAACACCAATATCATTTATCAGAATAATAGGATTATCTGTTTGTATTCTCAGATCAATAATGCTTTCAGTCCCTGATTCTTTAGTTTTCTTCAGGTTTATTGTAACCTTTGTTACTCTTTCTAAAGTTTGTATCTCAATCGTATTGAAAAGATCAAGAAATATCTGTTTAAGAATGATCGGGTCACCAAAACATTCAAAGTCACTGAATTCCTTTTTATTTAAAATGAAATCTATACTGGCTTTATCTTTAAGGCCATATAGCTCAATAGTGTTTTGTATAGTTGATAAAAGATTAAACTTTATTGCCTTTCTATGCTCATAACTAAGGTTTCCGGCAGACTGCATTGTTAATTCATTAACAGTAGTCACCATATTATTGGTTGAAGCTATAAAAGTCTCAAGTAATTCTTTTTGTTTTTTCTGAAGGCCGGATTCCATCAACATATCAGAGATAATAACCAGGTTATTTAATGGTTCTCTTATCCTATGTGAGAAATCAATAATGACATCATCTTTTCTTTCATTCAGGGAAGAAAACTCACTTAAAGAGTCTCTGAATTTCTTATTAAGATCCGAGGTTTTTTTGAGAGTAATTATTCCAAGACTTGCAGCGGCGATAATCATGCATCCTGCAGGAAGCTTTAGATTAACAGAGATTAGAAGTACAGATGATATTAGGCTGATAAGCGCTATAATGGAGTATCTTTCAATGATCCTCCTTTTTATATCGAAAAATTCCTCGGAAGATTTATTTAAACCATTACTTTTAGTACTTTTTTCAGTTTCACTGATCATAAATCACTATTTTGAGCTTTTGTAAATTTACACAAAATAAGTAATAAATATACACGAACTGAAATTAACAACCTTTGAAGGAAAACGTTAAATTTGTGCTTCCGGTACGAAATTTGAACTGACAAAGTTAAACTTCGAATGTTATGATAAAAGTACTAAGGAAATTTTTTTCAATGAGTTTATTCCTTCTGGGTATATCCCTACAGTATTTGTCGGGACAAGAGAAAGAAGGAATGGTTAAATATACCCCTGAGTTCAAGTTTATTGATGGTATATACCTCAATTTTGACCAGGTAAAATTAAATAGCCCTATACCTAAAGCAAAGTTGCTTACATCAATCGATTACAACGACAGAGAATTTTTTAAAAAAATTCTCCAGATCAATAAGATTTATTTCTATGACAATATGGGTATGAGACAGGAAATTGCGAAAAACACTATCTGGGGTTATGCACGTAATGGAGTGCTTTATGTTCAGATTCAGGAGAATTTCAACAGGATTACCTTCGTGGGAAGCATCTGTCACTTTGTTGCAGACATAACTACATATGATTCACGTAATTATAACTCTCCTTATGGTTATTACGATCCTTACTATTCACCATATGGATATGGTAGTTATTATAATACTTATAACCCGTATTATTCACCATACAGGCAATCTAATGTTGCCCGTAATGAATTGAAACAGTATCTGATCGATTTTGAGAGTGGTAAAGTCATGGAATTCGATGTTGAAAATACTGAACTTCTGCTCATGAAAGATAGCCAGCTATATGAGGAGTATGTTCAACTGTCAAGAAAAAAGAAAAAAGAACTGATGTTTGTATATATACGGAAATTCAACGAAAAAAATCCCTTATATATACCTGTTGAACAATAGTATTGACATGAGAATATTATTTTTATACTTTGCTCTTCTTTTTCCGGTTGTACTATTGACAGGACAGGCCCCTTTCCCTACCCAGGATGAAATCAAACAATTTAATGCATCGGTTACCTGCGTAGTTC